>Ga0194134_10001539_pt1 | contig 29999 bp, 26 predicted proteins | sample TA2KigOff0mmetaG_FD_148602 | JGI IMG/M metagenome (GOLD analysis project Ga0194134, IMG submission 148602) | Freshwater microbial communities from Lake Tanganyika, Tanzania - TA2015056 Kigoma Offshore 0m | ecosystem: Environmental > Aquatic > Freshwater > Lake | place: Tanzania: Lake Tanganyika... | reverse complement strand
GGGCGGAAGGTGCCGAAGATCCGGTTCCGCCGCGGGACGGTGGTGCACCGGCGAAAGCTGACTGCCGTGCCGACGGGCTTCGAGGGGGACGACGAGGAGTCGTGAGGGCGGGGCCGAAAACCCCAACAGGGCGACAAACGCAGTTCAGCCGCTTAAAAAGCGCTGTCCGGGCGGTGTCCACGAGGGCACCCGTCGCTACTCCTTGGGAGACGGGAATTTGTGACGCTGTCCCGTCTGTCCCGGGGTTTTCCACGGTGGAAATCGGCGGCCGGGGGAGGGGAGGAGGGAGGCGGCGATCAGCGGCTCGCGACCACCTGCTCAGGGCTATGCCGTCTCCGTCGTCGTGGCGTCATCGAAAGTCTCCTCCCACAAGCGGGCAACGACCTTCATAACGCCTGGATCAGGTTTTCGGATGCAGGCCAAAATGAACAGGGCCCGGCCCGCGGCCGGTCGGGGCCACGGAGGTCTTTTCCCCACATACAGAGCCGCGGATCGTCGATCGCTCTCGATAGCATGGGATTCCCAGGTCGAATACATTTCGGGTCCAAACTTCGCTGAATTGCCGTTCGGCGAGACGATCTCGATCGATCTTCTGCCACCTCACCCCGTCGATGACCGGAGACCGATGGCGACGATACCCGGTCTTCCCGACCCCTCCGTCGCCCGTCACCGGGTGCTGCTGATCGACGATCAGCGGCTGATCGGCGAGACGGTCCGCAAGATGCTCGCGGACCAGGCCGATCTGGCCTACGAGTTCTGCCACGACCCGGCCTCCGCTCCGGCGCTCGCCGATCGCTTCCGGCCGACGGTGATCCTCCAAGACCTCGTCATGCCCAACGTCGACGGGCTCGACATGGTCCGCGCCTTCCGCGCCGCCCCCGAGACCGCGGCCGTTCCGATCATCGTGCTGTCGGCCAAGGAGGAGGCGGTCGTCAAGGCGCAGCTGTTCGAGGCCGGTGCCAACGACTACCTCGTCAAGCTCCCCGACCGGATCGAGCTGGTCGCGCGGATCCGCGTCCACTCCGAGGCCTACGAGCGGCTCATCGAGCGCAACGCCGCCTACGCCGCGCTCGAGAAGTCGATCGCCGACCTGGCTGCCGAAAAGGAGAAATCGGAGCGGCTGCTGCTGAACATCCTCCCCGCCGAGATCGCCGACCGGCTGAAGAACGGCGGCGGCACGATCGCCGACCACTTCGACAGCGTCTCGGTGCTGTTCGCCGACCTGGCCGGGTTCACCGAGTATTCGCAGCGTGCCGACGCCGGCAGCCTCGTGGCGATGCTCGACGAGGTGTTTTCCGCGTTCGACGCCCTGGCCCTCGAGCACGGCGTCGAGAAGATCAAGACGATCGGCGACGCCTACATGGCCGTGGCCGGTCTCCCCGCGCGCCGCCCCGACCACGCCCGGGCCGTGGCCCTGATGGCCCTCGGGATGCAGGAGCAGATGGCCGACCTCGCCGCGCGGCGCGGCCTCGCGCTGCGGCTCCGGATCGGGATCCATTCGGGGCCGGTCGTGGCCGGCGTGATCGGCAAGCACAAGTTCAGCTACGACCTGTGGGGCGACACGGTCAACACCGCCAGCCGGATGGAATCGCACGGCGAGGTGGGGCGCGTCCACGTGGCGCAGTCGACCCGCGACCTGCTCGCCGACTCGTTCCGGTTCACCGAACGCGGCGAGGTCACGGTCAAGGGGAAAGGGACGATGCGGACCTACTTCCTCGACGGGCCGGCGTAGCCGGTGGCCGGGGCCCGTCTCAGTGCCAGCGCCGCAGCCACCCGCGCCGCCAGAAGACCACGACCATCGCCACGGTCGTCGCCACCATGATCGCCGCGGCGACGATCGCCCCGTAGCGGAAGCGGAGCAGCGGCATGTTCCAGGGCGAGGCGGTGTCGAAATTCATGCCGTAGTAGCCGGTGATGAACGTCAGCGGCATGAACACCGTGGCGATCACGGTGAGTAGCTTCATGACGTCGTTCATCCGGTTGTTGATGCTCGCCAGGTAGATGTCGCGGAGGTCGCTGCCGATCTCGCGGTAGTTCTCCGTGATGTCGAGCAGCTCCATCGTGTGGTCGTAGGTGTCGCGGAAATGCTGCCGGGCATGGTCGCCGACGAAGGCCGTCGGCTCGCGCCCCAGTCCGTGGAGCACGTCACGGGTCGGCCACAGCGCGCGGCGGAGGGTCATCAGGTCGTTGCGCACGTCGTGGATCTGCCCGAGCAGGTCGCGCGTCGGGTTTTCGATCGCCTGCTCCTCGAGCGCCTCGAGCCGGTCCCCGAACCCCTCGAGCACCGGGAAATAGCCGTCGATCACGGCGTCCAGCAGCAGCGCGCAGAGGTGGTCGGCGCCGAGATGCCCCTGCCCGAGGCGCGTGCGCCCGTTCCGGATCCGCTCGCGGACACTGGCAAACCCGTCGGGCACCGTCCGATCGTGGAACGTGATCACGTACCGCTCGCCGAGGAAGATCGCCATCGGATCGGTGACGATCGTCACCCCGTCGAGCCGCGGCAGCCGCACGGCGACGAGCAACTGATGTCCGAACACTTCGAGCTTCGGCCGCTCGTCGGGGGTGACCGCGTCTTCGAGGGCGAGGTCGCCGATCTCGAAGATCCGTCCGACGGCCCGGATCGCCTCGGCGTCCTCGAAGCCGTCGACGTCGAGCCACACGACCGGCCACTTTTCCCGAGCGACGGTCAGCTCCGTCGGCACCGTCACGGTCGTCTCCTCGACGATGCTGCCGTCGCAGGCGGTGAGCCGCAGCCGTGTTGGCTCGCCGCCGGCGCCGGAATCGGTGTCGAGCACCGCGGCCGCGGGCAACCCCGATCCGCGTCCCGGGCGGCTCCGGCGGCGGCGGTGCTTACGGCGCGACACGGCAGGGACCTCTCGGGGACAGTGAAGACGCTACCCTACGGGGATGGGTCGCACCGCGCCACGCTCGCCGATCGGAGACGCCCTCGTGTGGGCGTATCGGATCATCGGCGTGGCGATCGCGATGTTCCTTCCCGCCGTGGCAGGCAACTGGCTCGACGAGCGGCTCGGGAGCCGGTTCCTCGGCGGTGCGGCCCTCGTCATCGGCTTCACGGGGGGGCTGGCGGCGCTGGTGCGAACGGCACGTCCGCAGCGGCCGACCCCCTGACCGACACCGTCGACTGTAGGCGTCTTCACGAGCGAGCGAACCGCGATGACACGGTTGGTGCGACGGTCGGGAAAGGTGACGATCGCCGGGGCGGTGCTCCTGGTCGGCGTCGCCGGCGCAGTCGCTTTGACGCAGACATGGTGCACGGCCGATCGCCCCGGTGGTCGTCGCGCGGTCATGCTCGGTTTGGCCGCCACGCTGCCCGGCTTCCTGCTGGGGTGGGTCGCGGCTCGGCAGCCGTTTTCCTCGGCGGCTACCGGCGCTGCCAACGCGCTTGCGGCAATGCTCGTCCGCCTGGCGGTTCCGCTGGTGGCCATCGGCTGGCTGTCCCGCCAGCCCCGCGATGTGGCCGCCGTCGCCCCCGCCGACCATGTTTTGGGGGCTTATTTGGCCCTGCTGGCCGCCGACATCGGGCTCCACGTCGTGCTGCGACGGGAAGCCGCCCCGGCCCCGCCCGTACCGAGGGTCACCCGGGGAGAAGGGGTGGCCGATTGACCGTTGCGCCGCTTCACAGCACACTCTCCGCACGGTTGGGTCGCGGGTCGGCCCCGGCGGTCACGGCTGACTGCGGGTCGGCCCAGCCCATGGGCGGTGTCGGAGGGGCACCGCGGCAGAGCGAGTCCGACGGCCCGAGCCAGGAGTGACGCGGTTTCATGTCGGCCAATCCGATCTACCACCTGAAGGACTCGTATTTTTTCGAGGTCCCCAAAGCGCTCTGGCCGCGGTCGTGGAAGTCGCTCGACGAAGTGCCGGAATTCCTCCGTGTGCCCTTCGAGCGCGACCGCCTCCCGATGCCATCGGTCGCCGAGTTCAACGAGGCAATGTCCGGGAAGATCCTGATCCCGCAGCCGTTCGGCACGCTCGACAGCCTTTTCGAGAAGAAATCGGGGCTGTGCATCTCCAAATACATGATCTTGGAGTTGCTCCTGGCCGGGATCATGTTCCTGCTGTTCACCCGGCTCGCCGAACGGCTGCGCGGCGGGACGCCCGCGAAAGGGGCGATGGCCAATCTGTTCGACGCCATGATCCTGTTCGTCAGGGACGGCATCGCCAGGCCGGCGATCGACAGCCACGATGACCATGGCCACGATGACCACGACGGCGGCGATCACGCGCATCGGTACGGCAACGATCATCCACAGCGTGGTGATGGCGACCATGGTGGCTCAGCTCACGTCATGCTCCCGGAACACGAAGGCGACCGCTTCGTGCCGCTCTTGCTGACGCTGTTTTTCTTCGTGCTGGGCTGCAACCTGCTCGGCATGGTGCCATGGGCCGGTTCGCCGACGGCGTCGTTTTCCGTCACACTCGCCCTTGCCGGAGTGACCATGGCGACCGTAGTGATCGCCGGCATGAAGAAATTCGGGGTCGTCGGCTTCTTTCTCAATCAGGTTCCGGCCATGGACCTGCCGCTGCCGCTGGCGATCATCATCAAGCCCCTGGTCTTTGCGATCGAGATGCTGGGTTTGCTCATCAAGCATGGCGTACTGGCCGTCCGGTTGCTGGCAAACATGTTGGCCGGTCACTTGGTCCTGCTGGGCATCATGGGATTGATCACTGCGGCCGCCAGCTACTCGACCGGCATGTGGGCCACGGTCACCGGGATCAGCGTCGTGAGCAGCACGCTGTTCAGCGTCCTGGAACTGTTCGTCGCCTTCCTTCAGGCCTACATTTTCACCTTCCTGTCGGCCCTGTTCATCGGGTCGGCGGTCCATCAACACTGATCGTTTTCCAACCGTCTCCGTTCAGTCGGTTCGCATTCCCCCCGAATCCGGGCACCGCCCCGGTCCCCTTTGTTGCAAGGAGCTCGTTGATGATTCGTTCGTTGTTCTCCGTCCGCACCGTAGCCGCCGTCGCGGCTCTCGCTCTCTCGCTCGCGTATGCCGATCTGGCCAGTGCCCAGGAGGCGGCGGGCTCGGGTCGCACGCTGATCGACCTCACGCCGTACATCGGCATCGGCTTGGCGGTGATCGGAGCGGCCTTCGGCATCAGCCGTCTGGCCGCCGCGGCCTACGAAAGCATGGCCCGTCAGCCAGAGGTGGCGGGCAGCATCCAAACGGCGATGATCATCGCGGCGGCTCTCATCGAAGGGTTTACGTTCTACGCGTTGTTCCTCTGCACCCCAAAGTGATCGGTGAAGCGATCCGGCGTGCCGGGTGACCTTCCCGGAGAGCATGCCGCGGCCGTCGGCCGGGACGTCGCTGTGGTCCCTTCGGCACCACCGCGTCCCGGCCGGGCCGCGGAGCGAGGAGTTCTTCTCGTAGCTGGCGTTTCGATACCCTCCGTTCGAGTGAGCGTCATGAGTCATCTTTTCGTCGGTCTTTCGTCCCGTAATCGCGTCGGGATCGCCGCGCGTGTGATCGTCACGTGTGCAACGGTCCTGTGCGCTGCTCCAGCGGCGTTCGCAGCCGATGACGGTCACGGCGGGCACGGCGACCACCACTACGAAATTGGCCATAACCCGCCGCCCGGAGTTTCGGTGAGTGATTTCGAGAACCCGGGTCCGCCGTCGATCCGAGGCGATCTCGCTTTTTGGTCGCTGGCGGTGTTCGCCGGATTGCTGTTCCTGCTCACGAAGTTCGCCTGGAAGCCGATCATGGACGGCCTCCAGAAGCGTGAGGAGGGCATTGCCCGGCAGATCGCGGAGACGAAGGCCGCCAACGCGGAAGCCAAACAGATGCTCGTGTCGTACGAGCGCCGGCTCGCCGAAGCGGCCGACGAGGTCCGCGGCATGCTCGAGGAGGCCCGCCGCGATGCCGACTCGACCAAGCAGATGATCATCGCCGAGGCCCGCAAGGCCGCCGACGAGGAGAAGACCCGCGTCCGCCACGAGATCCAGCTCGCCAAGGACGACGCCCTCTCGCAGATCGCCGAGAAGGCCGGGCACCTCGCCGTCGAGGTGGCGGGGAAGTTCCTCCGCGAAAAGCTCGGCTCGGAAGAGCAGTCGCGGCTGGTCCGCGAGTCGGTCGCCAGCCTCTCGAGCCGGCCGAGCGTGAACTGAAGCCCACAGCGACCGGAACGCCCACGATGAAGCGCCGCGCCACCGACACCAAGCACGTCGACATCGCCGCCGACCGCGTCGCCAAGACGTACGCGCAGGCGATCGTCGAAGCGGCCGAGGCTGCCGGCTGCCGCCGCGAGGTGATCGCCGAGCTCGGTGCCCTCGCCCGCGAGGTGATGCCGCGCGTCCCGGAGGCGGCGGCGGTGTTCGCGTCGCCGAAGGTGCCGCCGGAGGAGAAGGCCCGGATCATCGACCGGCTCGCGAAGGGGCGGCTCCGCGAGACCTCGGTCAACTCGCTGCACGTCCTCGCCCGGCACGGACGGCTGGGGATGCTCGGCGCCGTCGTCGACGCCGCCGAACGGCTCGCCGACGCCCGCGAGGGTCGGCGCCAGGCGACGTTTACCACCGCCCTGCCGCTCGACGCCGCCGAGCAGGCGCGGATCGTCGCCGACACCGAACGGGCCCTGTCCGCCACGCTCGTCCCGTCGTTCGCCGTCGATCCCGAGATCATCGGCGGGCTCGTCGTCCGCGTCGGCGACACCATCTACGACCAATCGGTCGCCACCGCCCTGTCGCGGATCGGTGGCCGCCTCCACGAACGCAACATCCACGCCATCCAAAACGGGGAGTACTCATGGCCAACCTGACCGACGAGATCGCATCCGTCCTCCGCGAGGAAATCTCGCGCTTCCAGGCTGGGATCGACGTCCGCGAAGTGGGCCGCGTCCTCGAGGTGGGCGACGGCATCGCCCGCGTCTGGGGTCTGTCCGGCGTGATGGCCGGCGAAATGGTCGAGTTTCCCGGCGGGATCACCGGCCTGGCGTTCAACCTCGAGGAGAACTCGGTCGGCGTGATCATCCTTGGCGACTACCTCCAGGTCACCGAGGGGGACGAGGTGAAGAGCACCGGCCGCCTCCTTTCCGTGCCCGTCGGCGACGCCGTCGTCGGCCGCGTGCTCGACCCGCTCGGCAATCCGCTCGACGGCAAGGGGCCGGTGGTCACCGACCTGCGCCGTCCGGTCGAGACGCTCGCCCCGGGCGTCGCCGAGCGGTCCCCCGTCCGTGAGCCGATGCAGACGGGCATCAAGGCGGTCGACGCGATGACGCCGATCGGCCGCGGCCAGCGCGAGCTGATCATCGGCGACCGCAAGACCGGCAAGACGGCGATCGGCATCGACGCGATCATCAACCAGAAGAACAGCGGCGTGAAGTGCTTCTACGTCGCCGTCGGCCAGAAGGACTCGTCGGTCGCCGTGGCCATCGACACGCTCCGCAAGTACGGCGCGATGGACTACACCACGGTGATCGTGTCGGGCGCCAGCGCCGCGGCGCCGCTGCAGTACATCGCCCCCTACTCGGGCACGGCGATGGCCGAGCACTTCATGTACAACGGCCAGCACGCCCTGATCGTGTACGACGATCTCTCCAAGCAGGCCACGGCCTACCGCCAGCTGTCGCTCCTCATGCGGCGGCCGCCGGGGCGCGAGGCCTACCCGGGCGACGTGTTCTATGCCCACAGCCGGCTCCTCGAGCGCTCGGCCAAGCTCTCCAAGGAGCTCGGCGGCGGCTCGCTGACGAGCCTGCCGATCATCGAGACGCTCGAAGGCGAGGTCTCGGCCTACATCCCCACCAACGTGATCTCGATCACCGACGGCCAGATCTACCTCCAGCCCGACCTGTTCTTCGCCGGCCAGCGCCCCGCGATGAACGCCGGTATCTCGGTGTCGCGCGTCGGCGGTGCCGCGCAGACCAAGGCGATGAAGAAGGTCGCCGGCGGTCTCCGCCTCGACCTCGCCAGCTTCCGCGAGCTCGAGGCCTTCGCCCAGCTCGGCACCGATCTCGACGCCGCCACCCAGTCGCGGCTCGACCGCGGCTACCGGATGGTCGAGCTCCTCAAGCAGGGCCAATACGCCCCGATGGAGGTCGTCGACCAGGTGTTGAGCATCTACGCGGGGACGCGCGGCCATCTCGACGAGGTGAAGCGCGACGAGGTGGCCGATTGGGAGAAGGGCTTCTTGACGTTCGTGCGCGACCAGATGCCCGAGGTCCGGAAGCGGATCGACGAGTCGAAGGAGCTCGATGCCGAGGGGGAGCGGATGCTCGAGGCGGCGATCGCCGAGTTCAAGCGGCAGCGGGCCGCGAAGGCCGGCGGCGGTGCCAAGCCGCTCGCCGCCGCCCGCTGATTCCCCCCGACCGCGTCACCAGCGCCGAAAGTTACTGCACATGGCCAAAGCCCGGGCACTCGACCGCCGCCGCAAGTCGGTCCGCAACATCCGCAAGATCACGCGGACGATGGAGCTGATCGCCACCGCGCGGTTCAAGAAGGCGATGGACCGCTCGGTCGCCGCCCGCGACTACACCAAACAGCTCGCCAAGATCCTCGAGAACATCGCGAGCGTCGGGGCCGACGTCGCCCACCCGCTGCTCGAGATCCGGCCGACGAAGCGCGCTGCGGTGCTCGTCCTCACCGGCAACCGCGGCCTCTGCGGCGGCTACAACTCCAACGTCGTCCGCCAGTCGATGGCGTTGCTCGGCCAGTGGCGCGGCGAGCAGGTGCCGACGCAGGTCGCCGTCTCGGGGAAGCGCGGGATCTCCGCCCTCCGGTTCCGTGGCATCGATCTCGCCGAGCGTTACACGCAGTTCGAGGACAAGCCGGAGTTTGCCGCGGTCGCCCCGATCGGCCGGGCCTACCTCGACGCCTACGCCGCCGGTGAGATCGATCGCCTCGACGTCGTCTACACGCGCTTCCACTCGATCGCCAAGCAGGAGGCGACCGCGGAAATGCTCCTCCCGCTCGCTCCGCCCCAGGCGGCCTCGACGGCGACGAAGGCCAAGCTCGCTTCCGACGAATACGACTTCCATCCGTCGGCCGGCACGATCCTCGAGGAAATCCTGCCGGCGAGCTTCCTCGCCCGGCTGTTCAAGTGCTTCCTCGACGCCGCGGTCAGCGAACAGGTGGCACGGATGGTGGCAATGAAGGCGGCCACCGAGAACGCCGGCGGACTGATCAAGAGCCTGTCGCGGCAGTACAACCGCGCCCGGCAGTCGCAGATCACCGGTGAGATCATGGAGATCCTCGGCGGCGTCGAGGCCCTCAAGAAATAAACGGTACGGCCTCGCCGACGCCGGCGATCGCTCGGCCCTCCGGCCACCGATCGCCGCGGCCGCGACGGGCCACTGGCAACCGACGAATCAACGGACCACTGACACACCCCAACCCGCAGAGCCCGAGACGACAATGGCAAACGGCAGCATCACGCAGGTCATCGGTTCCACGTTCGACGTCGAGTTTCCCGAGAACTCGATCCCCGCGATCTACAACGCCGTCCGGGTGGATGCCGCCACCAAGGGCGTCGAGGTCCATCTCGTCGGTGAGGTCCAGCAGCACCTCGGCGGTGGCAAGGTCCGCTGTGTCGCCCTCGGCTCGACCGACGGGCTGACCCGCGGTGCGGCGGTGGTCGACACAGGAGGACCGCTGTCGGTTCCGGTCGGCAAGGCGACGCTGGGGCGCGTGTTCAACCTCCTCGGCGAGCCGATCGACAGCCGCGGCCCGGTCGAGACGCAGGAGCGCTGGCCGATCCACCGCGACCCGCCCCCCGTCCGCGAACTGACCACCAAGACCGAGCTGTTCGAGACCGGCATCAAGGTCATCGACCTGCTGACGCCGTTCGTCCGCGGCGGCAAGGCCGGCCTGTTCGGCGGTGCCGGCCTCGGCAAGACCGTGATCCTCACCGAGCTCATCGCCCGGATCGCCAGTGCCCACGGCGGCTACTCCGTGTTCGCCGGCGTCGGCGAGCGGACGCGTGAGGGCACCGATCTGTGGCTCGAGATGCAGGAGGCCAAGATCGGCGACACGGGGCGGAGCGTCATCGAGCAGACGTGCATGGTGTTCGGCCAGATGAACGAGCCCCCCGGGGCCCGTCTCCGCGTGGCCCTGTCGGCACTGACGATGGCCGAGTATTTCCGCGACACGACCGGCGCCGACACGCTGCTGTTCGTCGACAATATCTTCCGCTTCTCGCAGGCGGGCAGCGAGGTCAGCGCCCTCCTCGGCCGCATGCCGAGCGCCGTCGGCTACCAGCCGACCCTGGCGACCGAGATGGGCGCTCTGCAGGAGCGGATCACGAGCACGTCGAAGGGGGCGATCACGAGCGTGCAGGCGGTCTACGTGCCGGCCGACGACCCCACCGACCCGGCCCCGGCGACGGCGTTCGGCAACCTCGACGCCTTCCTCTATTTGGAGCGGTCGATCTCCGAGAAGGGCATCTATCCGGCCGTCGATCCGCTGGCGTCGTCGAGCCGGATCCTCGACCCGCAGTACGTCGGCGAGCGGCACTACCGTGTCGCCCGCCGCGTCCAGCGCACGCTGCAGCGCTACCGCGAACTGCAGGACATCATCGCCATCCTCGGCGTCGACGAGCTCTCCGAGGAGGACAAGCTGGTGGTCCACCGGGCACGGCGCATGGAGCGCTTCCTGTCGCAGCCGTTCCTCGTGGCCGAGGTGTTCACCGGCAAGCCCGGCGAGATCACCAGCCTCGACGACACGATCCGGTCGTTCGAGGAGCTCGCCGACGGCAAGTGGGACCACCTCCCCGAGCAGGCGTTCATGTACGTCGGCCCGATCGAGCAGGCCGAGGAGCAGGCGAAAAAGATGGCGGCGAAGGGTTGATTCTCCGCTCCCCCCGGGCACCAGGACGAGCATGATGGCCGACAGCTCCGCACCAGGCACGATCCGTTGCGTGATCGTGACCCCCGAAACCACGAGCCTCGACACGCGCTGCCGTTCGGTGACGCTGCCGTTGTTCGACGGCAGCCGTGGCATCGGACGGGGCCACGCGTCGTTCATCGGCCGGCTCGGGGCAGGGGAGATCCGTGTCAGCGGCGAGCAGGGGGGGGCCGGAGACGGCGTCCGCTCGATCTTCATCGAGGGGGGATTCGTCGAGGTCGCCCACGACGACGTCACCGTGATCACCCAGCAGGCGATTCCCGCCGACAAGATCGACCTGGCAAGCGCCCGGTCGCAACTCGACGCGGTCGCCGGCACCAAGGCGATCGGCGACGATGCGATCGACGCCAAATTCCGCCGGCTCGATGCCGCCCGGGCGCTGGTCCGCACCGGCGAGCGAAAGGGGCGCTGACTGTCCGTGGACACAGCCATCTGGGCCATTGTCCACGGCGGATCACGTCGGCCACGGTCTGCTCCACCGGCCGGCGCGGCGTGTGGCCGGGCCGCCGTTCAGATCTGGTAGTCGGTGTCGGGAATCTCTTCCCCGCGCATGCGCAGCTTCGGCCGCTCGAGCACGACGGTCGTGCGCGGGGCGATCGACCGCGTCAGCCAGACGTTGCTGCCGATCACCGAGTCGTGGCCGATCACCGTGGTGCCGCCGAGGACGGTGGCGTTGGCGTAGATCACGACCCGGTCGCCGATCGTCGGGTGGCGCTTCGTGCCGCGGACGAGGTGCCCGTCGGCGTCGGTCTGGAACGACAGCGCGCCGAGCGTGACCCCCTGGTAGAGCTTGACGTGGTTGCCGATCTCGCACGTCTCGCCGATCACCACGCCGGTGCCGTGGTCGATGAAGAAATGGTCCCCGATCGTCGCCCCCGGGTGGATATCGATGCCGGTCCGGGAGTGCGACCACTCCACCATCATCCGCGGGATCAGCGGCACGCGGAGCCGGTGGAGCCGGTGGGCGAGACGGTGGATCGTCACCGCCTCGAGCCCGGGATAGCAGAAGATCACCTCGTCGAGCGTGCGGACTGCCGGGTCGCCGTCGTAGGCCGCCTGGACGTCGGTGGCGAGGACACGGCGCAGGGCGGGAATCTGTTCGAGGAATTCGATCGCCTTCGCCTGGCCGAGCGCCTCGAAATCGGCTTCTTCGAGGCAATGGTGCAGCTCGTCGGGCATCGCCGGCACCTCGTCGCCACGTTCCGCGGCGGCCCGCGACGCGGCGACGGCATGGCGCAGGGCGCGGCCGATCTGCATCGTGAGCTTGTCGTGGAGCCCGTCGACGAGGTCGCCGACGTGGTAGGTGACGTTGCCCAGGTGGAGGTTCTCGCGGCGCCTGTAGCCGGGGTAGATGATCTCCTTGAGATCCTCGCAGATCCCCTGGATCGTCTCGTTGCTCGGCAGCGGACAGTGGCCGAGGTACTGGATCGTGGGGACGTCCTGGTACGTCTCCACGATCCGCCGTGTCAGCTCGGGCAACTGCTCCTTGAGGCGGATGTCGGCAGCCATGGTCGGGGATCGTAGAGTGGGGCCGCGGGGGGAGGCAATCGACCGCCCGACCCCGGCACGCTTGTTGTCGGTCGGCGCCGCGGGCTCCCGGAGTTGAGACGAGGGTGAAAACGCCTCGCTGCGGCCGTTTCCACCGCGATCCTGGGAAAGGGGTGCACGACCCTGCGGGCGGCAGGCCGCCGGCTCATGCCCGGCCCCGTCAGCCCTCCCCGGCGGCCTCGCTGGCGGCGGCGAGCGAGAGCCCGCCGTCGTACATCGCCCGGCCGACGATGCAGCCGGCGGCGCCGATCCGGGCCACGTCGCGCAGGTCGGCGGCCGAGGCGATCCCGCCGGAAGCCACGACCGGATGCCGGCAGGCGGCCACGAGCTCGGCGAGCGCCGGCAGATTCGGCCCGGTGAGCATGCCGTCGGTGGCGATGTCGGTGTAGACGACGGCTGCCAGCGGCAGGTCGGCATGCCGGCCGACGAGGTCGCGGGCGGCGACGCCGCTGGTTTCCCGCCAGCCGCGGACGGCGACGAAGCCGTCGCGGGCATCGAGGCCGAGGACGATCCGCCCCGGCAGCGCCGCGGCGAGCGTGCCGAGGAGGTCGGGCTGCTCGACGGCGACGCTGCCCACCACCAGGCGCTCGATCCCGAGCGCCGCGTAGTGCCGGGCCGTTTCCAGCGTGCGGATGCCGCCGCCGACCTGCACCGGCACGTCGGCGGCCGTGGCGATCCGGGCGACGAGTTCGGCCTGGACGGCGGTCCCCTCGCGGGCCCCGTCGAGATCGACAACATGCAGCCGCCTCGCCCCCGCGGCGACGAACCGGCGTGCGACCTCGACCGGATCGGCGTCGAACACCGTCTCGCGCGCGTAGTCACCCTGCCGCAGCCGCACGCAGCGGCCTCCGCGCAGGTCGATCGCCGGCCACAGTTCCATCGCGTGTCACCCGGCGCGGGCGCGCCCGCCGGTCTCCGTGGCCGCCAGCCACCCGCCGAGCAGGGCGAGCCCAGCCGCCTGGCTCTTCTCCGGATGGAACTGCGTCGCCAGCAGCCGTCCCCGGGCGACCGCGGCGCAGAACGGACCGCCATGGTCGGCCGTCGCGGCCACGATCGAGCCGTCAATCGGCCGGGCGACGTAGGAGTGGACGAAGTAGAAGTGGGCCGGAGGGGCGTCGGTCCAGGCCCGGCCCGGGCCGCACCAGTCGACACGGTTCCAGCCCATGTGCGGCACCTTGAGCGGCGGCGCGAGGTCGAAGCGCGTGACCTCGCCGGCGAAGATCCCGAGGCCCGGGTGCCGGCCCCCCCCGTGGCCCCCACCCTCGTGGCCCATCCCGAACAGCAGCTGCAGCCCCATGCAGATCCCGAGAAACGGTCGATCGGCACGGAGATGGTCGACGATCGGCTCGACGAGGCCCCGGGCGTGCAGCTCGCGCATCGCGTCGCCGAACGCCCCGACGCCGGGGAGCACGAGGCGCTCCGCGTCACCGACCCGACCGGGATCGTCGGTAATCAGCGCCGGCACGCCAAGGCGTTCGAACGCCTTCTGCACACTGCGGAGGTTACCACTGCCGTAGTCGACGATCGTCAGCATGCCGAGAGTGTACCAAGCCCCGGCCGGCGGCGGAGCCGCGGCTCACGGGTCAGAAGCGGCCTGGTCGCGGACCGGTGCCTTCTCCGGATAGATCACCAGCTCGACGCGCCGGTTGCGGGTCCGGCCGGCGGCGGTGGCATTGGAGACGACCGGGTGGTTCGGTCCATGGGCGACGATGAACAACTGCCCCTCCGCCAGCTCGGTCCGTTCGGTGAGGAAGTCGAACACCGCCGCCGCCCGTGCGGTTGCCAGCTGGTGCGCCGACCCGCGCGGTCCGGCGGGGAGCGGTTCGCTGTCGGTGTGCCCCTCGATCCCGACGAAGTTGCCGGGGCAGACACGGTCGATCTCCTTCGCCGCCGCGGTCAACAGCGTCGCGCCGGCCGGGAGCAAGCCGGCCGACTTGGGTTCGAACAGCGCGTCGGCCGGGATGTCGATGCGGATCACACCGCCGTCGGCGCGGACCGTCGCCTGCGGCACCGCCAACCGGGGCAGGGCAGCGGCCAGTTCATCCGCTCCGGGGACCGGCGCGGCGGCGGTTGTCTCCGGACCGACCGGCCGGGCCACCGCGCGGGATGCGGCCAGCTGGGTCGACGTCGCTGCGAGCTGCTCGCGCAGGGCCGCGACCTCGTCCTGGAGGAGGCGGATCTCGGCCCGGCTCCGCTCCTCCGCCGCCCGCGCGCCAGCGAGCGTGGGATCGGCATACGAGGGCATGGCTGCCGGCGCGGCCACGACCATGGGCGCGGCGGCGGGTCCGATGGCGGGAGTCGCCATCGGGGCCGGTGAGGTTGCCAGCCAGGCGGGTTTGTTGGAGCACGCCCCGGCCGTGAGCGCCGTGAAGAGGCAGCCGGCGACGCGGGCACGGCTCCAGGCGGGAAGGGGGGCCGACACGGCAGGCTCCGGACGAGGGGGCGGGATGGTAGGCCCGCCCCGGGTGGCCGACAAGACCGGTCACCCCGTGCGGGTCCGCCACCACTGCAGCCCCGCGAGGGCCGCAGCGCTGAGGACGACGACGAGCCCCAGCACGCACCCCAATGCCAGCGGATCCTCGAAAAACGGGCCGGCCAGCCGCCATGTCGTCCGCCAGCCGACCACCGCCAGCGCACAGGCGGCGCACAGGCTCGGTCCGAACGGCATCTCGACCTCGCCGTGAAGGAGGACCTGCACGAGCCCGTGTCCGAGCCCGAGGAACACGCCGAGGAAGAAGACGATCACCGTCGTCTGCCACCCCAACCATGCCCCGATCATCGCCATCAGCGTCACGTCGCCGAACCCCATCGCCTCGCGCCCCATCGCCAGGCTCGCGCCATGGCGCGTGGCGAACACGAGCCCCCCGCCGACCGCGATCCCGACCAGGGCCGTGGCGAGCGCGGAGTGACCGGGGCCGCCGTCCCACCAGGTGGCACCGACCGCGGTGGCCAGCCCACCCCCGAGGGTGAGGCGAGCCAGACGCCCACCGCGGGTGAACACGATCGGCGTGCACGTCCACCACCAGCAGCCGGCGATGGCGACCATGACCGCCAGGCCTGTCAGCGACGGCCGCGGCGCGAGCCACGCGGGGGGCGCGGACGCCGCGAGACCGCCCCACGCGCCGAGCACGTCGCCGGCGAGCGCCGGCGCCGCGAACGAACGCGGCAACTCGATGGCCACCGGGAGCAGGTGCCCCGGCGCGGCGACGGCAAGCGTCAGACCGGCGAGCACTCCCGGGACGGTGATCCAGTCGGGGATCACGCGCAGGCGCAGGTCGATCCACGACGCCGCCGCCAATAGCCCGAACAGGACCACGTGACCGAGCCAGCGGACGGTCGTCACGGTCCCGTCGGCGACCGCAGGCACCGTCGTGACCGGCACGAGGCCCCCCGCGACCACCTCCCACCACCACAGGGCCACGGCCGCCACGGCGCCGACGAGCGCTGCGTACGCGGGGCGAGCCCGCTCGGCCGCGTCCGCTGTGGGCAGCCCCTCGAGCCGCATGAGCCGCGGCACGCCGGCGCCCACTCCCCATCCGGCGAGCGCGCCGACGACACCCGCCACGAGCGCTGCCTGCGGCCCGCTGTCGATCCAGGTCATCGCGGCGCCATCCCGTCGACCTGCGGAGGGGGTAGCAATCCGGCGATCCGCGTCGCGATCTCCTCGGGAGTGAGCGCCGCCGTGTCGAGCTCCACCGAGCCGCACGCACGGTACAGAGTCTCGCGCGAGGCAAGCAGCGCGTCGATCTCGGAAAGCGGATCGCTGCCGAGGAGTGCCGGACGGCGGGCACGGGTCGCGGGATCGGCCGCCAGCCGGCGGCGGATCACGTCAGGGGGAGCCGACAGCCACACGACCGTCCCGCCGTCGCGCGCGAGCCGATCGCGGTTCGCCGCGCGGAGGATCGCACCGCCCCCCGTGGCGATCACCCCGGGCCCGCGCTGGAAGAGGTCTCGCAGGGTGATTTCCTCCTCCGCGCGAAACGCCTCCTCGCCGCGGGTCCGGATCAGCTCGGCGATCGAGTGCCCGCAGCGTGCTTCCAGTTCCGCGTCGGCGTCCCACCACGGCAGCCCGAGCCGCTCCCCGAGGAGGCGCGCGACGGTCGACTTGCCGGTTCCGCGGTAGCCGATGAGGGTCACGGTCGGCATGCGAAGGCCCGCCCGTCAGGTCGATGTCTTGGCCGATGCCGTCGCCCGTTTGAGCGCCGCCCGCATCGCGTCGACGGGGGCCTTCTGCCCGTGCCAGATCGCGAATTGCTGCGCTGCCTGTTCCACGAACATGTCGACGCCGGTCACGATCCGGCATCCCGCCTTGCGGGCCTCCTTGACGAGCAGCGTGTTTTCCGGATTGTACACGGTGTCGAAGACCACCATGTACGGCCGGAGGTGCTCGCGGTCATACGGGGAGGCGTCGACGTTGGGATGCATCCCGACCGGCGTGGTATTCACCAGGCAATCGAACGGCATCCGGTACCGCGAGCCCCAGTCGACCGCCTTGCAGCCGGTCTCGGCGGCGAGTTTCTGCGCGCGGTCGAACGTGCGCGACGCGATGGTGACCGCGATCTCGCGCTCCTTCAACCCGTGGGCCACGGCCCGCGCGGCGCCGCCGGCGCCGAGGACCAGCGCCGAGTGCACCTCCTTGACGTCGACGAGCCCCTCGTGGCCGGTCATCGTCAGCGTCGCCTCGAGGCTCTGGCTGGCGGCCCTGGAATCGGTGTTGTGGGCGGCGATTCCGGCCGGCGTGAACACCAGCGTGTTGGCGGCGCCGATCGCGCGGACGTCGGCATCGGCATGCGTGACGTGGCGCAACACCGCCTCCTTGTGCGGGATCGTCACGCTCAACCCCGACAGCGGCCAGCGGTCGGCCTCGAGGAGGAACTCGTCGATCTCCTCGACCGGCACGCGGAACGGCAGGTAGACCGCGTCGATCCCCGCCTCGCCGAGGGCCGCGTTGTGGACCACCGGCGAATAGCTGTGGGCCACCGGGTCGGCGATCACGCCGTAGATCCGTGTCGCCGGGGTGATCGAGTCGTAGCGGTAGACGTCGCGCATCTGCCGCCAGGCGATCTGCCCCGGGGCGAGGAGCCGGTCCTCATGGAAGGTCGCGTAGGTGAACGGCGCACCGAACCGGCCGCAGAGGACGCGCGTCGGGACGCCGATCTCACCCATGCACAGCCCCACCGTGGGCACGTCGGCGGACCGGATCATCGCCAGCATCCGCAGGTTGTCCTGCGGGATCGCGGCCATCGTCGCGATCTTGACGACGTCGGCATCGAGCGCCGTGAGCTTCCGCTGCAGTCGGTCGAGGTCGGGAGGCGTGCCGGCGAAATCGTGGCGGCTGACGATCCGCTTCGTGCGCCCGTAGCGGGGCACGCGGGCGGCGATGTCGTCTTCGAGATCGACGTACTCGGCCCCTTCGGCGATCGCGGTGCGGAGGACGAGGAGCCGCTCCTCCTCGGAGCGCGCCCAGTGCCCACCGTCGACGGCACGCCGGCAGCTGACGATCACCGGGCAGGGGCGCTCGGCGAGCAAGCGCTTGACCTGGACCACCCCCTGGATGAAGTCGAGGCGCAGCTCCACGAGCTTGACGCCGTTCTCGGCGAGGAAGCGGTGTTCGGCGATGACGTGGCGATGGCGCCCCCGGGCGATCCCGACACAGATCATCATGTCCTCCAAACCGGGTCCGGGAGTCACTCCGCCTCAGGTGCGGCGGAACTGGCGGTCGAGTTCCTGCCGAGTGATCGTCAACGACGTCGGCCGTCCATGAGGACAGTGGTGCCAGTCGGTGCAGCGGTGCCGGTCGGCGACGAGGGCGTCGATCTCGACCTGGCTGAGCGGGTCTCCGGCCTTGATCGCCGCCCGGCAGGCGAGGCCGTGGAGCACTTCGTCGACGATCATCCCCACCGCCGTGCCCCCCGACAACGCCCGGACGCGGCCGAGGATCTCGTCGAGGATCACCCCCCCGGGGGTCGTGCCGACAAGGGCCGGCTTGGCGGTCACCACCACCGTCTGGCCGCCGAACGGTTCGACCCGCAGGCCGGCCTGCGCGAGCGCCGCACCGTGATCGCGGACCAGGCCGAGGTCGGCAGCCGACAGCTCGACCGGCTCCGGGATCAACAGCGGTTGCACCTCGAGCGCCCCGCCGTCGACCTGGTCGCGGAGCCGCTGGTAGAGGACGCGCTCGTGAAGCGCGTGCTGGTCGATCACCTCGATCCCGTCGCGCGACTCGACGACGATGTACCGGCCGTGCATCTGCACGGCCCGCTCGGCCCCCGGGGGGGCGACGGGGGCGGCCCGTTCACCGCCGGGAGGCGGCAGCGCGTCGCCACCGGGCCGCAGCGATTCGAGCCCCGGCACGTGCGGGAGACGGTCTCCGGCCGGCGCCGGGACCCCCTGGCGCCGCCACGGAGGGAGCGACGGGGAGGGCACCGCTGCGGCCGCCGGGCTCCAGGGGGCGGCCGCGGGCGCCATGTCGAGTGCGGCGCGCAGATCGGTCTCGAGAAACCGGCCGCGAAGCCCGGCCCTGACCAGCCGATGGAGCCGGTCCGGCTCGCGGAAGCGGACCTCCATCTTCGCCGGATGAACGTTGACGTCGACGGCCGAAGCCGGCAGTTCGAAGCGGAGGAAGACGATCGGCTGACGTCCCGAGAGGAGCACGCCGCGGTATCCCTCCTGGACCGCGTGGAGGATCGTGCGATCGCGGAACGGGCGGCCGCCGACGAAGAAGTGTTGGAGCCGGTTTCCGGCGACGTCGTCGTCGGGACGCCCGACCAGACCGCTGACGGCGATCTCGCCGTCGCCGGCGTCGATGGCGAGGAGCCGCGCTGCCAGATCGTGCCCGAAGATCCCCGCGATCCGCTCGCGCCAGTCGGCCGCGCGGGGCAGATCGTGGACGGGCCGGCCGTTGTGGGTGAGGGTGAACGCCACGCCGGGATGGGCCAGCGCCGTCCGCACGAAGGCCTCGGCACAGTGGTTCCACTCCGTCGCCGCAGACCGCAGGAACGCGCGCCGTGCCGGCACGTGCCCGAACAGGTGATGGACCTCGACCACCGTCCCGCGCCCGCGCCCCTGCGGACGCATCGGGCCGACACGCCCCTCGTCGACCTCGATCAACGCCCCCTGGTCGGCAGCCGCGGCGCGCGACGCGAGCACGAGGCGGGCGACGGCACCGATCGACGCCAGCGCCTCGCCGCGGAAGCCCATCGTCGCGATCCGTTCGAGATCCTCGGCGACGCGCAGCTTGCTGGTGGCGTGCGGCGACACGGCCAGCGCCAGGTCGTCGGCCTCGATCCCGGAGCCGTCGTCGGCGACGCGGATCAGCTCGGTGCCGCCGCGCTCGACGACGACGTCGATCCGGGTGGGCGCCGCGTCGATCGCGTTTTCCATCAGCTCTTTGACGACGCTCGCCGGGCGCTCCACCACCTCCCCCGCGGCGATCCGATTGACGACGGCGGCGGGGAGGGTCTGGATCCGTGGCATCGGAGGGCGGTCTCGCTGCGGCGTGGCCGGAACGCCGCGTCCCGGACCCGCCGGCGGGCGGACCGGCGGAGCCCCCACCCTCGCGGCTGGCGGGCCGACGGCTGCGTCGGACGGGTGCGTCAGGAGAGCTGGAACTCCTTGATCTTCCGGTACAGCGTCCGTTCGCCGATCCCGAGGAGCTCCGCGGCCTGCTCCCGGTTGCCACCGGTGAGCTTGAGCGTCTCGCCGATGAAGAACCGCTCCACCTCCTCGAGCGGCCGCCCGACGAGCGCTGCCAGCGACAGCGGGGCGCTGTCGGCCACGATCGGGCTGGTCGCGGGCACGGCCGGCTCGAGTTCGAGCGGCAGGTCGTCGACGTCGAGGATCTCGTCGCAATCGACGACCACCATGCTCTCGATCACGTTGCGGAGCTGCCGGACGTTGCCGGGCCAGGGAAAGGCGCCGAGCTTGATCCGTGCCGGCAGCGACATCCCCTTGATCACCTTCCCGTGGCGGCGTGAGAACTGCCGGACGAAGTGCTCGATCAGCAGGGGGATGTCGGCGGCGCGCTCGCGGAGGCTCGGGATCGCGATCGTGATCACCTTGAGGCGGTGGTAGAGATCGCTGCGGAACGTGCCGGCCGCGATCGCCTCCTCGAGGTTGCGGTTGGTCGCCGACAGGATCCGGACGTTGACGCGCACCGGGGCGTTGGACCCGACGCGGGTGATCTCGGCCGACTCGAGGACCCGGAGGAGCTTGATCTGCGTCGCCATCGGCATGTCGCCGACCTCGTCGAGGAACAGCGTCCCGCCGTTGGCGTATTCGAACTTCCCGACCCGGTCGCTCGAGGCGTCGGTGAACGCCCCGCGGACGTGCCCGAACAGCTCGCTTTCGAGGATGTTCTCGCTGAGGGCCGCGCAGTTGAGGGCCACGAACGGCTTGCTCTTCCGCGGGCTGTTCTGGTGGATCGCCTGGGCGACCAACTCCTTCCCGGTGCCCGTCTCCCCCTGGATCAGCACGGTGGCGTCGGTCGGGGCGATCCGCTTGAGGCGATCGACGAGCGCCAGCATCTGCGGGCTCGACCCGATCACCCCCTCGAACCCGAACTTCTCGTCGAGCCGCTGGTTGAGCTCGAGGTTCTGCCGCTTGAGGCGCACCCCTTCGCTGGCGCGCTCGACGGCGGTGCGGAGGTGGCCGAGGTCGAGCGGCTTCTGCAGGTAGGTGAACGCCCCCTGCTGCATCGCCGCCACCGCCGACGGCACCGTGCCGTGACCGGTGACCACGATCACCTCGGTCTCGGGGGCGGCGCGCTTGGCACGGGCGAGGATCTCGAGCCCGCCGATGTCGTTCATCATCAGGTCGGTGACCACGACGTCGAACGGCTCGGCCTCGAGCTTCCGCGCCCCCTCGTTGCCGCTCCCGGCGACGACGCACTGGTACCCGAGGCGGCCGAGGCCCTCGCCCATCGTCCGGGCGTGGACGATGTCGTTGTCGACCACGAGGACGCGGACGAGGCGTTGCGGGCCGCCGTCGTCGGGCGTGGACGGCGTGTCGATGGCGGCGGCGGTGGCGGACATGGGAGCGATCGTACGACCCGCCGTGGCGGGTCGTCCAGTTCCTGGGGGTGGGTTCGACCGGGCCTCCCCGACGCGGTCGCGGCGAGCATCGCGGCCGGCGGGATCAGCCCCGGGCGGAGGACGCCGCGAGCCGCTCGGCAGCCGCCGCCGGGGCGCTGCCCGCGACGTCGCCGGCATCCCGGGAGCCGGTCGGGACCGGCCCGGCAGCCGTCGTGTGGCCGACAGCGGGCTCGGCGGTCGGCAGGCGCGGCGGCGCGGGCAGCCAGATCGTCACCCGTGTGCCGCGGCCCGGCGCGCTTTCGATGTCGATCGTCCCCGCATGGGCCTCGATGATCTTCCGCGCGGTGGGCAGGCCGAGCCCCGAGCCCCCCTGTTTCGTGGAGTAGAAGGCGCGGAACACCTTCGCCAGCGTCTCCTCGTCCATCCCCGGGCCGGTGTCGATCAGCTCGAGCACCACGCCGAGGCCGGCAGGACGCGTGCGGACGACGATCTGCCCCCCGCCGTCGAGCGCCTGGACGGCGTTGATCAGCAGGTTGAGGACCGCGGAACGGAACGAGTCGCGGTCGAGCCGCACCGCCGGCAATTCCGGGTCGAGGTAGCGGACGATCTCGACCTGTGCCTCCTCCGCCCGGGGCCGGAAGAAGTCGAGCAGTTGCTCGACCTCGCCGTTGAGGCTCCCCGGCTCGAGGTGCAGCGACTCCTGCCGGGCGAAATCGAGGAAGTCGCCGAGCAGTTTCTGGAGCCGATCGCACTCCTGCCGGACGACGTCGATCTTGGCCCGGGCCCGCCGATCGCGCTGCTTGGTGGGCGAGGCGGGATCGGTCGTCTCGAAATCCTCGGCGAGGAGATCCATGTTGAGCTTGATCGTCGACAGCGGGTTACGGATCTCGTGGGCCAGGGCCCCGACGAGCGCCGCCAACTCGTGGTACACGCCCGGCCGGGCGCGGCCCTCGTCTTCGCCCATCGCCATCTCAGGCAGCCCCCTCGCAGATCGCGTCGTCCCCGGACCGATGGCCGGGGGCCGCGCGGCCCCCGACCGTCGTCCGGAACGAACCGGCGCCGGCAGCGCTCACGACTCGCCCGCCGGACCGGCCTTCTCCGCCAACTCGCGCATCGCCACCTTGCGGCTCAGCTTGACGCGGTCCTGGTCGTCGACCGCGATCACCTTGACCCGCATGATGTCGCCGACACGGCAGACATCCGCGACGCTGGCGACGTATTCGTCGGACAGTTCGCTGATGTGACACAGCCCGTCCTTGCCGGGCACCAACTCGACGAACGCGCCGAAGTCCTTGACGCTGGTCACGCGCCCCTCGTAGATCCGCCCCACCTGGATGCTGGCGGTGAGGGCCTCGACCTTCGCCATCGCCGCCATCGCCCCCTCGGCGTCGTGGCTGGCGACGGTCACCGTGCCGTCGTCCTCGACCTCGATGCTGGCCCCGGTCGAGTCCTGGATCCCGCGGATTGTCTTGCCTCCGGGACCGATGAGGAGGCCGATCTTCTCCGGGTCGATCCGCGTTCGCAACAGCCGCGGAGCGTGGATCGAGATCTCGGTGCGCGGCCGGCGAATCGCCGACAGTATCGCCCGGAGGATCTCCAGGCGCGCCTCGCGCGACTGCCGGAGCGTGGCCTCGATGATCGCCGGCGAGATGCCGTCGATCTTGAGGTCGAGCTGGATCCCGGTGATGCCCCGGTGTGATCCGGCGATCTTGAAGTCCATGTCGCCGTAGTGGTCCTCGTCACCGATGATGTCGGTGAGGAGCTTCCAATCGTGCTCCGACTGCTTGACCAGGCCGACCGAGATGCCGGCGACAGGGTTGGCGATCGGCACGCCGGCCGCCATCAGCCCGAGGGTCGCCCCGCAGACACTCGCCATCGAGCTCGAGCCGTTCGACTCGAGGATGTCGGAGATCACGCGGATCGTGTAGGGGAACTGGTCGGGGTCGGGGAGGACCGGCTTCACGCTCCGCTCCGCCAGCGCCCCGTGCCCGATCTCGCGCCGCCCCGGCCCGCGGATCGGGCGCACCTCGCCGACGGAGTAGGAGGGGAAGTAGTAGTCGAGCATGAACTTCTTCGAGTACTCGTCGATCAGCCCGTCGACGCGCTGCTCGTCCTTGCCGGTGCCGAGCGTGACGGTGACGAGGGCCTGCGTCTCGCCGCGCTGGAACAGCGCCGAGCCGTGGACCCGCGGAAGCAGGTCAACCTCGCAGGCGATCGGCCGCAGGGCCGTGTAGCCGCGGCCGTCGGGACGGGTGCCGGCGAGGATCAACTCGCGGACCGCCCGTTCCTCGAGCCCGTGCCAGACGTGGGAGAAGTCGGCCTCGCTGACCCCGCCGGCATCACCGGCCTGACCCGGAGCCGGCTCGGCCGGACAGACCTCCGCCTTGGCCCGCTCCTTGACCGCCTTGACCGCCTCGGCCCGCTCCTGCTTGCCGCCGAGCGCCTTGGCCTGCTTGAGGGCGCCGAGGTAGCCGGAGGTGAGCCGGTCGCGGAGGCGCGAGTAGTCGGCGAGGACGTAGTCTTTCTTCGGCTTGCCCGCCTGCCGCACCAGCTCGTGCTGCATCGCGCACAGCTCGCGGACGATCCGGTGCGCCTCGGCGATCGCCTCGAGCATCCGCTCCTCGGGCATCTCCCGGGCGAACCCCTCGATCATCAGGACCGCCGTCTCGCTGCCGGAGATCACCAGGTCGAGATCGCTTTCCTCGAGCTGGTCCTGTGTCGGGAACGGCACGAACACGCCCCCCACCTGACCGAGACGGACGCTGCCCAGCGGCCCGTGGAACGGCAACTGCGAGACGCACAACGCCGCCGAAGCGCCGTTCATCGCGAGCACGTCGGCGTCGTTCTGCCTGTCGCTCGACAGGACGTTGGCCTGGATCTGGACCTCGTCGTAGAAGCCGTCGGGGAACAACGGCCGGATCGGCCGGTCCATCAAACGGCTGGTGAGCGTCTCCTTCATCGTCGGCCGCCCCTCACGCTTGAGGAAGCCGCCGGGAAACTTCCCCGCCGCCGCCGTCCGCTCGCGATAGTCGCAGGTCAACGGGAAGAAATCGATGCCGGCCCGCGGGGCGCCGGTGGCGGCGGCGACGAGCACGCTCGTGTCGCCGTACCGCACCACCACGCAACCGGCCGCCTGCTTGGCGAGAACGCCGGTCTCGATGCTCAACACCTGGCCGCCGATCGTCCGTTCCACTCGTGATTTCACGTCTTCTGTCCCTTCGATTCCCACGTCATGAGCCGGCCGGCCATCGGGCCGACCTGGCAGGGACGGGCGGCAGGGAAGCTCCCGGCCGACCGGACCCACGGGGCGGAGGAACCGACATGGTTCCACGGCGACACCCCGACAGGGCCATGGGAAGCGCGCGGGAATCACCTCGCGCAGGCCATCGGCCCTGCCACGCACCACGGGGTCCACTCGAAGCCGGCCACCGGATCCCTCCGTGTGGCCCGTGCCGCCCGACATCAGGAATTGCGAAGCCCAGGCCCACGGAGGGCGAACGCTGCCGCGACTGCGATCGACCGATCGGGTCGACCGAACTCCTACTTGCGGATTTCCAACCGCTTGATGATGTCGAGATACCGCTGTGGCGCGGTCCGCTTCAGATAATCAAGAAGCCGCCGCCGCCGGCTGACCATCATCAGCAGGCCGCGTCGACTCGCGAAATCCTTCGTGTGCTTCTTGAAATGGTCGGTGAGGTGGGTGATGCGGCTGGTCAACAGCGCGATCTGAACTTCCGCGGAGCCGGTATCGGCCTTGCCGCGGCGGTACGCGCCAATCAACTCGTTTTTGCGTTCTTTCGTGATCATCTGCCGACATCCGCCCACGTGGGGCGACCGATCCGAGGGGCCGGACAACGTGTGAAACCCGTTATTTGCGTGAGAAAAGTGTAGCGAAGACCGTGGGCATTGCAACCCACCCGTGCGTTGCCCTCTCCGGCGCTCGGCAATTGCCGACGGGCATGGTCGCTCTGGCCGCGTTTGGGGCCGTCATCGTGGCGGGCGTGGCGGGAGGCAACACGGTGATCGGATCGTCGCGCACAGGTCATGTGGCGCGTCGGCTGCCCGCCGGTGAGGTCGCCCCCACTGCGGCACTGCGGCCGGGTACGTCGTGGACGACGTTCCACGCCAGACCGACGCGTTCCATCGCCAGGATCACCCAGTAGGTCACGTCGACCTCCCACCAGCGATGACCGTGGCGGGCCATCCGCTGGAAGGCATGGTGGTTGTTGTGCCACCCCTCTCCGAACGCGAGGAGACCGACCCACCAGAGGTTGGTGGAGTCGTCGTTGGTGAGGTAGTTGCGGTAGCCCCACATGTGCGTCGCCGAGTTCACGAACCAGGTGACGTGGAACACGATCACCATCCGCACCGCCAGCCCCCACACGAGCCACGAGATGCCGGTGGCCCGGTCGTAGGCCAGCCAGCCGGCCGTCAGCAGCGCCCCGCCGATGATGAAGTGCCACAGCAGGAACGTGTTGTGGAGGAAGGCGAGCCCCGGGTCCTTGCGGAGGTCGGGAGCCCACCGCGCCACGTGGGCTTCGACGACTTCCGTCGGGCGCCGCGGGAACAGCCAGAACACGTGCGACCAGAGGCCCCCGTCACGCGGCGTGTGCGGATCCCCGTCGCGATCGCTGTAGACATGGTGCTTGCGGTGGTTGGCGACCCAGACCAGCGCCGATCCCTCGCCGGAGATGCCACCGAGGAAAGCGTAGAACCAGCGCACCGGGCGGAACGTCGTGAAGCTGCCGTGGGTCAGCAGCCGGTGGTAGCCGAGGCACACCCCCAAGCCGCCGGTGATCCAGTAGAGGACCAGGCAGATCGCCAACCCCGACCAGGTAAACGTGAACGGCGCCGCCAGTGCCGCCAGGTGGATCCCACCGATCCACGCCACCACCGGCCAGTCGAGTCCGGTCACCCCGTCGCGGCCATCGCGGCGCGGCTCGACGGCGAGATCGGCACCGGCCTCGGCCGCGGCGTGCTCGCCTCCGTCGGCCGTGCCCGCGCGCGAGACGGCGGGCGGCGCGGCAGCGATGACGGGAGGCACGAACTCGCCAGGGACGGTGTCGGAGGGAAGTGGGGCGATGGGCATGGCGAAAGTCCTTGACGCTTCTTGCGCGCTCGAGCGATCGCGAGTACTGTGACCGATCTGGCGGCGAATCGACATCCGGCCGTGGTCAGCACGCCGTCGCAGAATCGTCAAAACCGTGTCAATTCCGCCCGCCGACGACCCGACTGGGGGGACTGGTCGCCGTCAGGGGCAGCCAGCGCAGCAGCGATATCGACTGGGGCGAGGCCGGTACGACCGGTACGCCGGGGGGCGATGCGAGCCACGCCAACCGTTCACCCGGCACCTTTCCGGGAGGCGCCAGGAGGAGCACGCCGTTGTGGTCGGCGACCAGCGCTTCGCCAGCGAGCATGCCGGCAAACTCCAGTTCACCCGACTCGCAGCGGCAGCGCCACGCCATCACGTCGAACGCACACCCCTCGCCGGCAGGAAGGGCCTGGCCAGGACGGCACCCGAGCCATTCGATGCAGCCGGCGACGAGCGCTCGACTCACGCTCCCATCGCGCGCCCGGCACTCGATCCGTGCGCTGGCGACGCGCCCGGCCGACACCGAGGCCGAGTCGAGCGACAGCGTGGCCAGGCCCGTGGCGGGCAGCGCCGAGCCGGCGGTGAGCCGGGCCAGGTCGACGCGATCGATCTTGCCCGACAGCGTGCCGTTCCAGCCCGAGCGATCGCGCTCGAGCCGCGCCTGACCCATGAACGTCGCCCCGGCCGCCAAGGCCACCGCGCCGTCGTCGGCGGCGAGCGCCCCGAGCACCTCGATCGGCACGGGGGCCGACAGCCGCGCCTCGCACTCGACCCGATCGCCACCGGGGGTGTTCACGATCCGGATCTCGTCGGCCGGGGTCTCCCCGCCACCCGCGACGAGGCGCACCCCGCGCGTCCCGGCCGTGGCGACACACTCCACGCGGACCGCCACGCGCGGGCTGCCAACGCCGTCGGCGCCCCACGTCAGCCGGTCGCAGGCCACGACCCAGTCGCGCCGGTAGCGCGGATCGCCGTCGAGCCACGCGCGGATCAGGGCCGCCCACAGCCGCGCGGCGGGCGGTGGGCAGTCGCATTCCGTGAGCACCAGCCGGATCTCGCGCGCCGACTCCTCGACGCGCACGCGGGGAAGCCGGATGCACGCCCCGGCACCGTCGCCGACCACGACGTCCTCGAGCAGCATCACCCCGGGCCGGGGATCGCTCACCGTGCCGATCCGCACCGGCAGCGAGAGCGCCGCCGCGACCCGCGCTTCCAGGGCGCTGCGGCGCCCGTCGCCGCGGGCCCACACCGCCAACCCGGCCAGCAGCGCCAGCGGCACGACCCCGAGGGCGACGAACAGCCGCCGCGCTCGGGCGATCCGTCGGGCGGACCGGTCGACGAACATCCCTGCTCCTCCGCTCGCGTCGCGACCACCCCGGCGCCGGGCCCCGTCAGCGCTGCCGGGCGAGGTCGTGAAACAGGTCCCAGCGGGCGTGTATCTCCGCGACGCTGTCGCCGCCGAACTTCTCCACCAGCGCCTCGGCGACCGTGAACGCCACGACGTTCTCGACGATCACGCTGGCGGCGCTGACGGCGCAGACGTCGCTGCGCTCGTAGGCGGCCTCCTCGGTCTGCTTGGTGACGAGATTCACGCTCTCCAGCGGCTTGCGGAGCGTGGCGATCGGCTTCATCGCCGCCCGGACGACGAGCGCCTGGCCGTTGGTCATCCCCGCCTCGAGACCACCGGCGTTGTTGGTCGGCCGCGTGAACCCGAGCTGGCGGGTCCCGCGGAGGGCGGGGTCGTAGTGGATCGGGTCGTGGACCTGCGACCCGCGCCGCCGCGCCGCCTCGAACCCGAGTCCGATCTCCACCCCCTTGATCGCCTGGATCGCCATCACCGCCTGGGCGAGACGGCCGTCGAGCTTGCGGTCCCACTGGGCGTGGGTGCCGAGGCCGATCGGCAGGCCGTCGACACGGACCTCGACGACGCCGCCGAGCGTGTCTCCCTGCTTGCCGACGCGGTCGATGAGGTCGGTGACCTCGGCATCGCGCTGCGGGTGGAGCGAGTAGATCGCGCTCGCGTCGCGCCGTGCCCGCAGCTCGCCGAGCGTCCCCTCCGCGGCGCCGAGGACCACGCCCCCGAGCTCGGTCACGAACCCCGCCACGTCGATCCCGAACACCGCGAGCAGCTGCTTGGTGAGCGCCCCGGCCGCGACGCGGGCCGCCGTCTCGCGGGCGCTCGCCCGCTCGAGGACGGCGCGGACGCCGCCGAGGTGCTTGACGGCCCCGGCCAGGTCGGCGTGCCCGGGGCGCGGCCGCTCGACGTCGTCGAGCCGCTCGAGCTTCGCGTCGCGGTTGATCACCTCGAGCGCCAGCGGGCTGCCGAGCGTGATGCCGCGCCACATGCCGGAGAGGAAGCGCACCGCGTCGGTCTCGATCCGCTGGCGGCCGCCGCGGCCGTAGCCCCCTTGGCGGCGGACGAGCTCGGCGTCGATCGCCGCGACGTCGACCGCGAGCCCGGCGGGAAAGCCGTCGACCAGCGCGACGAGCGCCGGACCGTGCGATTCACCGGCGGTCTGGTAGCGGAGCATTGACGGGGACCCGTGCAATTGATCGGGAGCGGCCGGTGGCAGACGCCGACTGTGGCGCGATTCTAGTGGCGGCCGACGGCCATCCCTAGGTCATTCACCGAGGCGTTGCCACCGGGGGAAAACGCCCCGCGGCCCGGTCCGGGCGCGGGAATCGGGCGCCCTCCGCCCCCCGCGGCGACTGTCACGCCATCCCCGGCGGCACCGTGCCTGTGAGCCGGCGGCAGGCCTCGGCGTAGGTGGCGGCGGTGCGTGCCACGACGTCGTCGGGGAGCGGCGGCGGCGGGCTGGATTTGTCCCAGCCGCTGGCCGCGAGCCAGTCGCGGACGAACTGCTTGTCGAACGACTCGGGAACCCGCCCCGGCTCGAGCCGATCGGCCGGCCAGAACCGCGAGCTGTCGGGCGTCAGGACCTCGTCCACCAGGAGCAACCCGCCGTCCGGAGTCAGCCCCCATTCGAACTTCGTGTCGGCGACGACGATCCCGCGCGCCGCGGCGTGGGCCGCGCAGCGGGTGTAGACGTCGAGGCTCCGGATCCGGAGCCGGTCGGCGAGCTCCCCGCCGATCGCCGCCGCCATCGTCGCGAAGGAGACGTTTTCGTCGTGGCCGGTGACGGCTTTCGTCGCCGGGGTGAAGATCGGCTCGGGAAGGCGGTCGCCGGCCGCGAGCCCGGGCGGCAGGGGCACGCCGCACACGCTCCCGCCGGCGCGGTACTCCGCCAGCCCGGAACCGGCCAGCCAGCCGCGCACCACGCACTCGAACGGCACCACCGCCGCGCGCTTCACGAGCATCGTCCGGCCGCGGAGCGGCTCACGGTCGATCCCCGCCGGTAGCCCCATCGCGTCGACGTCGGTGGTGATGAGGTGGTGGGGGATCGGGTCGGTGTCGCGCGACAGGAAGTCGAACCAAAACGCCGAGATCGCCGTGAGCACGCGCCCCTTGCCG
>Ga0194134_10001531_pt1 | contig 30107 bp, 29 predicted proteins | sample TA2KigOff0mmetaG_FD_148602 | JGI IMG/M metagenome (GOLD analysis project Ga0194134, IMG submission 148602) | Freshwater microbial communities from Lake Tanganyika, Tanzania - TA2015056 Kigoma Offshore 0m | ecosystem: Environmental > Aquatic > Freshwater > Lake | place: Tanzania: Lake Tanganyika... | reverse complement strand
AAGTCTGGAACTGTAAGCCGGTATGACAAGATCCATAGAGTGCCATTTGGGGAGTATATTCCATTCAAGGATTGGATTCCTCTCATGAATTGGTTTTCTCCTTACGATTTTGATTACAGCATCCAGGCAGGTGAAGTTCAGACCAAGTTTCAAATCGAATGGAAGAATCAAGGTTATTCTTTTTGTTCTCTTTTGTGCTTTGAAGATAGCGATTTTTCTTTGACTCGCTGGGCCATTGGAAAGAGTGGGGCACCGGACTTTTGGGTTAATCAATCCAACGATGGTTGGTTTCAGGGAACGGAGGAGCACAGCCAGCATTTGGCAACAGCTCGATTTCGTTGCGTGGAAACTGGAAGATCCATGGTCAGGGCGGTGAATACTGGGATCTCAGCCATCATTGATCCATTGGGGCAAGTGCAGGGAACGCAAAAAGATTCCAATGGCTCTCGGATTGAAAACGGATTGTTTGGTTCCCGAATCCCATCACTCTATTGGAGTGGGTTTCAAAACAGATCCTTGATTCTTATAGGCAATATTCCAATTGAATCACGCATAACCTTTTATTCCCGGTATGGTGACTGGCTTCCATGGTTATGTCTTATTTTTGTTTCCTTCATGGTCGGTAAACAATTTTGGCGATAATTTCTACTTGATCTTTTTTCTTAATGGCTTTGTGTGCTAGGCGTGATCTCAAAAGGAGTCCGCCTTATGGTTCCCGCATGTTTAGTCATCTATTTAGTATTGGAGTCCTGCGGCCAAAATCTTTCCCTGCAATTTAAAACTGGCCAAACAAATGTGTTTCGCGTTGAACAGGAATCGACAGTAACTGACACTCTCGGTAACAGCACAAGCGTAGTTAAGAATCGAACCTCTGTCATTAAAGAATGGAAAGTGGTCGAAGTTGAGAACGGGTTGATTGCGACTATGGAAATGCGGGTTATTCAATTGGATGTGGAAACGACCCGTCCAAATGGTGAAATCCTGAAATATAAGTCAGCATCCCCTGATGGACCTCTCAAGGAATCCCTTTCTCCACTTGTTGGGCCAGTTGTTGCAAAAATCAAGGTTGATTCACTAGGCAGGGTTATCCAAGTTATTGATGCCAAGTTCGGAAACGCCTCTCGATTTGATGCCGAACCTCCTTTCGGTGCCATATTGCATTCTCAAATCCCTTTAAAAGGGCAGCAATGGATTAGGGATTACCAGTTAATTTTGGAACCACCCGCTGGAACGGGTGAGAAAATCGCAATGCGTCAAGAATATAAGGTAAAAGAAATTGACGGCGCCTTGGTTACCATTTCTGTCCAAACGACTCCTGCCAAACCGTTTACAAATGGCTTGGAGGAGTCGGCTCTTGCCCAAATGTTGCCTTCTGGAGTCGTTGTTTTCGACCTTGATAGAAAGATCACTGTTCGAACGGAAATGACAATCGATCGAGAAATCGATAACGCTGCGGGCCCCGGAAGCAAATGCCATTTCAAGGGCAGCTACCGGGAAACCCTCATTGGCAAGTGATTTCAGCAAAGAAGATTGGAAACGGCTTCCCTTTCGGATTGCAATTCCTTAAGGGTCAATTCAAGTTTGGATTTGCCGAAGTCATCATGGGCAAGGCCTTCAACGACTTGGAAATTACCATTTCCAGTTGTTTTACAAGGAAATCCAAAGACAAGACCTTTTGGCACACCATATTGGCCATTTGATACAACAGCCATGCTCACCCAATCATTTGGTTTTGTTGGTTTAAGAAGGCTTTTCACATGGTCCAAGGCGCCATTTGCCGCGGACAGCGCCGAAGAGAGTCCACGGGCTTTGATTACGGCGGCTCCTCGTTGTTGAACCTCTGGAACAAAAGTGGTTTCAAGCCAAGTTCTATCGGTAATTACATCGGTCGCGGGTTTGCCATTGATTTGGGCGTTTGTGAAATCCGGGAATTGTGTGTTGCTGTGATTTCCCCAGATTGTCATTCGACTCACGGAACTGACGGGAACTCCTGCTTTTCTTGCCAACGAACTTATTGCACGGTTGTGATCAAGTCGGGTGAGGGCCATAAAACGCTCCGATGGGATATTGGGCGCTTGGCTCCGCGCCACCAGACAATTGGTGTTGCAAGGATTTCCAACAACTAAAATCCGGACATCTTTTGAAGCTCCGGCTGCAATCGCTTTGCCTTGACCGACAAATATTTTTCCGTTGATTCCCAAGAGTTCTTTTCTTTCCATGCCTTCTTTGCGGGGAAATGAACCAACAAGCAGGGCCCAATCAACCCCGTCAAAAGCTTTCGACGGATCATCGGTCACAATGACTTCTTTAAGTACCATGGAAGCGCAATCATCGAGTTCCATGGCCACTCCTCCCAGCGTTGGCAATGCGGGAGTGATTTCAAGTAATCTCAGTGAAACTTGGACTTCCGGTCCGAAAATTTCCCCAGAAGCTATTCTGCCAAGCATCGCGTACGCCACCTGGCCAGCAGCACCTGTTACTGTCACATTTACCGTATCCGCCATTTTGAGCTCTCCCCACAAGTTGCCACCGGCCAATCTGGGCCGCGACTTGATGTATGTCCCCTTTTCTCTGGGAACCCCTTTCCTAGGCTAATGACTGAATGGGGGAAGTCTACGGTGTACGCAATTCCGCGCCCGGTGCCCTCCAGTGGAGTTACTTGAAACCATGGCCATTAAAGTTGCCATCAACGGGTTTGGTCGAATTGGTCGCCTTGTTTTTCGCGCCATGATTGAACAGGGCTTGGTTGGAAATGTCGTTGATGTTGTTGCGGTGGGAGACATTGTCCCCGCTGATAACTTGGCATATCTGCTCAAGTATGATTCGACTCAAGGAAGATTCCATGGTTCAGTAGGATCTAAAAAATCGGCCCCAGACAAAGTTGAAGACGATGTACTCGTCGTTAATGGCAAGGAAATTCGAGTAGTCAGCGCCCGATCACCCAAAGACCTGCCATGGAAAGCCATGGGCGTTGATGTCGTGATCGAATCAACAGGGTTGTTTACTGAGGGCACTAAGGAAACTACGGAAGTCGACAAGTCGGCTTACGGACATATTGTCGCTGGCGCCAAGCGTGTAATTATTTCAGCGCCTGCCAAAAATGAAGATATCACCGTTGTCATGGGTGTTAACCATGAAAAATATGATCCTGCCAAGCATGTCGTGATTTCAAACGCAAGTTGTACAACAAATTGTCTTGCTCCTCTAGTTCATGTTCTGCTCAAGGAAGGTTTTGGGATCGAGGAAGGTTTGATGACAACCGTCCACTCCTATACGGCCACCCAAAAAACCGTTGATGGGCCAAGCAAGAAAGACTGGAAAGGCGGGAGAAGTGCCGCCATAAATTTGATTCCTTCAGCAACTGGGGCAGCCCGGGCGGTTGGCTTGGTTTGTCCTGAAGTCAAAGGTAAGCTGACCGGAATGGCGTTTCGGGTTCCTACCCCAACAGTTTCGGTTGTTGACCTAACGGTCAAGACAGTCAAGGAAACAAGTTACAAGGAAATTTGTACCGCCATGCGGCGGGCTTCTGAAACCTATCTCAAGGGAATTTTGGAGTCGACTGCTGACGAAGTCGTTTCCAGCGATTTCATTCATTGCAAGTCTTCCAGTATTTTCGATGAAGGAAGCGGTATTGAACTCAACAATCGTTTCTTCAAACTTGTGAGTTGGTACGACAATGAGTGGGGCTATTCATGCCGGGTGGGTGACCTGCTGAAGCTCATTATCGACAAGGGTGTCTAAAGCCTAGGCCATCTGAACAAATCCAGGGTTCAATTCCATGGGCAAGAAAACAATTTCCCATCTCCCTGACCTTCATGGCAAGAAGGTGTTGGTCAGGGTTGATTTCAATGTTTGTCTTGACGCCTCTGGTGTCATCACCAACGACAGGAGAATCCGCGGTGCTGTTCCCACTTTGAAAGCGCTTCTTGACAAGGGCGCGAGCGTGATTGCCATGAGCCACCTTGGGCGACCCAAGGGCGACCCGAAAAAGGATGCTGCCTTTACGATGAATCGGGTTGCCACAAGATTGGGTGAACTACTCGGGAAAAATGTCAAAAAGCTGGATGAGTCTTTTGGGCAAGTAGCCCGTGAACATGTTGGAAAAATGCAACCCGGGGAAGTTGTCGTCCTTGAAAACCTGCGTTTTCATCCCGGCGAGCAAAACGGAGATTCAAAATTTGCCTCAGAAATCGCTTCGATGGGTGATGTCTATGTGAACGATGCTTTTGGCACTTGTCACAGAAAAGACTCTTCCATGGTAGCTGTGCCCCAGGCCATGCAAGGCAAGCCAAGGGTTGTGGGATTGCTGGTTCAGAAGGAACTTGAGGTTTTGGATAGACTTCTTTCCAATCCCCAGCGGCCATTTGTTTCCCTTCTAGGTGGTGGAAAAGTTTCAGACAAGATTGGCTTCATTAAGGCCTTGCTCAGTCGCGTTGACACCGTACTGGTAGGCGGAGCCATGAGCTATACATTTCTCAAGGCTCAAGGCAAAAATATTGGATCCAGTCGGTGCGAATATGACAAACTAGATTTGGCTCGCGAGCTCCTTTCGCTAGCGGCTGGAAAAATCCAGTTGCCGCTTGACCATGTGGTAGTTGTTGGATTGGATAAACCCGAAACAGCAAAAGTAATTGAAGGCGAAGTACCCGAGGGTGGAATTGGCGTAGATATTGGTCCTAAAACACGCCATTTGTATGCCGGAATTATTGCCTCGGCTGGAACTGTTGTGTGGAATGGCCCGATGGGCAAGTTTGAGGATGATCCTTACAGCCAAGGAACCCGGGCCATAGCCAGCGCTTTGGCTTGCTCCTCTGGAATTACGGTAGTGGGGGGAGGGGAGACTGCTGAGGCCGTTGAATCCTTCAGGTTAGACGACAAAATATCTCATGTATCCACAGGGGGTGGAGCTTTCCTCGAGTATGTCGAAGGGACTCCATTCGCTGCACTGCTTGAAATTGAAAGTACCTGAAGTTATTCCTACTTGATCATCCCATTCCATAATTCTTCCGCCCATCCATGACACATAGTCATTCCGCATCCGCCTGGGGCCAAGGCTGTCCAAACGGATTTGTTGATTTCCTTGCATATAATTGAGTTTGCTGAGCTTTTGGCATACTCGCCATGCCATCTCATTGAAATGGATGGGTCAGGTAAAACCAAGCGTTCCTTTAAATAACCAAGAATCAATGCTTCAATGTGCTGACTATCAAATGGAGTTATATCAGATCCGTAAACATGGCTGTCGCCAATGATGATTTCCTTCCGCTGATTGGCTGAAGCCATCACATGGATTCCGTACCGGATATGTTCGGGGTATTCCTTTAAAAGACGCTGGCGAAGCGCTGGCAATGAAGGGCAATGTGCAAAGCTTTCATAGTGCAGCAATGTCAATCCAAAGGCTAAATGAGGCCCAAACTTGAATTCCGTGGGCATCATGTTGGTTCGAAGCATTTGAAGTTTCGTAATTTTGATATCGAGTTTTGCCAACTCCTGGGGATATAGGGATTTCAAATCGGTTCCAGTTGCGATAAACGTTCTTCCTGCTGAAATGGAATTGCCGTCCGACAATCGAACGATCCCGTTTGCTGCCTCAATGGCTGGCGAACCTCGGAATACGCTGATTCCATTGTTATTTATGAAAGCTTCCATGGCACGAATGGCTTGAGGAGGATCAACTGCGCATTCCTCTTTCGAAAAAAGTGCGCCAACCAATCCATTGGGATTCAGCGAAGGACATGCATAAAAGGAAGATTTTTCATCCAACCATTCGCATTGAAAATTTTCATGTCGAGCTTTTTCACAAAATTCTTTTAATACTTGTGACTCGTCTGGTGCGTATGCGACATGCAGTGATCCACAAGGTCTGATCCAAATATTTCCTTTTTGAGCCAAATCAAGCCAAATATCACGACTACGGAGTGCTATTTTTCGTGCTTGTCCCTCTGGTTGGCCCACTGGCCAAATCATTCCAAAATTTCGAATCGAGGCACCGTTAGCAAAAGAATCTCGTTCAATCAGAGCAACCGTTTGTCCGAGCCGTTTTGCGCGGATGGCCATTGCCATGCCGATGATTCCACCACCAATGACAACTGCATCGAACATGTTCATAAGCGGTCCCATTATGTGTACTGTTCATATAACACTGTATCAGGAACGACCTATTGAATTTAGGTTTCAATTATCATGAAAAAGACAAGTTTAATTGTTTTTGACTGGGCTGGAACCCTTATTGATCATGGATCGAGAGCCCCAATTGAAACCTTTGTTGAATTGTTCAAAATTCGTGGAATTCAGATTAGTGAGTCGGTAGCGAAAGGTCCCATGGGATTGGGCAAGCGCGACCATATTTCAAAGATTCTGTCAAATCCTTCGGTGAGTGAGGTTTGGGAAAACTTTTATGGTGAAAAGCCCACAGAAAAAGATGTTAATTCCATTTATGGGGATTACGAAACCATTCAAATCGAAACTATCAAGAAGCATTCAGATGTGATTCACGGTGCCGTCGATGTGATTTCTTATTTCAGGCGTCAAGGAATTAAGGTTTTTGGAACAACCGGCTATCCCAGAAGAGTTGCTGAAAAAGTATGGCAACTGGCGGCAGATCAAGGTCTCGAATTGGATGGAAATGTTTGCAATTGTGATGTTCGGATTGGCCGACCATCACCTTTTATGCTCTTCCGAGCCATGGAATTGGCCAATGTTTATCCGTCGGAAAATGTTTTAAAAGTGGGAGATACCATTCCAGATGTCTTGGAAGCGAGGAATGCTGGGGCATATGCGCTTTCGGTTATGACAACGGGAGCCGAATGGTCTGGTGAAGAATGCAGGAGTCGATTGAAGGAACAATTTATTTCAGGAGGCGCTTTCGATATAATTAATTCAGTAAAAGATTTACCAAAGTGGTTTGAAAAAAATGGGCGCTAAGGGACTCGAACCCCTGACCCCCAGCGTGTCGAGCTGGTGCTCTAGCCAACTGAGCTAAGCGCCCTATTCCGTAATTAAAGGGTATTAGCTCAGTTAGTCAATGTAATCATCGAAAAACCAAGGAAATCGTTTATCTATTTATCGCGTTGAACAGTCTGTGCTGGTTATAATCAGGTTTGGATCCCCTCAAGTTTTTTTCAAATTGCCCGTTCAAAATATTTGAAACTGCGCACAACTAGACATCGCGAAAATTTTGGAAGTAGCATGAAATTGTTGAGTGAACTAGGTATCGCAATTTCAATCAGCATAGTTTAGTTGAAGTTATTCAGTTATTTTTCTAATATTAATGTGTTATTTTATGGTTTGATCATTTTTATTATTTGTTTGAAATCGTATTTTTAATAGTATCTTTTATCTGCAGCTAGTTTTGGTAATGCGATTAAGCACTCCGAAATAAAATATTCTTAGGTTATTGACATGGTGTCTCGTTTAGACGAAATTTTTTGAAGAGATTAACTGCAAGGAATTTCATAATGAGCATTCTGACTCGTAGGGATTTTGTTCAGGTAACCTCTGCATTAGCTGCCGCGATGGGTGCTGGTGGTAATAGATCATTTGACCTATTTGCCAGTGAAAAGCCCGCAACCGGACAAAAACTTCGGGTTGCCGTTGTTGGCGTGAACGGCAGAGGTATGGATCATGTGCGTGGTTATCTTGACAAGGCGGAATCATCCGTAGTTGCCATTTGCGATGCCGATGAGGCGGTGATTGGCAAAGCCATGAAGGCTGTAGAACAAAAGAATGGAAAGGCTCCCAAATATTATCAGGATTTTCGAAAATTACTCGAAGATAAAGACATCGATGTCGTTAGTATTGCCACCCCAAACCATTGGCATGCATTGATGGCTATTTGGGCCATGGAGCATGGAAAAGATGTGTATGTTGAAAAGCCAGTTAGTCATAATGTTTGGGAAGGTCGGAGAATTGTTGAGATCGCTCGAGCGAACAAAAAAATATGCCAGACAGGAACACAAGTTCGAAGCCAACCTGGCGTTCGTTCTGCAATTAAGGCAATGCATGAAGGACTTATCGGTCAAGTCGATTTAGCTATTGGACTTTGTTACAAAACTAGAAATTCTATCGGAAAAGCCAAATCGCCGCTTGCGGTTCCCAAAAGTATCAATTTTGATTTATGGTGTGGACCAGCCATGAATTTGCCAATTACTAGGCAAAGGCTGCACTATGATTGGCATTGGGTATGGAACACGGGAAACGGTGACCTTGGCAATCAGGGCATTCACCAAATGGATGTGGCCCGGTGGGGTCTCAACCAGAATTCGTTAGCGCCAAAAATTTTCAGCATTGGTGGAAGAATCGGTTATTCGGATGACGGCGAAACAGCCAATACTCATGTTTCCGTTTTTGATTATGGAAGTAGCACTTTGATTTTTGAGGTTCGGGGTCTGAAGACCGGCGCCTACAAAGGCGCGACTGTTGGTAATGTTTTCGTTGGGGAAAAGGGTTATTTAGTTATATCGGGATACAACAACTGTGTTTTCTTTGATAAGCAAGGGGAGAAAATTAAGGAATTCAAGGGAAGCGCCGATCATTACGCTAATTTTCTTGCCGCCGTTCGCAGCCGAAAATATGAAGATCTTAATGCGGATATTCTTGAGGGGCATCTTTCAAGTGGTTTGTGCCACTTAGGGAATATAAGTCACCGTCTTGGAAAACCCGAAATTATTGGTGCTAAATTGGAAGACCTTGATGGCAATAAGGGAATGAAAGATTGCCTATCTCGTCTCCAAGCCCATCTTCAAGAAAACAAGATCGACTTGGCGACAACGCCATTAACTGTTGGGCGACGGTTGAAACTTGATCCTGTCACTGAAAAATTCATTGGTGAAACTGAAGCGAATTACATGCTTTCGAGGGAATATCGCAAAGGATTTGAGATTCCGACTAATAAGTCATAGTTAAATTATTAAACCTGAAGGCCTGAATTCTATATTCGATCAAGCCTGCGTTTGGCATTCCTGCCGACCCTGCATGGCATGCAGGTTCCCTGGATAATCAAGTTATGACTTGATGGCATAAATCCATGGTTTTCTGCTGATTTCCTTACAATTTGTTCGATGGCATCTGCCTGAAATTCAATCATCCGCCCACAAACAAGGCAATGAAGATGATCGTGATGGGGATATCCATAATCGTGTTCGTATCGTGTTCTTCCGGCAGTTTCATGGCGTCGCAACAGTCCTGAGTCCACAAGTTTTCCCAAGGTTCTGTAAGCCGTCGCTCGTGAGATCGAAATCCCAGAAGATTTCATTTCTTCCATCAGGGTATCGGCATCAAAATGATCATGTTGGGAAAAAATAAACCTCACCATCGCTCTTTGTTGGGAAGTGAATCTCTGCGACTTATCCCTTGAAGACAAGTATTCCTGAAACTTGTCTTCAGGTGAAAGTGCTACTGGCAATTGGTTTAACTGGTTTTGGGTAATGGTTTCAGGCGCGTGACTATCTTTAAGATCTACCTTCGATTCGATCGAGGAATCTGTCGATTGCGGCATCAAGCTTTTCTTCTGTGTCATACTGGCCACTAGCGATTTCCTCACGAATCCGGTTCACCAGCTCCCAACGTATCTGGGCGCCTTCGTGCCTTGCATCCTGCATGACTTCCAATGAATTTGGATTCCGCTTTGGGCCGCGCAGGCGATCCATCATGTGCGTCGACATAAAGTTTCCTTTCCTTTGTACCGGAAAGATGTGGATTCCGGCAAAGTCTATGACAGGTCATCCGTCAAATCAACGACTAGGAAAACAATCAACCGGGCGGATAGATGGGAACCCGATCATGTCTTCTGCCAGGATGAGCTTGAAGCTCAATCCCAACGCTTAATTATCCTTGCTGTGCCGTTCCCGGGTGTTTGCTCATCGATTGTTTTTTGCTGAATTGGTACACATTCGCCCTGATAATCACTACTCTTTGACATTTTGCTATCATTTTGAAAGATGGGCCACTGTGTCTTTTATTATTTTGCATGCTTTTTTTATCATTGTTGATGATACATCTAAATGAGTGCAAGCTCTCAGGTTAATTGGCCCTGACTGGTGAATCAAAACGCCTTTGTCGCGAAGGGTTGACACGAATTCTGAGGCTGAGAATTGGGTTTTGTTTAGCCTGAACCAAACAAGATTAGTTTCCGGATTCGGTTCCTCGAGTTCAAATTCAGGAAGTTCTGAAAATTCCTTGGCTAGATAAACTGCGTTTTGATGATCCTCCGCCAACCGATCGATGTGGTTTCGAACGGCGAATAAGGCTCCGGCGGCCAAAATCCCCGCTTGGCGCATTCCCCCACCAAACAATTTTCTTATCCGTTTGCATTTCCTTATGAAATCTCGCGAACCGATGATAGCGCTGCCAACGGGTGCCCCTAGGCCCTTGCTGAAGCAAACCGATATGGAATCCAAATATTTGCCGTAGGATTGAGCCGAATGGCCGGAGGCGACAATAGCATTCCATATTCGCGCTCCATCGCAATGAAAAACCAAATTATTTTCAATTGTCCACTGGCGAATTAAAGCCATTTCTTTCAATGGATATACTTTTCCGCTCGCACGATTGTGCGTGTTCTCGATGGAAACAATTCTAGTTCTGACAAAATGGTCATTGCATGGCCGGATCTTGTCGGTCAATTGGGTCTGTGAAATAACTCCACGGTTTCCCGGAATAGTTCTGCTGGTGACTCCGCTAAGGATGGCGGGTCCACCGCATTCCCATGTGTAGATGTGACACGATTCCTCACAGATCATTTCATCGCCGGGTAAGGTATGTGCCTTGATCGCCATCTGATTCGTCATGGTTCCCGATGGCGCAAACAGTGCGGACTCATGACCGAATAATGCGGCGACCTCTTCTTCCAATTCTCTGACGGTGGGATCCTCTCCAAAAACATCATCACCAACGGGCGCTGCAGACATGGCTTCCCGCATCGCCCTTGTTGGTTGGGTGACTGTGTCGCTTCTCAAGTCGATCATGATTTGGTTCTCATTCAATCTTCGGTCATTCGAAAGGGATGATTCTTCATGGAAGACAAATCACCATGGATTATGATTGATTATCGATGTTGGAGTGATTGGCATGGCAGGAAGCACTTGGGGCCTGTTGTTCAAGGTAACAACGGCTGGGGTAAGTCATGGCCCTGGATACCTTTGCATTATTGATGGTTGCCCTGCCGGAATGCCATTGGATACCGAAGACCTTCTTCCTGACCTCAGGCGGAGAAAGCCTGGTCAATCCAGATTCACCACGCAAAGGCAGGAGGATGACTCACCGGAAATAATCTCGGGAGTTTATGAGGGCAAAACTGATGGGACACCCATCGGTTTGTTGTTTCGAAACAATGATCAAAGGAGCTTTGACTACGATTCAATCAACACCTCATACAGACCTGGTCATGCTGATTTCACATTTGATGCTAAATATGGGTTCAGGGATCCGCGGGGAGGGGGTAGAAGCAGCGCTCGAGAAACGGTTTGCAGGGTTGCGGCAGGCGCGATAGCTCGAAAACTTTTGTCATTTGCTGGAATTCGCGTTGGTGGATATGTAACTAGAGTTGGTGATATAGAGGCTCTAGTACCTGATCCAACCATGGTGACTCAAGCCATGGTGGAATCCAACCCCATTCGATGTCCCGATCCTGTGGCTGCGGAAGCCATGGCAGAACAGATAGATTCAGCAAGAAAATCTTTGGATAGCATTGGTGGCATCGCGGAATTCGTCGCAGTTGGTGTGCCGCCAGGTTGGGGCGAACCGGTTTTTGACAAACTCAAAGCTGACTTGGCAAAGGGCTTGATGTCACTTCCAGCTGTTGTTGGCTTCGAATACGGGTCTGGTTTTGCTTGTGCAAGGGCCAAGGGAAGCCAAAACAATGATCATTTTGAAGTTCGCCAGGATCGGCCTTGGGGACTGGGAACAAAATCCAACAGGCATGGCGGAATGCTTGGTGGGATTTCATCCGGCGAACCACTTGTCATGAGGGTCGCTTTGAAGCCCACCAGCAGCATCCCTCAACCTCAACCATCGGTAAACAAAAATCGCCAATCGATTGAGCTGGTGACAAAAGGCAGGCATGATCCTTGCCTTTTGCCCCGATTCGTTCCAATGGGTGAAGCCATGGTGATGTTGACACTTGTTGATCATTGGTTGAGGCATCGAGCTGTATCTGGAATCTTTTGATTTGAAGCGATTCGTTGTTTTGCCAATACCATAAAAATTATTTCATTAGCTGGGGTATCTATGAGCAGCAAGGTTCTTGGAACGATGGAAAGCTCCGATGAACCGAATCACAATTGTGGCGTAGCGGCGATTTACCACTTGGAATCTGGATCTCCTGGAAGGCTGGCTCCCCCAAGCGGTCCAGAACAAATTTCCAGGCTTATTCCCAGAATGCTTCTTGATTTGCAAAACAGAGGCCAACTGGCCGCAGGAATGACCGCGTTCAACCCAGCCCGCTCAAGGCTGCTTGATACTTACAAGCAGATCGGGTCTGTCATTGAGGCTTTCAGGCTAAATCATCAGGCGAAATACGAATCAATCATGCAGGATCACTGCGGCAGGGCGGCTATTGGGCATGTTCGGTACGCAACTTGTGGAGCCAATGACAGGAGTCATGCCCAACCATTCGAAAGGGAGCACGGCTGTCGTTGGAAATGGTTTAGTTTTGCCTTCAATGGTCAATTGGCGAACTTTTCAGAACTTCGTGAAAAGTTACTGAACCAGACGGATTACCATGTCGTTCGTGACACAGATACCGAAATAATAATGCACTATCTTAGTCATGAACTAAGCGCCCATGGGAATATCAAGCCTGACCTTGTAGAAGTTTTTGGAAGGCTTGCAACCCAATTTGATGGTGCTTTCAACTTGGTATTTTTGAATGCCATGGGTGATATGGTCATTCTTAGGGATCCTAATGGTTTTCATCCACTCTGCTGGGCCCAGGAAGGCCCGGTGTTCGCTGCAGCAAGCGAAAGTGTTGCCCTTCTGAATTTGGGTTTTAAGCAAGTTCAAAGCCTAGAGCCTGGTCAACTCATTCTCATTCAAGACGGAAATGTATCGTTTCATCGATTCCATAAGCCGAACAGGATCGCGCATTGTTTTTTTGAATGGATTTACTTTGCCAATGCTGCCAGCAATTTGGATGGCAGAAGTGTCTACTTGACCAGAACGGCATTAGGCCGTGAGTTGGCCAAGCAAGAACGAATGATAGGCACGGTTCCATTTGATAACGATACCGTCATTGTTCCGGTGCCGGACACGGCTAAGGCAGCGGCGGATTCCATGGCCCATGAGTTGGGAATTCCGTGTTTGGAAGGCTTGATGCGTAACCGTTATGTTGGTCGGACCTTTATTGAAGGGCAAAATAGGGCTGAAAAAGTTCAACTTAAGTACACGCCGGTGCGCGAGGTGCTGAATGGGAAACGAGTCCTCTTGATTGAAGACACTGTTGTTCGAAGCACAACTCTCAAGACATTGCTCCAAGATCTTCGTGTGCGCGGGCAGGCTCGTGAAATTCATGTGCGGGTGGCATGTCCGCCCATCATTGCGCCCTGCTTTTATGGGATTGATATGTCGACCGTGCGGGAACTTTTTGCCCCAAGATTCATGGGAGGAAATCAAATAACTCGCGAGGAGGAAGCCTCCATGGCCAAGGAACTGGGAGCGGACAGCCTTCATTACCTTCCGGTTGAAGCCATTGGGAGGGCATTGGAAAAACCGGATGAAACTCTTTGCAAGGCATGTATTACAGGTGAATACCCAACAACCACGGGCACTCGGCTTTATGAATTATCATTAACTCAAAACAGTGGAGCATCCTCAAAAGTCAACAGGACTTATGAAATTGGTGGGGCCGGACGAATTCTTTGATCACAACATTATTCTCATGGATTTATTGGGGCAGACCAAATGGGCGGAAAAAGAGCAGGAAAGCGAAACCAAGGCGCGGAAAGTGAAGAAATGGTGTCGGTTTGCAGGAACCGGAAAGCAAGTTATGAGTACACGCTGTCAGATCAGAATGAATGTGGAATGGTTCTCGTCGGTTCGGAAGTTAAAAGCTTGAGGGAAAATCCGCCGTCGATGGATCAAGCATTCGCAAGAATTGAATCAGGAGAAGCATGGCTTTATGGTTTAGACATTCCTGAATATGTCAAGGCGAATCAGCTTAACCATAAGCCAAAGAGAAAACGAAAGCTTCTCTTGCACAAAGATGAAATTTCAAAATTGGAGACAAAAACAGCGCAGAAAGGATGCACCTTGATTCCATTGGAAATTTATTTCAAAAAAGGAAAGGCAAAAATAATATTGGCCGTGGGAATCGGGAAAAAACTCCATGACAAACGAGAATCAATTAAAAAATCAGAAGCGAATCGGGAAATTCATCGGGAAATATCAAGGCGCAGGCGACGGGCGTAAATCAAACAGCAATGTCATCCTGGTTGTTTGATCGTGCGAGTGGTCGCACTTGTCGAAAGCCTGAATCATGTTTGTGTGCGATACCGGACGCAGGCCTTTGTCGATCCATTGGCAGCCCTAGGCATTTCTCTTGAAATCGTACCCATACCAAGGAATTTTCTGGATAGATGCAGATTATTGTGGAGTCTTCAGGGATGTAATGTTGTTATATTGAGAAAATTGATGGGAATTGTTGAGTGGAAGATTTTGAGAACAAGGGCCAAATGGATCGGGTTCGAGTTGGATGATGCGGTATTCCTACGTGACTCCTATTCGGAGAAAGGCTTTCACGATATTAGAAGATCGGCAAGATTCCGTAGAATTGCCAATGAATCGGATGCGATCATCGCCGGAAACAAACATTTGGCTTGTGTTTCAAGGGAATACGGATCAAAAGGAATCATAGAAGTCATACCAACATCGGTAAACATGGCAATATACGATAAGGATTACGGCGTTAGTTCAAATAAACATATGTCTCTTGTTTGGATCGGATCTTCGAGCACACTTCAAGGATTGGATCGTTTTCGAAATACGCTTGAAAAAATTGGCCAAACATTTCCTGATGTCGTTCTAAAACTGATTTGCGACAAATTTCTAAACTTTGATTTTTTGAGAACAGAAGAAATACCTTGGACAGAAAAAAACGAAAATAGGGACATATCAACTGCTGATGTTGGTATTTCATGGATTCCGGATGATCCGTGGAGCAAAGGAAAATGCGGACTGAAGGTTATTCAATACATGGCAAGCGGCTTGCCGGTTGTTGCGAATTCTGTTGGCGTTCATCCTGAAATGATTCAGCAAGGGTGTAATGGATTTTTAGCAGATAACACTGATGACTGGATTCGCGCGATAAGTCAGTTATTGGATGATGCGTCCATGAGAAAGGAAATGGGAAATCGTTCGAGGCAAATTGTCAAAACATGCTATAGCACAGTCAATGCATTGGATAAATGGGTGAAAATATTCAAATGCCTAAAGAACTAAAGTTGAAATGGAAAATAGTTCCAAACAATGAACCCCTCAATGATTGGATTCGCGCATTCTCAACAAGTCCAATTGAGACATGTGACTCAACAGGAACAAGAGTCAAGGATGGATCACACAGAACTCTGTGGGAAATAACCGGATCGTGGGGAAGTATTCATGTAAAAATGAATCCTTTAAACAATTTGAGGGCCTATTCAAGAAGATTAGTTCGGCCATCAAAAGCTGAAATGGAGGCAACCAATTCATTAAAGCTTCGCCGATTGGGTGTGGAAACTATTGAAGTCATTGGGTTGGCAGAGGAAGCGAGGATTGGAGGATCCGGTTGGTTAATTTCAAAAACGATTGTTGGTGCCAGACCACTTGATATGCTTTTGGAAACAACTAAGACTAATTATAAGAATTTGCTATCTTCTAAGTTAGCACTTCTTGTTGCCAAGTTACACCAAATCGGGGCTTTTCATTCCGACTTTCATCCAGGAAATATTGTTGTATCTGAATCTTGTGATCTTCATGTTCTCGATATTCATGACATGAATTGGAAAAAGTCCACAATTAATAACAGAATTCAGAACCTTGTGATTCTCAACCGATGGTTTCAATTAAGATCTAATCCTTGGGATCGTTTAAGATTTTTTAAAACATATTGGAGGTCCTCTTTAGAAAATAGATTAAATTATTGCGGTGATTGGCTTCGAATCGCGAAACTTATTGAAGAGCAAACCAAAGTTAGTAATTCTCGATTATGGAAAAAGCGTGATTATAAATGTTTTGGTAGCAACAAGTTGTTTGATATGGAAAAGTGTTCTGGAACATCAATACATTTTTTAACTGGGTATCAGGATTGCGTTCGATTGGTCATGGACTTCAAATCAACCAAACTCTCATCAGCAAATATTATCAAACATTCAAAAAGTTCTTTGGTAGCCAAAGTCAAAAGCAGTCAACATCCAGAAAATAGCCAGTTCGTTATCAAGGAGATCCCTCATTTGACAATATTTCTTGATTGGTTTCGTTCATTATGTTGGTTGCCTGGACAAAAATCATGGATGTTAGGCCATGCTTTGATAGCCCGAGGTGTCAAAACCCCACTTCCAGTTTGTTATCTAAGGAATGTTTCTTTGGTTGGAGGCAGTGAGATTGTATTAACAGAATTCATTGCCGATTCTTGCCAGTTGGATCAATGGTGGAAATCAAATTGCCATGACAATCAGCGATCCAGATCATTAGTTCAATCGCTCGGAAAATTAATTTTTTTAATGCATTGTCAAGGAGTTAGACATCGAGATTTAAAAGCCGCCAATGTCTTGGTCGATCATAACGATAAGCCATTAATCGTTGACCTTGTCGGTGCTTCTATCATGCATAGTGTTCCAGAGCAAATAAGAATCAAAGATTTGGCGCGATTGGGACGAAGTGCGTTCGTACTAGGTGTGGCCTTGACGGCATGTCTTAGGTTTATCAAAGCTTATGGCGGTTTTTTTACTTCTCCCGATTGGAAGGATAAGTGGCAAGTTATTTCTTTTATTGTCAAAAGGGATATGCAAAGGCAAAGTTTGAGGCTTCGTCCTCCTGGATGATATTGACGGTGTTATTAATTTGTGGTTGTGGTTCTTTTCCAGTTACAAAGGTTGCTGTTGATAATAAAAATAACGTTGAAAATGAAGCGATTAAGCTGCTACCGGTATTGCCTTCGAAATATGAATTATCAATTCCGCCATTTTATATTTTTTCTGATCGTCCCATTCGTATCACAGAGTCTTTGTCAAAATCAGTAAGCGATTTGCGTGATTCTGTTTTAAAAGTTTTGAAAATACCGCTTCCTAAATCAGTAATTTTTGTTTATCTGTTTGGTGAAAAAGGATCTTTTGATCATTATTTGGAAAAAAAGTATCCGAACCTTCCGTCCAGAAGGGCATTTTTTGTTGCTCAGGGCAAGACAGGCAATCGTGACGAGGATTTACTGGTATTCACATGGTGGTCAGACAAGATTGAACTGGATCTTCGTCATGAACTAACACATGCTCTCATTCATTCATCTTTCCCATCAATGCCATTGTGGATTGATGAAGGTTTGGCCGAACTTTTTGAATTGGATTTATATCCTTCGTTGTTACGCGACCGCGCCAAGGAGGCCCTCGTTGACTTTGCAAAAGTGGATGGGCCAAACATTAAGCGACTGGAAGCCATTAAATCCATTCATCAAATGGGCAGGGAGGAGTATCGAGAAGCATTGTGTTGGGCACATTGGTTTTTAAATGGCGACAAACGAGCAAGAGATGTATTTTATTCATTCTTGACTGATTTGAAGATCATGAAAGAATCGTCATTGCATTTAAAAATTTCTGCAGTTTTTCAAGATTGCAATGTCAAGATGAAAGAGCATGTTGGCAATGTCATGGTTCAAGGTAAACCATGAAAATTTTAATTACCTCTGGTCCTGTTGATGTGTCCATTGATTCTGTTAGGCGAATCTCTAACTCGGCATCCGGTAAAACTGGAAATGATCTGGCGGTTGCTTTCTCACGCAGAGGCCATCAAGGTTTCCTGCTCACATCAAGACCGCCAAATATCAAGATAGATAGTTGGATCATTCAGGAATATCATGAGTATTACGAATTGCACCATTCAGTAGCAAGTCTTTTGTTAACAGACCGCTTTGATGCTATCATCATGTCCGCTGCCGTAAGCGATTATCTGTTTGATGGTTACTCAGCGCATATCGACGATGAATTTTCAAAATTTGAGCCAAAAATTCCAGGTCATTTACCAGAAATATTCCTGAGACTTAAAGCTGCGCCAAGGCTTGTTGAAATGATTCGCACTGATTGGAAATTTTCTGGTTATCTAGTTACATTTAAGCTTGAATGCGGAATTTCAGTTGATGAATTGTTCAAGCGAGCCGAACGCTTAAGAAGAAAATCTGGTGCGGACTTGGTTGTTGCGAACATGGCTGAATCATCGAGTAGGGAAGCTTGGTACGGGGCCGGTGACAAATCAATGTTTATTCATGTATGCAGAGAAAACCTTGCGGAAACCCTTGCTAACGCAGTCGAAACTGGAGTTCGAAATAAATGTCCAGGATCGTTTTAGGTGTCACAGCATCGGTTGCAGCCATAAAGGTAACCGAAATAGTTGAAGACATGATTTCATCGCATCACGAAGTCAAATTGGTATCCACGCGCAATTCATTGCATTTTTTTGATCCAATTGAGATTGCCAATAAATTTAAAAACTCTTCAAGCCTTCTGGCTATTGTTTCAGAAGGAGATGAATGGATTGGTAGTGGAACCAATCATCGATATCAGCGTGGTGACGAAATTCTGCATATCGAATTGCGACGCTGGGCTGATATTCTCGTAGTAGCTCCTATGGATGCCAATACGCTTGGAAAGTTTGCTTTGGGATTAGCGGAAGGATGCTTGGCATCTTTATGGCGAGCCTGGGATTGGACAAAACCTGTTGTGTTGGTCCCATCGATGAACACAAATATGTGGATTCATCCCGTGACTTGTCGCCACCTTAAAACACTAGCTGAAGACATTGGTGTTAAGTTTGACAACACTCAAATAACCATTGGAAGTATCATTGCGTTTATAAATTCAAAGCAATCAAAATTGAATATCGTTACACCAATTGAAAAAACACTGGCTTGTGGAGATTATGGAATGGGTGCAATGGCTAGTTCAACGGATATCCTTAAAGCTATCGCATCTTGTTTATCTGCCTAATTATCCAATTTTATTGCCATTGCCAAGGCAGCTGTTTCAATTCTTAAAATAGTCTTGCCAAGATTTGCGATTTTCCAACCTTTTGATATTGCTTCTTCAATTTCAATGTCTGAAAAACCTCCTTCAGGCCCCACTGCTCCAACAATTTTAATACCTTGTTGTGAATTTAATCTGTCAACCGAAAAAACATCAGGCTTTTCTGAGATATGCGCTACCCATCGGTTTGTTATTCCATCGAATTGATTAATGAATTCACGCCATTGAGTTAACGGACCGATTTCCATCATTTTGCTTCTCCCACATTGTTTGCTGGCTTCAATGACATATTTGTTAAGTCTTGAAAGACTATTGCTCTTGGGATGAATGACGCTTCTATCGGTTTTTAAGGGAATCCAGCAAGAAACACCAAGTTCTACAAGCTTTTCAATAAGAAAGTGTTCACGATCCCCCTTTGGTATGGGCGATGCTATAAATAGTTCATTTGTTCTTTCTAAACGGTTTTCGATAATTCTCTCAATAAAAACAACCGCCGTATTTCGTTTTATATCATCAAGAAATCCGTGATAGTCATTTCCATCGCCATTAAATAGAACAATTTGATTTCCGCTTTGAAGTCGAGACGCCATGATGTGTTTAACTTCATCATCTATCAACTCGTTTGAACCTAACATGATTTTTGAGTTCTTAAAAAATCGTTGACTCATATTCAATCTCCATATTAGGAAATTATGAATGAAATTCTAATTATGAAATTTCAGACTATAAAATCCCAACATTTAATAATCTGCTTAATGTAATTCATTTGGATAATTGGCACTTCAATTTTGATATCTTATGACAATTCAAGAATATATAAGGCATTAAAAGAGCAGTATAAATATGTTTGTAATTTCAATGCTACTTACCTTTTACTCGTGATAAATAAAAGAATGTTGATTTTTTAATTTTGTGCCTTTAAGTTAGTTTATAAAATATAAAATCACCTCAATATTTTTTCAATTGTTTCCACGCATATTTTAGGATGCTCAAGATGTCGGGCCATGAATCAAACATTCCACTGAATCAACCCAATCACGAGAAATATTTATTTACTTCCATTAGTTGTTTTTTGGGTTTGCTCATTCCTGGTTTAGGTCATTTGCTTCAGCGTCGATTTTTTAAAGCCTTTCTTTTTTTCTCATGCATTTATTTTTTGTTTTTCTATGGGTGGGCGTTGGGTGGCTATAACAATGTATATTTGCCAAGGGCTTCAGAATGTCAGCCAAGAGGAAAGACATTGACCTCTGTTTCAATTGGACCCATTTCATTTCCTTTTCCTAAGTGTTTTTATTATCGTCTTCAATTTGCAGGTCAATTATGGGTTGGCTTGGCAGTTCTCCCCGCTATCATTCAATATTATTTGGTTGATGAAGAGATTGGAATCTCTCCACCTCTTCCAGTCATTGGAACAGTGATGAGGGCACCTTCGGAATCTTCCTTAAATCAATTGCAAACGGAAGGCACGATTGTTTGGGAATTAGCATGGGTATTCACAGTTACAGCCGGGTTATTAAATTTGCTCGCCGCATATGATACATTAGCTGCTAATTATGCCTCATTGGATCATTTAAAACGATGAATTACTTTTTTGATTCTCTGTTTTGTCATCTTCCATTTCTTGTTGTTCCGGTTTCATTAATTTATGGAGCAACAAGGCATGAAAGTCCAATTCAAGTTTTTTGGGAAGCGATTCGCTGGCTTTATCGCCTTCTAGTTTTTCTTGGATCTATTTCCATATTTATAATCTTTTTGACTTGGGTAGCATAATTAAGGCCAAGCCTTTTGGCTTGGCCTTAATCAGAATCTAATTTAGTAAATGCAAATCTATTTATTTATTTGTTATCGCGAAACTGTAGAGATTGAATCTGCGAAGTTTGCCGTTGCTTCTTCACCAGCCCTAACAACCAACTTTGCAGTCTTAACAGTGTTATCAGGGAAAACAACCTTCAAATCATAATAAAAGGTAATTCCTGTCTGGAGATCAGGTGTTGAAAAAACCCTTTTGGTTCCAGTGGATTCAGTGGCAACACCATCCACAAAAAGCTTAGAGTTGGCTGGCAATTCTACAGTCACCTTGGCAGGTGCTGCTGAGGCAGCTGGCTTTTTAAGGTCATCAGCTTTTTTGGGAGCAGTGGGTGAGGCGGGAGGAGCTTGTTTGACTGGTGATTCGCCTTTTCCTTTTACAGGGGACATTGATGTTGATGGAACTATGACAGAACCATAGCAGCCGTAGCAGCTTCCGAAACATCCGCCGTAGCACGAATTGTAAAACCCGTAGGATCCGTAGCAGCTACCATAGCAGCCGCTGCAGGAATAAAAAACAATCGGCTTGCAGCATAAATATGCCGGTTGGCAAACAGGAACGCAGTGTGGCTTGCAAAAGAATTGAGGGGTGATAGTGGTAGAAGTCATTGCTGCCATTAGAATGGCTGAAAACATGGTGACACTCCTTCATTGTGATTAATTGACAGGCCCTAGGCATGTCAATGAAAATAGTAAGGCTGGGAGGAGTTGCTGTAAAGTCTGCATTTTCCTCAATCGGCAATCTTGCCTCATATGGCTCGGACTGCCGATTCTTTGTTCGCAAAACAAACCAACTTAACCAGACCGCAGGATGTTGATGTTAATTCTTGATTTCAATGCAACAACTCCTGTTGAATTAGATGTTATTTCCGAAATGCTTCCTTTTTTTAATTCCTCTTGGGGTAATCCATCGAGCAAGCATGTCATGGGACAAAGGGCGTCAGAAGCCCTCGATGTTGCAAGATTGCGGATATCCAAACTGATTGGAGCAAATCCGTCAGAAATCATTTTTACATCAGGAGGTACAGAAGCAACTAATTTAGCTATCATGGGAGTTATTTATCAAAAGTGGCCTCTCTTGGGAAGAATGGGTTTTGGAGGCATCATTTCGTCGGCAATCGAACATCCAGCGACAATTCAATGTTTGAAGGCTCAGCAATCTCGGGGAATAGCTTATCGACTTGTTTCAGTGGATCGAGATGGCTTACTTAATTTAAGTCATTTGGAGAATTTGATGTGGCTTCAGCCTCGATTGGCAACTTTCATTCATGCACACAATGAAACAGGGAACATTCAGCCAATTTCCCAGGCTTCCTCAATCCTCAAGAAAAATGGAGTTTTGTTACATGTTGATGCATCGCAATCGGTTGGAAAAATTCATGTTGATGTCAACGAACTAGGTGCTGACTTTCTTACGATTGCCGGTCATAAGTTCGGTGCACCCAAAGGAATTGGTGCTCTATACGCCAGAAACGGAACCAAATTAAGAAGCCAAATTTATGGAGCTGGGCAAGAAAAGGGTTTGCGTGGTGGAACTGAAAATGTTCCATATATTGTTGGTTTGGGCAAAGCAGCATCTCTCGTGAATATCGTTAAAAAACAAGATTTATCTAATTTGAGAAATTTACTGTGGCTTAGGTTGAAAGATGATTTAGGTGAAATGATACGGAAATATACTCATGAAAATTGTTGCTTACCTAATACTCTTTTTATATCTTTAAAAAATGTTTTATCATATGAACTTTTAAGAAAACTTCCAAATCTGATCGCATCAACAGGATCAGCCTGTCATGATGGCATAACGGAAGGATCTTCAATTCTTCGCGCCATGGGAGAATCTGATGAATGGGTTCGAGGAACAATTCGGTTTAGTCTCGGTAATGCAACGACAAAGGAAGATGTTGAGCTTGCTGCTTGTTGGATATCTAGCGCAGTCAAACAACTCTGAATTTACCCTATTCATACCAAGAAAAGACCAGCAAGATTGAATAAAGAATGCAGTACCATGCCTGGTAAAACACTACCTGAAACCTCGCGCATCCATCCTAATCCACATGCCAGAGGTAGCAGCCCAGCAGGACTTGGCCATGCAAATGAATGTAACGAGGCAAAAACAGCGGCAGCAGCCAATATTTTGTTCATTCTGTTCGAAATTAAGCTTCCTAATCTACACGCCCCTAAACAAAGGATTAAGAACGCAATAATTTGAATCAAAACTAATCGGTTTTCGGAGAAATTTAAAATTTGTGAAAATTGATGAACGAATATGAGAGATGTTGCCAAAAATAAACATATCAATTTTCCGAATGACGCTGATAAAACCCATGCCTGAAACAGTCCGCGAAACAGGACTTCCTCGTGAATAGGTGCGACAACCGAAACCAAGGCTGCAACTAAAAGTTTGTCATTGAAATTTCCAGTGCGTGAAAGCAGAACCAATGGATGTTCTTGGTTTGGAATCGATCCACCTACTTGAAAAAAATACATCAAGCTGTAACCGAAACAAATCGATAATGTTAACAATATGAGTATATAATAAAGATTATATGTATTCAGTAATTTGCTCCGGCCATAGCCCGAGCAAGCATTTAAACTAATGAAATATATTGGGGCAATTAAGGGAAGGGATACTAGTTTGATTGCACCAATCGTTCGAGTTTTGTTAATCAATGAGTTCCTAGTAACTTGAGCTGAGAAAAAGATTGGTCCTAAAAAGGCACAAAAAATATCCGGTGAAATTCCTAAAATTAAGAATAACACAAATAACCTGGGGTCTCCAAGGGCATGGTGTTCTGAGTCTAATTGGCGCTTGTTGGACCCCAACACTAGCTTCTCCTGTATTTGGATTTATAAAAAATATTCTCTCCTCAATTCTAATTGGGCTTATTCATGAACATACTTGAAAAGATAGTTGCCACTAAGAAGATAGAAGTGGAAAATCTTAGACAAATTGGTGAAAAGAGGCTTTCTGAAGAAGCCATAGACACCAATCAACCGCGAGGCTTTTTGGATCATTTACAAAAAGGCAGCGGAATAAAAATCATTGCCGAAATTAAAAAGGCTTCTCCTTCTGCAGGAATAATTCGGTCGACTTTTGATCCTGCGACGATAGCTCTCTCTTATGCTGAGCACGGGGCATCATGCCTTAGCGTTTTAACTGATACCAATTACTTCAAAGGAAGTCTGTCTGATTTGAAAACTGCAAGAGATTCCGTCTTTATTCCAATTTTAAGAAAAGACTTCATTATTGACCGGTTGCAAGTTTTTGAAGCTAGGGCTGCTGGAGCTGATGCCATTTTGTTAATTGCGGAAATATTAAATCAAAAGCAAATGCAGGAACTTCATCATTTGTCTATTAGCTTGGGAATGGATGTTCTTGTTGAAATTCATGACCCTGAATGTGTCGATAAAGCGCTAAGTGTTGGAGCCCGATTAATTGGAATTAATAACAGGGACTTACGAACATTCAGCACTGATCTGAACCATTCATTGCGAATTCGTACTCTTCTTCCCGAGGAATGCTTTGTCGTTAGTGAAAGTGGCATTAAAACCAAGGAAGATTTGGATGTTCTTTGGAATGCCGGGATCAACGGAGTGCTGATCGGTGAAACCTTTATGAGGGCGGAAGACCCAGGCCAGAAACTTTCATGGTTGTTAGGAAGACAATTGGAATGATTCCCTCTTTTGATCGGCCATTCACTAAATTGCACTCCTATTTTGTATCCTTTCTAGAACGATATAACTTAAACAATAAAAAACTTGTCATAGCATGTAGTGGTGGTGGCGATAGCATCTGTCTTGCTTACTTAATGTGCAAACATCATTCCGGGAACCTATCGATTGTTCATATATGCCATCGCTTGCGAGGTAATGAAAGCGCCAATGACCTCGATTTTGTTACTGATACTGTCAATCATTTTAAATCAAGATATTGTCGCCCAGTTGAGTTGTCAGTAATTGATGGCGAGCTTGGAAATTCATCGATATCTGGCATTGAGAATGCTGCAAGGCAAATTCGACGAAATAATTTGGCAACTCACGCGGTAAGGGAAAAGGCTTTTGGGGTATTGATGGGTCATAACCTGAATGATCAAATTGAAACATTTTTTATGCGTTTGATTAGGGGGGCGGATATTTCGGGATTGTCTGGTATTCAACCTGCAGCAAGCCTTCCATTTAGTGTTCCGCTATTTCGTCCGCTATTAAAATTCAGTCGCAGTTACATAAGGGAATTTCTGAAACATGAGGGTATCACTTGGCGAAATGACTCAACCAATCAAAGTCCGATATGCCTGAGGAATCGAATTAGGCTTCAGGTAGTTCCCGCATTAGAAACCTATTTGGGCCAATCGGTTGGGTTAAAATTATCAAACCATATTGGTTACCTGCGAGTGCGTTCAAGACAAAGAAATCGCGCTATTTCTCAAAAGCTTTTGAAGATGGAAGCGCCTCGGTCAGGTGCAAAAATTATTTTGTTAAAAAAGGGTTTAAAAAAAATGAGCATCAAAGGGATGGCTGATATAATCCATTATATTTGGAAGCGGGAGCGATGGCCTCTAGGTAGTCTTACAAATAAGCATCTTGTGTGTATATGTGATCATCTCGTTAAAGGGACATCACTTTCAAGTCTACCTGGAAAAATTCGTATAGAGCACGATGACCACATTATTTCAATAGGCCCTGAAAACATCTCAATCTAATCGTAATCAGAAGAAGTTTTATTTATAAATTAATGTCAGGTATTTAATTTTCTTTCGATTTAAGGTTCCATCATGAGTCAGTTGTATCCACGCCGTGCCTTGATTTCTGTAAGTGACAAGACCGGAATCCTTGAATTTGCAAAGTTGCTAACGGAATTGGGCATCGAAATTATTTCAACTGGAGGTACTTTTCGGTCACTAACAAACGCTGGAATTCAAGCTAAGGAAATTTCGGAAATAACAAAATATCCAGAAGGTTTGGATGGCAGGGTGAAAACATTGCATCCGGCAGTTCATGCCGGATTGTTGGCTATTCCCGGTTCTCTCAATCATCAAAAATATATGGTTGAAAATAATTTATTTCATATCGATTTTCTTATTTGTAATTTATACCCATTTGAAAGTATTTCTGAGAATCCAAAATCATCCAATGAAGAAATAATTGAGAATATTGATATCGGTGGACCGGCCATGATTAGGTCGGCTTGCAAGAATTTTCGTCATGTTGCTGTCGTGATAAATCCTTCTCAATACAAGAATGTAATTAACCTGCTAAGTAACGGTGGATTTTCATTGGAAATCAGAGAAGAAATGGCCAAGGAAGCTTTTCTTGCCATTGCCAGATATGATTCGGCAATCGCTCGATATTTTTGTGATAAATCAGGTGAGACTTTCCCTTCAGATTTTCCTACCGATTTTTCGTTGAAAACCACACTTCGTTATGGCGAAAATCCTCATCAAAGAGCGGCAATTTATGCTTGTAATCATTTGCGAAATAAAAAAAATCTTACAAATTCAGAAATTCTCCACGGAAAAGAATTAAGTTATAACAATTGGCTGGATCTTGATGCTGCTTGGGGTTTGGTTCGTTGTTTTCAGGAGCCGTTTTGCGCCATTGTGAAACATACAAACCCGTGTGGTGCTGCCTTGGGGGCCACTCCCAAGGAATCTTTCACCAAAGCCTATGAAGCAGATCCAACCAGTGCCTTTGGTGGTATTGTCGGGATGAACAAAGAAGTTGATGTTTCTACTGCTGAAGCAATGTCGATTCCAGGCAAATTTATTGAATGTATTGTTGCGCCTTCATTTAGCACAGAAGCTATCGCGATTTTAACTTCAAAACCAACTTGGAAAAAAAGTGTCAGGCTGGTTCAAGTGGGTTTTAATGCAAGCACGACAAAGTCAATGGAATTCCGCAGTATAGATGGAGGAATTCTTGTCCAAGATTCGGATCAAGTAACTGAGACAGAAAATGAATGGACCATCGTTTCGAAAAGAAAGCCGACTGACGCAGAAAATAAACATATGCTTTTAGGTTGGCATGTCGTGTCGAAGGTCAAAAGTAACGCTATTGTTCTCGTCAAAGATGGGATTGTTGTAGGTGTTGGACAAGGTCAGACGAGCAGGGTGGAATCAGTTCGCTTGGCCGTAGCCAAGGCCAATGCTCACGCCAAAGGGTCTGTTATGGCATCAGATGCTTTTTTCCCATTTCGCGATGGTGTCGATATTGCTTTACAAGCGGGAATCTCTGCAATTATTCAGCCTGGCGGATCCGTACGAGATCAAGAAACTGTCATGGCATGCGATGCATTCAATGCAACCTTGGTCATGACTGGCATCAGGCACTTTCGCCATTAATATTACGGAGATTCCGATGTTTAATAAAATAAATCAACGACGTGATTTTTTGCTCTCTTCAATGGGACTTGGTCTTTCTTCGGCTTTGAAGGCTACCAGGAGTGAAACAATGATTCCGGTTATTGACGCTCATCAGCACTTATGGGACATTTCAAAATATAAGCTGCCTTGGCTTCCAAACGAAGGTGTCTTGGCAAGATCATACTCACTCATTGACTATAAAAAACACACCCAAGGGTTAAATATCGTTAATACAGTTTACATGGAAGTTGATGTTGATCCTTCCCAACAATTGAAAGAGGCTGAAGATGTGAGCCATCTTTGTCAAATGCCTGATTCAGGAATGAAAGGTGCCGTAATTTCTGGAAGACCTAGTTCCAAGCAGTTCAAAGATTACATTTCAAAAATATCAAAATTAAATGGGATCAGAGGTGTCCGTCAAGTTCTTCATGTTCCCACAACACCACCGGCATATTGTCTTTCACATGATTTTATTGAAGGGGTTCGTTTATTGGGATCTAAAAATTTATCCTTTGATCTATGTGTGAAACACGGTGAACTCGGGAATGTCTCGCTACTGCTTGATGAGTGTCCAGATACATTTTTTATTCTTGATCATTGTGGAAATCCTGATCTCAAGGAGAAGGATTTGTCTCCATGGAAACGAGGATTGGAATCTGTCGCCAAACGAAAAAACGTTGTTTGTAAAATTTCGGGTTTTCTCGCTTCCGCACCTGGTTTTGGAAAATGGTCGATTGAAGAGGTGGCTCCGATTATCAATCATACCCTTGATACCTTTGGCCCAGACCGTGTTATGTTTGCAGGTGATTGGCCTGTTGTTTTGCTTGCAGCCAGTTTTGCTGACTGGATCGGGGCCGTGAGACAAACTGTAAGTTCCAGACCTATTCTTGACCAAAGAAAGTTGTTTTACGAAAACGCCGTTAAATATTATAAATTGAAAATGTAATAAGATTAGGAGTTAAATATGCTTTCTTTTCAAGCGGAATTGAATGTATGCATTCATTCAGTTGAAGAAGCGGCTAGATGCATTATGAGATATTATAATAATCAAGAACCAATTGTTAATGCACCGGCTAATATTGCCCTGCAAGCGGATCGAGATTCTCAGGACATCATTATGGGAGAGCTTTCCAAAGCATTTCCTCACGATGGATTTCTTGGTGAGGAAAACACATCCTTTTATTCTCAATTGCCAAAAGATGGTAAACGGATTTGGATTGTTGATCCCATTGATGGAACTAGAGGTTTTGCGAAAAAAAATGGTGAGTTTTGCATTATGGTGGCACTTGTTGAAGAAGGAGTTCCTGTTTTGGGTGTTGTTCATGATCCAGCGCAATCAAGAATGACATATGCAACTGCAGGCGGAGGATGTTTCGGAATAAATGGAATCTCCAAGCCATATCCTTGCCGAGTTAGCAACAAGAGAAATCTTGACATTTGCACCTTAACAAAATCTCATTCTTCATCTGCTGTATCATTTAATAATTCCATTATTAATCGTATATCACCAAAAGAGGTAAATGAAACATATTCCGCTGGATTAAAGTTGGTAAAAATTTCGAGGGGTGAGGCCGATATTTATCTCAATGATTACCTCACTTTCAATCAATGGGATGTATGTGCGGGACATATTTTGGTTAAAGAAGCTGGTGGAAAAATGACTGACCAAAATGGAAATGATATCAACTATCGAGGCAATCCTTCATCAGATCAAGGATTTGTGGCAAGCAACGGATTCATACATTCACAAATTTTGTCAATTATCCAATCGACAAGGCAGTCGTAAGGTAAGCAATTTTTGATTTAGGAGCTCAAACAAAAGGTCTTCACCATACTGTTGCTGAGCTTAAGTTTGATCTTGTCAAGGAGGACCAGATATTCTTTTTTTCCCCGTCAAGCGAAATCCCAAGGGCGGTCGTCCCCGTGTTCCCGACCGTCTGGCCCTGACGGGAATTCTTTTCGTTGCCAGAACAGGAACGGCGTGGGAACTGCTGCCACCGGAGTTGGGCTGCGGCAGTGGCATGACCTGCTGGCGGCGCCTTCGGGACTGGCAGGTTGCCGGAGTCTGGCAAAAGGTCTGGAAGGCACTCCTTGATGAGTTGGGGTTGGCGGACAAGATCGACTGGTCCAAGGCTGTTGTCGACAGCAGTTCTGTCCGAGCCCTTTTTGGGGGGCGTAAACTGGCCCCAATCCCACTGATCGAGGCAAAAACGGGTCGAAAAGGCATGTCATCAGCGACGGCCAAGGCGTCCCACTCGCGTTGATCCATACCGGCGCGAATATTCATGATTCCCAAGCCGCCATGCCATTGGTCGATTCCATTCCCTCCATCAAGAGGCCGGGAGGCGGGAGGAGACGCAGGCCCGACTCCCTGTACGCAGACCGGGCTTATGATGCCGAGGATAAGATCCGCAAACCGCTCAGGCAAAGAAGGATCATCCCGAGGATCGCGAGACGGAACACCGAACACGGAAGCGGCCTGGGCAAGCATCGCTCCATCATCGAAAGCGTCTTCGCATGGCTCTTCCAGCAACGGCGCCTCAGGGTTCGTTATGAGAAGCGCGCTGACATCCATCAGGCTTTCCTGACAATTGGATGTATCATGATCTGCTGGAACCGCTGAGCAAGGTTAAGTAATAGCCTCTTATAGCTTTTGGTGGAGATTAAATGGTTTGATTATTTCAAGCAGAAAATGAAATGCTCGGAGGTTTCACGCACGGGGGTGAGCCTTGCGATATTCTTG
>Ga0194134_10001530_pt1 | contig 30142 bp, 22 predicted proteins | sample TA2KigOff0mmetaG_FD_148602 | JGI IMG/M metagenome (GOLD analysis project Ga0194134, IMG submission 148602) | Freshwater microbial communities from Lake Tanganyika, Tanzania - TA2015056 Kigoma Offshore 0m | ecosystem: Environmental > Aquatic > Freshwater > Lake | place: Tanzania: Lake Tanganyika... | reverse complement strand
GAACCGGCCTCGGCCACCGAACCCACACCGCCGTGCCCACCACCGCCAGCGCGAACAGACCCAGCGATATCAGATCCCAGCGCAGGCGTTGACGCCGGGGGACGAGTCGATGCGGCCATGCCATGGGACAAGACAGCGCGAACCCACCTCAATGGTCGAGGAGAAGTTCCGACCGGAGGGGGGAGGCGATCCGCGCGGATGCATGAAGCGTTCCGGATGGCATGCGGAGGGCGCTGGGGTTCGTTTGCTCCTCAGGTCGAGGCGCTCCGGGGGGTAAGGCACGTTCTCTGAAAGCGCCGGCAGGTTCGGTTCCATGGATCGGAACCCGGTCCGAAAGAACCCATCCCACCGTGAGACTTGCGGGCCGGGTTTCGGTGGGATCGGGGCGCATGCTCCACCCTGAGCGACGCTGCAGGGTTCGAACGGCCGCAGGCAGGTTGACCGAACACCTTGGGTCGCAGCCTTGAGAACCCCTGAGGACAGGCCTTGGAGATCAGGTTGTGTCCAGCATGGGGATCATCTGTCCACGTTGTGTAGGAGTGGCCCCTTTTGTGTCAATAGTGAGGACCGACCCCATGGGGCGTGGGGCTTCCCTCGGAGGCGGGATTGGCGCAGCATGGAGGCATGACTTTTCCCCGACGGGTTCGTTTGCTCCTGGGCCTCTTGACCATGACTTCGTTGCTGCACGCTGCCGACCTGCGGATCGGCCTCATCGGACTGGACACGTCGCATGCGACGGCGTTCACGGAGATCCTCAACCATTCGCAGGCCAAGGATCATGTGGCCGGGGCCAAGGTGGTGGCGGCGTTCAAGGGCGGCAGCCCGGACATCGAGTCGAGCATCACGCGCGTGGAGGGCTACACGGCCACCCTGCGGGACAAGCACGGGGTGCGGATCGTGGACTCGATCGAGGAACTCTGCACGCAAGTCGATGCGGTGATGCTGCTGAGCGTCGACGGACGGCCGCACCTACCGCAGGCCAGGCCCGTGCTGGCCGCCCACAAGCCGTTGTACATCGACAAGCCGATGGCCGGCACCCTGCGGGACGTGCACACGCTGGCCCGACTGGCGGCCGAGTCCAAGACGCCGTTCTTCAGTTCCTCGTCGCTGCGCTTCGCCAAGTCGAGCCAGGCCGTTCGGAAGGGTTCGGTCGGCACGGTGACCAACGCGTGGTGCGGCAGCCCCGCCAGCCTGGAGAAGACCCATCCGGACCTGTTTTGGTACGGGGTGCACGGGTGCGAGTCGCTCTTCACGGTGATGGGCCGGGGCTGCGAGTCGGTCCGCCGCGGCACGACCGCCGAGGGCAAGATCGAGGTGGTGGGCACCTGGAAGGGCGGGCGCACCGGGACCTTCCGGGAGATCGAGGGCTACAAGGGCCAGGCGCAGGGAACCCAGGGCACGGCCGAGGTCGGGGCCTTCGACGGGTACGCCCCCCTGGTGGCCGAGGCCGTGAGGTTCTTCCAGACAAAGGTGTCCCCGGTGCCCATCGAGGAGACCCTTGAACTCTTCGCCTTCATGGAGGCGGCCGACGAGAGCAGGCGGCGGGGCGGCGCCGAGGTGAAGCTCTCCGAGGTGATCGAGAAGGCGACCCGACCCTGAGCCGTCCATCAGCCCGGTCCATTTTCGAGGCGAACCCCAACTCGGGAGGGTTGGCGGATTGGCCGGGCGATCGGCCACTGGACGCGCACCGGGCTCCTGTGCACCGGAACCCCCGGTCACACCGCACCCGCACACCGCACCCGGGTGGTGTGGAACGAAATCCCCGGTTGACCTGCTGGGCTCCCCCGATAGCCTTTCCCGCTTTGGTAAGGCAACCCGGATAACGAATACGAACATTATGGCAGTCAATGTAGCGATCAATGGTTTCGGCCGCATCGGCCGTCTGGTCTTCCGCGCCCTCGTCGAGCAGGGCCTTGTGGGCAAGGACATCAACGTCGTCGCGGTGGGTGACATCGTCCCCGCCGACAACCTGGCCTACTTGCTCAAGTACGACTCCTCCCAGGGCCGCTTCGCCGGCACCGTCGGCTCCGCCAAATCCTCCCCGGACAAGGCCGAGGACGACGTGCTGATCGTCAATGGCGCCGAGATCCGCGTCGTCTCGGCCAAGACCCCGGCCGAGCTGCCGTGGAAGGCCCTCGGCGTGGACATCGTCATCGAATCCACCGGTCTCTTCACCGAGGCCGACAAGGCCAAGGGCCACCTCGTGGCCGGCGCCAAGAAGGTCATCATCTCGGCCCCGGCCAAGGGTGAGGACATCACTGTCGTCATGGGCGTCAACCACGAGAAGTACGACGGCGCGAACCACCACATCATCTCCAACGCCAGCTGCACCACCAACTGCCTGGCCCCGGTGGTCCACGTGCTCCTGCGCGAGGGCTTCGGCATCGAGGAAGGCCTGATGACCACGGTGCACGCCTACACGGCGACCCAGAAGACGGTCGACGGTCCGAGCAAGAAGGACTGGAAGGGCGGCCGCACGGCGGCCCAGAACGTCATCCCCAGCACCACCGGTGCGGCCCGCGCCGTCGCGCTGGTCTGCCCCGAGGTGAAGGGCAAGCTCACCGGCATGGCCTTCCGCGTGCCGGTGCCGACCGTGTCCGTGGTGGACCTCACGGTGAAGACCGTGAAGGAGACCAGCTACGCCGAGATCTCCGCGGCCATGAAGCGCGCCAGCGAGACCTACCTCAAGGGCGTCCTGAGCTGGACCGCCGACGAGGTCGTCAGCACCGACTTCATCCACGACAAGAACAGCTCCATCTTCGACCACGGCTCCGGCATCGAGCTGAACAACCGCTTCTTCAAGCTGGTGAGCTGGTACGACAACGAGTGGGGCTACAGCAACCGCGTTGGTGACCTGGTCAAGCTGGTCATCAGCAAGGGTCTGTGACCCTCGGGGGCCCGGGCAAAACGTCCCGGCCCAACTCCCTTCCAGGCGGCCCCTCACCGGGCCGCCTTTTTCGTGCCCACGGAGCCACGGCTTCACCTGGGTGACACCGGGCAGGCTTGATCCGCCTCGGCGCGGTCCGGAAACCTTAACGGAGTCGTGGTTTCGGGGAAGGGACTTGGAACCCGCGAGGCGCGAGGAGGAAGCCGACCCGCTGCGGTCCGGGACCGACAAGCCACGAAGCCGGCGGGCGGTTTCCCAGAACACCCTCCGGGAAATGGGGTTTTTGCCGACGGCCCCCTCTGGATTTCCGGCCCTCAGGCCCGGGGATGATGGCGCTCGTGCATCGTGCGGAGGTGGCCCGGGGCGACGTGCGTGTAGATCTCCGTCGTGGCAACGCTCGCGTGGCCCAGGAGCTCCTGGATGACCCGAAGGTCGGCACCGTGGGCCAGCAGGTGGGTCGCGAAGCTGTGGCGCAGCATGTGCGGGGTGACATGACGCTCGATGCCCGCGTGGCGCACGGCCCCGGTGATGCGCTTCCACAAGGTCACGTGGGCGAAGGCCGATCCGCGCCGGGTGAGGAACACCACACCAGGGCTCCGGGGACCGACGAGTGAGGGCCGGGCGGCGAGGTACCGCCGCAGGGCCGCGACGGCCGCCGAGCCGACCGGGACCACCCGCTCCTTGTTGCCCTTGCCCACCACCGTCAGGAATCCCGCCTTGAGATGCAGGTGCTCCAGGCGAAGGGTGCGGAGCTCGGCCAACCGGAGGCCGCTGGCATAGGCCGTCTCGAGGATCGCATGGGTGCACAGCGCCTGGGGCGTGGCCTCCACCGGCGGTTCCAGGAGTCGCCGGATCTCCGCCTCGGCAAGGGCCTTGGGCACCCGGCGCCCCCGACGCGGCAGGGAGAGGTTCTCGGCGGGGTTTAGGGGCACGTGCCCCTCCTCCTCGGCGAAGCGGAAGAACGAGCGCAGGGCGGCGATCTGGAGGTAGAGGCTCGAGGGGCTCAGGCGCTTCTCGGGGGCGGCCCCGGGCTCCTCCAGCGACCGGCTCCGTTCGTGCTCCAGGTAGCGCAGCAGCACCTCCGGGGTCACCTCCGGCCAAGCGGCGATGCCGGCCGCCCCGGCCCAGTGGGTGAAGCGGCGCAACAATGCGTCATAGGTGCGGGCGGTGTGCGCCGCCAAGCCCTGCTCGTGGTTCAGATGGATGAGGAACTCCTCGACGAGCGGTTCCAGCATGGAGACCACCCTGCCCCCGGATCCGGCGATTCTCCAGCGCGGAGCGGCCCCTGCGCGCCGCCGGATCAGCGCCCACCTTACCTCGCTGAAGCCCGCCTCCGGGCAGCCAGCCAGGCGCTGAAGGAGGGCATCGACTCTCCCAGGAGCGCGGTCAGGTGCGTGCAGTCCAGGGTGGTGTCGGGAGCGCGCGGCGCGCCGGAGTAGTCCTTCAGCGATCCGGCCCGCAGGGGGGTGGCCAGGCCGGGTTCCGATCGGCGCAAATCGTCGGCCACGTGCCGTCCGATGTCATGGCGCGACAGGCGTTCCGATCCGGCCAGGTGGAACACCCCGCCCCGCCCCGTCGCCAGCAGCGCCCACAGCCGACGGGCCGTCTCGAGGGCGGCGATCGGGCAGCGAAACTCGTCCACGAACAGGTCCACCGTGCGGCCCGCACGCCACGCGGCGGCCAACTCCTCGTTGAACGCCCCCGGCCCGGCCGGCGACCTGCCGAAATTCAACGAGGTCCGCACGATGGCATGCCGTGGATTGCGCCGCACCAGCGCCTCGGCCTCCACCTTCGTCTCGGCGTAGACGCTCAGGGGGTTCACCACGTCGTCTTCGCGGTATCCGCCCGTCGAGCCGTCGCGCCGGCCATCGAAGACGAGGTCGGTGGAGAGGAAGACCAACGGGATGGCCTCGGCCAGCCCGGCGAGGTGCCGGGTGACCTCCACGTTCTGGAGACGCGCCCCGGCCGGGTCGGCCTGGCAGGCCGGGCTGCGGCTGCGTGCCGCGCAATGGAGGATGCCGGCCGGCCGCTCGGCCGCGAACAACCGGTCGACGGCGTCGAAGTCGGTCAGGTCGATTTCGGGGCGGGTCAACCCCCGGGCGCACAGGCCCAAGTCACCCACGCACCGTGGCCCGGGAGGGGCTCCCCCGCTGGCGGCCACCTCGAGGCAGGCGTTGCCGATGAGCCCGCCGGCTCCGGTCACCCAGACGAGGCCTGATCGTCCCTCAGACATCGCACAACCTCACGGCCGTGCCGATCGCCTTCCGGTTGCCGGCCTTGTCGCCCGCGCGCGGGATGAACTCCTGGCCCACGAAGCCGCGGTAGCCGACCTCCACCAGCACCTTCATGAGGGCCGGGTAGTTCAATTCCTGGTCGGGGGCGTCCAGGTCGCACCGTCCCGGGTTGCCGGCCGTGTGCACATGGCCGATCCAGGGGGCGTGCTGGCGGATCCGACGGCTCACGTCCCCGTGCATGATCTGCACATGGTAGAGGTCGAAGAGCACCTTGACCCGCTCCGAGGACACCGCCTTGACGATGTCCACGCTCAGGTCGATGTCGTCGCAGAAATAGTCGGGATGGCCCTTCATGGGTACGTCGACGCGCGAGTTGAGCATCTCAAGGCAGACGGTCACGCCACGCTTCTCGGCGTGGGCGGCGAGGCCCTTGAGCCCGTCGATCATGTGGCGCACGCCGGCCTCGCGACCGATCCCGCGGGAGAAGCCCGAGAAGGTGATGATGTTCGGGGCGCCGAAGGCCGCGGCCTCGTCGATCGCCTGGAGGCAGGCGGCCGTGCACTCGGCGTGCTCCTCACGGTGGGCGAACCCCTTGCTGAAGCCGTGCCGGCCGAAGATGGCGCAGGTCAGGCCATGTCGGGCCAGCATCGGGAAATGCTCAGGCCCGAGCAGTTCGAGCGACTTCAGGCCCAGGGCCACCGCCTCGCGGGCGAGATCCTCTGCCGTCAACGGCGCGAAGTTCCAGACGCACAGGCTCTGCCGGACCCGTCCTTTCAGGGCAGGATCGGACCCGTGGGCCGAGGCGGTCGACGCGCCGGCCTCGGCGGACCCCATGACGGCGGCGGCTCCCAGGGTGCCGGCGGCCCCTTCCACGAATTCCCGACGGTTGAGTCGCGCTGCGTGCATGGGCGGCATTCAACGCTTCCGGCGCGGCGACGGAAACCCGGAAAATGATTCCGGTCACGGACGACCTACGTGTCCGCAGGGGCGACGGCGCGACGAGCCCTCAGGCCGGGGATCGGGGAGCGTTTGCCTCGGAGGTTCGCCGAGCGCGGAGGCGGGCCAGCGCCGACTCCCAGCGGGACAGCACCCAGGCCATCCCGGCCAAGCCCACAAGCGTCACCACCAGGACGCTCCAACCGGCGGTGTCATGGACGCGCTCGAGGGCGTCGGTCCCGTGGCGATGGGCCGTGAGCGACAGGTAGAACGACCGGCCGATGTTGCCGACGACCGCCCAACCGACCGCCACGGCGACCAGCATCGCGCGCAGGACCGGTCGGCGCAGCACCTGGTCGCCGAGCAAGATCGCCATCATCAGCGAGGACTGCAGGCTGCGGATGCCGCTGCACGCCTCGTCCACGCCCACGCGGCAATTCGGCAACTGGATCACGCTGCCCTGCTGCTGGGCCGGGATGCCCACGAGGCTCAGCACCTCGACGTTGACGAAGGTCACCAACCCCTTGAGCCCGAGCACCACGGGATTCCAGACGATGCCGGGAATCGGCACGGCGATCATCGCAAAAAGGATGGGGAAGCGGAAATGGCGCCACGTCCGCGGGCCCCACTGCTGGACGATCACCGAGCGCAGGAAGCACAGCGTGCCGAGACTCAGTGCGGTGGCCGAGGCCGGGGTGCGGGCCAGGGCGTGGCGGTAGAGTTCACCGAGCAACACCAGCGGAAACCCCAGGGCGAGCCACGTCCAGGAACGCCAGGTCGGATCCGGAGCGTCGTCCCGGGGGCGGCCGTCCCAACGGTCCCAAACCAGGAAGCCGAGCAGTACCACCACGAGGTAGCCGAACCGGTATTCCTCCTGGTCGCGCCAATGGAACTGCAGGCTGTAGACCCACCATCCGACGAACACCGCCAACGGCAGCACGCCCGCGAGCAGGCCCACCCCTGAGCGGGACGAAGGCCTGCGCGTGTCGGGTTCTGCAACCGACGGTTCAACCGGCATCACGTCCCCGATTCAACCGGAGGCCGCCCCTCCCGGCAACCGCCGGCACGCGCCTCGCGCCTCGCGGTCGCGATCGCGCCGCGCGGCCTCCGAACGTTTCGATTGCCAAGCCTGCGCGGCCGGTCCTACGATTTCAACCGGTCACAGGACCACGCCGGCGTGGCGAAATGGCAGACGCGATAGACTCAAAATCTGTTGCCCGGAAGGGCGTGGGGGTTCGAGTCCCTCCGCCGGCACCACTCAGTTTTGGCCCGTATTTATTGGGTTTTTTGAAGCTCCGGAGTCACCGGACGCAAGCACCGACGGTTTGGCCTGCTGCCACGTTGCTTGCACTTCCCCTTGGGCGGTAAGGTCGCAGATGGGGGTCAGCGCACGGAGAGGGATTCAGTCCTCACCATTGACACAGAATGTGTCAATGGTGAGGACTTACCCCCTCGTCGCTCTCGTCCCTATGGGGTCCGATTCGAATGCTGGGTGGGGTTCCGGCAATGGTTCCCGCGGATGTCAAACCCCAATCATGCACGGAAGACCGCACACCTCCCTCAGCCATGCAATTCCAAGGAGGTAACGGGAAGCGGGCTCCACGACGGACACGAACCTGCCGATCCTCCGGTCGATCACTGGATTCGGGCTGAAGTGCGCTCCGACATCCAGCGGATGTCGCGGTTGCCCCGCTGTGTCGGAACCCCCTGGGGCATCGCGCCGAGCTTGGTGCGACCATCCATCCAGCGCTTGATCTCCGAGTGGCCATCGGCAAAGGCGAATCCGGCCGCACCATTATGGTACCATCCAGGCCAGTCGATCATCTTCTCGTCACCGTCACGCCAAGCTCCGCCAGCGGGCGGGCCAATGACGGCAAATCCAGCGTCATTGAGGCTCTTGTCGTCCTCATCCAAGAAGATGATCGTGTTCGCTGGTCCAGGGTTCACAAAGTCGCCGAGCTTGCCGAAGCAATACCAGGTCTTGTTGCGGGTATGGCCATGGGATCCGTCGAGCCAAGGACCATCGACCGCCAGACGACCCCGCGTGTCGGGGTTCGTGCCGACCGCCTGGCTGGCCGAGAAGGTGCGGGCAGACTTGACCTTGCGACCCGATCCGCGGTCGCGAGGAGCGGTCGAAATCCCCATCCGTCGGTCGGCCGGACAGCTGTACATGGTGCTACCCTTGCCCAGATAGTTGGCCAGCAGCGAGCGGGTCGGGTCTTCGAGGATTTGACTGTTGAATTCCTCGCCACCGCCGCGGCCCGCTTGGCCCGGGCACCAATTGCGGCCAGGGGAGGTGTTGCCGTCGTCGGGATTCGGCCAGAGAAGGTCCTCGTGGTCGTGGGCGTATTGATGGGTTGCCAGGATCATCTGTCGCCCATTGTTCATGCAGAAGATGCCCTGTGACTTGGCCTTCGATTTGGCCAGGGCCGGCAGGAGCATGCCGGCGAGGATCGCGATGATGGCGATGACCACCAGGAGTTCGATGAGGGTGAAGGCCCCCGCCGGCGTCCCGGCGGTGCGGATGGGAATTCGTCCCAAGGATCGACTGGAACGCATAGGATTCATGTGAAGTGTCATCTCAGGGTTGAGGTTGATTAGGGGTTCTCGCGACGAAAGGCAAGTCCCGTTGCGGCTCAAGGGGGTCGGTCCTCACTATTGACACAAGGAGTGTCAATAGTGAGGACCGACCCACTGACGACCCCCTGACGACTTATTGCTCACCCCAGGGTCGGCCCGGCGGCGGGGGCGGCGGTTGCTGCCAGCGCCACTCGGAAGAGTACCCCCAGTCCAGCCAGGGGGTCTCCAGGCGCCGGCCCGCCACGGACGCCGGGGACGCGTGGGGAGGGAGTCAGTCCTCATGAGGACTGACTCCCTAGGCGTTCTGGTGGATCCAAAAGATCAGGCCCGGAAGAGACCCCTAGGGTGGGTCTGCTTCCGGGCCAGGAGCGAAGTTGTGTCAATAGTGAGGACCGACCCCCAGTGTTATTCGTAGCCGGGGCCGACGGTTGTGACGCTGGACCACCACTTGGCGTCGACGAGGGAGTCGCCGGCGGGGACGTTGAGGCCGGTGTTGGAACCGCGGCCGAAGGACTTGATCTTGTTGCCAACCCAGCGGTGGATCTCGGAGTGGCCGTCGGCGAAGGAGAACCCACCGGCGCCGTTGTGGTAGGACGCTGGGAAGTCGATGATGTTGCCGCTATTGGCCTCGGGCCGGACCATCTGCACGGCGCAGGCGGCGTCGTTGATGCTATCCGGGTGCTCATCGACCAGAACCCAGGTCTGGGTCGGCTTGACGATGTGCGAGAGACGGGCGTAGGTGCGGTAGGGGGGCGCAGGCAGCCACCCACCGTAGTCGAAGGCCTGGCTCATCGACTGGCTGCGGGTCCGGGGAACCTTGCGACCGGCTTCGATGCGGGTGGTTCGGTCGGAAGGGCAGCGCCAGACTTCGCGGGTGTTGCCGAGGTACTTGGCCAGGGGGCTCTTGTCGATGGTGTTGGTGGGGTTGTCGCTGGCGCTCCCGGCCACCAACAGCGGACGGAGGTTGGACTCGGGGCCACCTTCCAGCGATTCCACCAGCAGGTCCTGGTGATCCTCGGCGTAGAGGCGCCAGGCCATCATCATCTGCCGGCCGTTGTTCATGCACTGGATGCCCTGGGTCTTGGCCTTGGCCTTGGCCAGGGAAGGCAGGAGCATGCCGGCGAGGATCGCGATGATGGCGATAACCACCAGGAGTTCGATGAGGGTGAAGGCCCCCGCCGGCGTTCCGGCGGTGCGGATGAAACGTCGTCCCAAGGATCGACTGGAATGCATAGGATTCATGTGAAGTGTCTTCTCAGACTTGATGGTGATTAGGGGTTCTCGGGACGAAAGGCAAGGCCCGTTGCGGCTCAAGGGGGGGGCGGTCCTCACTATTGACACAGGGAGTGTCAATAGTGAGGACCGACCCCCTGACTCCCTGACGACTTATTGCTCACCCCAGGGTCGGCCCGGCGGCGGGGGCGGCGGTTGCTGCCAGCGCCACTCGGAAGAGTACCCCCAGTCCAGCCAGGGGGTCTCCAGGCGCCGGCCCGCCACGGACACCGGGGACGCGGGCGACGACCGGGGCGAGGCGGCGGCGGCATCCGGCAGGCCGGCCTGCAGCAGGGCGTCGAGGAGTCCACTGGTCATCAGCGTGCGCCGGGCCGTCCAGGAGGGATTGCCGGTGAGCATCATGCGCTCGATGCCGTTGAGCAGCAGGGTGAAGTGCGCGGCGGGTCGAGCCTCCTGGGTCCAGAACCGCGTGGCGCCGATGGCGCGGTCCGGTCGCCGCAGGCGCCACGCCCCGGCCCAGCCCTGGTAGGCGCCGTTGGCCTCAAGGACCGAGGCCTTGAGCCCGTCGGCGTACTCCACCTGCCAGAGGATGGGCTTCGGCACGCGCTTGGGCAGGTCCCCGAGCGCCAGGGCCGGGTCGGCCACCGTCCGCAGGGCCGCCTCGGCGAGATCCCGGGACATCGCGCCCCGGTCCAGCTCGCGCCAGACGGCATCGCCCTGCACCGACCGGACGGCCCGGATGCCAGTCTCCCCGCCGCGCCGCTGCTCGACCACCGCCTGGAGGCATTCCAGCGCGTGGAATCCATAGTGGTCGGTGGATCCGTAGGTGAGCACGACGACCTCCTCGAGCGCCCCGCCGCGCGGGACATCCACCGGCGGGAAGCGCCACGACCCCGGCACCGAAGAGCCGGCCATCAGGGGGATGCCCATCTCGCGGGCGGTGTCGTGGATGTGGCGGGCGTCCTCCCAGGTGTCGGCCAGGTGCTTGTCGACGAAGACGGGCACCACCCGGCCGCTCCTGCGGAAGACCGCCAAGGTCTCATCCCAGAAGCGGCGCTTGGGGTACTGGGTGTTGCCGGTGGGCGATTTGGGATAGTCGCCATGCTCGGCGATGAGCAGCACGCCCTCGACCGCCAGCGTGCCCGTTCCGAGGGTCAGGGCATCAGCGATGTTGGTGGCGACCCGGAACCGGTGCGAGGCGGCCAGAAGCCGGCTGATGTCGTTCGGGGGGCGCTGCTCGACATAGGCGGAGGCCAGGCGCAGGGGGCTGTCCTTGCCGGTGCCATCAAGCCGGTCGGTGAGCACCAGGCGACTGGCGATGACGTCGGAATGGGAATTGTGCCGGTAGACCGTGGTGAGCACCGCCACGGGCTTGCGGGGATCGGCCGCTCCGGCGGGTTGCCCGGCGCCGGCCCACAGGGTGAAACCCACCAGCGCCACGGCGCCCCAGAGGATCCACCCCAGACCCGTCGACAGGGAACGACGAACCGGCGCCGGGTGGCGTGTGGGGGAATCCATGCCGTCAATCCACCAGATCGGCGTGCCGCACCCAAGCAAAACCCAAACAAAACCGCCCTGCCCTGCGCCCCGCCCCGCCCGGCATGGAGGGCCTTGGCGGCCTTCAGCGGCCGAGCACCTCGGTCACTGGCGGCGCCGACCTTGGACTGGCCGCCAGGAAGTCTTCGCCCAGCAGGGCCGCCACCGTGGCCGCGACCTGAGCCTGCCGGACCGGCGCGAGGTTCGTCCGCTCGCCGAGGGCCGGGGTGTCCGGACCGATCACGGCCATCCACATGTGGGACGAGTCGGCGATCTCCCGGCCGTGGTTCTTCCAGGCGATGGGCGCCGGACCGCGGCCGTGGTCGGTGGTGATCACCAGGCTGGTGGTCCCACGGTTCCGGGGATTGGCCTGCAGGCGCGCCCACAGGTCGCCCAGGAACCGGTCGAAGCCCTGGGCCGCGCGGAGGTACCGCTCATAGTGTCCCTCGTGGGCCCAGTCGTCGGTCTCGCCATAGGCGACGTACAGGGCGCGGGGCCGGAGCGAATCGAGGGCGTGGAAGGCGGCCTGCCGCACGAAGGTGTCGAGCAGCACGCCCGACCACACGCCCCGGCCGTGCTCCACGACCTCCTCCAGCGCGCGCGGCACCGGCAGCCGGCGCGTGCCGGTGGGCACGTCGAAGCCGCTCCACACGGGAAAGCCAGCCCGTGGCGCGTTGAGCACCCACGGCAGGACGTCCCAGTTGACCACCGCCCCCACCCGGCCCTTGAACCCGGGCCGCGACTGGAGCCACTCGAAGACGTTGGTGTTCGGGTTGAGGAACTTGTCGTTGCTGTCGATGCGGGGGTCGGCGATGCCGGTCAGGAATTCGTTGTAGCCCGGGTACGAGAAGTTGCGGCCGTTGGTGACCCGCACCTCGGATCCCCGTCGACGGTGGCCGAAGAGCTGACCCTGACGGGCGACGGTGCCCCACAGGAAGGGCAGGAGCACCTCGCGGGAGCGCTGCGGGTCGGGCCTCCAGAACTCGGCCTTGAGTTCGTTGGTCTTGCCCACCTGGCCGTACTGGCGGGAGATGAGGATCTCCTCCGCCCCGCCAAAGACCTCTTCCTGCCGCAACCCGTCGGTCGTGACGAGGATCACATGCCGGGTCTTGGGCGCGGCCGAGATCGGGGCGGCCACCGTCAGACCGGTCAGGATCGCCAGGATCCACAGGAGAGAGGTTGCCCCTTGGCCAATGCCGGGTCCGAACCGGAATCCGGGATGTCGGGGGCGCTGAAGGAGGGCGGGCACGGGGTCCGAAGGACTCATAGGGCCGATCCTCGGATGGACGGATGGACCGGTCAACCGATGGACGCCCTGAAATCGCGGGCTCCCCCTCGGGTCGTCCGTCGCGACGGGGCTGCCTCGGATGGACGGTCCTGGCCGAGCCCTCCGATCACCCCGGGTGATGACGCGGATCCAACCGGAGAATGGCGGGTGATTCCCGCGAGGTTTTGGTTTTGGCGCGGCCGGATCGGATCCATACTGTCTGCGTCAATACCGCATTCCCATGGGCTCCACCTCTCACCAGCTCTCCTGCGGGTCCCCGGGGGTTCCGTCGTCCGCGGCCCCGGCCCCGCACCGCGCGGCGTTCTGGCGGACCTTCGTCCGAAGCCTGATTCCGGCACTCGTTCCGGCCCTGACAACCGCCCTCGGATTGCAGGCGGCCAACGCCCCGCTGGACTTCAACCGGGACATCCGCCGGATCCTCTCCGACACCTGCTTCCAATGCCACGGGCCCGATGCCGGGGGCGGCAAGCCCGGCAAGAAGGCGCTGCGCCTGGACCTGCCCGACGCGGCCAAGGCGGTCCGGGACGGCCATGCCGCCATCGTGCCGGGCCAACCGGAGCAGAGCGAGGTGGTGCGCCGGATCACGTCCACCGATCCCGACGACCGCATGCCGCCGCCGGACTCGGGCAAGAGCCTGTCGCCCGCCGACCGGGCGACGCTCGTCGAATGGATCCGCCAGGGAGCGACCTACTCGCGACACTGGGCCTACGTGCCGCCGGAGCGCCCACCGGTGCCACCGGTCGCCGACGGTGCCTGGCCCCGCAACGCCATCGACCGGTTCATCCTCGCCCGCCTCGAGCAGGAGGGCCTCAAGCCGGGTGCCGAGGCCGATGCCCAGGCCCTCGAACGCCGGGCCAGCCTCGACCTCACCGGATTGCCTCCGTCGGCCTCGATCCCGGGCCACGCCGGCGGGCGCGCCGTTGAGCGCACCGTGGACGACCTGCTCGCCTCGCAGGCCTACGGCGAGCACTGGGCCCGTCTCTGGCTCGACCTCGCACGCTACGCCGACTCGAGCGGCTACGCCGATGACCCGGCGCGGACCATCTGGGCCTACCGCGACTACGTCATCCGCTCCTTCAACGCCAACAAGCCCTTCGACGTGTTCACGCTCGAGCAGCTGGCGGGCGACCTGCTGCCGAACCCGACCGAGGAGCAGATGGTGGCCACCGCGTTCCACCGGAACACGATGACCAACAACGAGGGCGGCACCAACGACGAGGAGTTCCGCAACGTCGCCCTGGTCGACCGGGTCAACACGACCATGGCCGTCTGGATGGGCACCACCATGGCCTGCGCCCAGTGCCACAACCACAAGTACGATCCGATCACGCAAGAGGAATACTTCCGCCTCTTCGCCATCCTCAACAACACGGCCGACGCCGACCGGGGCGACGAAAGCCCCGTGATGCCGCTCTTCACCGAGGAGCAGAAACGCACGAAGGCCCGCCTCGAGGCCGAGATCACCGGCATCGAGGCCGTCCTCGCGCGGCCCACGCCCCCGCTGGAGCGCGACCAGACGCTCTGGGAGGCCCGGGTCACCCGGCCGGTGGACTGGCAGACGCTGATCGCCTCCACCGTGTCGACGGGATCCGGGGCCCCGCTGCGCACCTCGGCCGACGGCCTCGTGCACATCGACCCGGCGGGCCAGACCGGGCGCTGGGTGATGGAGTTCCGCCCGACCGAGGCCCAAACGATCCAGGCCCTGCGCCTCGAGGTGCTGACCGGCAACGCGGCCGCGGCCGCTCCCCGAACCGGCGAGGCGCCCGCGACGGCGCCCGTGGTGTCCAGGGTCCAGGCGCGAATCGTGCCCGCCACGACGGCCGTGCCGAAGGCCCGCATCGTGCGCATCGAACTGCCCGGCAAGGAGCGGATCCTGTCGCTGGCCGAGGTGCAGGTCTTCCACGGCGACAAGAACCTCGCCCGCGGGGGCGAGGCGCGGCAGAGCAGCACCGCCTACGAGGGCCCCGCCCGTCTGGCCATCGACGGCAACACCAACGGCGACTTCAACGGGGCGCGCTCGACGACCCACACCCAGACCTCCACCGACCCGTGGTGGGAGGTCGATCTCAAGGAGGCCGTGGCCATCGACCGCCTGTCGATCTGGAACCGCACCGACGGGTCCGGCGAGCGGTTGGCCGGGTTCCGGGTGGTGCTCCTCGACGAGAACCGGGCTCCGGTCTGGGACCAGGTCGTGGCCGAGCCGCCCAAGCCCAGCCGGGATCTGCGACCCGACGCCTCCCGGCCGGTGGAGTTCTCCCTCGCGGTCGCCGACCTCGAGGCCCCGGGCTTCGAGGCCTCGGTGGTGCTCGGCAACCCGGATCCCTCCAAGAAGGGCTGGTCGCCGGGCCCTCGCCAGGACCGCCCGGCCCATCTCACCCTCGTGCCCCGGCAACCGTTCCAGGTCGGCCCGGGCTCGAACCTCGTCGTGACCCTCGAGCCGTTGGCGGCGAAGGAAGGCGCCAGCCCGATCGCCTTCCGCCTTGGGCAGACCCTGGATCCCCGAGTGGCGGAGATCGCCCGGACCCCCGCCCCGGTCCTCGAGGCGCTGTCGCGGGCCCCGTCGGCCCGGACCGACGCCCAGAAGGCCACGGTGGCCGCCCATCACCGTTCGGTGGCCCCGCGCCTGCAACCCGACCGCGACCGCTTGGCCGCCCTGCAACGCCAGCGGTCCGAGATCAAGCCGCACACCACCGTGCCCGTGCTCCGCGAACTGGCCGGCAAGGACCGACGCAAGACCCGCCTGCAGCTGCGCGGCAACTGGATGAACCTCGGGGACGAGGTCTCCGAGGGACTGCCCTCGGCCCTCGGTCCGGTGGCCCGCGGAAAACAGCCCGACCGCCTGCAACTGGCCCGCTGGCTGGTGGACCGCGGCAACCCCCTGACCGCCCGGGTCGTGGCCAACCGGCTCTGGGAGTCGGTCTTCGGCATCGGCCTGGTGCGCACCAGCGAGGAGTTCGGATCCCAGGGCGAGCCGCCCTCGCACCCGGAACTGCTCGACTGGCTGGCCGTAGAACTCATGGACAGCGGCTGGGATCTCAAGCACCTGCTGCGCCTCATGGCCACCTCAGCCACCTACCGCCAGTCGTCGAAGGTCTCGCCGGAGCTCATCGCGCGGGATCCGGAGAACCGCCTGCTGGCCCGGGGCCCGAGGTTCCGCCTGCCGGCCGAGACCATCCGCGACCAGGCGATGGCCGTGAGCGGCCTCCTGAGTGTCCGCATGCACGGCCCGCCGGTGAAACCTGCCCAGCCCAAGCTCGGACTGACGGCCGCCTTCGGCAGCGGCACCGACTGGGAGACCAGCGGCGGCGAGGACCGCTTCCGCCGAGGTCTCTACACCACCTGGCGCCGCTCGAACCCCTACCCCTCGATGGCCACCTTCGACGCGCCGAACCGCGAGGTCTGCCAGGTGCGGCGCGAGCGCTCCAACACGCCGCTGCAGGCGCTGGTGACCCTGAACGATCCGGTGTACGTCGAGGCAGCCCAGGCCTTGGGCCGTCGTCTGGCACAGACGCCGGGCCAGGACGCGCAACGCCTCCGCGAGGGCTTCCGCCGGTGCCTGCACCGTGATCCCTCGGGCGACGAGACCGCCAGGCTGCAGTTGCTGCTCGAGGGCAGCCGCCAGCGCTTCGAGGCCGATCCGGACAAGGCGCGCCGGCTGGCCACCGAGCCGATCGGCGACCTGCCCCGGGGCCTGGCCGCGACCGAGGCGGCCGCCTGGACGTCGGTGGCCAACGTGCTGCTCAACCTCGACGAGTTCCTGATGAAGCGGTGAACCGCCTGTGCCCAACCCGATCCATCCGCCCATGAATCCCCAGTTCGAATCCCTGCAGGCCCTCACCCGCCGGCACTTCCTCGGCCGCACCGCCCATGGCCTGGGCGCGATCGCCCTCGGCTCCCTGCTCAAGGGATCGCTGCCCGCCGCCGCCGGTCCGATGGAGACGCCGCTGGCGGCGCGCGGACCGCGCTTCCCGGGCCGCGCCAAGCGGGTCATCTACCTGCACCTCACGGGATCGCCGCCGCACCTCGACCTCTTCGACTACAAGCCCGAGCTGGTGAAGCGCAACGGGCAGGACTGCCCCGACGCGTTCCTGAAGGGCAAGCGCTTCGCCTTCACCTCGGGCACGCCGAAGCTCCTGGGCACCCCGCGCACCTTCACCCGCCACGGCGAGGGCGGCGTGTGGCTTTCCGACGCCCTCCCGAACCTCCAGACCGTCGCCGACGAACTCTGCGTGATCCGGTCGATGAACACCGACCAGTTCAACCACGCGCCGGCCGAGTTGCTGGTCTACACCGGCTCACCCCGGCCGGGCCGCCCGTCCATCGGGGCCTGGGTCACCTACGGCCTGGGCACCGAGAACCAGAACCTCCCGGGGTTCGTGGTGCTCATCTCCAGCGGCGTGCAGCCCAACGGCGGCAAGAACTCCTTCGGCAACGGCTTCCTGCCCTCGGTCTACCAGGGCGTTCAATGCCGCTCCAAGGGCGACCCGGTGCTGTACGCCTCGGACCCCGCCGGCATGGACCGCGACCTGCGACGCATGGGGCTCGACACGCTGCGAGACCTCAACGAGATGCAGGCCCGCGAACTGGGACACCCGGAGACGGCCACGCGCATCGCGCAGTACGAGCTGGCCTTCCGCATGCAGGTGTCGGTGCCCGAGGTCATGGACATCAGCCGCGAGAAGCCCGCCACCCTCGAGGCCTACGGGGCCAAGCCGGGCGAGTCGAGCTTCGCCAACAACTGCCTCTTGGCACGGCGTCTGGTCGAGCAGGGCGTCCGGTACGTGCAGCTCTTCGACTGGGGCTGGGATTTCCATGGCACGGGCCCCTCGGAGGACATCCGCGACGGCCTGACCAACAAGTGCCGCACGATGGACCGGCCGGTCGCGGCCCTGCTCAAGGACCTGCGCCAGCGGGGCCTGCTCGACGACACCCTGGTGGTGCTCGGCGGCGAGTTCGGCCGCACGCCCTTCCGCGAGGGACGCACCGCCCAGGGCGCGATCCTCGGGCGCGACCACTTCCCCGACTGCTACAGCATGGTGGTGGCCGGCGGCGGCATCCGCGGCGGCATGATGTACGGCGAATCCGACGAACTGGGCTTCTCGGTGGCCCGCGACAAGGTCAGCGTGCACGACCTGCAGGCCACCCTCCTGCACCAGCTCGGCTTCGACCACGAGCGCCTGACCTTCCGCTTCCAAGGCCGCGACTACCGGCTCACCGACGTCGAGGGCGAAGTGATCCGGGGCATCCTGGCCTAGCCCCACGCCCTTCGCAGCCATGCCCCTGCCTCCGGAGACCGCCTGGTTCCCTGCCAAGCGCTACGGGTGGGGATGGGGATTGCCGGGCCGATGGCAGGGCTGGGTCTGCCTGCTGGGCTACTTCGCGGGCCTGGCGGGGGGATTCCGGTGGTTGCTGCCGGCACACGAGCAACTCTTCCTGGCGCTGACCCTCGGGCTGAGCCTCGCACTGGTCGGCATCTGCTGGTGGAAGGGGGAGCCGGCCGGCTGGCGGTGGGGAGACCGCTGAAGCCCCCTCCCGGCCGGCGAGCAAGCCAGTCCGACTCGGCAGGATGTCCCTGTCTCGCAGGATTTCCTTGGGGTCCGCAAGCGCTTCGGGGTTCCATGAATGGATGTCCGTCGACGCCCCCGATTTCCGACCGTCCCAACCCCGCATGTTCCAGGGCGTCGGCCGGGCGCTCGCCGCCAGCCTGATCCTGGGGCTGGCCTTGGGCGCCCGCGGCGGCCTTGAGGCGGCCGCACCGGCGGCGGTCGTGGTCCATCTGGAGAGCGGATCGGCGAGGCTCGGGATCGGGGCCGACGGCCGCCTGCAGTCCTGGACCGACCGCACGGACGGCTCGGAACACCTCGCGACGAATCAACCCGCCCCCCTCTTGAGCCTCAGGATCGCCGGAGCCCTGCACGCCCCGGACTCCGCCACCTGGGAGGCGGGCCGCCACCGGTTGACGCTGCGATACGCCAAGGCCGGCGTCTCGGCCGTGGTGCAGACGCAGACCCATCCCACGCACCTGAGCCTCGAACTCGTCGAAGTCACCCCGGCCGGGATGGCCGAGCTGGCCCTGTGGGGGCCCTACCCCACCCGCATCCGCAAGACGGTCGGCGAGGTGGTCGGGGTCGTGCGCGACGACCGCGTGGCCCTCGGTCTGCAGGCCCTGAACATCAAGACCCTCGGCGGCTATCCCGAGAACGACGAAGGCAGCGCCGACCGACCGTTCGGGGCGCGACAGACCGACTTCGGCAGCGTCCTCCAGGCCTACTCCATGGACCGCTCCAAGCCGCGTCACCTCGCCGTCTGGAGCAAACGGGCCCCCAACATGCCCGTGCCGGCCGTGCCCGGCGAGACGGTGATCGGCTCCAAGATCGCCCTCTTCGCCTGCCCGGAACCCCGGGCCCTCGACACCCTCGGCCGCATCGAGGTCGCCGAGGGCCTGCCCCACCCGCTCATCGACGGGGTCTGGGCGAAGGTCTCCCCGGAGCGCGGCCGCTCGTACCTCATCGCCAATTTCTCCGAGGCCACCATCGACGAGATGCTGGGCTACGTGAAGCGGGCCAACCTCATGAGCCTCTACCATGAGAGCGCCTTCAAGAGCTGGGGCCATTACGAGCCCAACCCGAAGTTCTTCCCCGGAGGCGTCGCCGGGGTGAAGGCCTGCGCCGACAAGGCCAAGGCCGTCGGCGTGCGGCTCGGGGCGCACACGCTCTCGAACTTCATCCAGACCCACGATCCCTACATCACGCCCGAACCCGACCCACGCCTGGCCAAGACCGGTGAGAGCCGCCTGACCGAGGCGTTGGATGCCACCACCACCACCCTGCCCGTGGCTTCACCCGAATACTTCACCAACCGGCTGGGCAACGAGCTGCAGACCGTGCTCATCGGCAAGGAACTGGTGCGCTACCGCACGGTCTCGACGAACGCGCCGTGGAAGCTCCTCGATTGCCAACGGGGCGCCTATGGCACGACGGCCGGTGCGCATCCGGCCGACGCCCCGGTGGGCAAGCTGATGGACCACGCCTACAAGGTCTTCTTCCCGAACCTCGAGATGCAGCGCGAGATCGCCCGCAACCTGGCCCGGGTCTTCAACGCCACGGGCTTGAGCCACATGGACTTCGACGGCCACGAAGGCTGCCTGGCCCCAGGCGAGGGAACCTACGGCAACGAGCTGTTCGCCAAGGAGTTCTACGACCACCTCGACCACACGGTGATCAACGGCACCAGCCCGCCGTTGTCGCACTTCTACTGGCATATCAACAGCTACTGCAACTGGGGCGAGCCCTGGTACGGCGGGTTCCGCGACAGCATGCAGGAGTACCGCATCAACAATCAGGCGTTCTGCGAGCGCAACTTCATCCCCAAGATGCTCGGCTGGTACCTGCTGCGGACCGCCACCTGCCTCTCGGACATGGAGTGGATGCTGGCCCGCTCGGCGGGCTTCGACTCGGGCTTCGCCCTGGCCACCACGCTCGACGCCCTACGCAAGAACCCCGAGAGCGGGCCGATCCTCGATGCGCTGCGCGAATGGGAGAAGGCGCGGCGCGCGGGCGTGTTCACGCCTGAGCAACGCGAGGCCCTGCGCAATCCCAAGCGGGAGTTCCACCTGGAGACGATCGCGGACGGCGGCTGGAACCTGTTCCCCTTCCACGACTCGGCCGACTTCCAGCACGAGTCTTTGGTCCGCCAACCGGGCGAACCCACCTCGGCGACCTGGGACCTCAGGAACCCCGACGCCCGCCAACCGATGCAGCTCAAGCTGCGGGTCGTCGCCACGTCCGGATCGATCCGCAACCCCACCCTGGAGATCCACCGCTCGGCCACGGTCACGCTTCCGGTGGAGATCCAGGCGGGCCAGTCGCTGCTGCTCGAGGCCGACGCCATCGTGCGGCTCTACGACGCCAAGGGAAACCCGCTCCAATCGTTCCCCCTCAAGGCCGCGCTGCCCGAGGTGCACCCCGGAGCCAATCCCGTGACCTTCGAGTGCGAATTCGTCGGCGACACGCCCCCGAAGGTGACGGTCACTTTCAAGACCCGCGGCGCGCCGACACGGGTGGCCCGCCGGTGAGGCCGACCTGGCCGAGAGGGCACCAGGTCAGGATCGAGGCTCCGGATCCCGAGGGATCAGGGCGATGACGGAGGCTGCGACCACGAGGCTCACCAGGCTTCCGAGAAGGATGAGCAGGTTGCCGGAAAACGAGTCGGGGTCCTGAGGCGTGCGCCCGAGGGCCTCCTGGGTTTCCCCGGAGGCCGGTGGAGAAAACGACGAGGCCATGCCCAGGCGCAGGCCATCGACGGCCAGGCGCCCCGGGGCCCAGAGTCCTTCGCGCCACTCCGGCATCCACGTCGAGGATGCCCAAGCCTGGGACGCCGCCGGGTCGAACCCGGCCCCGACTGGCCATCCGGACGTGATCCCGTCTGCCGCGCCGGCGCCGGGAGCATCCATCGAGCGTTCGGCCATCGGGTCCTGGGGCGATAGGGAGACGACCGGAGGAACTCCGCGATCCCGCAGGTCGCGGAAATCACCGGCCGGGACCGGAAACCGGAGGACCGGCCGAGCGATCCATGGGGCCCCCAGGCGGGCACGTGCCTCGGGTGGGACGGTCGAGCCTCGGGAACCGTTCCCGCTGAAGGAGGACCAGTCCTCGCGTGCAGGGTCGAAGACCGGTGGCCCGGCGGGCGGATCGAGCGGCGCCGTGAAGCCGACGGCGGTTGCGATCCACAGGCCCGCCGAAAGCGGCGCGACCCGGCAGCTCCGCCCAAGGCCGGCGGCGAACGGTCGGCGGATCCGGTCGCGGAAGCCGGAGGATCTCATCGTGGCAAAACAGGTGGCGACGCCCTCCAACGCGGCACGCCACGAGTCTTGGCATCAGCGCAGGGAGCAAACGCCTGCAACCTACCGGCGCGAATCCGGGCGAACCAGCGGCAAATCGCACCCGCCACGGCGAGGGGCCTGTGATCCTGCGGCAGGACGTTGGGACGGGTCGTGTCGGACAGGGCTCGGGTGCATGGAACCGAACCTGCCGGCACTTCCGGTCCAGGTGCCCCGCCCCCTCCCTCGAGGCGCTTCGACCGGTCCAAGCACCCGCCTGAGCCCACCCACAACGCCTCAAGCCCCCAGGCTCAGCGGTTTTTTCGGAATCCCTTCGGCATTTCCCTGGAACCGACCTTCCGGCAGGCTTCGCCCCATGCTCCCTGCCGCCAGAGGATCCCGCTCCCGTTCCCGTCGTTCCTTCCTCCGGCACAGTCTGCAGGCGGCCGCGGCTGCCTCGGCCGCGTCCATCGGGTTCCCGGAGGTCCGCGCCGCGGAGTCGGCGGTGTTGGGACACGGAGCCTTCCGCTACCGCGTGGTCCCCGGTTGGGGGGACCTGGGGCCTTCGACGCCGGTCAACGATTGTCACGGACTGGCGATCGACCGGGAGGGCCACGTCCTGCTCTTCACCAACGAGACGAAGAACAACGTCCTCGTGTACGACCGCAAGGGGCGGTTGGTCCACAAGTGGGGCACGCACTTCCCCGGGGCCCACGGAATGTCGCTGGTCACCGAGGGAAACCGCGAGGTGCTCTACCTCACCGACCTGCAGCGGCACCAGGTCTTCAAGACCACCCTCGATGGCACGATCCTGCGCGAATGGTCGCTGCCGCCGGACACCGGCAAATATTCGAAGCCCGACGAATACCGCCCCTCCTGGACGCTGCACCTGCCCAATGGCGACTTCTTCGCGCTCGATGGCTACGGGCGCGACCACATCCTGCACTACGGAGCCGACGGGGAGTTCAAGAGGATCTTCGGTGGAGCCGAAGGCGGCATCGTCCACTGGGGGCCCTACGGAGGGATGGTCGATGTCGCGCGCTCCGGCGAGGCGAGCCTGCTCATCGCCATGAGCGATCAGCAGCACCTTCTCCGCTTGGCCACCGATGGCCGCGCCCTCGGCACCGTTCCCCTGCCCGGCGGCAATCCCCGGCAAATCCGCCGGGTGGGCGACCACCACTTCGTGGCGCACCTGGGCGACAATTGGCCCAAGTATCGCGATTGCCGGGGGTTCGTCTCGGTGCTAGATGCGACACTGCGGGTGGTCTCCAACGTCGCCGGCACGGCGCCCGAATACGGACCCGACGGCACGCTTCGCCCCATGGCTCACCGTGAGGAGGTCTTCCGGCACCCGCACGACATCGTCGTCGACTCCGAGGGCAGCCTCTACGTCGCCCAATTCGCCTCGGGACGGACACATCCCATCAAGCTGGAGCGTGTATAGATCGATGGCGCGGCTCAAGGCGTCGAGGTGACATTGGGCGCGTCCACAAGATCCGGCCGGCTGACGGGACCTCCCCCCAGATTGTTGTAGAGGTTCTGGAAGCGTTGGGCGCGCTCCCGGTAGGTCTTCGACACCTTCTCCAACCGGTAGCCCACCCCCTCGAAATGGCCCGGCTTGTTCCAGAGGAGGTACACTTCGATGGGCTCGGGCACCCGCCCCATGGCCTTCTCGAAGGCACCGACCCGATCGGCCAAGATCCGCCGGGTCACCGTCCAAGCGACCTCCGGATTGGTGTGGTTCTTCGACTTCGTATAGGTGCGCCAGACGGCGGGCATGATCTGGAACCGACTGATCTCGCCAGAACCTCCGACGACATGGTCCGGTTCGCCGGCCGCCGGCGAAGTCGCTCCGGTCTCGATCATCGCCAAGGCATCCCGAAGCGGGGCTCCTGCCGCGGATGCCTGGAGGCACCCCAGCATCAACGCGAAGGATGGAAGTAAACGCTTCAAGAAACCCTACCATTCAAAGAATATGATAAACAATAGGGATCCGACCATCGTGGAACGTTCCGACTTGTTCACAGGTTCTTCACCGACGATCGACCCCAGCGGAACCTTCCCGGAAACAAACCGAACTGGATGAGCTTCCCTCCCCGGATCGGTCCAAGGTCCGGACGGAACCGTCACGGAAGGACGCTTCGGGAAACACCCCGTGATCGTCGCGGGATCCGCCGTGAATCCTGAAGCATCGGAATCCCAACCGTTGCCTTTGAAGCAAAGAGTCAGACCCGGGGAATTGCTTCCCCGCGTTGACGCCGGATACAAACCCGACACTCTCGTCTGCATTCACACGCCACGTGTCCATCGCATCGCACCATCTCCCGACGTCCCATGCCTGAATCCTCCCTCCCCGCTTCCTTCTCGCTCGCAGGCCGCGTCGCCCTCGTGACGGGCAGCACCACCGGACTGGGTCGCTCCATGGCCAAGGCCCTGGGTCAGGCCGGCGCCAAGGTGGCCCTCAACTACGCGAACAACGCCCAGCGGGCCCAGGAGGCCTTTGCGGAGTTCCAAGCCGCCGGCCTGCAGGGCGCGCTCTTCCAGGCCGACGTCACCGATGAGGCCCAGGTGCAGCGCATGGTGGCCGAGATCGGGGCCACCCTCGGGCCGGTCGACATCATGGTGCTCAACGCCACCTGCGACCAACCCCAGAAGCCCATCGAGGAGTACGATTGGGCCTTCTACCAGCGGATGGTCGACTTCTTCATCAAGAGCCCGGTGCTGCTCACCAAGGCCTGCGTGGGCCACATGAAGGCCCAGCGCTGGGGGCGCATCATCAACATCGGCTCCGAGGTGGTTTCCCGGGGCGTGCCCAACTTCACGGCCTACGTCGCGGCCAAGGGGGGCCAGAACGGCTTCCACCGCAGCCTGGCCGGCGAACTGGCCCCGCACGGCATCACCGTCAACATGATCGCCCCGGGGTGGATCCCTGTGGAACGCCACGAGAAGGACCCCCAGGAACTCAAGGACGGCTACCGCTCGCTCATCCCGGTCAACCGCTGGGGCATCCCGTCGGACCTCGACGGCACCGTGGTCTATCTCGCCAGCGACGCTTCATCCTTCGTCACGGGCCAGACCCTGCACGTCAATGGCGGCATGACCGTCTGCTGATCTGCCCACCCCGCCCGCCCGATCTCAACCCCCAGAACCTCCGATCCCAGAACCCCATGAATCGTCTCCTCTCCCTGTCGGTCTGGACCGCCCTGCTGCTGGGCCTGACCGCCTGCAACAAATCCTCAGAGACCGCCGACTCCGGCAAGACCGGCGACGCCTCCGCCGCGGCGCCCGCCGGCGGCAAGAAGCGCAAGATCGCCTTCGTGTCCAACGGCGTGGCCTCGTTCTGGACCATCGCCTCGGCTGGCGTGAAGACCGCCGGCGAGAAGCTGGGCGTAGATGCCCAGACCCTCATGCCCGTGGAGGGCATCAGCGATCAGAAGCGCATCATCGAGGACCTGCTCACCAAGGGCGTGGATGGCATCGCCGTCAGCCCCATCGACCCGGCCAACCAGACCGACCTGCTGAACACCGCCGCCCGCCGGACCAAGGTGATCACCCACGACTCCGACGCCCCCAACAGCGACCGGCTCGTGTACATCGGCATGGACAACTACAAGGCCGGCCGCATGTGCGGCGACCTGGTGCGCGAGGCCATGCCCAAGGGCGGCACCGTGATGATCTTCATCGGCCGCCTGGAGCAGGACAATTCCAAGCGCCGCCGCCAGGGCACCATCGACGCCATCCTCGGCCGCCCGGAGAATCCCTCCAACTACGACGCCCCCGGCACCGTGCTCGAGGGCAACGGCTTCAAGATCCTCGGCACGCTCACCGACCAGTTCGACCGCGCCAAGGGCAAGGCCAATGCCGAGGACGCCCTGGCCAAGTACCCCGACCTCGGCTGCATGGTGGGCCTCTTCGCCTACAACCCTCCGCTGCTCCTCGAGGCCCTGGCCCAGGCCGGCAAGCTCAACCAGGTCAAGGTCGTCGCCTTCGATGAAGACGACGCCACGCTCGACGGCATCCAGAAGGGCACCGTGCACGGCACCGTGGTCCAGAACCCCTACATGTACGGCTACAAGTCGGTGGAGGTGCTGAACGACGTGCTCTCGGGCAAGCCCGAGGCGGTCCCGGCCGACAAGTTCATCGACATCCCGGCCCGGCAAATCCGCAAGGACACGGTCGACGCCTTCTGGACCGACCTGAAGTCCAAGGTGGGCGGCAAGTAACCCGCACCCGCCAAACCCGGCCCGGCCCGGCCCGCCCCGTCCATGCCTCCCGTCCTGCTCGAAGCCCGTTCGCTGACCAAGTCGTTTCCCGGCGTGCGGGCCCTCAAGGACGTGAGCCTCACGGTGGGCCGTGGCGAGGTGGTCGCCGTGATCGGCGAGAACGGTGCGGGCAAGAGCACCCTGATGAAGATCCTCGCCGGGGTGCAGACCGCCGACACCGGCGAGATCCGCATCGACGGCGAGCCAGCGCCACTGGCCTCGGTCGAGGAGGCTCTGGGCCGGGGCATCGCCCTCATCCACCAGGAACTGAACCTGGCGCAGAACCTCGACGTGGCGGCCAACCTCTTCCTCGGCCGTGAGCCCCGGCGCTGGGGCCTCATCGACACGGCCCGCCTCCACCGCGAGGCCGGGCCGTTCCTGCGGGCCGTGGGTCTCGACGTCGCCCCCGATACCCGCGTCGGATCCCTGGCCATTGGTCACCAGCAGCTCGTGGAGATCGCCAAGGCCCTCTCGACGCAGGCCCGCGTGCTCATCATGGACGAGCCCACCTCGAGCCTGTCGGCCGGCGAAGCCGAGAACCTCTTCCGGGTCATCCAGGACCTCCGTTCGCGCGGCGTGAGCCTGGTCTACATCTCGCACCGACTGGGCGAGGTCACCCGCCTGGCCGACCGGGTGGTGGTGCTCCGGGACGGCGAGAACAGCGGCGAACTGGCCCGCCACGAGATCAGCCACGCCTCCATGGTGCGGCTGATGGTGGGCCGCGACCTCTCCCAGTTCTACCCGCACCAACCCCATGTGCGGCCAGAGACCGTGCTCGAGGTCGAGGGCCTCCGGACCCCGGCCCACCCGTCGCATCCCCTGGCGTTCCAGGTGCGGGCCGGGGAGCGGGTCGGACTGGCCGGCCTGGTCGGCGCGGGCCGCACCGAGGTGTTGCTGGCACTCTTCGGCGTGCAACCGCCCGTCGGAGGCACGGTGCGGATCGGCGGTCAACCCCTTCAACCCACCAGCCCCACCGAGGCCATCGCCGCCGGACTGGCGCTGGTGCCCGAGGACCGCAAGCGCGAAGGCGTGGTGCTGGCCATGCCCGTGCGCGAGAACATCAGCCTCGCGAGCCTCCGCCAAGACCAACGCCACGGCTTCCGTGACGCGACGCGTGAGGAGTCCCTCAGCGCGGAGATGATCCAGTCGCTGCGCATCAAGACCCCGGGCGACCGGCAGGTGGTGCAATTCCTCTCCGGTGGCAACCAGCAGAAGGTGGTCATCGGCAAGTGGCTCGCGCTCCAGCCCAAGGTGCTGCTGCTCGACGAACCCACGCGAGGCATCGACATCGGGGCCAAGCAGGAGATCTACCGGCTGATGGAGGAACTGGCCGCCCAGGGTGTGGCCATCCTCTTCGCCTCCAGCGAGATGGAGGAGATCCTGGGCATGAGCGACCGCGTGCTGGTGATGCATGAAGGACGCATCATCGGCGAACTGGCCCGCCACGAACTCAGCGAGGAGGCCATCATGCACCTCGCCACCGGAACGGCCTCCCCCGCCACCAACGCCTCCGCCGTCCCTCCCGCCTCTCCCGACCTTCATCCATGAAAAAGCTGCTCGGCATCTTCGGTCTCCTGCTTGCGGTCTGCCTCTTCGCCACGTGGGCCAGCGAAAGTTTCCGCTCGGGCTACAACGTCGAGAACCTCATCCGCCGCACGGCCCTCTTCGGCGTCATCGGCATCGGCGTGACCTTCGTCATCGTCACCGGCGGCATCGACCTGTCGATCGGCTCGGTCATCTGCCTGGTGGGCTGCGGCCTGCCGTGGCTCTTGACCGTGCAGCATTGGTCGCTGCCTGCGGCCCTCGCGGCGGTCGTCGCCGTGTCGGTGGGCATCGGGTTGGCCCACGGTCTCCTCATCACCCGGCTTCGCCTGCAGCCCTTCATCGTCACCCTCTGCGGCCTGATGCTCTACCGGGGCGTCACCCGGGGGTTCACGGCCGACCAGACCGTGGGTTTCGCCGACGGCTACAAGGGGCTGCGCCTTTTGGCCACGGGCAAGATCCCCGTGCCGGGCATCCAGGGCTTCGAGATCCCGGCCCCGTGGGCGGTGCTGGTGGTGGTGGCCATCGCTGCGGCGGTGTTCCTGAACCGCACGATCTACGGCCGTTACCTGCTGGCCCTGGGCAACAACGAGAATGCCGCCCGCTACAGCGGCATCGACACCTCGCGCATGATCGTCCTTGCCTATGTGCTTTGCTCCACGCTGGCGGGTCTCGGGGGCGTGCTCTTCGTGCTCGACGTGAACTCGGCCCAACCGGTCGATTTCGGCAATTTCTATGAATTGTACGCCATCGCCGCGGCCGTGCTGGGCGGCTGCAGCCTGCGGGGTGGCGAGGGTTCCATCCTCGGGGTGATCATCGGCACCGCCCTCATCCTGGTCCTGCGCAACGTCGTCACCCTGGTCACCAACCACAGCAACATCGAGTTCGCCATCATCGGCGCGGTGATCCTGGCCGGCGTCATCACCGACGAGCTGGTCAAGCGCTACGCAACCCGCCGCCGCGCCGCCCGCGAGCTGGCGCGGTGAAGAACCTCGCGACGGGCGACGAAACGCCCGCTACAGGATCGCGCGGATGGGTTGGACCTCTTCGACGCCCACGAGCTTCTGGTCGAGGCCGCCGTGGAAGAAGCTCAAGTGGTTGGGGTCGAGGCCCATGAGGTGCAGGATGGTGGCGTGGAGGTCCTTCACGTGCAGGGGATGCTCGACGGCGTTGGCCCCGATGTCGTCGGTCTGGCCATGGCTCACCCCGCCCTTCACCCCGCCCCCGGCCATCCACATGGTGAAGCCATAGGCGTTGTGGTCGCGCCCGGTGCCCTTCTCGTATTCCGCCGTGGGCTGCCGGCCGAACTCACCACCCCAGACGATGAGGGTCTCTTCCAGCAGGCCCCGTTGCTTGAGGTCCTGGATGAGGCCGGCAATGGGCTTGTCGGTGCGGCCCGCGTGGAAGTTGTGGTTCTTCTCGATGTCGGTGTGGGCGTCCCAGTTGTCGTCGTTGTGGGCCCCGCCGGCATAGAGCTGGATGAAGCGCACGCCCCGCTCGACCAGTCGCCGCGCCAGGAGGCAGCGACGGCCGAACTCCTCGGTGCGCGGATCGTCGAGGCCGTAGAGGCGTCGAGTGGCCTCGCTCTCGCGGGCCAGGTCCACGGCCTCGGGGGCATGCCGCTGCATGTTGAAAGCCAACTCGTAGCTCGCGATGCGGGCGGCGAGGTTGGAGTTCTCGGGATGCAGGGCCGCGTGATCGGCATTGAACTCGCGCAAGGCATCCAACACCCGCCGCTGGGTTCCCGCCCCCATCCCGGCCGGCCGTTGCAGGTCGAGGATGGGATCGCCCGCCGAACGCAGCACCGTGCCCTGATAGGTCGCCGGCATGTAGCCGCTGGCCCAGTTCTTGGCCCCGGAGATCGGCCCACCGATGGGGTCGAGCATCACCGCGAAGCCCGGCAGGTTCTCGCTCACGGTGCCGAGGCCGTAGTTCACCCACGAACCCAGGCACGGGCTGCCCGAGAGGATCTTGCCCGTGTTCATCTGCAGCATCGCCGAGCCGTGGATCGGCGAGTCGGCCGTCAGCGAATGCAGGAAGGCGATGTCGTCGACGCAGCCGCCGATGTGGGGAAAGAGATCGCTCACCCATTTCCCACACTGGCCGTAGGGCTTGAATCCCCATTTCGTGCCCACCACGCGTCCCTCGTTGCGCTTGCCCCCGCGGCCGAAGGTCTTCACCGCGATGGTCTTGCCATCCAGGGCGTTGAGCTTCGGCTTGTGGTCGAAGGTGTCGATGTGGCTCGGGCCACCGTACATGAAGAGGAAGATGACGCTCTTGGCCTTGGCCCGGTGATGCGGCCGCTTCGGTTTCAGCGGATTGGCATCGGGCGAAGCCTTCGAGACCGAGGCCGCCTGGGCCCGACCGGCGTCCAGCGCCATCAGGCCCGCAAGCGCGGTGCCGGTGAAACCCGCCCCCGCCTGCCAGAGGAATTCCCGCCGGGTGCGCCGGCAGAAGGGCCCGTGCTGGGCAGACTGGGCCGCCGATCCATGGGGTGTCATTCGAGGTAGAGGAATTCGTTGAGGTTGAAGGCCATCAGGCAGAAGGCATCGAGTGCGGCCCGTGCACCCAGGCCCTCTTCCGCCGTCAGCGAACGCATGAGCGCCACGCCCCGGGCCACCTCGGCCTCGGAAGGCGGACGAGCCGTGACCCGGTGGAGCACCCGCCGGACCTGGGCCTCGGGACGCTCGCCCACCTCGATCCGGATGCGGTCGGCCAGCACGCGGGCCTGCTCGTTGAAGAAGAGCCCGTTGAGCATGCCCAGCGCCTGGGTCGGTTGGGTCGTCGCGAAACGCACGGGCGTGGATCGGTCGGTCTCGGCCAGGT
>Ga0194134_10001521_pt1 | contig 30339 bp, 30 predicted proteins | sample TA2KigOff0mmetaG_FD_148602 | JGI IMG/M metagenome (GOLD analysis project Ga0194134, IMG submission 148602) | Freshwater microbial communities from Lake Tanganyika, Tanzania - TA2015056 Kigoma Offshore 0m | ecosystem: Environmental > Aquatic > Freshwater > Lake | place: Tanzania: Lake Tanganyika... | reverse complement strand
AAGATCAAATCTCAAAGGAGCATATCCGAGATGAGGTATTAACCTTAATTTTAAGTGGCCATGAAACTACAGCAAATGTTATGAGTTGGGCTTTTTCATACCTTTCTAAAAATCCAAAGGTTAGATTAATGTTAGAGAAAGAGGCAGATGAGGCAAAGTGGATTACCGAGCATCGCACCCCGACCTATCAAGAGTTGGAGGAGAGCTCACCAGTTGCCTCAGCTATCTTGCAAGAGACCATGCGGCTTGCGCCGCCAGTTTGGGTAGCACCAAGAATTGCAACGGTTGATTGCCAAATTGCGGGGGTAAATATTCCAAAGGGAGCTCATGTATTAGTTAGTCAGTATGTAACGCATAGAGATCCAAATTACTTTCCAAATCCAGAGAGCTGGCAGATCGATAGATGGTTAGATGCTAATTTTGAAAACTCACTACCTAAAGGGGCCTACTTTCCATTTGGTGGTGGTAGCCGCAAATGTTTAGGTGAGTACTTTGCCATTGCTGAGGCAAGATTAATCTTATTAATGGTGGCAAAAAGATTTAGATTAGATGGAAAATTTCCAACGGCGCAACCACGGGCAACTTATCGACCAAAGGGTGAGGTAAAAAACAAGGTTAGCCTGCGCTAACTATTTTCAAAAAAGTTAGTTTAATGAAAAGGATGGATACTTATCAGTTACTAACAAAAATGCATATCCATAAATTCGATTCCAAAAAGCAATTACCTTAACCACCTCTTCGGCTTTAGCCTCTGGATAGGTGCCAGTTCTAACCACTGAAAACCAGGCCATTAGGGTAAGAGCTAAGCCATATAAGCCATAGAGAAGGCCAACAATATAAAGTGGAATAGCTAAAAACCACTTAACCAGTGGCAACCAGGGTGAGAGGTTTTTACCACCATCGATCTCTGGGTAAATTAATCGAACCTTCTCATTTGACTCAATTGATGGGTAGGAATCGGTTAACACTAAAAGATAGATTGTCACCCGATTACTAAGCTCTAAAAATGCTTTATTAAAGGCTAATACATAGGATGGATACTTATTGCGAAATAACAGCGCCAAGATTGTTGGTAAAAATAGGATGCCACCTGCTATACCCATCGCCTCATCGGTAAAATTTGAAAAACTGCTTAAAAAAACAATTACTGGAAAGGCTAATATCAATCTAATTAGCGCAGTATTTTTATCCCGATTATCTAGATCAACACTTATTTCAGTCATTATTTGATCGCTCATACTGCAATCCTACCTAAAGTACTGGCAAATACCGACCAAGCTCATAGGCGCTGACCTGTTTGCGATACTCATCCCACTCAGCGCGCTTATTTAATAATACATACTCAAATACATCATTGCCTAAAGTTTTTTTCACTAACTCACTTTTTTCCATAGCGCTAATTGCCTCTGCCAAATCAGTTGGCAGTGGCGCTGGATTAGTATTTTCAGTTAACTCATAATTACCCTCAACTCCGGCAATACCTGCGGCAATAATTACCGCATATGCTAAATATGGATTACAAGCAGAGTCAGGAGATCTAACCTCAATACGGGTTGAGGCCTCCTTCTTTGGTTTATAGGTTGGAATCCGAACCATGGCATTGCGATCACTTTGAGCCCAGGTAGCAAAGGCTGGCGCCTCACCACCACCACTTAATCGCTTATATGAATTAACCCATTGATTAGTAATTGCTGTTATCTCAGCAGCATGTTTAATAATTCCGGCGGTAAATGATCTGCCCACTTTAGATAATTGCATTGGCGCACCCGCTTGGTAAAAAGCATTCTTCTCACCCTCAAATAATGAGATATGAGTATGCATGGCAGAGCCTGGGTGATTAGTAAATGGCTTTGGCATAAAGGAGGCGTAAAAACCTTGATCTAATGCCACCTCTTTAACTACATGTCTAAATGTCATGATGTTATCGGCAGTAGATAATGCATCGGCATACCTTAAATCAATCTCCTGTTGGCCAGGAGCTCCTTCATGGTGGGAAAACTCAACTGAGATTCCCATCGCCTCTAAAATCGTAATTGCCTGTCTTCTAAAATCATGACCAACTACAGATGGGGTGTGATCAAAGTAGCCAGCAGAATCAACTGGTATTGGCTCTTGGCCTAACTTTGGTTCATCTTTAAATAAGAAAAATTCAATCTCTGGGTGGGTGTAACAGGTGTAACCAAGCTTGGCCACCTTTTCTAAGGTCTGCTTTAACACTCTTCTAGGATCAACCGATGCTGCTTTGCCATCTGGCATTGTGATATCGCAAAACATACGCGCAGCTCCTGGTGCTTCGGTTCGCCAGGGCAGAATAGAAAAACTTGCTGGATCTGGCTTTGCCAACATATCTGATTCACTTACCCTGGCAAAGCCTTCAATCGCAGAGCCATCAAAACCAATTCCTTCTGCAAATGCATTCTCTAATTCAGCTGGTGCGATGGCTACTGATTTCAAAAAACCTAAAACATCGGTAAACCAAAGTCTGACAAATCGAATATTGCGCTCCTCTAAGGTGCGCTGCACAAATGCTTGTTGTTTAGCTAAATCATTTGGGAAGGTCATAGAGGTAATTAAAGCCAGTAAAAATTACGGCCGTGTTAAATATCCAGGATTAACCAGGCTGGAGGGCAAAAAACTAGGCTTAAATTACAAAAAACTCCGATGAATCCACCGATGTTTTAGCTGGCACCTCTTTAGTTACCACCATGTTGGCACTAATTTTTGCACCCTCGCCCACCTTAATATCACCTAAAACTCTAGCCCCAGCCCCAATCACAACATTATTTCCAATCGTTGGATGACGCTTTCCACTACCAATTCCGCGAGCGCCTAATGTGACATCATGATAAATCATTACATCATCACCAACCACAGCGGTAGCACCAATAACTACTCCCATGCCGTGATCAATAAAAAATCTGCGCCCGATTTTGGCCGCTGGATGAATCTCAATTCCAGTTACCGCTCTTATCCAGTTTGAATAAATCCGGGCGAGAAGTTTTAATCTTATCTGCCATAAAAAGTGCGCAATTCGATATCCCCAAACAGCATGCACCCCTGGATAGGCAAGGAGCACCTCCAACCAATTTCTAGCAGCTGGATCCTGGCGCAGTGCCGCTTGAATATCTTCGCGAATACGATTTATCAAATTAATCCATCAAATCTTGAAAGAGGATAGTTGATAGGTATCGCTCGCCAAAGGAAGGAATAATCACCACAATAGTTTTGCCAGCAAACTCTGCTCGCTGCGCTACCTGGTGTGCTGCCCAAAGCGCAGCTCCCGATGAGATACCAGCCAAAATTCCCTCGTGGGTACCGGCAGCGCGAGCGTACTTCACACCATCTTCGGCGGAGGCATCTAAAATTTCATCATAAACAGTTCTATCTAAAACAGGTGGAATAAAGTTTGCACCGATTCCTTGGAATGGATGCTTTCCTGGCTCGCCACCATTTAATAACGGGGAGGCAGCTGGCTCCACACCAAAAATTTTCACAGAAGGCTTTTTAGATTTTAATAATTGACCAACACCAGTGATTGTGCCACCAGTTCCAATACCAGCAACGACCGCATCAACGGTGCCATCGGTATCTCGCCAGATCTCCTCACCAGTTGTTCGGCGGTGAATATCTGGGCCAGCTTGGTTTTCAAATTGGCGAACTAATACCGCACCGGTATCTTTCAAAGACTCTGCCTTAGCAACTGCACCCTTCATACCTTCAGCTGCTGGGGTAAGAATTAACTCTGCGCCAAAGGCACGAAGTAATGCCTTTCGCTCACTAGACATCGACTCTGGCATAGTCAAAATTGTTTTATACCCTCTTGCAGCTCCTACCATGGCCAGTGCAATTCCAGTATTTCCACTTGTGGCCTCAACAATTGTGCCCCCTGGCTTTAACTCACCAGATTTTTCGGCAGCATCCACCATGGCAATACCCAGGCGATCTTTTACAGTTGAGGTTGGATTATAAAACTCTAATTTTGCCAGCACATTGGCAGTTGAATTGGTCATGATCTTATTTAATTTAACCAACGGGGTGTTGCCAAAAACTTCCGTAATATTGTTATAAACCTTCATATTCTTGCCTTTCGTTTGGGTTGTTTTCTAATACTTTTAAAAGCGGATTTTGCATTGGCATAGATATGCCTAGTGGAATTGAATTAAAAATTAAATTAGCAGCAACAAGAGGCAATACGGCCAAAATCAACTACCCGCCGACGGGTGAAGTACCAACGTGAAAATATAGCAGGAGTGCGTTGATTAGCCATAGGGTAAATAATGGCAAAGTGATTCATTAATTACTAGTTGCAAGGTATTTGCGTGTTCTGCAGGTGAGCGTAAATGAGGCTTAAGACTCATTCCAATGTGAGGTAATTGGCAACCTTCTATCCTTACCAAAAGCACGTTTTGAGATCTTAGTGCCCGGTGGATACTGCCGACGTTTGTACTCTGCTCGATCTACCAGCCTGACCACCTTATCTACTAAAGCTAAATCAAATCCAGCTGCCAGAGCAGCTGGCCGGCCACCATCTTGATCTATATATATGGCAAGTATTTTATCTAGGGTGAAGTAATCTGGCAGTGAATCAGAATCCTTTTGATTAGGCGCAAGCTCAGCACTTGGCTCTTTGGTAATTGAGTTAGATGGAATTGGTGGCGTTTGCCCTTGCAAGATCGCTAGCTCATTGCGCCACTTAGCTAATTGCCATACTTGAGTTTTATATAAATCTTTAATAGGTGCAAAACCACCAACTGCATCACCATATAAGGTGGAGTAGCCAACTGCTAGCTCAGATTTATTTCCAGTTGCTAAAACTAAGTGGCCCTCTTGATTTGATAATCCCATCAAGGTAATCCCACGTACTCTGGCTTGCAGATTCTCCTCCGCCACCCCATCTAGCCTTAAGTTCTCTAATAGATTTGCCACCATCGGTGTAATCTCAATAATCCGATAATTTAGGCCAATATTTTCCGCTAAGGCTTTAGCATCCCCTAATGAGTGATCAGATGAGTACTTACTTGGCATGGCTACGCCATATACCCGATCTGCCCCAATCGCATCGGCGGCTAAAGCTGCCACCAGTGCCGAATCAATGCCGCCAGATAATCCAATAATCACCGATTTAAAATTATTTTTCTCAACATAATCTTTTAAACCTAAGGTGAGCGCCTGCCAGATCTGCTCACTCTCTCCTAATTTGTGGGCCATGCCAGATTTAATCTTTTGATACTTCAAGATTGGTGGATTTGAGATTACTAAATCTGGATCACTAGAGGCTAGCGCCACATCTAAATCAATCACCATCAGCCCCTCTTCAAATTGCGGAGCTCTAGCAATAATCTCACCAGTTTTACTGACCACAATTGTGTCGCCATCAAAAACTAAATCATCCTGGCCACCACTCATATTTACATAGGCAAGTGGTGCGCCCACCTCTAGCGCACGGGTTTGCACCAGGGTTAGCCGTAGATCATCCTTATTAATCTCAAAGGGTGAGCCATTTGGCACCAGTAGTAATCCAATATTTCGTTTGGCCAGCTCGGCCACCGGTCCACCTGATTGCCAAATATCCTCACAGATGGCAATTCCAATATCGACCCCACAAACTCGGATTACTAATGAGTGATTTCCGGGCACAAAGTTTCGATACTCATCAAAGACGCCATAATTTGGCAGATGGTGTTTGATATAGGTAGCAACTACCTCACCTCGATAAATTACCGCCACACAATTTTGGGGTTTGCCACCTTCAGATTGACCGAGGTAGCCAACTAATAAAGTTAGATCTCCATTGCCCTCGCTATTAATGCGATTAGCTAACTGCTCTAATGCATTGATCGAGGCAGCCCTAAAGGATGGCCGGTTTGCTAAATCCTCAACTGGATAGCCAGTTAAAACCATCTCTGGATAAACCACCACGACCGCGCCAGCATTGGCGGCATCAAATGCGTACTTAGAAATAAGGTCAGTATTTTTACTCAGATCTCCAACTGTTGGATTGATCTGCGCAAGGGCAACTCGGATCTGACCTATCTGGCTCACTTTTCAAGAGTACCTGAAGTGGCGCACTTGGTGGGAGGTGAAGTAAAGTTTGACCACCTCAATAAAAAGACAGGGACCAAACAATGGCCTTGATCTTAAGGAGAAAAATGAGCAATGCTCAAAGTAAGCGAATTTCAACCTTAGATTTAGCTGCCAAAAAAGCTAGTGGCCAAAAGTGGGCGATGCTGACCTGCTATGAACAGATGGTGGCGGCCATATTGGATGAGGCAAATATTCCAGTTTTATTAGTTGGCGACTCTGCGGGCAATAATTTCTTAGGTTATGAAAATACCATCCCGGTAACGGTTGATGAATTAATTCCAATGGCTAGAGCGGTAGTTAGCGCTACTAATAAAGCGATGGTGGTAGCAGATCTACCCTTTGGCTCCTATGAAAACTCACCTGAGCAAGCCTTGGTAACGGGGGTTAGATTTTTTAAAGAGGCGAAGGTGCAGGCAGTAAAACTTGAAGGTGGTAAAAAAGTTGTGCCCCAAATTGAGAAATTAATTGCTGCTGGTATTCCAGTGATGGGACATTTAGGTCTTACCCCGCAATCTGTTCACACGCTCGGCGGCTATAAGGTGCAGGGTCGAGGCGAGGATGGTGAGCGAATTAAATCTGATGCTAGAGCTCTGGCCGCGGCTGGGGTTTTTGCAATTGTGTTAGAGGCGGTACCAGCGGATTTGGCCAAAGAGATTACCCAGGAGTTATCCATACCAATAATTGGTATTGGGGCGGGTATTGATTGTGATGGCCAAGTATTGGTTTGGACAGATCTAATGGGTATCACCGAGAACCCACCAAAACTTGCTAAGGCATACCGCAATTTGCGCAAAGAGATGGTCGATGCTGCCACCGAATTTGCTAATGATGTTGCTAATGGCCACTTTCCCACCAGCCAGCAGAGTTTTAACTAATTAAAAAGCGCAGCTGGGCGGATTTTTCACCATTAGAAGTGAAAAAACGGGGTAATTTTTAATAAATTTCTCAACTTTTGGTAGAAATAATGAAAAAATTGATAAAAATCGGCAAAAAGTTAACTCACCAGTAGTTTTTGCACCGATTATCGACAAAAAAATACCCAATTTTTGGAAAAAAAAGCGATAAAAATTAAGTAAATTAATTTGCGACACGCTTCATAAATTTCGCCAAATAAGTGGAAAGTTTTCCTAATTAGTGCCACGCTTATCCATGAAACAGGTTCGGTGACGGATCGAACCACTTTGATAGGAGATCTACGTGGCTGCAAAGCGTCGTAAGAAAGCAGCAAAAGCTGCACCAAAGCGTCGTCGTCGTAAGGCTGCTGCTAAAGCTGCCCCAAAGCGTCGTCGTCGTAGGAAGGCAGCAAAGGCTGCTCCAAAGCGTCGTCGTCGTAAGAAAGCAGCAAAGGCTGCTCCAAAGCGTCGTCGTCGTAGGAAAGCTTCAAAGTAAGTTATTAACTAAAAAACCCCGCCAATCAAATGGCGGGGTTTTTTATTGTCTAAAAACTCATTTCTTTCTAGATAGGCTTTACCCATAATGCGCAGCGGTCTTGACCTATCCCATATCGATAAAACTGTCCGAGCCCAGGATGACCTATATAGGTTTATGAATGGCAACTGGCTGAAAGAATCTGTTATTCCAGCCGACCGAGCTAGTGATGGCGCCTTTTACCGATTGTATGAACAGGCAGAAAAGCAGGTTAAGCAAATCATTTTGGATCAGGCAAAGGATCAGCCGGCGGCAGGTAGTAATGCCCAAAAAATAGGTGATTTATATAGCTGTTTTATGGCTGAGGAGCGAATTGAGCAGTTGGGCATCTCACCCATAAGGGGCGATTTAGAATTGGCGCAAAAATTTAATTCTAAAAATGAGTTTATAAAACTCTTAGCCCAGCAGGAGGCAAAGGGTTTAGGTGGGCTATTTTATTTATTTGTTTCAACTGATCATAAGGATTCAACTAAGAACATTATTTACCTAGGTCAAAGTGGTTTGTCCCTGCCCGATGAGGCTTACTACAAAGAGGCGGAGTATGAGCCAATCCGGCAGGCTCTCCTTTTGCATATTGAAAAGATGTTTGAGCTAGCCGAGCTGCCAAACTCAAAACAAGCTGCTGAGCTAATCCTTAAGTTAGAGACTCAGATTGCAGATCATCATTGGGATCAGGTCAAGGATCGAGATGCCACCCTGACCTATAACAAAAATACCTTTGATCAGCTAGTGCAGCTGTGCCCAGAGTTTGAGTGGCAAAGTTGGATTGAAGGTAGTCAGACGCCAAAAGAGGTGCTGGCGCAGGTAATCATTCGCCAGCCATCCTTCTTTGCCGGCCTATCTAACTTATTGAGCAATTTTGAGTTAGAAAAGTGGCGAGCTTGGCTTACCTGGCAGATTCTCTCCTCAAGTGCTCCTTATTTAAATCAGGAGCTAGTTAATGAGAACTTTAATTTCTATGGCACCACCCTCTCTGGAACGCCAATGCTTAAAGATAGGTGGAAGCGAGCAGTTGGTTTGGTTGAAGCCTCACTTGGTGAGGCGGTTGGCCAGATCTATGTCCAGCGCCATTTTGGCCAACAGGCTAAGGAGCGGATGGTGGATTTGGTGGCAAATCTAATCCAGGCCTACCGAGAGGATATTGCCGCCCTTACCTGGATGGGCGATGAAACTAAGAAAAAGGCCTTTATTAAGCTGGATAAATTCACCCCAAAAATTGGCTACCCAGATAAGTGGCGTGACTACAGCAAATTAACTATTACCTCAGATGATCTAATTGGCAATCTAGCTCGGATCTCTAAATTTGCCAGTGAGTATGAATTTAGCAAAATTGGCAAAGCAGTCGATCGATCTGAGTGGTATATGACCCCACAAACTGTTAATGCCTACTACAACCCAGGAATGAATGAGATTGTATTTCCAGCGGCAATTTTGCAGCCACCATTTTTTGATGTGCTAGCCGATGATGATGCCGCTAATTATGGTGGTATTGGCGCAGTGATTGGCCATGAGATTGGCCATGGCTTTGATGATCAAGGCTCTAAATATGATGGTGATGGAAATTTAGAGAATTGGTGGAGCCAGGCAGATCGGATTGAGTTTGAAAAGTTAACTCAAAAATTAATTGCGCAATATGATCAACTCTCACCCACCGATGCCCCAGATGTTAAGGTCAATGGCGCACTGACAATTGGTGAAAATATTGGCGATCTTGGTGGCTTAACTATTGCTTACAAGGCTTATCAAATCTCTCTTGCCGGAAGGCAAGCACCAGTTATAGATGGCTTTACCGGTGATCAAAGATTTTTCCTAGGTTGGGCCCAATCTTGGCGAGGAAAGTATCGTGCTGAGGAGGTAAGAAGAAGGATTGCAACCGATCCTCACTCCCCAGATGAGTTTAGGTGTAATCAGGTGGTTTCAAATTTAACTGAGTTTTACGACGCCTTTGGCGTGAGTGAAAATGATAAACACTTTATACCCCAATCTGATCGGGTTCGAATCTGGTGAGTTCAGGATTTAGCTTTAGAGTTGAAAACCAACTTTCCAATAGATTAGGTAGAACTGGGGTAATAACTACCCCACATGGCGAAATTAAAACGCCAGCCTTTATCCCGGTGGGCACAAAGGCCACCTTAAAATCAGTACTTCCGGAAGCATTAACTGAGCTGGGCGCCCAAGCTCTCTTAGCAAATGCCTACCATCTCTACCTACAGCCTGGCGCTGATGTGGTGGATGAGGCTGGTGGGGTAGGAAAATTTATGAATTGGCCAGGACCCACCTTTACCGACTCTGGCGGTTTTCAAGTTTTATCCCTAGGTGTGGGCTTTAAAAAAGTAATTGCCATGGATGAGAACACCTTTGAGTCCGATGAGGTAATCGCCGATGATAGGCAGCGGCTGGCCCACGTCGATGATGATGGGGTTACTTTTAAATCTCATTTAGATGGTTCCATGCACCGCTTTACCCCAGAGGTATCTATGCAGGTGCAACATCAATTGGGTGCAGATATTATTTTTGGTTTTGATGAGTGCACCACCTTGCACAACACTCGAAGTTATCAAGAAAAAGCTTTAGAGCGAACCAGGTTATGGGCGATTAGATGTTTACAGGAACATGAAAGATTAACCCAAGAGCGAAACGGAAAACCATACCAAGCACTATTTGGTGTTTTGCAGGGAGCTCAATATGAGGATTTACGTCGCAAAGCGGCAAAGGATTTGTCGCAAATGAGTGTTGCCGGAAGATCATTTGATGGCTTTGGAATTGGTGGGGCGTTAGATAAACAAAGCTTAGGAGAGATTTTAAGATGGGTAAATGAGGAGCTACCAGTAGATAAACCTAGACACTTTTTAGGAATTGGTGAGCCCGATGATTTATTTATTGGCGTAGAAAATGGCGCAGATACTTTTGATTGTGTTGCACCATCTAGACAGGCAAGAACGAGCTCAGTTTTCACTAAAGATGGTCGAGTAAATATCTCAAATGCTCCACATAAAAAAGAGTTCTTTCCAATTGAAAAAGATTGCAGTTGCTATACCTGCAAGAATTACACTAGAGCTTATTTATGCCATTTATTTAGAGCCAAGGAGATGGTGGCAGCAACCTTAACCACTATCCACAACCAGCACTTCATCGTTGGCCTGGTGGAAAAGATGAGAAAAACCATTGAAAATGGCAGTTTTTTCGAGTTTAAGCATGATTTTATGCTTCGCTACTATGCAAAGGCATAAAGCGGGTAGATTAGCGATATGGAGCAAGCAAGAAAACCGTTACGGATAGGTATTTTAGGTGCGGCCAGAATTGCACCAAGTGCCATCATCTACCCAGCGCAAGCCACTGGACATCAATTACTGGCTGTGGCCTCTCGAGATAAATCCCGGGCCGATGCCTTTGCTAAGCAGTATCAGGTAGCAAAAACCTATACCTCCTACCAAGATTTAATTGATGACCCCGAAATCGATCTGATTTATAACGCACTTCATAATGGCGCACATGGGCCTTGGAATCTAAGAGCGTTAGCTGCTGGCAAACATGTCTTAAGTGAAAAACCTGCGGTCAGTAATGCTGCAGAGGCAAAAGAGGTCTTAGCTGCGGTAAATAAATCTGGCAAGGTATTTATGGAGGGCTTTCACTACTACTACCACCCAGTTTTCCAACGAGCATTAGCCATTATTAAATCTGGTGAGATTGGTGAGGTAATTAAAGTGGAATCATCTCTGCTAATTCCAATGCCAGATCCAACAGATTTAAGGTTGCAATTTGATTTAGCTGGCGGTGCCACCATGGATGTTGGTTGCTACGCACTTCATAGCCAGCGAATGATCAGTCAATTAGTTGCAAATGGTGAGCCAAGTATTATCAAAACTGAATCAAATGCTGCCGATGGCAAAATTGATACTAAGTTATATATGCAGCTGCAGTATCCAAATGGAGTTTCAGCACTTGCCAAGGGAGATTTTGAATCAGCAGTTTTTGAAGCGCCCCTAACAATTACTGGTAGTAAGGGAAGTCTTCACCTACCTAATTTTGTGGTCTCCGGTTGGGATCCAAGAGTTATTGTTGAGGCCGGAGGCAGTAAGCGGGTTGAGCATATGCCGTCAATATCTACCTACACCTACCAATTACTTGCCTTTGCTGATGCAGTTGATCTGGGTAAGAGCGTAAAAACCGATGCCAAGGATGCACTAGCTCAAGCGATCTTGATCGATGCTGCCTATACCAGCTCAAACCTGCCGCTTAGACCTAAATTTAATATCGCATAGTTAGGTGAATCGGCCCGATCTAAATCACTCTATGCCAAGGGTTAAAATTCGGTTATGCCAATCCCAAAGGTGATCTTGTATTACATCTTTACCCCGCTAGCAGACCCAGCGGCCATTAAAGCCTGGCAAAAAAATCTATGCCAATCACTTAATTTAAAGGGGCGAATTATTATCTCCCCGCATGGCATCAATGGCACATTAGGTGGCGATATGAATGAGCTGAAGAAATATATTCGTCAAACCAGAGGCTATAAAGGTTTTAAAAAGATGAACTTTAAGTGGTCTGAAGGAACTGGTAATGATTTTCCTAAATTAAGTGTCAAGGTGCGAGCCGAGCTAGTTGCTTTTGGGTATCCAACTGAGATTAAGGTAGATAAAAATGGCGTAGTCGGTGGTGGTAAGCATCTAAAACCACATCAAGTTGAAGAGTTGGTAAAACACCGCGGTGATGATGTTGTATTTTTTGATGGTCGCAATGCATATGAGGCAAGAGTTGGTAAATTTAAAAATGCGGTAGTGCCTGAGGTTGAAACTACTAGAGATTTTGTCTCTGAAATAGAAAGTGGAAAGTATGATCACCTAAAGGAAAAACCAGTAATTACCTACTGCACAGGTGGAATTAGATGTGAAGTCTTATCCTCAGTCATGAAAACTCGAGGGTTTAAAGAGGTTTATCAAATTGATGGTGGAATTGTTACTTATGGCAAAGAGTTTGGTGATGAAGGTTTGTGGGAAGGCTCGTTATATACCTTTGATAATCGGATGTCGATTGAGTTTAGTGATAAATTTAAATCAATTGCAAAATGTGAAAAGTGCGACAAAGATGCTTATCGTTTTTATGATTGCCCAAAGCCACCTTGCAACTCACTAAATCTTTTGTGTGCAAATTGCGCTGAAAAAATGAATGATGAGATTTGTACTCACCCGCAACGAAAGTACTCGAAAGCGGAATTAATCGGCTAACAGTTGCTTTGCGTGATCTTTCGGGTGATTTATATAGCTTTTAAGCCATTTTCTAACATCATAAGCACCTGACTCTGTGTGCACACCAGCATTTCCTAATTGTTCAACACTTAGACGTTTTATTATCTCAAGAGAGGCTGCTCTGGATGCTTTAAAGAGCGCTAATGAATTCTCTATTGGCAGTTGGGTGTAACCAAGTGTTGGATTTTGAGCCCAGATGTTTTCATCATAACCTTGAATAACACTGCCGGGTTCAGCGATCAACCGCTTAAGTCGAGCACATGATTGCGCCTCACTATCTGCTAAGTGGTGGATTACCTGCCGAGCATTCCAGCCATCTTGCTTTGCCTTATCTAAATCAGCTGGTGCTAGCTTTTCACAGGCGGATAGAAATGTATTTGTTGCCTCTTCATACTCTTTAGCAATTTGAGCGATCTCATTGTTTTGCACCTATTGATCCTACTACCGTCTGAAAAATGATCGTAATGCTCGCCAAATCCCCTGCCAAACCTTGGTTGATTGCTTTACAGGTGAAATTCCGATCACGCCAGTCGAACTAGGTTCTCCTGGAGTGCTAACGCTATAAAGGGCTGGTGAGCTTTCATCTAATGAGTTGGCAATAATTTTCATTTGTGAGACTATTGAAATACATCGAACAAATTGGGTCCTAGGTAGCTCGTCCGCTTTAGCGATTAACTCCTCGGTGAGATTATCAGCTGCCAATCGAAGATCTCTGGCAATATTATCTATCTGTGAATCTCGATTTTCAGATTCTAATAACTCTAACTTTTCAGTTATCGCACTACTTGTGGCAGATAGGGCGTAAGCGATCTGTCTATCAATCGTACTTTTTCTATTTTTATCTAAGGTTGAATCAAATAAAGTTCTAGCCATAGATCTAATCTGCACCACCATATGCTCAATTGCGACCCCTTGGATATACAAGGATTCAGCCTCATCTACTTCAGCAAGTGGTGACCATCTGGCATATCTTTTTGCCTCAATTGCTTGGGATCTTAAGGTCGGAATCTCCTCAACTAACAACCTTGCTTTTGCTAACCATGCACCAGATTGTTTTTGGGTAAATCCCGCTGCTACCCCCTCTGCCATCTCACTTATTAATTCAGCTCCTCTACCACCTAACCTTGATATTTGATTAACTGTTCGTCCAGCAGGGGTATTGGGGTGAGAAAAATAGGAAAAAACAATGCCAACTGCCGCGCCAATTAAAGTTGAAGCGACCCTGTGCTCAGCAGTTGAGCCACTAATTCCAGGGCCAATCACAATTAATGCTGTAACCGGCACATTCACCGCCGCCACCTCGCCCAGTCGAAGTCCTCTAACTACCACCAAACAAAGCAGTACTGTCATACCAATTGCTATTACACCAAAGCCAAAGTAGTAAACAATTAATAAGGCCACACCGGCGCCAATTGATGTTCCCACAATCAGTCCTAAGCCCTCTCGAATGGATTTATATAGTGAAATTCGAACACTTAGGGCGCACATAATCGCTGCCACCACGCCACCCTCATAGACCAAGGCATCACCAATTACCCAAGCTGTGGCTGACGCGATTGCGGCAACTATTATCTGTCGAACCCAGTTTCTACGATTAATAAATAATTTAATTAACCAATTAAAAAATTGTTTCATGATTTGAATTTAATCTTTTTAGCATGCATTAACACTTTAAGTCTGGCAACTGCACTTTTACCCATGCCATGTAAGCTCTCTAACTCAGATAGGGATATTTTTCGCAGATCTGAAACTTTGTAAAGTTTGGCATCAACTAGCGCACGTCTTGCTGGAGCTGCGATCTTATACTCACGCCACTCTCGATCTAAGCTTTCAGATCGATCTAACTCTGTTAGGCTAATGTTGAAATTTTCACTTGATTTAGCACCTGATTTAGCCATAGGTAAATCTTACAACTTTACTTGCGTTTCTTTTTGACCATTATCTGCACCATGCGCTGCGTCATCAATTTACGCACTAAAGTCTTTGGTAGTGGAGTTTCAAAATGCAGAGCACTCTTAGTTTGCTTGTATTTAACAAGATCTGTCCGAAGAGCTGCTAGCACTGATCCGCTAAATGGATAGAAGGAACAGCCATTTTTTCTAGCCGCGATTCCACAAACTACATCTTTATCTAATTTAAATACTGGAATTCCATATGCAATTCCTTGTTTTAGGGTTGGTTCAATTTCAAGAATCAATTGGCGCATAAGCTTTAGATTGCTTTTATTCGGCTCACTTTGATTGGCGATATATGAATCAACCTCATGCTTACTCATTTACTATCGCCGCCAATGCTTTTATACATAGGCTGATACATCAGCCCTGGGATAGACCTACTAGGTATTAAGGTCTCTGCTAGTTCAAATCCTAACTTTAAATAAACAGCAATTGCAGCTTTGTTATCTGGCCACACCCCGAGTCCTATTTTTTGCCAGTCATTTTTCTGACATAGCTCATATACCCACTGCGCCATTAACTTTGATATGCCTTGGCCACGATGGGTTGGGGTAATCCACCATCCAGATAACCAGCAATCACTATTTCTATCTTTATCTGCCTGGTCAACCGCTAATAGACCAATATCAACGCCGTCAATAGAAACTAAACACCAACTACTTGCCTTTAATACTTGTTGCCAGTAATTATCTGGGCGCTCCTTTAATAATTCATACTTTGCACCAAATGAGTTAGGTGAATCCTTAAGTGCTGATAATCTAAGTTCGCGTACTCTTTTATAATCTTTTGGTTCAGCCTGACATATCTGTATTTTCATTTACGGCCTACCTGCACAGTTGTCAGCAAGTGTTCTACTTTTTTAATTGATTTCACCATATAAGAATAAGCCCTTTTTAGGTTAGGATCACCCTGTGAACATATCAATTCGGCCGATAGTAGAATCTGATTACGTGAGATGGTTGGAGTTATTTAAGCAATATATTGAATTTTATAAATCACATTTGAGCGATGAACAGTATGAGTTAACTTGGCAGAGGATAAATTCAGATTTCAATATGCATGGCTTGTTGGCTGAAGTAGATAGCCAGATGGTTGGCCTAACTCACTATATATTCCGTCCTGACACATGGGAGATAGAGGATTTTTGTTATCTAGAGGATTTATATGTTGATCCAAAAGTCAGAGGAGTTGGTGTAGGTAGGGCCTTGATTAAGGCAGTTGAGCAGATCGCTATTCAAAAAGGCTCAAAGCGGCTTTATTGGACCACCGCTGAAGATAATGAGGTTGCTCGAAAGCTATATGACAAATTAGCGGTCGTAGATAGGGTGATGTATAAAATTTACCTAAATCAGTAAGAAATTTAGGGACAGAATTCGGTGTTATTATTACTTCCCTGACATTGTAGTCATAAGTTGGAATAAAAATTGTTTTTCTAAATAGGGGATAATAAATATGAACTCCGCTCAATTAGCCCAAATGAAATTAGGTAAAGGATTTATTGCTGCCCTAGATCAAAGTGGCGGCTCAACTCCTAAAGCATTATCTCTTTATGGCATCGAGCCAAATACCTATTCAAGTGAGGCCATGATGTTTGATTTGGTACACCAAATGAGATCTCGAATTATTAAATCTCCTTCATTTACCTCAGAGCGGGTAATTGGCGTGATTTTATTTGAGATGACCATGAATCGACAGATTGATGGGTTGGGCAGCGCAGAGTTTTTATGGCAAAAGAAAAATATTGTGCCATTTTTAAAGGTGGATAACGGGTTAGCTGATGAAAAAGATGGCGCACAAATTATGAAGCCAATCCCAGAGTTAGATGCAAGATTAATGAGTGCAACCTCTCATAGCGTATTTGGCACCAAAATGAGATCGGTTATTAAACAGGCAAATGCTGCTGGAATTAAAGCGGTAGTTGAACAACAATTTGAAATTGGTAAGAAGATTTGTGCAAAAGACTTAGTTCCTATTATTGAACCAGAGGTTGATATTAAGTGTCCAGATAAGGCAGCAGCTGAAGATTTACTACTTGCTGAGCTTGTTAAGCATCTAGATAAATTAAGTGATGATCAAAATGTGATGCTTAAGTTAACACTGCCAGAAAAGGCAGGTTTATATACTTCGCTCACAAATCATCCACAGGTGGTAAGAGTTGTGGCACTCTCTGGTGGTTATAGCCGTGATCATGCCAATGAGGAACTAGCAAAAAATCCAGGGGTAATTGCTAGCTTTTCAAGGGCACTCTCTGAAGGTCTAACCGCTCAGCAAACCGATAGCGAGTTTGATTCCATCATAGACAAAGCTATTCAGGCAATCTATGAGGCATCAATCAAATAAATAATTACTTCTTTTCGTCCTGCTCTTTACTTGATTTAGTAATACGCCCTGCGTGAGCTTGAGCAGTCGGGTCCTTCTTTGATCTAATTAGGCTGGAAATTGTTGTCACTAAGAGAATAAGCCCAATTACTGATAAGCTAAACAAGGTAGGAATTTTTGGTACCTCACTCCAAATTTCATGCAGGTAGGTAAAGATAAGTTTGAGGCCAATTAACATTAATATTGTGGATAGGCCTAGGGATAGATAAATCAACTTATCCAATAACCCTTTAAGTAGGAAATAAAGCGCCCTAAGACCCAGGAGGGCAAAGGCGTTTGCAGCAAAAATTAAGAATGGCTCCTGAGTTATACCAAAGGTAGCTGGAATTGAATCTAATGCAAAAAGTAAATCAGTTGATGCAATAGCGATGAAAACTAGAAACATTGGGGTTGCGACTTTTTTACCATCCATCTTTGTGAAGGCTTTTGAACCGTCAAACTCTTTAGTTATCGTCATTTGCTTTGAAATAGATTTTACTAAGAAATTATCCTCAGGGGTTGGATCCTCATCCCAGTGCTTGAATAAGCCAAAACCCGTCCAGATTAAAATAGCTCCAAAAATTACAAATGTAAAGCTAAATACAGCTAATGCTGCAGCTCCCACTGCAATAAATATTGCTCTAAGAACCAAAGCTAATAAAACACCAATCATTAATACTCTTTGATGGTAAATTAAAGGCACTTTGAACTGCGTTAAAATAATAATAAATACAAATAAATTATCAACTGAGAGCGATTTCTCTACTAAATACGCTGCAAAGTACTCAGTGCTGTATTGGGCACCGGCAGTTTGCCAAACCCATAAACCAAAAGCTATAGCCAGGGCGATATAGAAGATCGACCAGCCAGCTGCCTCTTTAAACTTCACACTATGTGGTTTGCGACTAACAGTTACTAAATCCAGAAATATCAGTCCAAGTATTGCAGCAATTACAACAAGCCAAGTAGTCAGTGAAACATTCATATTTTACACCTATTCGCTCATGGGGGGTATGTGCCAAGGTCTTCCTCAACCACTAAGTAGTCGCAGCTCCGAGATATCACTATCTCAATTTAAGAAGGTGCTTTTGGGAGGTACCCCTTTAACCTGCCATATATTAGGCAAAATGATTGGTCTGAGCAAATCTATGGATTACTTGTGATTCTTAAGCAATTTTTAAAAACAGGATTTACCACTTTTTACTTACCAATTGAAATAATAAAACACCTAAAACTGCGCTAAACATTAAGCAAAACCATAGAAATGCCTCTCACCAAAAACTGTTAGTGAGGTAAAGTGCTCACATGCAGATGCAGCTAGCGGTCTTGGTTTTCTTATTTGCCTATATTTTAATTGCCACTGAAAAAATAAATCGAGTAGCAATAGCCCTAGGTGGTGCCGCTACGATGATTGTTATTGGTGCAACAGATGCCGATGCGATTTTTTATGATCACGATACTGGGATCGACTGGAATGTAATTTTCCTACTTTTAGGCATGATGATTATTGTTGGAGTCATTCATAAAACTGGTTTGTTCGAGTATTTGGCCATAAAGGCAATCAAAAAAGCAAAAGGTGAGCCAAAGCGGGCGTTGGTTTTTTTAATTATTTTGACCGCAGGGGCAAGTGCAATTTTGGATAATGTAACAACGATTTTGCTTGTAGTTCCGATGACTCTGGTAATTTGTAAGCATCTTAGTGTCTCATCGGTTCCATTTATTTTGTCCCAGGTTTATGCATCAAATATTGGTGGCGCAGCAACATTGGTTGGAGATCCACCAAATATCATTATTGCTAGTCGTGCAAATCTTTCCTTTAATGACTTTTTGATTCACATGGCTCCCTGGGTAATAGTAGTAATGATAGTTATTACGCCTATGTTGGTTTTTATGTTCCGCAAAGAGTTGGTTAACACTGCAGCAGATAGAGCTCGAATAGATAAACTTGATGAGAATTCCTACTTAAAAGACAAAGTTTTATTGAAGAAGAGCTTATTTGTTCTTGGCGCAGTAATGATCGCATTTGTGCTACACACTGTACTTCATTTAGAGCCATCAATTGTTGCCATGCTTGGTGCAGGTGTACTAGTGGGAATCAGTAAATTAAAACCTAAAGATTATGCAATGGATGTTGAGTGGGCAACGTTAGTGTTTTTTGCAGGGCTTTTCATAATGGTTGGTGCACTCGTTAAGACTGGTGCGTTGGGTGAGTTTGCTGATTTTCTAAAGGACCAGGTTGGAGATCAAGCATCTCTTGCGGCCATGGTGCTGTTATTTGTCTCGACAATACTTTCTGGAATAGTAGATAACATCCCTTATGTTGCCAGTATGTCACCAGTCGTGAGTGAGCTTTCTGCTGGGTTCTCACCCCAACATGGTGATGTTTTATGGTGGTCATTGGCATTTGGTGCCGATTTTGGTGGAAATTCCACAATCATTGGTGCCAGCGCAAATGTGGTTGCAATTGGCTTAGCTCATAAAGCAGGAATTAAGATCTCATTTTGGCAGTTTGCAAAGTACGGAATTGCAGTGACGCTGGTCAGCGTGCTTGTGGTTGCCCCGTATTTATTAATTAGATACTTTTAATTAAGAATAGATGAAGATTGTGAGCGGGGATTTTGTCCCACCTCGCTCAATTTAAAGAAGAGTCGCCCTATAAGCTCAATGCAACATCATTATGCCTATATAGACACTTATTCTAAAAATAGCCCTCAATATTGCTGATATAAAGTTGTAAACCTTCTTAAATATCAAAGAATCTATGCTGTTTTCAGCCTGATATATAACTTTATTAGTAACTCATCCAACCTGAAATATCTCTATAATTTGCAAATGGCATCTGTAGTTGAAACCGCACCTTTGGTGCTTAATGTTGGGGTGGTTTTGACGGCGGCTGCAACTATGGGATTTATGGCTAGGAAAATTGGCTTACCTTCAGTAATTGGCTACTTAATTACGGGGTTATTGGTATCACCATTTACCCCAGGTTTTGTAGCAGAAAATAATCAACTTGCACTCCTGGCTGATATCGGTGTGGTTTTACTCTTATTTGAGGTTGGCATTGAGTTAGATCTAAAACGAATTAGCAGAGAGCAAAAAGCACTCCTTTGGGGTGTACCGACACAGATGTTAATTGGAGTATTAATTGGCACGCCAATTTTCCTCTGGCTGGGTATTTCATTATTTGGGTCATTAATACTTGCCCTCTCAATTGCGATGTCATCTAGTGTGGTAATTGTTAATATCACTCGCAGTCCAAGGCGGGCTACTAACAGTATGACCGAAGAGGCACTCTTAGGTTGGTCATTAGTGCAAGATCTTGTCGGAGTGGCCTTAGCTGCATTAATTCTGACTATTTTTGGAACAAGTGAAACTTCTTTAGTGATGGCAATTGGTGGCTTGTTTAGTTTTGCAGTTATTGCGGTAATTGCATCAAAAATACTACCTAAAGTACTTAGGGCTGTGCGATGGGAACGAGATCTATTTTTAATTTACTCCATCTCATTTGGCTTAGTCTTAGCTGCTGTAGGTACAGTGGTATTTGATATCCCGATGGCACTCGCCGGTTTTATAGCCGGACTAACAATTAATCAAAGTCGAGACACCGATGAGGTAAGAAAGGTAATACTACCTTTTCGGGATCTTTTTGCAGTTCTATTTTTTGTTGTCATAGGAACCTTAATTCAACCATCACAGGTATCGGATGCGTGGCCTTTTACACTTTTAATATTAGTAATGATGATTTTACTCAAAAGCTTGCCTACTATTTTAATTGCCAAATTAGGCAAGATGAATGCAACACCCTTTCACCTTGGTGTTGGAGTTAGCCAAATTGGAGAGTTTTCATTCGTTTTAGGAAGTGTGGCCTATTCACAAAGTGCTATAACCCTTACTCAATATACTGGACTTCTACTCGCAGTTATTATGTCAATTACTGGATCTACAATTATGGTAAGAAAGCAAAAAGTTCAAAAACAATAATTTTAAGAAGAGTCGCCCTATAAGCCGGATCCTGTAGTTCTTGCGAACTGATCATCATCCATCTAGATCTGTAATTACTTACAGATTCAAGCAACCTACCCGTTGACTTGAGCGAGTAGCTCTCAAAACGCCAACAATCTGGTCTTGCTCCAGGTGGGGTTTACCTAGCCATATACGTTGCCGTAAATGCTGGTGGTCTCTTACACCACCGTTTCATCCTTACCATTATTGCTAATGGCGGTTTATTTTCTGTGGCACTAATCCCGCAGGTTTTCCTGGATGGCCGTTAGCCATCACCTCACTCTTTGGAGTCCGGACTTTCCTCGGTATATTCATAACGCGATGATCCAGACGACTCTTCAGAACTAATGATAGCGGAAGATATTTTTAGGCAAAAGTGAGTTAAATTTGTGAATCTAATACATCATTAAGTATTGAATCTGCGAGAGAGTTCTCCTCCCGCGGGATCCATTGGTAGGAAACAAGTTTTGGGTCATGGGTAGCAAAGGCTTTTTTAACTAAGATCTTCATATCTGGATGCTTAACCTTCCACCGCCCACTCATCTGCTCAATTACTAATTTAGAATCCATTTTTACCAAGATTGTGGCAGCTGGGTCTATCTGATTTACTGTAGCTAATCCAGCTATCAATCCCTCATACTCAGCTACATTATTTGAGGCAATTCCAATAAAAGCCCCCACCTCTTTGACGATCTGGTCATTTTCATAAATTACTGCGCCATAGGCGGCAGGCCCTGGATTTCCCCGAGAGCCACCATCTGCGGTGATAACAAAGTGTCTGGCCATTAAACTCTTACCAATATTCTGCGGCACTCTTCACAGCGAAGTAATTCATCTTTTGCTAACGCTTTAATTCGATTCATCTCAACTGCGTTAATAGTTAGATTACAACCACCGCACTTATCCCCAAGTAAGGTAGCAGCGCCAACACCCCCGGTAGATGTGCGCACCTTTTCATAAATATCTAGTAATGGTTTTTCTATTTTGGCGGCAACCTCATTACGGGCGGTAGTTTTATTTAAGATCAGTAGATTAATATCCGTACTTGCCGTAGTTAATCGCTGATTAATCTCAGTTTTTAAAGTTTCAAGTGAGCTCAGATCTGTAGTTAAGGTATTTAATCTAGCTGTACTAGCTTCATTTTTAACCATAATCTCAAGCTCGATCTCCTCTAAATCTGCTTGTCGCTTCTTTAAACTTTCCACCTCATGTTGGAGCTGCTCTAACTCCTTTGGTGTGGCATTGCCAGAGGATAATCTGGCCTCATCTTTTTTGATTCGATCAGTAACTGTTTCAACATCTACCTCACTACGGCGCAGCTCTAATGCGATCTGATCAGCCTCAGCTTTTACTTGGGCTAGCTCCGCATTAGCTGAGGTAATTCGTTTATCAATATGGAGTAATTGCTCAATTTCAGGCAGTGATTTTAATTTGGTATTTGCCTGCATTACTTCAGAATCTAATAATTGTAATTCTAGGATATGTGATTGTTGCGCGGATGAGGCCTGCATAGAGCGCATCCTCCAACCTGATTGTTTTTTACTAGCTTTTTAGTTGTTTTGCCTTTTACTACATGCAATCTTAACTAATTGTAATTTAAATTGATACCTAGGCCTTGCTAGATCCTTATTTTACGGTGGCTAAACAGTTTGCCTCTTAGTCTCATCTCGGTGCTTTCGCAGGTAGATCATAAATGGTGTGCCGCCGGTGCCAACCGCTGACGGATTTCCTGGGGTAGCTTGGGCTTGAGCATGGATATAGGTTCCGGCATACTCTAAATGCATCGCTCTAAAGTTTGCTACCAACTCAATGCAATCATTAAATACTTGGGTTAATGAGCTCTTTTTAATCGTAGTTACAAAATTACGCACTGATGGACCAGCCTCTACCGCTTGAATAAATGCCACGTGCTTGGGCGGCATATATGTGCGCATCTCCATTAAATACTCACGTAGTTCATCTTTTTCATGCTCTATCCCTAGAACACCATCCAGTGCCGGAATGATCGCACTCTGCGCTCCAGTCTCACCCCGAAAATTTTGTCCAACTCCTTTGTACTCATCTACTCCCTCATAAATCACACCATCTGGCAGTGATGGATTATTTCGCCAGCCAAATATGTAGGGCCTAACTCGATGGAAGTAAATATATGGATCACATCTTTCTGGCATCCGGCCTAAAACTTCATACATGGCGGTAAGTGCTGCACGCATTTTAATTAATGCCGCCTCAACCTTTTCTGCATCCTGGGCCACAACTGCTGCTTGTGCTTCTTCAATTGCTTTCAAAGCTTTACCAGCTTTTTTCTCGATATCGATGTGAATTAAAATAAACCACTCTTCATCTTGCCCACCTAAGAAACATTGCAGCAATCCAATATTTCCGCACTCAATTCCACCTGCCTGATCAAATCTTCGCCAATTATCTGAGGCATAACTTTGGTAGGAAAGAATGGGTGGCCGGCCAACTAACTTTCCCACTTCATACCAAGGTTTAGCTAAAACTTCTGGCATAACTGTGGCAGCTTTATTATCACTCCATTGATAGGCCTGACCGATATAGCTTAAAACTAACATTGCTCGCTGAATTTCAGCCTCGCTATTTAATTTATCAATATTAAATTTAGGAAGTGCTTGTACTCGCTTGCGAAAATTTGTGCCCATTAACAACTTGGGTAGATCTTTACCAAATTGATCCCACTCTTCATTACCGGCAGAAAGTGATTGCGCTGGATCATGGGCTGGCAAATAGCCAAACTCCTCAGTTATTCCATAATCTGCGATCTTGGCTAGTTTCATTTTGCTCCCTAGTTTATTTAAAGGTGGGCGGTGAGGGTTTCCCTCCGCTTTTTTCGGGTGCTGCTCCGACTTTTGGATTGTTGGGTCATAATCGATTAAATTACTTAATTTTTGAGAGTAGCTTAATAAATATTTCTAATTTTTGAGAAAGTGACTTTGCCTCATTGATTGCATAAACCTCTAAATCATTCAAATCAGTTTTCAGATAGAACTCTTGCGCCGCCATCATGCATCCCATACACATACCAAAAGACTACTCCAAAAAGGACGAAACATAAGGGTAAATTGAGTTTTCCATATCTCTTGACCATCTCTATAGCCCTCTTTAGGCCAGTCAATTCATTAAAGGGACGGTGAAATTATGACGTGGCCGCAGGCTTTGCCGGATGCAAAGTGCTCTACCGCTTGAGCACTTAGTTCCAATGGAAATTTTTTATCTATCACAGGATTAATTCGCTTCCTTGCTAGATCTTCAAGCAGCACAGAGAGATCATCTTTATTTTCAGATTGAGTAAAGGCCTTTAAAGACTCCTTGATAAATAAGGACAGTAGAGCTGTTGCCATAAGCCGACTAAGACCACTTGAGCCATGATTTGCCGCAGAGCCAACAATTACTAATCTGCCACCTGATTTCAATAGCCTACGCAATTGTTTTATCGACAGGAAACTTGAAGTATCGATAATACAATCAAAGGCGCCAGTTATTGATTCTAATTCGTAATCAATACCTTGGTGAGCTCCCAAAGTTCTAACGTAGCTCTTCTTAGATCCCCGACATACACCGGTTACCTCTGCTCCAAGTCCCACCGCTATCTGCACTGCAAATGAGCCAACGCAGCCAGAGGCCCCGATGATTAAAACTTTTTGTCCAGCGCTAACTTGGCCGTGTTTTCGCACCGCTTGAAGCGCTGTGCTAGCGGACACTGGAATTGTTGATGCTTCATCAAAACCCACACCGTTAGGAAGCACAGCTACTCGCTTTGCACGGGCAACTACCAGATCTGCAAATGCACCAGATGCAGTTCCACAGACTCGATCTCCGACTTTTAAATCCTTTACCTCACTGCCAATCTCAATCACCGTTCCAGCAAATGAATGCCCTGGACGCATCCGTGGTTTGCGAAGCCCTGCAAATAATCTAACAAGGGAGATATCTGCTGTTGTTAGATGTAGGACGGCGGCGTAGACGCTGGCTGCCTCCACTTTTACTAAAATTTGCTCTGTATCAATCTTGGGCGTTGGTATTTCTGATAAAGCAAAGGAGTCCAATCCGTACTCGCTTTGAGTTATTGCTCGCATTCATAACCCCCTTCTCTGTTTTGGGGCATTACCCGATTTACTGTGGGCGGTGAGGGTTTCGAACCCCCGACATCCTCGGTGTAAACGAGGCGCTCTACCACTGAGCTAACCACCCTGTTGAGAGTGCAGATATTACTAGTTAACTACTATTACTCCCAATTTCGGTTTGTTTAAAGGGCAGATAATGCACTTTTGTATTCAACAAGATTTCGAGCATCACCTAAGCCATTTACAACTTGCCACTTAATTTTTCCATCTTTACCGATAATAAATGTGCCGCGTTTGGCACATCCTCTACTTTCCTCAAAGGTGCCATAATCTTTGGCCACCTGACCATGTGGCCAAAAATCAGATAGAACTTGGAATTTATACCCCTCTTTTTCAGCAAAAACCTTATTGGCATACATCGGATCACAAGAGATAGCGATTAACTCTACATTATCATTTTGAAATGCTGAAAGATCATCCCGTAATGCACAAAGTTCACCAGTACAAATACCAGAGAAGGCAAAGGGATAGAAAATTACAACTACATTTTTCTTATCTTTATATGAAGCAAGTGAGATTTTTTCACCATGTTGATTAATTAATTCAAAATTTGGTGCAGTATCTCCGATTGCGAGCGCCATTTTATTTCTCTCCCTTATCCTTAAACAACTTAGATTTCTTTTTATTACTTCCAGCGTGACGGGCAACAAATCTAGTTGCAGTCCAATCTGCCCCGACAGGAAATGAGGTGGTAACAGACATGCCGGCGGTTGGGGCCGCATCTTGAATATCACTAGCCTCAACATAACCAGATCGACCCATTTTGGGAGTGAATAACCAGATTGGTCCATCCTCAGTTAAATAGGTAAGAGCATCCACTAGCTCATCAACTAAATCACCATCATCTTCGCGCCACCACAAAATAACTACATCCACCACCTCTTGGGCAGTTGCATCTAAAAATGGTGCGCCAGATTTACTGGTAATAGCATCGCGTAATGCGCCATCACAATCTGTAGTATCAAAGCCAACCTCAAGAATTAATTGGTCTTTGTTAATGCCAAGCCGTTCAACGGTGGCAGCTGGAGAATGGGCTGAGTTCATTAGGAGTAGTCCACCCAACTTTGGCTAATGGTGCAACTCCTAACTCAGCCTTTTTGGCGATTTAAGCCAGATCACCCCCACTGGTAGCGGTAAATATGACCAAAGTACCCTTTTAGATAGAGAATAAGCCCGTGAGTGAAAACTTTAAGGCCCCAGACCACCTAGTGGACCAATTAGTTGATACCGATCCAAGTGAGAGCGCTGAGTGGCAACAATCCTTTGATGCAGTTTTAAAAAATGCTGGTCCAGTAAGAGCGCGATATTTAATGCTCTCCCTGTTGCAAAGAGCTAATGAAAAAAATGTTGGTGTTTCAGGGCTGCGCACTACCGATTACATAAACACAATTCCACCGGCATTAGAGCCAAGTTTTCCAGGGGATGAGTATTTAGAGCGCAGAATTCGTGCCTACATCAGATGGAATGCCGCTGTTATGGTGCACCGAGCGCAACGACCTGGTGTTGGTGTCGGCGGACATATTTCAACTTATGCATCAAGTGCATCTTTATATGAGGTTGGTTTTAATCATTTCTTTCGTGGTAAAGAGCATGCCGGCGGCGGGGATCAAATATTTTTCCAAGGACATGCCTCCCCTGGCATGTATGCCAGAGCATTTATGGAAGGGCGCTTAACTCAAAAGCAATTAGATGGATTTAGGCAAGAGCTTTCCCATGAAGGTGGTGGCTTATCTTCCTATCCACACCCAAGACTTATGCCAAACTTCTGGGAGTTTCCAACTGTCTCAATGGGTATTGGTCCTATTAATGCAATTTATCAAGCAAGATTTAATCGCTATCTAAATGCCCGTGGTTTTAAAGATACTAGTGATCAAAATGTTTGGGCATTTTTAGGAGATGGTGAAATTGATGAGCCTGAGACGCTAAGTGCGATCTCATTAGCTGCTAGAGAGGGCTTAGATAATTTAACCTTTGTGGTCAATTGCAATCTACAAAGATTAGATGGACCAGTACGCGGTAATGGCAAAATTATTCAAGAGTTAGAGTCAGTATTTGGTGGGGCTGGCTGGAATGTAATTAAGGTGGTTTGGGGCAGGGAGTGGGATCCACTGCTGGCTGCCGATCGTGAGGGTGCCCTGGTTGATTTAATGAATAAGACACCAGATGGAGATTTCCAAACCTTTAAATCTGAAAATGGCGCATTTGTTAGAGAGAACTTCTTTGGCAAAGATCCAAGAACAGCGGCCATGGTTTCATCCTGGAGTGATGATGAGATTTGGAATCTAAAACGCGGTGGACATGATTATCAAAAACTATACGCCGCCTATAAAGCAGCTAGTGAACATAATGGCCGCCCCACCGTAATTTTGGCAAAAACTATTAAGGGTTGGACCTTGGGCTCACACTTTGAGGCTAGAAACTCAACTCACCAGATGAAGAAAATGACTCTTGAGGATTTGAAGAATTTTAGAGATCGATTATTTATTCCAATTAAAGATGAAGAGTTAGATGCCAAGTTACCTCCGTACTGTCATCCAGGAATAGATTCACCTGAGTACCAGTACATGATGGCAAGAAGAAAAGAATTAGGTGGCTTCTTACCATCGAGAAGAGCAGTTTCTAAAGCTCTGCCACAACCAAAGGATGAAAGCTATGAGTCGGTTAAACGTGGCTCTGGTGCGCAAGAGGTTGCCACCACAATGGCATTTGTTAGATTATTAAAAGATTTAATTAAAGATCCGGGAATGGGTAAGAGATTTGTGCCAATTATTCCCGATGAGGCTAGAACATTTGGTATGGATTCACTATTTCCTACGTTAAAAATTTACTCCCCACATGGTCAGTCCTACACCTCAGTTGACCGAGAGCTAATGCTTTCCTATAAGGAATCTAAAGAGGGTGTAATTTTGCATGAGGGTATTAATGAGGCTGGTTCAGTGGCCTCATTTACCGCAGTTGGCTCCTCCTATGCCACCCATGATGAGCCAATGATTCCAATTTATATCTTCTACTCCATGTTTGGTTTCCAACGAACTGGTGATTCATTTTGGGCAGCAAGTGATCAATTAGTTAGAGGATTTGTATTAGGGGCAACCGCTGGTCGCACCACATTAAATGGTGAAGGTCTGCAACATGAGGATGGCCATTCACTACTACTTGCCTCTACAAATCCGGCGGTGGTCTCCTATGATCCAGCATTTGGTTACGAGTTAGGTCATATTGTTAAAGATGGTTTGCGAAGAATGTATGGGGAAAATAGTGAGAATGTTTACTACTACCTAACGGTTTATAACGAGCCATATCAACAACCAGCTGAGCCAGATAATTTGGATGTGGAGGGGGTATTAAAGGGTATTTACCTACTTAAAAAACCAATAAGAAGAAGGCGCCGAAAGGTTGCCATCCTAGCTAGCGGGGTCTCAGTTAATTGGGCGCTAAAGGCTCAAAAATTATTAAATGATGATTTTAGAGTTGCTGCCACTATCTACTCAGTTACTTCATGGAATGAGTTGCGCAAAGATGGCCTTGAGGTTGATCGCCATAATTTATTAAATCCAGGTAAGAAGTTGACTGCTTATATAAGTAAGAAGTTAAAGAAGGAAAAGGGGCCAGTAATTGCCGTAAGTGATTTTATGAGATCAGTTCAGGATCAAATCTCACCTTGGGTATCTCAACCCTTTTACTCACTCGGCACCGATGGCTTTGGCTTATCAGATACTAGAGGAGCTCTTCGTCGCCACTTTAAGGTAGATGCTGAATCAATTGCAGTAGCGGCATTATCTCAACTTGCTCAAGCTGAAATGATTAGTAAGCGAGCGGTTAAAAAAGCTATTAAGAAGTACCAGATAAATGATGTTACCGCTGCTGAGGCTGGCAATACTGAAGGTTCTGGCTGAGAAATTAAATTATGGAGTCGTTGGCGATTTTTGCAGTCTTTATTATCTCGCTAACTGTGATCGGTGGACCACTAGCTGTTGCACTTACCTACCTACCACCGAGATTACTGCCAGCTGCGGTGCTTAAAATCTTTGCCGTATTAATTTCGCTGATCGCAATTTTTATTGGTGCCATGTTGATTATTAATGTGGATTCAATTGGGGCCAGAATTATGGGATCATTCGGCATCGCCTGCGGTATATTTGCAATTTATCGAGTAATTAGAAAGTTTAAGTAAATTAAGTAAAGTGGAGGTGCCGGGAATCGAACCCGGGTCCTCTAGCACTATTTCAAAGTTTCTACGGGCGTAGTGCAATTAGCGCTTTTTTAGTCCAAACTCTCACATGCACAAGTAGTTTGCGGACTTAGTTACAGATTTATGTCCCCATTAACCTCCGTAACACGGTTAGGGGTAAGTCCTCTAGCGACGTTAGATCCGAAGGCGAGAACAAACTTCGGGTAACGGATAACAGAGCTAGCTTAGGCAGCTAGTTGATAATCAGCGGCAGTTTTACTTGCGCTTATAGTTTGCCATGTTTTTGTGGTTAACGAGATCATCACGGCTTCCTCGGCCCGCTTGCCTTGAAGTAACGACTAAAGTCGAGACCGTTCACCCCCAAGAGTTAAGCGAATTACTTTTCAATATTTAGTTGTGTGAAGGGGTTATTTTACAGGCTATTTGTAAATACTGTTAATTCAACTACTAATCGTAATCTTCATCTGATTTTTTGCGCTTACCTTTACTACCACTCTTACCAGTTGCATGGCGAGATAGCTCTCGCTCTACCTCTCTACTTGCTTGCTGTTGCTTCAAAGTTTCGCGCTTATCATGGGCTTTCTTACCCTTGGCCACTGCAATCTCAACCTTTGCTTTACCATCTTTAAAGTAAAGTGAGAGTGGAATTAAGGTTAAGCCACCTTGTTTTATCACTCCAGCTATTTGCGCAATCTCTCGCTTATGCAAAAGTAATTTTCGCTCCCGACGCGGCATATGGTTAGTCCAAGAACCCTGGTTGTACTCTGGGATATGAATTCCGCTAACCCAAATCTCGCCCTCTTTTGCCATGGCATAGCCATCGGTTAAGGATGCTCTACCTGCCCTTAGGGATTTAACCTCAGTGCCAGTTAAAACTAATCCGCACTCATAAACTGATTCAATAAAGTAATCATGGCGAGCGCTCTTGT
>Ga0194134_10001517_pt1 | contig 30460 bp, 27 predicted proteins | sample TA2KigOff0mmetaG_FD_148602 | JGI IMG/M metagenome (GOLD analysis project Ga0194134, IMG submission 148602) | Freshwater microbial communities from Lake Tanganyika, Tanzania - TA2015056 Kigoma Offshore 0m | ecosystem: Environmental > Aquatic > Freshwater > Lake | place: Tanzania: Lake Tanganyika... | reverse complement strand
CATGGTTCCACGACTATCCAGTAGCGCTGCTCGATACCAGGTTGGGACAGTTCCGCGAGATCCCCAAGATGATGCGCGCCGCAGAGGGGAGCCCCCATGGGGGCTCCCCTCTGCCTCCCTCAATAGAGCCAAATCTGCCAGACTAAGTGTTACCCATGTGACCGGATAGAAGTGTTACCTATGTGCCCGGTCGGACAACTCCACCCATTCAGATCCGCAAGATCAGCGGATTCGACTAGCCGCGTCCCGCGTCTCATCAGCCTCGAAGTCACGACCGTTCGCCCGGAAGTAATCCTCCAGCATCCGGTACACCTCAAGATCCTTGGGATCCATCCGTAGTGCCTCGTGGCACCAGTTCTGAAACGCACGCACCTCGTCGATTTGCAGGCTCAGTTTCGCCAGCATCTTTGCGATACCTGCCGTCTCCTTGCCTTCTTCAATCGCCGCTTCGAGCATCGCGATTGCCTCGCCAATCTCCCCCGCTGCCACCAGTTGCTTTGCTTGATTCAAATACGTTTCCGGCATTAGTCCTTCTTCAGTTCAAAACTTCCCATCATCCGCTTATAGGGATTCGTTTCCTTCAGCACATGCGTCCCCATCAGCTTGCCGTCATTGATCACAGCCCGAAACTCTTCAGTCATCTGTCTGGGGTCCACAACGCTAAACAAGACCGTTACCTGATCCACCTTACAGTTCGTCAGCGGATAGCTCAACTTTAACTGTGCTCCGGGGTTCTCAATCGAAATGTTCCCCTTGCAAGCCCGCCCTTCAATCGACAATTGCAATTCCACTTCCTGCACTCCGCTATAAATCCTGGCTTTGCCCCGCCACTTGCCTTGAAAGCTCTCCGGCTTGGTGTCAACCGGGGTCGGCAGTTCTTTCAACGTACCCAGATCCGGCTTCGCCAGATTTGTCAAAACTCCGGCTTTGTACTGTCCAATCGCTTCGCGTGCCGCCTCGGCAATCTTCGCCTGCTCCTCAGCCGTAATCTTCACAATCGTCGGCACCTTCGATTCACCGGCACACGACTTCCCAAGCAAAACTTCTAAAAAAACACACGATGTCACGTACGTTCCTACAGGCGACGGATGCGACCCATCGGAAACAAACAACTCAAGTTGTGCGCGCAACTTCTCCCAAGCCAACCCAACGGGCGCAAGCTCAGCTCCCAGTTCTTTCGCCGCCGATGAATATGCATAATTCAACCCAGCCTGAAATTCTGGATGTGCCTTCCGCGCCCAAGTCAGATACAACAATGTCTTTGCATTCTTCCTCTGGATTTCCGCATTCCAGATCTTGCTCCATTGCAGCAGCCCCGCTGGCTCGTTTACATTCCACTTCCCGTCCACAAAATTCTGCCCAAGCGTCGAGAAATCCTGCAGCACCACCACATCCCAGGTCCCAGCTCGCAACACCTCCAAGCCATTCGTGAGCGTCCAAAGATCCTGCAACGTCGACCCTCCGCGCGTTACAGATTTGGCTTCAAGCTGCCTTCCGGGCGTCGAATTCGCAATGCTCATCAACATCTCCGGCAGCGCATTCGTGTGCGTATAGGAGTTGCCAAGAAATAAAACACGAAGCGGTGCTTCTGTCTGCGCAGAAATGGAAAGGCTGGCGGCAAGGAGGACGGCAAGACGCATGAGTGCTATTTTTACATGGCGGGCATGCAACTCAGCGTTTTTCAGCAAACATCTCAAGTCAGTTTTTTCGATGCCGACGTACGGCTGCGAATGTCCCCGGTCGCTTATTGGCGCGTCCTACAAAACGCCGCTGCCGGGCACGCCGCACTCCTCTCGGCTGCCACGGAGAATCTTCGCAAATCCGGCCAAACTTGGATGCTCTCAAAGATGCGTGTCGACATCGATCGCCACCCCCTGCTTGGCGAATCACTCACGGTCGAAACCTGGCCCAGCACCCGCATCAAGGGCGCTCGCGCCTATCGCGATTACGTGCTCAAAGATTCCAAAGGTGAGCTCTGCGCCCGTGCCACCAGCCTCTGGGTCATCGTCGATCTCGCCACTCGCAAACCAGTCCGCATCCCCGACAACATCGTTGCTCTCTGCATCGATCCCGGCTACCCGATTCCTTCGCTCGAGGATGGTTCGCTCGCCCCACCCTCCCAGCCAACTTCATCCACCAACTTCACTGCCTATTGGAGTGATGCCGATCAAAACGAACACGTCAACAACCTCGCGATGGTTCGTTGGGCTGTTGATTCTCTCCCTCTGCTACATCTTGAAGCGAACGACCTCGTCTCCCTCGAAGCCCACTACCGCGCCGAGGTCTCCATCGGTGATCAGCTCCAGGTCGACACCGCCATCGATGGCGACAATATTCAACAGGTCATCCGCAAAGGTGAGACCATCGTCGCCCTCGTCCACAGCTGTTGGCGCTCTTCAGACTCCTCGTCGGTCGCCCCATAGCAACACGTGCAGCCGCGGCGAATACCGGTAGCCATATTGCTTGCACACCTCCGCGATCCAAACAGAACGCTCATTCAGTGTTTTAGAGTCCCGCCCCTCCGGCATCAGCATCACATGCTCGGCCTTAGCGGCCAAACTCTCCACCAAAGGGCGTATCTCGAGAAGGTCCGCCTCCGCAGCCACCACAAACTTCAACTGGTAATCGCACAACCCCATCAACCGCCGCAACACCTCAGGCTGCAACCGCAACTTGTCGTGCTGCACGCTCCAGTAAGGGTCCTGGGTCGGTGTCGAATTGGCAAGCTTCGGCGAAATACTCATCAAATCGCAATCGATCTCTCGGAACACCGTCCCCGCCGTTTCAATCGTGATGTGCTTGCCTCGCGCCCGCAACTCCCGGCACAACACTACGGACTCTTCAAACAACATCGGCTCCCCACCCGTCAACACAAAGTGTCTGGCCCCATACCCTTCGACGGCCTCCAGAATCGAAGCCACCGTCATGTCGGCCCCCTCTGGTTTCCAACTCGTATAGGGCGTATCGCACCAGGTACACCTCAAGTTACATCCCGACGTCCGTACAAAAACGCTCGACACTCCGGCCAGCGTCCCCTCGCCTTGGATCGAATGAAAAATCTCGCTGATCTTCATCGCGTTTGATAGGGCAGCGGATCAACGATCCCCACCTCAGAAAAGCCCTTCAATCGAAGCTGGCACGCATCGCATAATCCACAAGGCCGCCCTTGCGGATCGGGGTCATAGCAGGTGAACGTCAAACTAAAGTCCACGCCGAGATCCTGAGCCAGTTTCGTAATCCCGCCTTTTGACAACTCGATCAGCGGAGTGTGAATCTTCAACTTGGTCGCACCCTCCACACCACTCTTTGTAGCCAGGTCAGCCATCTTCGTGAACGCTTCAATGTACTCACCCCGGCAATCCGGATAGCCGGAATAATCGATCGCGTTCACACCGATAAAGATGTCCGCCGCACCCAGCACCTCGGCCCAGGCCAGCGCCAACGAAAGAAAAATCGTATTTCGCGCCGGCACATAAGTCACCGGGATCCCCTCCCCCATCTGATCTCCGCTGCGCGACTTCGGTACCTCGATATCCGCCGTCAACGCAGACCCGCCAAACGCCCGCAAGTCGATCGAGATCACCTTATGCTCAACCGCCTCCAGGCTCGCCGCAACCTTCTTGGCCGCCTCAAGTTCAAACTTATGCCGTTGCCCATAGTCGAAGCTCAACGCATAGCACTCAAAGCCCTCGCGTCGTGCAAAAGCCAGACAGGTCGATGAATCCAGGCCTCCCGACAACAAACAAACCGCACGCTTCATCGTCGGCTCTCCTTCGGATACGTCAACGTCAAAAAGAATCCCAACAGCGGAAACAACACCAGTGACAACAGTGCATTGTGCAAGCCCGTCACATCCGACACCTTACCGATCAGCGGAATAAACACAAACCCCGCCATACCCCACGCAAAGCCCATCATCAACGCCGACACAGTCCCAGCCTGCCCGGGAGCCAATTGCTGCCCCATCAAGACATTCACCGGGATCGTAAACAGCAACACCAAGCCGCCCAGGGCAAGGCTCACCAATGAAACCCAACCGCGCGTAAAGAAGAAACCGGCCAGAAACGGCACACTCCCGATCATCGAAATCAGAATCGTCGTCCTTCCCCCAAAACGGTTCGCAAGGTTGCCGCCCAAAAATCCGCCTAGCGCACCAAAACCCAAATAAAGGCTCAACGCCTGGCTCGCCGCCGATGCGCTAAACCCACGCTCCCGTGTCAAATACAACGGTAGAAACTGCGTAAACGTCACCTGCACAATCGACCGGATGAACACCAGAAAATACAAAATCGTGAGCGGTTTCCAAACCGCCTTCAATGGGGCAACATCAAAACGCTTCCGCTGCTCACCAGCCGCACGTCCTACCCCAGGCAGATACAGCAGCAACATCAGCGTAACCAGTACCCCAGGGATCGCCCCATACCAACTGTGCTCAAATCCAAAATGCTCAACAATGAACGCAAAGTACGTTGGCCCCAGCGCCAGCCCTAATGTGCCCGAGCAAATAAACACAGCCATCCAGAAGGGCTTATTCTGTTCAATCCCTTGTGTCGCTCGCGCGCTCGCCTGCGGATGAAAACTTGAGATGCCCAACCCACCAACCACTGCGCACAGCATCACCATGGAGTAGTTCGGTGCCAGCCCCACCATCGCAATCCCCAGGCCGGCCACCGCCGGCGCAAGCGTCGTAAACAATTGCGAGTGCAGTCGATCCGATAAATAACCAAACCCCGGTTGCGTCACCGAGTTGGCAAACACATACAACCCCGCCAGGAATCCCGCCTCTGTCAGGTTGATCCCCAACTTGGTGGCCAAATGCGGTTGAAACGCAGCGAGAGCCGACGAATACACGTCAATAAAGAAATGCCCGACACAAAGCAAGACAAGAGAAAAGTAAATTCGGCGATCCGCCGCTTGCACTTCCGCCTGCGAAACGGCTAAAGGATAACTGCCAGAGCTCATGTTGGGGTTACCTTTAGTATAGATGGTGATATTGATAGGGATTCATCCCGTGAAGGAGGCGCTCACCGTGGGACGTCCCCTCGACCGAGTGCTGGTTGCAAAGGGTGCCGGCGGCCCAAGAATTCAGGAGATCGTTGATCTCTGCCGCCAACGCAAGGTGGCCCTCCGCTTTGAAACGCGAGAAGCGCTCGACCGCAACGCCGGCGGCTCCGCCCGTCATCAAGGCGTTCTCGCCTTCGGGGCCGAAAAGAAATACGAGGATTTCGACGACATCCTCAATCACGAACTGGTTGTCGTCCTCGATGGCGTCGAAGATCCTCACAATCTCGGTGCCATCCTCCGCACTGCCTCCGCAGTTGGCGCAGGTGCGGTGATCATCCCTGAACGCCGTGCCGTTGGCGTCACCGAAACCGTTGCGAAAGCCGCCGCCGGTGCCCTCGAACATATGTCGATCGTTCGCGTCACGAATATCGCCCAGGCCCTTGCGAAACTCAAGTCCACCGGCTACTGGATCTACGGCCTCGACGAACGTGGAGAAAAAACCTACGATCAAGCCGACTTCGATCCCAAGTGCGCTATCGTCCTTGGCGCCGAAGGCCACGGCCTCCACGACAACGTGCGTAAGGCTTGCGATTTCCTACTTCGCATTCCCATGTCCGGCCCCATCCCCAGCCTGAATGTCAGCGTCGCCGCGGGTATTGTTCTATTCGATTGGAAACGCCAACGCGGCATCGAGCAATGAAATTCACGCTGACCCTTCTTCTTGCCGCAACCTTGATCGCGCGTGATCCGGTCCGCGCCCGCAACGCGATGGTTGTCGCACAAGAGCCCATCGCCACCGACGTCGGCCTCGAGATCCTCAAAAAGGGCGGCAACGCCTACCACGCCGCCGTGGCTGTTTCGTTCGCGCTCGCCGTCACCTATCCAACCGCGGGCAACATCGGCGGCGGTGGATTCGCTCTCCTTCGCTCCGCCTCGGGCGACACCAACTTCATCGACTTCCGCGAGAAAGCCCCCGCCGCCGCATCCCGTGACATGTATCTCGACAAAGACGGCAAGCCTACTCGCGACAGTGTTATCGGCTGGCGCGCCAGCGGCGTTCCTGGTACGGTCCGCCGCCTCGCATTGCTTCACAAAAAGTACGGCAAGCTCAAGTGGGCCGATCTCGTCATGCCCGCCGCCAAACTCGCCAAGAATGGCTTCGTTCCTTCCTATTCCATCGCTCGCGGTCTCCAGGGTGCTCAGCGCACCCTCGGCCAGTTCCCAGAGTCCAAGCGCATCTACCAGCGCAACGGCAATTACTACGAAGCCGGCGAAACCCTCCGCCTCCCGGAACTCGCAAACACTCTCAACCGCATCGCCAAGCGCGGCCCCGACGCATTCCACCTCGGTCAAACCGCCAAGATTCTCGCGAAACAAATGGCCCAGAACGGCGGCCTCATCAAGGAAGCCGATCTCCGCGACTACCAGGCTGTTGAGCGCAAACCCCTCCTGGGCAAATACCGTGGCCACGACATCATTGCTGCCCCGCCGCCTTCTTCCGGCGGCATCGGCATGCTCCAGATGATGGCTATGCTCGACAAGCTCGACTACTCCAAAGCCGGTCTCGGCAGCGCTCGCCACGCCCACATCCTCGCCGAAGTCATGCGCCGCTTCTATGCCGACCGCAGCCAGTTTCTCGGCGATCCCGACTTCGTCAAGGTCCCCGTCGCAAGTCTCCTCAAGCCCGATTACATCGCCACGCGCACCTCCTCCATCAACCCCAACCAGGCCACGCCATCGAGCACCTTGCAACACGGCGCGATCCCACCGGAGGAAAGCCCCGAGACCACGCACCTCTCCGTCGTCGACGCCCAAGGCAACGCCGTCTCTCTAACCTACACTCTCAACGGTGGCTACGGCAGCGGCGTCACTGTCCCCGGCCTTGGCTTTCTCCTCAATAACGAAATGGATGACTTCTCCGCCAAACCCGGCACCCCCAACATGTTCGGCGCAGTCGGCGGCGAAGCCAACGCGATCGCCCCCGGCAAGCGTATGCTCTCCAGCATGACCCCCACCATCGTCGCCAAAGACGGCAAGTTCTACCTCGTCATCGGCGCACCCGGCGGCACACGCATCATCACCGGCGTCATGCAGGTCATCCTCAACGTCATCGACTTCAAACTCAACATGCAGGACGCCATCGACACCCCCCGCCTCCACCACCAATGGCTTCCCGACAAGCTCTATCTCGAACGCGGCTGGAGCCCCGACACTGTCGAAATTCTGAAACGCCTCGGCCACAATGTCGAAACCGGCACACCCAGCGTTTCGAACGTACATGGCATCCTAGTGGAAGACAAGTGGCTCCAAGGCGCGCCCGACGGGCGCACCAATGGCAAAGCCGCTGGCTACTGAGCAAACTTCATGGATCATGTCCTCTCCACGCACATCTGCGTCAACCATCGCCTCACCTCCATCTGGCTCGATCGCATCTGGGAAGCCGGCATCCCTGCCGTCGAAATCTTCTGCGCCCGCCAGCACCTCGACTATCGCAACAAGGCCCAGGTCAATGAACTCGGTTATTGGTTCCGCGATGCCCAGCTAAAGCTCCATTCGCTGCACATGCCGATGTACAGCGACGACCAATGGGGCAAGTCCAGCCCTAACGCAGTGCTCACCCTCACCGAACTCTCCAAGCCCAAGCGCCAGGAAATGGTCGACGAAATCAAGCGTGCTCTCGAAGTCGCCGAGGTCATCCCCTGCAAATTCGCAATCCAGCACCTGGGCGTCGGCGGCGAAGCATTCGACCTCGCCAAGTGGGACGCTGCCTTCACGGCTCTTGAAGAACTCAACTTGTTCGCTCGCCAGCGCGGCGTCGAAATCCTTCTCGAAAACATTCCTAACTCTTTCTCCACCGCCGAACGCCTCATGGGCTTCCTCGAGATGACCCACCTCACCAACTCCTTCTGCTTCGACGTCGGCCATGCCAACATCGCCGGCAGTGTCGAAGGCGAGTGGGAAATCATGAAAGACCACGTCCGCTCCACCCACGTCCACGACAACGACAGCAAGAACGACAACCATCGCTTCCCCTTCATCCACACCGATGGCAACGTCAACTGGAAGCGCATCATGAAACTCCTGCGCGAGCGTCAATCCCAATACCCGCTGCTCCTTGAGCTGCGAGAAGTCCCCGATATCCCCAAGGTCATCGAGTCCGCTGCTGAAGTGTTCCGTCGCCTTGAAGAACTCCCCGAAGATCACAACTAGAGACCCAACATGAGTGAATTTCCCCGCGTTTCCATCGCGACCATTGGCCAGTACGACGGCCAGGTCGTGCGCCTCTCCGGCTGGCTATACAACCTCCGCCGCAGCGGCAAGATCGCCTTCCCCATCCTTCGCGATGGCACCGGCTTCCTACAGTGCGTAGCTGTCAAAGCGGAGCTTGCTCAAGACACCTTCGAAGCCATCCGCGGCCTCACCCAGGAATCTTCCCTCACCGTCATCGGCAAGGTCCGCGCCGAAAGCCGCGCCCCCGGCGGCTTTGAGCTCGACGTCCAGTCCGTCGAGATCCACCAATTGGTCGCAGAAGCCGATCCCTATCCGATCACCCCCAAGGATCACGGCATCGACTTCCTCATGGATCGCCGCCATCTCTGGCTCCGTTCCAAGCGCCAGTTCGCCATCGCGCGCATTCGCCACGAAGTCATCCGCGCCGTTCGCGACTTCTTCGACAACAACGGCTTCACTCTCGTCGATACACCCGTCTTTACGCCCGCTGCCTGCGAAGGTACGTCCACTCTCTTTGAAGTCGATTACTTCGAAGACGAAAAGGTTTACCTCACCCAGTCTGGCCAGCTTTACAACGAAGCCAACGCGATGGCCCTCGGCAAGGTCTACTGCTTCGGCCCCACCTTCCGCGCCGAAAAATCAAAGACCCGTCGCCACTTGACCGAGTTCTGGATGGTCGAGCCCGAAATGGCTTATGCCACACTCGAAGACGTCAAGGTCCTCGCCGAAGGCCTCGTACTCTCCATCGTCGATCGCGTCCTCGATCGTCGTCAGGAAGAACTCAAGATTCTCGAGCGCGACGTCTCCAGGCTCGAATCCATCAAAGCGCCCTTCAATCGCATGAGCTACGACGCCGCCGTCAAGATCCTCCAATCGAAGGGCAGCGAGATCACCTGGGGCACCGACTTCGGCAACACCGACGAAACGCTTCTCACCGAAGAGATGGACCGCCCGGTCCTCGTCGACAAGTACCCCACCGACATCAAAGCCTTCTACTTCCAGCCCGACACCGATCGCCCCGAACTCGCTCTCGGCGTCGACGTTATCGCTCCAGAAGGCTATGGCGAAATCATCGGCGGAGGACAACGCATCCACGACCTCAACCTGCTGCTCAAGCGTCTCGAAGAACACCAGCTTCCTCGCGAAGCCTTCGATTGGTACCTCGACCTGCGCAAGTTCGGCACGGTTCCCCACGGCGGCTTCGGCATGGGCATCGAACGCACCGTCAGTTGGATGTGCGGCCTCAACCATCTCCGTGAAGCCATCGCCTATCCGCGCATGCTCTATAGGACCCGGCCCTGATGCGCACCCAGAAAGTCGCCGTCATCGGCGCACCGATGGATTTAGGAGCAGGCCGCCGCGGCGTCGATATGGGCCCCTCGGCGGTTCGCGCCGCCAGCCTCCACGCCCGCCTCTCCTCCCTCGGCTACGACGTCGAAGACCTAGGCAACATCGATGTCGTGCAGCCGGAAGCGATCACGCCCAAGCCCTCTTCGGCTCGCTTCCTCCCCGAGATCGCGGCCAGCTGTTCCCGCCTCGCACGTATGGTGGAACGCGCCGCCGGCGAAGGCAAGTTCCCCATCATCCTCGGCGGAGATCATTCCATCGCCGCCGGCTCCATCGCTGGCATGGCCAAGCACTACCGAAAGTCCAAGCGCCGCATCGGTGTCATCTGGATCGATGCCCACGCCGACATGAACACGCCCGCCACCAGCCCCTCTGGCAACGTTCACGGCATGCCTCTTGCTTCCACCCTCGGTCTTGGCCCTGAAGAGCTCACTCACATCGGCGGCTATGCCCCCAAGGTCAAACCAGAGAACGCTGTCCTCATCGGGATCCGCGACGTCGACGAGATGGAAAGCGGCAACGTCACCTCAAGCGGCATCCACGCTTTCACCATGCGCGAGGTCGACGAGCTCGGCATGCGCACAGTGATCACTCGCGCCGTCGAAGCCGCCAGCCGCGGCACCGATGGTATCCATCTCTCTTTCGACATGGACAGCGTGGATCCCGACGAAGCCCCCGGCGTTGGCACCCCCGTCCGCGGCGGCCTCACGTATCGCGAAGCCCACCTCGCTATGGAGATGCTCAGCGATACCGAACTGCTGCGCTCCATCGAAGTGGTTGAAGTCAACCCAATCCTCGACACCGCCAATCGCACTGCCCTCTTGGCTGTCGAGTTGATCGCCTCCGCCATGGGCAAAAGGATTCTCCAGTAATGACCAAACTCAAAGTCGCCGTCGTCTATGGCGGCCGCTCCGGCGAGCATGAAGTCAGCCTTCGTTCCGCCGAATCCATCATCAATAACCTCGACCCCGCCCGCTACGAGGTCACTCGCTACCTTGTCTCACAGCAAGGTCAATGGTCTTCCGCGCCGATCCTCCCGGCTCCCGGCACCAACCCCAATATCGATGTCGTGTTCCCCATTACCCACGGCACCTTCGGCGAAGACGGCACGATGCAAGGTCTCTTCGAGCTCGCCGATCTTCCTTACGTCGGCCCCGGTGTGCTCGGCAGCGCCGTCGCCATGGATAAAGAACTCGCCAAGCGTGTCCTCCGCGACGCAGGGGTTCCCGTCGTCGACTTCCTCGTCCAACGCCGCGGCGAGCTCGACCCCGATGCCATCATTGCAAAGCTGGGCCTCCCCGCTTTCGTCAAGCCTGCCAACCTCGGTTCCTCGGTCGGCATCTCAAAAGCCAAGACCCGCGAGCAACTCATCGAGTCGCTCGAGATTGCCGCACGCTACGACACCAAGATCATCATTGAACGCTCTATTACGGGCCGCGAGTTTGAGTGCAGCGTCCTTGGCAACGAGCAGCTCCAGGCTTCATTCCCTTGCGAAATTCTCCCCGAACGCGAGTTCTACGATTACGAAGCCAAGTACATTCTCGACACCACCCGCATCGAGCTTCCGGCCAATCTCGACGCCAACCAAACTGCCACGATTCGCCAGCTTGCCATCGACGCCGTCCGCGCTCTCGATTGCCAAGGCATGTCCCGTGTCGACTTTCTTCTTGAAACCGCAACGGGCCAGTTCTACGTCAACGAAGTAAACACTTTGCCCGGCTTCACTTCCATCAGCATGTATCCCAAGATGTGGGAACACTCCGGCATCGGCTACGCCGAGCTGCTCGACCGTCTGATTCAACTTGCGATGGATCGCCACGCCCGCCGCAAGGCTACCCAGTTCCACCGCTAAACTCATGCGCCTGCTGCTCTGCCTGTTTCCGCTCACTCTCTTTGCTCAAGCGGACCCATCCGGACTCGCCGCCCACATCCGCCTCTTTACGCAGATCTACTCAATTGTCGAAGACAATGCTGCCGAGCCTGTCTCTGCTGCTCCAGCCTTCGAAGGTGGCGCGCTACCCGCCATGCTTCGTAAGCTCGATCCCCACTCGGTCTTCTTCAACAAAGACCAGTTCGAGCAGTTACGCGAGATGGAAACTTCCACCCGCAAAGGCTTTGGCAGCGTCGTCAGCGTCCTTCCCGGTCGCGTCATCGTCCTGCAGACCATGCCCGCCAGCCCCAGCGAGCGTGCCGGCCTGCAACCCGGCGATGAGATCATCGCGATCAACAACGTGGCTCTCAGTCGCTTCGACATGGAGCAAATGATCGAATACCTCGGCTACACGCGTCAAAAGGACGCTCTCCTTGCCGTTCGTCGTCAAAACTTTCCGCGTCCCCTCGAGTTCGTCCTCTCCCCAGCCACACTCAACGCTCCCACCGTCGAGCGTGCCTTCGCTCTCGCCCCCGGCTTTGGCTACATCCGTGTCAGCAGCTTTGAAGAAAAGACGGGCCGCGATCTCAAGAACGCCATCGAAAGAATCGGTGGCAATCAACTCAAGGGCCTTGTCCTCGACCTGCGCAATAATCCCGGCGGCGTCTTTGCGAGCGCTCTCGAAACTGCCTCGCTCTTCCTTCCTTCGGGAACCAACATCACCAGCGTCCGCGGCCGCTCGAAGAAGCAGGAAAACATCGAAGTTCCCATTAACAACGATCCCTACAAATTCCCTCTCGCCATCCTCATGAACGAGAAAAGCGCCAGTGGTTCCGAAGTTGTCGCCGCAGCCTTTCAGGATCACAAGCGAGCTGTCATTATTGGTATTCCCAGCTACGGCAAGGGCCTTGTCCAAAGCGTCTTCCCCGTTATGGGCGGCAACGGCCTCGCTCTCACTACGGCCTACTATTACACCCCCAACGGCCGTTCCATTCAGCGCCGCTACGAAGGTGCCCAGATCGATCCCACCCTCAACGAAGCGAAGGCCGGAGTCCAACCCGACATCGCCCAACACCCTGAAATCCCCACTCGCCTCCAGGCTTTTCTCGATTCGAACGGCCTCATCACGACGTACGCCACAAAGTGGGTCCGGCTAAACCCCAAGCCCCAGCCCGGCTTCGTTATGCCCAAGTCGGTTCTCGATCAATACCAGCGTTGGCTCAGCGAACGTAACGTCCAGCCCACGCTGGCGGAATGGTCCATCGACCGCGACTGGGTTCAGAATCGTCTCGAGCAGGAAATCGTCAACCTCACACTTGGCGTCGAAGCAGGCGACGAGATCGAAGCCCGCCGTGATCCTCAGATCCAGCGTGGACTCACGGAGATACAATCAAAGCATGAAACTGGCGCTCGTGCTGCTATCTTTGCCCCTGTCGCTCCAGGCAGCCCCAACCTTCACGCGAGACATCGCGCCCATCCTTTTTAACAACTGCACAAGCTGCCATCGCCCCGGCGAGATCGGGCCGATGTCCTTCACCAACTACAAGGAAATTCGTCCCTGGGCCAAGGCGATTCAGGCTGCCGTCCAGACTCGCAAAATGCCACCTTGGCATGCCGACCCTCATTACGGCAAGTTCGCCAACGATTCGCGCCTGAAGGAATCCGAAGTCGCAGCGATCATCTCTTGGGCCAGGAACGGCGCGCCAGAAGGAGACCCCAAAGACCTTCCCGCGCTACCGAAATTTGCTGAAGGCTGGCAGATCGGCAAACCTGACGCCATCTTCGCGATTCCCGAATTCACTCTTGGTTCAAATGGTCAGGACGAACAACAGAACTTCTTTGTAGAAACAAATTTCAAAGAAGACGTTTGGGTTGAAGCTGTGGAAATCCGCCCAGGCAATCGCAAAGTGGTCCACCATGCCCACGTTTGGATTGAAAGCCCCAGGGTCGCCAAGAGCGAAACACCCGAAACTCCCTTACCCAATAAGAAGCGCGTAAGCTTCACGATGCGAGAAGGCACTCGCGTGTTCGCTAAGCCGGATGCTCCTGTGATCGACGACGGCTGCAATCATCCCGACGGCGGCATGTGGCCCGGTGCCGAACCCAGAGAACTCGGTTCCATTCTGGGTAGCTTCGTCCCTGGCAAGCTTCCTGAAGAATGGCCCACCGGCATCGCCCGGCGCATCCCCGCAGGTTCCAAGATCAAGTTCACGATCCACTATTCCAAGTCGACCGGCAAAGAAGAGAAAGACATCACCAGTGTCGGTCTACGCTTTGCCAAGAAGCCCCCCGCGCAAGAACTTCGCCGCATCGACCTCCACAACAGCGCCTTCCGGATTCCGGCCAATGCCGACAACCACACCGTCACTGCCTGCTACACCTTCACTGAAGACTCCGATGTTCTTAGCTACCTTGCTCATATGCACTACCGCGGCAAGAGCATGCGCTTCGAAGCCACCTACCCGGACGGCAAGACGGAGACCCTGCTCAACATCCCGCAATACGATTTCGAATGGCAAACCAAGTACTTGAACTCCGCTCCCGTCCGCATTCCCAAGGGCACCCGGATCAAGCTCACTGCTACCTTCGACAACTCCCCCAACAACCGCTACAACCCCGACCCATCCAAGGTCATCCGCTGGGGCGACAACACCGTCGACGAAATGATGGACGGCTGGTTTGAATTCGTAACACCGAAGCGCTGAGCCCACTGGACTCAGCGCCCCAAGCACTGCTACCTACTGAGGAATCGGTCGCCCCATCGACTTGTAGATCCCCTCGATCATCGCCACATTGTCCTTCGCCTTCTGGTTCGTTTTATCGAACTCCAGCACGCGACGGTAGCTCTTCAGCGCAGCCGGATACTTCTTGAAGGGCGGCAGCTTCTCGTCGTACATGTACGTATCCCCATTGCCCAACAGTGCTTCCACCATGGCGTTCTTCACAGCCACATCCTTCGGTGCCGCCTTCACCGCGGGCTCAAGCACCGCAACGGCTTCTTCATACTTCTTGTTCTTCATCAAGGCCTTCGCATCGTCAACAGCCTTATTGGCGCCCAGCATCAATGCCGCACCCAGTGCAATCGTCAGGAATGTTCGCTTCATGATTTGATTGTAACCGCGCTAAACCCCACTGTTTGAGGCGATAATAGAGGAAAATCATGTCCAAGCGCCTCATTGTTGCCATCGACGGCCCGGCCGGAGCAGGGAAGTCCACCCTCGCGCGCCGCGTCGCCGAGCGCATCGGCGCTGTCTATATCGACACCGGTGCAATGTACCGCGCCATCGCTCTCTGGGCGATCCGCCAGGGTATTCCCTGCGACGACCACCACCGCCTCGAATCTCTCACCAATCACGCCCGCATTGAATTTCTCCCCGGCCATGGCCGCATCGCACTGAACGGCGAAGACGTCTCCTCGGCCATCAGAACTCCCGAAGTCGCCACGGCCGCCAGTCAGGTCGCCGCCATCTCCGGTGTCAGAAAAGCATTGGTCACCATCCAGCGCGAAATTGCCACTCACGCCAGCGTGGTCATGGAAGGCCGCGACATCGGCTCCGTCGTTTTCCCTGACGCCGACATCAAAATCTATCTCGACGCGAGCACAGACATCCGTGCTCGCCGCCGCGCCGCTGAACTCGCGGAAAAGCAAATCCAGGTTGACTTTAACGACCTGCGTCAACAAATCGAAGAGCGCGACTCCCGCGATCGCAACCGCGCCGCCTCGCCTCTCCTCCAGGCCGCCGACGCGACCTATCTCGACTCTTCCAATCTCTCTCCGGAAGACGTTGAAGAAGAAATCCTCCGCATCATCCGCTCCAAAACGAGCAATGGAAAGGTCCTAGTCTCTTGAACGAAATTCTTGTCATGAAATTTGGCGGCACCTCGATGGGTTCCGCCGATCGCATGCGCATCGCTGCCCAAATTTGCGCCGACGCCCGCAAACAATTCTCTGTCGCCATTGTCGTCTCCGCCATGAGCAAGGTCACTGACTTGCTCCTCTCCACCCTCCGCGCCGCTGAAGAAGGTGACCACGAAGGTGTCAAAGAAAACATCCGCATCATCGAGAAGCGCCACAACGAAACCTGCCGTGAACTCCTCCCCGAGTCGCGACAGGAAAGTGTTCTCGCCTCCATCCACGCTCTGATCGAAGAATTCGAACGGCTTTCAAGCGGCATTCTTATGCTTGCCGAGCGCCCGCCCCGCAGCGTCGACGAAGCCCTCGCCATCGGCGAACGCTTAAGCGCCACGCTCATGTCTGCTTGCCTCGATTCGAGCGGCATTCCCTCCATCGCCGTCAACGCTCGCGACGTCGTCGTTACCGATGGCATCTTCGGTAATGCCTCGCCTCTCATGGATCACACGCGTGAAAGGGCAGCCAGGATTCTCCTTCCCAAGCTCAATTCGGGCACGCTCCCCGTCATCACCGGCTTCAACGGTGCCACTCTCGACGGCAAACCCACCACGCTTGGCCGTGGCGGCTCCGACTTTTCAGCCTCCATCCTCGCCAGCGCCCTTGACGCCAAAGAGCTCTGGATCTGGACTGACGTCGATGGCATCATGAGCGCCGATCCGCGCCTCGTCCCCGACGCCGCGGTTCTCGACATTGTTACTTACCGCGAAGCCGCCGAGCTCGCCTACAACGGCGCCAAGGTCCTTCACCCGCGCACCATCGCTCCCTTGGTGGAAAAGGGCATCCCCGTCTGGTCCAAGAACAGCTTCAATATCCCCGCCCCCGGTACCAAGATCGTCCCGCATGCCGAGGGCTATGGCCCCCGCGCGGTCACCTCGATGGCCAACGTCGCGCTCATCTCAATCGAGCCAGCCAGCCCCGCCATCCAGGGCACCATGTTGATGGGCCGTGTGCTCGAAGCCTTGGGTCGCGCCAATACAGAAGTGTTGGCCTTTACGAGCTCCAGCTACCGCCAGTCCTTCTGCTTCCTCATCCGCAAGGACGAAGTGGATGCTTCACTCGAATCCCTCAAGGCCGAGCTCAGCCTGGAGCTGGCTCACGAATACGTCCACCCCATCGAAGTCGATGACAACGTCGGGCTCCTCGCCGTCGTCGGCGAAGGCATGGCCGGCCATCCAGGTCTTGCCGGTCGCGTCTTCACCGCCATCTCCGCCTTGCAGGTCAACATCATCGCCATCGCCCAGGGATCCAGCGAACTCACCATCTCCATCGTCGTTCGCCGCGACGGCCTCGAGCGCGCCGTCAAAGCTGTCCACGCCGAATGCAAGATGGGTGTCGCCAAGAGCTAGCGCAGCCGGTTCTCCCACCACACCACGTTGGCCGAGTTCTGCCCGGCCACCAGCACATCGAGATCGCCATCGCCATCGAGGTCCACCAGGCGGATATCATAAGCCGCCTGGTCCTCATGGATCACTCGCTTCGTAAATCCACCCTTCCCATCGTTCTCAAACCACGCCACCACATAGCTGTCTTTCGCGCACGTCACCGCATCCACATCCCCATCTCCATCGATATCCCCGATCGCCAGCGAATGCGGCCCATACAAACTCGCGTCAATCGAGTGCTTCGCAAACCCCGGCCCCTCAAACCAGAGCAGCCCCACCCCATGCCCGCGCGACGCGATCACATCCATCTTGCTGTCCCCATTCAAATCCGCCACCAGCGGATTCGTCGCCCCATCCTCCCCCGTCGCCAGCACATGCTTCTTCCACGGCCCAGCACCACCCCTCGGCTGCTCCCACCACGCAAACCACTCGCCCTCCTTTCCCACCTTCGCCGCGCTCACAATATCCACCCGCCCATCCCCATTCAAATCACCCGCCCCGTGATAATGACTCAAACCGGGCGCATCCCCTGCAGCGAAGACCGTCCTCTTCCATTTCGTTCCTCGGTTCAAACTCTTCAGCCACACAATCGAACTCGCGAACTGTCCCTTCGGCTGCGCACTGTTCGCAATCAGATCCGGCTTCCCATCGCCGTCTACATCTTTCACATACAACCCATGAATCCCGTCAATCACCTCATCGACTAAGTGATACTTCCAAGCCTCCTCATGTGGTCGCGCCGGCTGCTCCAGCCAGAACACCAGCCCCGGTGAATATCGCGCTCCCACAAAGTCCTCATCCCCATCGCCGTCCACATCCATCACCGCCGCATGAATCAACGATACGCCCTCATGCAACACCTTCCCCTTCCCATACAACACGGTCTTCTCTCCCACATTCGCCACCACAGCGCTCCCTCCGCCATTCAATCGAAGCCCCACCGCGGCGAACGATCGTTCCCCCTGGGCCACTTCATGCTTCACCCACTTCGGCTTCCATTCATTCCAGTAAATCCGTACATTCTGCGTCGCCCTTCCGCACGCAATCAGCTCTGGCTTCCCATCACCATTCAGATCTCCAATCACCAGATCCTCCGGTGAGATCCCAGCCTCATCCACGCGCACCACTCGCTCCCACTTACCCTCGCCATTCCTCTTCAAAATCGCCAGCCCTGTGTCCTTCCCTCGAAACCCAAACGCCAGCTCATCGCTCCCATCTCCATCGAAATCCGCCCACCCCAGCGCATGCCCGCCGTAAACCGTCGTGTCGCGCAGCGCCTTCGGCCACAGCACCCCCAATTCGGTGTGCCACTTCTCGGGCGGAGGCGCACCCTGCGGATTCAACTTCGGCCGAGGCTCTTCATAAACCGTTAACGTGTCCCCATGAAACGCCTCAATCGTTGCCGCCACGCGATACCGGTTCACTCTTCCAATCACAATCTCCCCAGGCTGCCCCTCGCCCGTCAGCACGCGCTTCCACGTCCCATCCTTCTGCCGCGACAAGCTCTCAACCCCTCGCTTCGATGCCATCACGACATCGAGCACCCCGTCATCGTTCATATCTTCCAAAAACAGGTTGTGCGCCAGCTCCAATCCTTCCGCCGCCACTTCCACCTTCCAGTCCGGCAACTGATACACCAGCGCCTTCCCCTCGAGCGGCATCACCACCAGATCTTTCTTTCCATCCCCCGTCACATCCCCCCACCGGATCCGGTGCGCCCCCGGCACCTTCGCAATATCGTGCAACTGCCACGTGCCATCCCGCTTCTGCTCCAGCCAGTGCATCGATCCTTTTGACACTCGCTCCCGCGGCTGCCACTCCGCAGCCAACGCGAAGTCAAGCAACCCATCTCCATTGATGTCATGTCCGGCGATCGACACATGATCCATCGGAGCAACTTTCTCGCTAATTACGTGCGCCTCCCACGTCGGGTTCTGATACCAGATCACCTTCCCGCCAGTGATCGCGACGATGTCCTGCCTCCCGTCGCCATTCACATCCGCCAGCCTCACCGCGTACACAACTCCGAGACCCGATCCAATCTCCACCATCCGGAACTGTGCGCAAAGCGACGTCCCCAGCAAGCCTGCCATCAACATACGAAACATGCCGCGATTCTATCGGAATTGACCTGCCATAATGAAGCTGTGTCCAAGGTAAAAGAACTGGAAACCCAGTTGGACCGGGCCCAGCAACAACTCCGGCTGTTCCAGAAGATCAGCCGCCTGATGGCGAAGGAGCTCAGCCTCAAGCAAGTCCTCGCCGCGATCAACGCTCTCATGCTTGAATTTATGCGCGGCGATTCTTGTCTCCTTTACCTCCTCGACAAGGGAGACCTTCTCCTCTGCTCGTCCAATAATCCTTCTCCCGGCACCCTCGGTACTCTGCGCCTCCGCATCGACGAAGGCCTCACTGGCTGGGTCGCCCGCGAGCGCCGTCTCGTCGCCATCAGCAAAGAGGCCTTTCTCGATCCCCGCTTCAAATCCTTCGCCGAGCTTCCCGAAGACCAATACGAAGCCTTCCTCTCGGCCCCCATCATCGCCCGCAATCGCGTCGTCGGCGTAATTAACGTCCAACATCGCAAACAGCACATCTTTACAGGTGAAGAAATGGAAACCCTCACCACCGTCGGCGAGCAGGTTGGAGTCCTACTCACTCTTGCCCGTCTCGAAGGCATGCCGTCTCAGGAAACGATCGGCGCTGTGGTCTCCGCTCTCAACTAAATATGCTCAGCCGCCGTCACCTCATTGCCACCATGCCCGCTCTGGCCTTTGGCCAGACGCGAAAGTTCGCTCGTTCCTTCCACTACATCCAACCCGATTCCAAGCTGGTTCTGGTCGATATCGTCTTCGGCTCCGACAAGAAAGGTTGGGCTATGGGCGGGACAATCTCCGCGGGCCGCGTCAAAGGCACTCTGCTCTCTACCCTTGACGGTGGCGCTTCCTGGCAATCTACCGAGCTCAAGTTCATCCCCCGCTCCATCTTCCCGTTGGACGACTCCTCACTGTGGGCCGTTAGTGAGCGTGGCGAAATCTGGTTCAGCGCCGAATCCGGCCGCGACTGGAAGAAGCTCTCTCGCCAGGATGGCGCTCTCAAAGTCCACTTCATCAATAACCAGACTGGCTTCCTCGTCGGCGCAAAGAAAACTTTCATGCGCACAGAAGATGGCGGCAAGACCTGGCGTCACATCCCCGAAGCCGCCCAAGTCACCGGCAGCGCCGATAGCTTCAGCTACAAGAATGTCGACCTCTGGAACGGCAAGCTTGGCATTGCCACTGGTTCCGCCGATCGAGTCTCAAATCGAACCCGCCGCGTCGAGCTCCCCGACTGGATGGAACCCGAAATGGCAACCTTCAAAACCAGCGAACCCCACGTCATGGTCACCCTGCAGACCAAGGATGCAGGCAAGACCTGGATCAAGCAGGAAGTCGTCGGTTTCGGCTATGTGGACCGAACGCTGATTGGCGCCGACGGCGCTGGTTTCATTCTCATCAAGTTTGATCGCAGCTTCGACTACGGCGGCGAGCTCTACACCTTTTCCCCCATCCAATCGAAAAAAGGGGAGCGCATCCTCCGCGAAAAGAACCTCTACTACCAGGACATCGCCTACGTACCCGGCAACGGTCTCTACCTCGCCTGCACCGAGCGTCTCGGCATTCTCCCAGTCCCCACCAAGGTCCGCATCAAACACACCAAAGACTTCGCGAACTGGACCGACATCTCCGTCGATTACCGCGCCGTTGCCAAGAACGTCACTCTCTCCGCCACGCCTTCGGGCAAAGTCTTCGCAGCCCTCGATCAAGGCACTATACTGGCTCTTCAGTAGCCATGTGGACCCGACGACAACTCCTCGCTTCCTTCGCTCAAATCGAACGCCGCCCGAACATCCTGGTCATCCTCACCGACGACCAGGGTTACGGAGACTTCAGCCTCCGCCGCAACCCCATACTGAAAACCCCTAACCTCGACAAGCTCGCGAGCGACGGCGTTGAATTCACTCGCTTCTCCGTTTCGCCCGTTTGCGCTCCAACTAGAGCCGCTCTTCTCACAGGTCGCTACCCCTTACGAACCGGCGTCCACGGCGTCACCAAGGGCCGCGAGACCATGCGCCGCAACGAAGTAACTCTCGCCCAATGTCTCAAGCCCGCCGGCTACCGCACCTCACTGATCGGTAAATGGCACCTCGGTGAAAACTACCCCTACGTGCCTCACGCCCGCGGTTTCGATGAGTTCACCGGCTTCCGCACGGGCCACTGGAACTGGTACTTCGATTCCCCCGTCGAGCGCAACGGCAAGCCCAGCCAGCTCCAGGGCTACATTGCCGACTCGCTCACCAACGAAGCCATCAACTTCATCAAGCGGCCCTCCCGCGACCCCTACTTTCTCTACCTCGCCTACAACACCCCACACGCCCCCTATCAAGTCCCGGATTCGTACTTCAATCAATTCGCCAATCGCGGCCTCACCCCCGAAAACCAGTCCATCTACGCAATGGTCTCCAACCTCGACGACAATCTTGGCCGTCTCCTCCAAAACGTCGACTCGAACACCATCGTCTGCTTCCTCTGCGACAACGGCCCCCAGACCGACCGCTTCAACGCGGGCCTCCGCGGTCGCAAGGGCAGCGTCTACGAAGGCGGCACCCGCAGCGCGCTCTACCTTCGCTACCCCAACAAACTCCAACCCGGCCGCAAGATCGACACCGTCGCCGGCCACATCGATATCCTTCCCACTCTTCTCGACATGGCCAACGTCAAGCGTCCGCAAGGCCCGCCCATCGACGGCCTCAGTTTAGTCCCTCTGCTCGAAGGCAACAGCTCCTCCTGGCCCAACCGCAATCTCTTCACGCATGCCGACCAGCAACCAGACCCCCGCAATCCCTATCCCGGCTGCATCCGCGACCAGCGCTACAAGATGGTCAACGGCAAGGAGCTCTACGACCTCATCGCCGATCCCGCCGAGTCGACCAACATCGCCGCCCAGCAACCGGATCGCCTCGCCCGGATGATCAAGGATTACGAAACTTGGTTCGCTTCCACTCTCGAAGGCTTCTCCCCCGGCGCACCGAGCGTCGAGGTTGGCCATCGCGAAGAGAACCCCGCCACCATCATGGCCCCCCAAGCCGATCTCTCTGGCGCGCTCAAGTTCCGCAGCAAATTCGGCTACGCTCACGATTTCATCACCGGCTGGTCCTCAGCTCAGGATTCGATCACCTTTAACATCGAATCCATCGCCAATGCCCGCTACGAAGCCACCATCCAATACCGCGGCCCCAAAGGCACGCGTCTCACCCTCAATAACCTCAACGCCTCGACCCCAACCGCCACCAACCCCGCCGAAATCCAGCTCCCCCATCGTGCTCACAACGGAAATGAGGCCCCAGTCGTCCACTGGTCCCGCTGCAATTTCGGCCGCCTCAACTTAGCCAAAGGCAAAGCCCAACTCAAGCTCACTCTCGACGGCCCGCCTTGCGACATTAAAGCCCTTGAGCTGCGCCGCCTCTGACATGCGCATCTTCAACATCGGCCAACTCCTCACCATGCGCGACGGCCTCGGCCTGATCGAAAACGCCTGGCTCGAATTCAACAACGGCCGCATCACCGCCCTCGGCCCGATGTCGCAGGTGCCCGCCATCGAAGACGAAGACATCGACGCCCACGGCAATGTCGTCCTCCCCGGCTACGTCGATGGCCACACTCACCTCGCCCACGCTGGCGGAATCCACGACACCTTCCAAGGGCGTTGCCAGCGCGTCGAGAAAATCTCCGACCAGGACCTCGCGGCAAACATCGAGCAACAACTCAAGGCCATGCTCCGCCTCGGCACTACGACAGTCGAGATCAAGACCGGCTACGCCACCACAACCCAGGCGATCCACAAATCTCTCGCCGCCATCCCCACCCGCCGCGGCATCGTCCGCACCGAGATGTCGCCCCTCGCCAACGCATCCGCACCCCATTGGACGCTCGCCCACCAACCCACCTTCATTGACGCCCTCTGCGACCCCGACGGCCTTTCCGTCGAACAACTCCGCGAGCCCCTCAAAGCCATGCGCACCCTCCAGGCCAAAATCAAACTCCACACCGGGGTCACCGCCCGCAACGAAGGCGTCGCGCTCGCCCTCGAACTTGAAGCCACCAGCGTCGACCATCTCCTCCACATCAACCAGCGCGACATCGATCTCCTCGGCCGCTCAAGCACCGTCGCCGTCCTTCTCCCCGCCATGCCCTACTACACAAAGGTCGATCACTTCGCCCCTGCCCAGGCCCTGCTCGCCGCCGGTGCCACCATCGCCCTCGCCACCGACGCGAACCCCGGCGACAGCCCCACACTTTCGATGCCCTTCGTGATTCACCTCGCGGTCCGCGAAATGCACCTCACCCCCGAACAGGCTCTACAAGCCGCCACCATCCATGCCGCCCGCGCCATCGATCAACACCACCGCGTGGGCTCTCTCGAAGTCGGCAAGGACGCCGACATCCAAATCCTCGCCACCAATGACTATCGCGACATCCCTGCCGTCATGGGCACCAACCTCATCGAGCAAGTTATACACTTGGTATTTTCACAATGAATCGTCGTCAACTCATCCTCTCCGCCTTCGCTCCAAAAGAGCGCACTGTCGTTTCGATTGAAGGGGACCGCTTCCGCATCAACGGCAAGCTCACCTATCCCGGCACCAAGCTCGAAGGCCTCCTCATGAATTCCCGTATGGTCCAGGGCATCTACGACGACACTAACCCTGCCACGGTCCAGCGTTGGGCCTACAAGGACACCGGCAAGTGGGACGCCGACCGCAACAACAACGAGTTCCTCGCCGCCATGCCGGAATGGCGCAAGCACAATCTCCTCGCCATCACCGTCAATCTCCAGGGCGGCAGCCCCGAAGGCTACTCCAAAGCCCAACCCTGGATCAACAGCGCCGTCGCACCCGACGGCTCTCTCAAGCCCGAATACATGGCTCGCCTCAAGAAGATCATCGACCGCGCCGACTCCCTCGGCATGGTCGTCATCCTCGGTATCTTCTACTTCGGCCAGGATCAGCAAGCTCGTGACGAAGCCGCCGTCAAGGCCGCCGTCAACAACACCATCCAGTGGATCAGACGCAACAAATACTCGAACATCCTCCTCGAGATCAACAACGAGTGCAACATCAAGACTTACGACCACGACATCCTCAAGCCCGATCGCGTCCATGAGTTGATCGACATGGCCCGCAAGCAGAAGATCCTCACCGGCACCTCCTACGGCGGCAACACCATCCCGCTCCCCAACGTCGTCAAGTCTTCCGACTTCATCCTCATCCACGGCAACGGCGTCAAAGACTCCAAACGCATCCGCGAGATGGTCCGCCTCACCCGCGCCGTCGAAGGCTACACTCCCAAGCCGATCCTCTTCAACGAAGACGACCACTTCGACTTCGACAAGCCCGACAACAACATGCTTACCGCCGTCTCCGAGCGCGCCTCCTGGGGCTACTTCGACCCGGAAGGCTACCAGAGCCCTCCCATCAACTGGGGCCTCGACACCCCGCGAAAGAAAGCCTTCTTCGCCAAGCTCCTAGAAATGAGCCGGCAAGTCCGTGTACTTGTGCTGCAAGCGCGTCAATTCGCGCTTCAGCCGTTTCACCGTCTCGCCCTGGCTCGCTTCCGCATAGAGGTTTTTCATCTCCTTCGGGTCCCGCTTCAGGTCATACAGCTCCCACTGCGGCCCACCCTCGTGGAAGCAAATCAACTTGTGATCTTTCGTGCGAACCCCATAGTGCGCGGGCACATGATGGGCCGAGTCGTCATGCATCCAATACCGGTAGTACATTGACTGGCGCCAATTATCGACAGTCCTTCCCTGTAAGTTCGTCCGGAAGCTCTCCCCATCCATATACTGATCGCGGCCCAAAATCGCATAGTCCATAAACGTATGCGCAAAGTCCACATTCAAGAGGATGTCCCGATTCACCGACCCTGCTGGAATCTCCCTCGGATACCGCGCCACAAACGGCATCCGCAGCGCCTCGTCATACATCAGCCGCTTATCGTACAACCCATGATCTCCAAGAAAGAACCCCTGGTCCGACGCATAAATCACCAAAGTGTTATCCCGCAACCCATTCCGGTCCAGATAGTCGAGTACGCGCCCCACAGATTCATCCACCGACTGCACACAACGCAAATAATCCTTGATGTAAACCTGATAAGCCCACTTACGCAGAGCATTCCCCGTCAACCCCTCCGGCGGCTTCTGCTTTAAATCCCGCTCCGTGAAATCCTCTCCCACCCGCATCTTCTCCCCATGCCGCGCCGCCTCATAAAGGTTCGATGGCTCCGGCACAGTCACATCCTTCAAGAAATCCTTATACTTTGGCGCCGGCTCCCACGCCCGATGCGGCGCCTTGTGATGACACATCATGAAGAACGGCTTGTTGACATCCCGCTTGTCCAGAAACTCCAGCGCAAAGTCTGTAATCAAATCCGTGCAATAACCGGTGTACTTCTTCCTTCCGCCTTGTTCAATAAACATCGGGTCATAATAAGCCCCCTGCCCAGGCAGAATCCTCCAATGATCGAACCCCTGCGGCTCCCCACCCAGGTGCCACTTCCCGATCACCGCCGTCTGATACCCATCCTCCTGCAGATACTTCGCCACACTCCGGCTCTTCGGGTCGAGCGACTCCGCCAGCGTCTTCACCCCATTCTTATGGCTATACTGCCCCGTCAGAATCGAAGCCCGCGACGGAGTACAAATCGAATTCGTACAAAAGCAATTCTCCAGCCTCACTCCCTCGCGCGCAATCCGGTCGATATTCGGCGTCTTATTGATCTTGCTCCCATAAGCGGAAATCGCATGAGACGCATGGTCATCCGACATCATAAACAGGATGTTCGGCCGCGGATGCTGCTGCATCATCCCCGCCAGCAAGCTCCGTCGTGAAAGTAGGCGCATCTCGATATTCTAGTTGCAATGCTTTCACGCCGAACCCTCCTCATGGCCCTCATGGCGGAAAATCCAAAGCGCCCCCGCGAACTTGGGATCCCCTTCGGCCCCACACCCACCGGCCCCTTCAACGCCATCACCGACGTCCCCGGCCTCAAAGTCGGCCACACCACTCTCATCGAAGGCCGCAATATCCGCACCGGCGTCACCGTCATCCTGCCGCCGGACAACAACCCCTTCCTCAACAAGCTCCGCGCCGCCATCCACGTCGGCAACGGCTTCGGCAAGCTCATGGGCTCGACGCAGGTCAACGAGCTCGGCGAGATCGAAAGCCCCATCGCCCTCACCTCCACCCTCAACGTTGCCCGCGTCGCCGACGCCCTCCTCGATTACATGCTCGACCTCCCCGGCAACGAGAAAGTCCGCAGCATGAACATGGTCGTCGGCGAAACCAACGACGGCCAGCTCAACGACATCCGCGCCCGCCGCGTCGGCCGCGCCGAAGTCCTCTCCGCCATCCGCAACGCAAAGTCCGGCCCGGTCGAAGAAGGTGCGGTCGGTGCCGGCACAGGCACCATCTGCTTTGGCTGGAAAGGCGGCATCGGCACCAGCTCCCGCCTCGTCAACGGCCACACCCTCGGCGTCCTCGTCCAGTCCAACTACGGCGGCTCTCTCAGAATCTCCGGCATGCCATTCCCCAACGGCGAAGTCGGCCCCGCCTCGGGCGACGGCAGCATCATGATCGTCATCGCCACCGACGCTCCTCTCGAACACCGCGAGCTTTCCCGCCTCGCCTCTCGCGCCATGTGGGGCCTCGGCCGCACCGGCTCCTCCGGTAGCAACGGCAGCGGCGATTACGCCATCGCCGTCTCCACCAGCAAAGACACCACGCCTCTCAAAAGCGATCGCCTCAGCCCCTACTTCGCCGCCGTCATCGACGCAACCGACGAAGCTGTTATCAACTCACTTTTCGCGGCAAGCACCATCGAAGGCAACGGCGTCCGCGTCGAAGCCCTCCCCGTCGACAAAGTCATGATCGAATGGAACCGGAGAAACCCCAAATGAAATGGCTCTTCCTTCTCGCCGCCACTCTTGCCGCCAAGCAGCCTCAGCTCGCCGTCCAGGGCAACACCATCTGGGCCGCCTACGGTGAAGGCAACAAGATCTTCGCCATGAGCAGCGTCCACGGCGCAGCCCGCTGGTCCAAGCCCGTCCTCATCGCCGACACCACGCAACTCATGCTCGGCATGCGCCGCGGCCCGCGCATCGCCGCCACCGCCAACTCGCTCGTCATCAGCGCCATCACCCTAGGCGAGCTGCAGTCCTGGCGCAGCGACGATCAAGGCAAAACCTGGCAAGGCCCCATCCGCATCAACACCGTTGATAAGTCCGCTCGCGAAGGCCTCCACGACATGGCATCCGGTGGCGGCAAGATCTACGCCACCTGGCTCGACCTCCGCGACAACGCGACCAAGCTCTACGGCAGCTTCAGCCTCGACAACGGCAAGACCTGGTCACCCAACACACGCCTCTACGAAGGCACCATCTGTGAATGCTGCCACCCCTCCGTCATCGTCGACGATCAAGGCCAAGCCACTGTCCTGTTCCGCAACCAACTGGACGGTAACCGCGACATGTACACCGCACCCTGGGGCGGCACTGCCGTCAAGCTCGGCAACGACTCCTGGCCCCTCAAGGCCTGCCCGATGGACGGCGGCGAGATGCTGTGGGAGAGCCCCGGCAAACTCCTCACCGCCTGGCGTCGCGACAACAACGTCTACCTCGCTCGCCCCGGCCAACCCGAACAACTCCTCGGCCCCGGCCGCCAACCCGCCCTCGTTCAAACCTACGACGGCATCTGGGCCGCCTGGACCGAAGGCAAAACTCTCTGGCTCAAACAACCAAACAACATCACCCGCCGCATCTCTGATTCGGCCTCATTCGTCTCCGCTATCGCGCGCCCCCTCGGCGGCATCCTGCTCGCCTGGGATGGCCCCAAAGGCATGGAGTTCGCCGACGTCGTTCTCCCCACGCCGCTTCCCAAAATCCCCGCGAGCAAATCCGAAATCCTCTCCACCCTCGAACGCGAGATGTACGGCAAGTCCCCCGGCAAGCCCGCCAAACAAGGCTTCGAGCTCCGCGAGCGGAGCAACGACGCGCTCGGCGGCAAAGCCATCCGCAAGCAGGTCACCATCTGGTACGAAGCTCCCAACGGCAAGCGCGACTCGATGGAGCTTCTCCTCTACCTTCCCAAGACCACATCCAAGGTTCCCGTCTTTCTCGGCCTCAGCTTCGGTGGCAACCAATGTGCCAACGCCGACCCAGCCATCTTCGAATCCACTCGCTGGCAGCGCACTCCACAGACCCGCGGCGGCTGCGCTTCTCGCTTCGAAGTCGAGTACGTCATCTCCCGCGGCTACGGCACCGCCATTGCCTACTACGGCGATCTCGACCCCGACTTCGACGACGGCTTCGCGGACGGCGTCCACGCCCTCTACGGTAAGCCCAAGCCTGACGAATGGGGCAGCATCGCCGCCTGGGCCTGGGGCATGAGCCGCGCCATGGATTACCTCGAGCAAGATCCGCAAGTCGACGCAAAACACGTCGCCGTCCACGGCCACAGTCGCATCGGCAAAGCCGCTCTCTGGGCCGGCGCGACCGACGAGCGTTTCGCCATGGTCATCTCCAACAATTCCGGTGAAGGCGGCGCTTCCCTCGCTCGCCGCAAGTCCGGCGAACGCACCGAGGATCTCAACAAGAACTTCCCCCACTGGTTCGCCGGCAACTTCAAGCAGTACAGCGGAAGCGAGCAGTCTCCCCCCTTCGACTCGCATTGGGTCCTTGCCGCCACAGCCCCCAGGCTCCTCTATGTCACCAGCGCCAGCGAAGACCTCTGGGCCGACCCCGAAGGCGAATTCGCCGCCACCGTCGCCGCCGGCATGAAGTCCCGCGACATGCTCCGCCCCGACGAGCGCTACTACAACGGCCGCTTCGCCTACCACCTTCGAGATGGCAAGCACGATATCAACAAATGGGACTGGGAAGGCTTCATCAACTTCGCCAACCTCCACGGCTGGGGAGCGAAATAGTCAAACACCCATTCGGCCCCAATAACGATCAGAAACTCCTGATGGGGAAGCCGCGAACAGTCACTTCGAAATCCTTCATAGGGCAGCTTAGCTGTACATTTTTCTAGGGACCTTGGGCTCTACGCATCAAAACTTCACAAAATCTTCTCTTGGTGCAAATCTTCCTGTCGATATGCGAAATTGAAGGGACGAAGAAAATGCGAAGATATCCGCCACATCAATTCTCTCTTCCAGGTCTCAGCCCCAATTTCTGGCCATCCACCCTCGATCTATCGCTAGAATTGAATTCAATGCCTCGATCAACAGAGCTTCGTACTTTGGAATTGTGCGCTGGTGGAGGTGGACAAGCTCTCGGCTATGAACAAGCCGGAATTGAGCACGAAGCGCTAGTGGAACTTGATCGCCACGCTTGCGCAACTCTTCGTCTTAATCGTCCCAATTGGAAAGTGATTGAACAGGACCTCAAGCTCTTCGACGGTCGCCCTTATAAACACGTTGACATCATCTCTGGTGGACTTCCTTGCCCGCCGTTTTCTGTGGCTGGCAAGCAACTGGGCGATAAAGATGAGCGCAATCTCTTTCCTCAGCTAATCCGCCTCGCCGATGAAATTCGACCCAACGCTATCATGATCGAAAATGTGCGAGGCATCCTCGATGCTTCCTTCCAGCCTTACCGTCAACACATCAAAGATCAACTGGCCTCCCTCGGCTACGAATCGGATTGGAATCTCATGCAAGCTAGCAGCTTCGGTGTGCCTCAGCTTCGCCCACGCGCAGTCTTTGTCGCGCTTCGAAAGCGATACGCATCCCAGTTCTCTTGGCCCGAAGCAACAGCAGAAACCCCCACCACTGTTGGCGAAGTGCTCTTCGATCTCATGGCTGCACGTGGCTGGAAGCTGGCCGAAGCCTGGAAGCGCCTTGCCAATGAAATTGCTCCTACAGTAGTTGGTGGCTCCCATAAGCACGGAGGTCCAGACCTCGGTCCCACTCGTGCCCGCAAGGCTTGGGCCGCTCTCCAGGTTGACGGAAAGGGTATTGCCAACGATGCGCCAGATCCAGACTTTGTTGGCATGCCCCGGCTCACAGTTCGCATGGTTGCTCGCATTCAAGGCTTCACAGACGACTGGAACTTTAGCGGAGGAAAAACAGCAGCCTATCGCCAGGTTGGCAACGCCTTCCCCCCGCCCTTCGCCAGAGCGATGGCATTAGCCATTTCTCAATGCCTTAACAAACGCAAACTTCTCAAGATCGCTGGCTAATTACAACCTACGTAATTCGGTTGTAATACACTCATCGTTGGTATCCCCAAAGATGAGTGACGAGAATTCGATAGCGGAAGACGGACAACTCGTTCAGCGCATTTCAGAATTCATCTTGGCAGCAGCCGGTGGCAAAGACCTCCTCCAATCCAAATGCAGTCAGCTCTTTCGCTCCGCAATCGATGATGTCATTGACACTCGAAACACGGGCCGGTTTCGCCTCGACGAATTGGAAAAAACTGAAAAAACTTACATAGGTACTCGTGTTGAAATTCTTTTTCGCAATCTCATAAAAGCACCCAAAGGCTGTCAAGACGTCCAAACTTCGTCCAGCGGATTCATAGTATCTCGACCTTCAGTTAAGCCCTTCGCCTCGATATAAGGTTGCTTTGCCCAAGGCGCGCAGCGGTCAAGGCCAAGCGCAGCTTGCCCGT
>Ga0194134_10001516_pt1 | contig 30486 bp, 31 predicted proteins | sample TA2KigOff0mmetaG_FD_148602 | JGI IMG/M metagenome (GOLD analysis project Ga0194134, IMG submission 148602) | Freshwater microbial communities from Lake Tanganyika, Tanzania - TA2015056 Kigoma Offshore 0m | ecosystem: Environmental > Aquatic > Freshwater > Lake | place: Tanzania: Lake Tanganyika... | reverse complement strand
CTTCGGAGCCGGGGCAGGAGCAGGAGCAGGCTTGGAGGCCTTCGCCGGCGCCGCGGCCTTCGAATTCTTCGCCGGCGCCGGCGCCTTCGAGTTCTTCGCCGGCGCCGGCGCCGGCTTCGCCTTCGGGGCGGGCGCCAGCTTCGACGCCGGCCGCGCCTTCCCGTTCGCCGCGGGTGCCGCAGCGGGCTTGGTGGTCTTCGTCTTCGGGGACTTCGGACTCGTGGTCACGGTGGTGGGAGCCGCCTCGTGGTCGTGGCCCGGATCGATCAGCAGATTTCCGGGCGGTTCGGCGCTGTGGCCGGGATGGGCCGGGGAACGCCGTGGGATCGCTCAGTATTCCTCGTCGCGACCGCTCGGACCGCCCCGAACTCCCGATGCCCCTCGCGCGACGGTCAGGGTGCCACGCCGACCGACTTCCCCGATCGCCCGACCCGGCACCCCGACCGTCTGCCGAAGGACACTAAGCGCGGATGGATCGATATGCAAGGAAATGTCATGAGGGGAAGCGACTTGCGAATCCGATCCGAAGGGCGGGGCGGAAACACTGCTCGACGTAGGCATACAGCGAGCCGAGCACCCGGTCGAGCTCCGACTCCGTGACCGAGGTGTTGGCGAGCTGGCCGGCAAGGAACACCGCGTCCTCCTCACCGATGAGGAACGCCGCCCCGTACAGCTTCCGGTTGCGACGGAGCAGGTGCTCGTAGAAGGCCGCGTGGTTCTCCTCGGGGGCCGGCATCACATAGGTCTCGTAGTGCAGGGTCCGCTGGCCGAGCGTGAACCAGATCGAGAAGACCGACTTCTCCTCACCGTTCACCCGCACGTACCAGCGTCGGAGCGACGGGTCCCGGTCGATCGCAGCGACCGTCGGGTTGGCGGCGAGCTCCCTGTCCAGCCAGGCGTCGATGCGCGCCGACAGGACGTGGAGCTCGTCGTCGGTGAAGGGAGGGGCGCCCTCGGTCACGATCCGACCGCGCAGGAGACACGCGCACCGACGACGAGGTCGCCGTGGATGCGGCGGAATCGGGCGGCCGACGTGGACCAGCGGTACCGTGCCGCAAGATCGCGGGCACCCGTCGCGAGCCTCGTCGCCATCGCCGGGTCGTCGAGCACACGGTCGATCGCAGCTGCGAACGCCGCCGGGTCGCGGCCCTCGACGAGCATGCCGGTCCGTTCGTGGTCGACGAGGGTCAGGAGGCCGCCGACGGACGAGGCGACGACCGGCGTGCCGCACGCCGCCGCCTCGAGTGCGACGAGTCCGAAGGACTCGGACCGACTCGGCACCACGCACAGGTCGGCCGCCCGGTAGTAGCTCGACAACAGGTGGTGGGGCTGCGGCGGCCGGAACTCGACCCGCCCGCCGAGGCCGAACCGTTCGACGAGCGCCCGACAGTGCGCCTCGTGCTCGTCGCCCTCGACGCCACTCGCACCACCGACCACGACGAGACGGGCCGTCCGGTGTCGACTGCGGGCCAGCGCCTCGATCGCGACGTCGAGCCCCTTGAGCGGCTGGATCCTGCCGACGAATACGAGCAGTGGTCCGTCGCACTCGAGCGCCAGGGCTCGGCGTGCGCCGCATCTGTCGCCGGGCGAGAAGAAGGCGTGGTCGACCCCGGGCGCCACGATCTCGATGCGGGACGGATCGGCACCGTAGAACCGTTCGAGCTGTGCCGCTTCTTCGACGGAGTTGGCGAGGATCGCGTCGCTGCAACGGATCACGGCCGTTTCGGCGTCGATGCGCCGCTGCGGCTCCGGGTCTCCGGTCTCGGCCTTCACCCGGGCGAGCGTGTGGAACGTGCAGACGAGCGGCAGGTCGAGCGCGTGCTTCACCGCGTGGCCGGCGACGGCGGAGAGCCAGTAGTTGGCGTGGATCGCGGCTGCCGTCCCCGCCGTCTCGATGTGCGCTGCGACGCCCGCAGCGAACGTGTCGACGACCTCGGGGAGCGCTTCCTTCCGGAGGCGTGGTGGACCCGCGGCGATGTGCACGACCCGGAACCCCGGTTCGACCTCGACGATCTCGGGGAGGTCGTCGGACCAGCGGCGGACGTAGACGTCACAGGGGATGCCGGCCTGGGCGACGGAGGCGACGAGTTCCCGCACGTACACGTTCATGCCACCGCTGTCGCCGGAGCCGGGCTGTGCCAGCGGCGACGTGTGCATGGAGATGACGGCGAGACCGGCCACGGACTTCCCAACGGAGGATGACGGCGCCGGATTCCCGATGCCGCGAAGGCCCTTAAGGCTACCGGTGCAGCAGCCGGGAATCCCCATGCGGGAGCGGAGCCCTCGGCGTGTCAGCCGCCCGACACCGGGGGGAGCACCGCGATCTCATCGCCTGCGGCGACGCGCTCGTCGGTGGCGACCGGTTCGCCGTTCCGCCACACACGGCTTCCGGCGAGCACCCCGGCGAAGTCGTCGCCGTACCGTGCCACGGCGACGGCGAGCACCCCGGCGACGTCGTCGGCGTCGATCTCGTCAGTTCCGGTGCCGGCCGCCACCCGGGCGGCGGCGAAGAGGCGGAGCTTCACGGACGGCACCAGACGATGCTATCGGCGCCGCTCCGGGCGGGAGCTCAGCGGTGCACGTCGGGATCGACCTGGTGGACCCGGGTGCGCACGGTGAACACCGAGTCGCCCGACAGCACGCCACCTCGACCGAAGAGGCGGCCGTTCTCCCAGTTGGACAGGCCGAGCTCCGGTCGGCCGAGCGCGTACTGGCCGTCGACCCACCGCGTGAACCCGTTCCCGACGAAGGGGCTGTCCACTGCGGCCCAGAACTGCTGCTGTTCGGCCTCGTCGTCGGAGACGAGCGACACGACGAGGCGGGGGCTCAGCCGGTTGAACAGCGCGGTGGCCTCGGCGACGTCGTCGACGAGCACGAGGGAGACCTCCGGGCTCTCCTCCCACTCCCATTCCGTGCCGAGTGCCTCGAGGTCGAGGAGGTCGGCGGCCGGTTCGTCGTGGGAGCCGTCGGCGCGCACGACCGTGGCGCGTCGGGTGAACCAGGGTTCGAGGGCCGGATGCGCGCTCCCCGTCGCCACGTGGAGTCGGGCGGACGCTCCCCGCTTGGCGGCGGCCCGCTCGAGAGCGTCGAGGAACACCGGGAGCAGACGGTCCGCGTCGGCGCGGCGAACACAGCAGACGTTGAGCGTGTTGCACACCTTGCGGTCGAGCGAGTGGTAGACGGCGGCAGCGAACCGGTCGACGTCGACCCCTCCTCCGGCGACGAGCCAGGCACCGCCGGTCCCGTGCAGCGACACCGGTACTCCGGCCTGGCGAGCCACCGCACCGAGCTGCGCGACCGCGTCGCCCGACCCACGGGCCACGGCGAGGGCGAGTCGTTCGTCGCCGAAGAGCGCCCAGCCCGCCGCCCGTGACGGCGAGTCGACGAGACCGACCGCGCCGGCGGGCAGCCCGGCGTCGCGCAGCGCCGGCTGCAGCGCGGCGTCGACGATCGCCCGCGCGGTACCGAGCGCGTCGCTCCCGATGCGGAACACCACGGTGTTGCCGCTGCGCAACACCCCGGCGGCGTCGGCGAACACGTTCGGACGGCCCTCGAACACGAACCCGACGACCCCGAGGCCGGAGCGCCGTTGCTCGACGGTCCATCCGTCGTGATCGATCCGTTCGACGACGGCGTCGCGGCCCGACGGTACCGCAGCCCAGCCGCGAAGACCGGCGACCATGTCGTCGCGCATCTTCGGGGAGAGCACGAGTCGGGTCGTGGAACGACCTCGAGCGCGTGCCTCCTCGACGTCACGGGCGTTGGCGTCGGCGACGGGCCCGAACGCCTCGTCATCGGCGAGGCGGTCTGCGAAGGCCGTGTAGAACGCTGTGATCGCTGCGTCGGGGACGGTCCCGAGCACCCCGAACGCCTCGACGGCCCGGCTGACGGTGGCGCCCACCAGTGCCGCCTCGGCTGCGGGGACGTGCAGGAGCGCACCGTCGTGCGGCACGACCACGAGCCGGTCGCCGGAGCGGAACGCAGCGGCGAGATCGGCCGGGACGCGGGCGATGCGGTCGCCGCCGACGACGATCGGCATGCCCTCCTCGAGGCGGTCGAGGGGTTCGAGTCGGTCGCCGGCGCTCATGACCCGCGAGTCTCGCGCCAGCGGGCCTCGAGGTGCCCCAACGGGGTCGCGGGCGGCCCGTCGTGGCGGTACTCCTCGAGGATCGCCCGCCACCTGTTGTGGGCGGCGAGGCGACCGAGGAGTGCGCTGATGCCCCACACGACACGGTCCAACACGACGAAGCTCGTCGGCAGGTTCAATCGTTCGACGACGTCGCGGTACGGCCCGCGCACGTCGAGGATCGACCCGAGGGTCTGGGCGACGAACGTGCGGGAGTACAGGAACTCCTCGCCGAGGAAGGGGATGTAGGGGGCGCTCACGTAGGCGTAGACTGCGGCGGGGTCGAGACCGTGGTCGGCGGGCAGGAATCCGGTCCGGACCATCTCGCGCACGGTGCCCTCCGGGTCGGCCGCCAGCAGCGGGTCGATCACCGGCCAGAGCGCGGCGAGCTCGTCGTCGCTCCACCGCTTCACCATCCCGAAGTCGAGGAACGTGACCGTCCCGTCGTCGTGGAACCGGTAGTTGCCGGGGTGTGGGTCACCATTGAAGACGCGGTGCCGGTACACCGACTGCTGCATGAACCGGAACAGCACCTCGGCGGCACGCTGGCGTGCGTCCTCGCCGGCGTTCTCCTCGAAGTCGGCCCATGACCGGCCGTCCACCCATTCGCTCACGAGGACCCGGTCGGTGCAGAACTCGGGGACGAGCGCCGGGATGCGGATGAAGGGGTGGTCGGCGTAGAGATCACCGAAGTGCTGTTGGTTGGCAGCTTCCTTCCGGTAGTCGAGCTCCTCGACGATCCGAGCCCGCAGCTCGTCGACGGTCCCACGCACGTCGAGCCCCTTGTAGGCGAACGTCGCTACCATGCCGTAGAGGATCTCGACGTTCGTGAGGTCGGCGCCGATCGCGTCGGCGACACCGGGGTATTGGACCTTCACGGCGACGTCGCGACCGTCCCACAGTCGGGCGCGGTGCACCTGGCCGATCGACGCGGCGGCGACGGGGAGCGGCTCCCACCGGTCGAAGAGCACCGTCGGGTCGTCCCCGAGCTCTCGGCGCACGACCTCCTCCGCCAGCGAGGGGGCCATGGGCGGTGCGTCCGACTGGAGCGTCGCGAGCACGGCCTTCGCCTCTTCGGGCAGCGCCTCGGCGATGAAGGAGATGAGCTGGCCGGCCTTCATCGCGGCGCCCTTCATCTGACCGAGCTCCCGGGCGACGTCGGACGCGCTGCGGATGGCGAAGGTCCGGTCGAGCTCGGCGCGGGCCGCTTCGGTGCGGCTCATCCGCCGGCGCACGACGTGCGGCAGGAACGCCATCGCCCGGCGGGCCGCGAGCCGCCAGAGGCGGAGGGTGCGCCGGAGTCGGATCAGGCGGCGACGCACGACGGGACGCACCTGGTCGCCGTCGGGTCGGCCTCGAGCGTCGCCTCGGCGATCATCGTCCGACAGACCTCACAGACGCCGTAGTTGCCCACGTCGAGGCGCTGCATCGCCGCGTCGATCGCTTCGAGGTCGCGCTCGACCGCCTCGAGCACGGTGGCGGCGTCGTCGTCGGGCACCCGATGAATGTAGCGGCGCTCCCACCGGGCGCAGAATGCGCCGCCACGACGGCGGAGTATCGTCGGCGCCGACCGGTTCGGGCTGCCGTCCCGGTCGGGGGCCGCTAGCTCATCGGGTAGAGCAGGGGACTTTTAATCCCAAGGTGCCGGGTTCGAGCCCCGGGCGGCCTACCGGTGGACGTCGGTCCGACCGGCGAGGAGGGCGACGACATGACGGTGCTGACGGAACGACACGGCCACATCTTCGTGGTTCGGATGCAACGACCGGAGAAGCGCAACGCGGTCGACCGGGAGCTCGCGGACGGCATCGAAGACGCGCTGAACACCTTCGAGGACAACCCGGACCTCTGGGTGGGGATCATCACCGGCACGAACGAGGTGTTCTCGGCCGGCACCGACCTGACCCAACCCCGCAGCCCGGCGACCCCGCGCGGTGGGGAGTACGGGATCATCCGTCGAGACCGACGCAAGCCGATGATCGCAGCGGTCGAGGGGTTCGCGCTCGGCGGCGGCTTCGAGATCGTGCTCGCCTGCGACCTCGTGGTCGCCTCGACGACCGCCCGGTTCGGGCTTCCCGAGGTCGAACGCGGTCTGCTCCCGACCTGCGGTGGGATCTTCCGGTCGGCCCGGGCACTCCCGCTCAACATCGCGAAGGAGCTGCTCCTCACCGGTGACCGGCTCGACGCGTCACGTGCGGAGGTGCTCGGGCTCGTGAACCGGGTCGTCGCACCCGGAACGGCGCTCGAAGGCGCGCTCGAACTGGCGGGACGCATCTGCCGGAACGCGCCGCTCGCCATGCGGGCGTCGATGCGGGCGCTCGAACGGGTCGTCGCCGCCGACGACGTCGAGGCGTGGGCCGCGACCGACGAGGCGGCCGCGCAGATCATGGGGAGCGCCGAGGCGAAGGAGGGGACGCGGGCGTTCTTCGAGAAGCGGACCCCGAACTGGGACGGCCTCGGCTGAGGACCGTCCGAGCCGTCGATGCGATCCCGCCACCGGTAGGGTTCGCTCTCGATCGCGCAGGGGCGCGACGACCGGAACGAGAATCCAAGAGGTGGCGACGATGGTTGCTGTAGGCGATCGCATTCCCGATATCGAGGTGCGCACGATGGGTGCCGAGGGCCCCGTCGCCGTGCAGACCGGTGAGGTCCTCGGTTCCGGCAAGGTGCTCCTGTTCGCAGTCCCCGGTGCGTTCACGCCCGGCTGCTCGAAGCTGCACATGCCGGGCTACGTGCAGAACGCCTCGGCGCTGCGTGACAAGGGCATCTCGAAGATCGTGTGCACGGCCGTGAACGACGCGTTCGTCATGGCGGCATGGGCCGAGCAGCAGGGTGCCGACAAGGACATCGTGATGCTGGCCGACGGCAACGGTGCGTTCGCCGACGCGATGGGCCTCGTGCTCGACGGCAGCGGCATCGGCCTCGGCAAGCGGTCGCAGCGCTACGCGGCGATCATCGAGAACGGCGTGATCACCGACCTCTCGGTCGAGCCCAAGCCCGGCGTCGACGTCAGCTCCTGCGACGCGATGATCGCCAAGCTCTGATCGTTCACGATCGGATCGTGCACCGATGACCGCCGTACCGAGCGTCGCCGATGTCGTCGCCCGGACGGCCGGTCCGGTGCTGGAGTTCAGCCGCGGGTGGATGCTGTCGACCGAGACGGCCGCCCGTGCTGAGGAACTGGGTCTCCCGCCCGGCCGGGGCTTCTGGCTCGTAGGTCGGTGCGGGGTGCTCGGCGACGTCGACGCCGACGTGATCGCCGCAGCGATCGGGGTGATGCACCCGGCGATGGTCTGTGCGCTCTGGGAGGCCCGTCCACGCGATCTTCCGGCCGTTGCGCTGAGCGAGGCGTACGCCGAGTGCGCGATGGCATGGGGACGGGCGTCGCTCGCCTCGATGGACGACGACCGTCTCGGTCGACTCGTCGAGCTGTGCGGTGTGGTCGCTGCGTCGGCACGGCCGGCGACCGGTGCGATCTTCGCCGGGTGGCGCAACCTGCCGGTTCCGGGCGACGACCCTGCAGGCGCAGCCGCGCTCGTGGTGAACGTGCTGCGTGAGCTCCGGGGCGGCGCCCATCTGATCGCCCTGCAGGCGGTCGGGCTGCGGCCGATCGACGCCCTGCTGACGGCCGAACCGCCCCGCGGTGGTCCCGAGTGGGCCGAGGGGCTCGGCTGGTCGGGTCCCTTCGACGACCCTGCGCCGCTCATGGAGGCACGCGCTCGTGCCGAGGAGCTCACCTCGCGTCTGTGCGAGCACGCCTACGAGGGACTCCGACCCGAGGACCGGGCGGAGTTCGTCGACCTCGTCGCCGAGGCACGCTCGACGATCGGCTGACCGGCGCTCACCGCCCGAGATCGGACGGTGGTGGTGAGGTGATCTCGAGGGGAACGCCGTGCACCGGGTGGGGGAGCCGCAGATGCGACGCATGCAACGCGACCCGGTTGCCGGCGACACCGCCGTAGAGCCGGTCGCCGACGATGGGGTGCCCGCCATCGGCGAGGTGCACCCGGAGCTGATGGGTGCGCCCGGTGTGGGGTCGCCCCTCGACGTACCAACGGTCGCCGGGTCCGGGAGCGGCGCCGAGCAGCCGGAAGCTGCTGTGCGCCGCTTTCCCGCCGGAGCGGACGGCGCCGTGGCGGGTGACGCGCCCGACCTTACGGACCGGGCCGAGATGGTCGCGCACCTCCCATCGGTCCGGCGGACGTCGCCCGGTGACGACGGCGACATAGGACTTCTCGACGCGCCGGTCGGCGAACGCAGCACCGACCGCTGCGTTGACGGACCGGTCGATGGTGAACAGCACCAGCCCGGAGGTGTCAACGTCGAGTCGATGGTGGACACCGACGTAGGGGTCGTCTGCACCGGCTGCACGACGCAGGTCGATGACCGCGCCGTGCAGGTGCGGCCTGGCCGGATCGGTCGTGGCGTGCGTGGGGAGGCCGGACGGCTTGTCGACCACGATCAGCCAGTCGTCGAGGTGGACGACGCGTACCGGGCCGGGCGGGGGCCGCCGCTCAGCCGTGGGCGGAGGCCGTCGTGCCACCGGCGACCTCGTAGCTCCAGAGCTCGGCTGCGGTGCTCACCGGCCCGCCGTGTGCGGCAGGCGCGCTCGCACCGCGGTGCCCGTGTGCGAAGGCCGGGGATTCCGTCCACGCCCGGAACGCCGCCTCGTCGGCCCAACGGGTCACGACGAGCCACTGCGTGCGTCCGTCGGTGGGCCGGAGCAGTTCGAAGCCCTCGAACCCGGGCTGCCCGTCGACGGCGCCGATGCGCGCGGCGAACCGGCCGGCGAGCTCGTCACCCGATCCCTCGGGGACGGTGATGGCGTTGATCTTGATGACGGTCATGGGGCCATTGTGGGCCGGGGACGGCGCCACGAGCACGTCGGATCCGACGTCAGAGCACGCCGGGGACCTTCGTCCCGGTCGCGTCGACGGGGTCGACGCCGACGTCGTCGGCCGCACCCATCACCCGGGTCCACGCGGCGAACTCGAGGAGTGCGCCGTCGGGGTCGCGGAAGTAGAAGGACCGCACGTAGACCCCGGGGTGGAACTCCCGTGCGACGGTCGTGGGGCTGTCGTCGTGATCCATGATCGGCGACACCTCGACGCCGAGGTCCTTCAGCTTCTTCCGGTAGGCCTCGAAGGATTCGAGCGGGACGTTGAAGCTCAGGTGGTTGAGCGATCCGTGGGCTGTGACGATGTCGCCCCGTCCCGGGAGCGCGGCGGCTCGGGTGACGCCTTCGACACCGGCGGGTGCGTCGGGGAACCAGAAGAACGCGAGGTGGTCGCCGTTGCCGATGTCGAAGAAGAAGTGCTGCCCGCCGCCAGGCAGGTCGATGGTCTTCGTGAGCGGCATGCCGAGCAGGTCACGGTAGAAGGCGACGGTGCGGGCCATGTCGCTGCAGACGAGCGCGACGTGGTGCACGCCCCGGAGGTCGAACACGGAGTTCTGCGACATCGCGTCACCCTAGGCGCAGCGTCACGGGCCGCGTCGGGGCGCTACGGTCGCCGCTCATGGCCGTGCAACTGCACCAGAACGGCGGGGTCGCGGAGATCGTCCTCGACCGTCCGGACAAGCTGAACGCGTTCGACGAGGCGATGGGGGCCGAGTTGCTCGCCCGTCTCGCCGAGGTGCGCTCCTCGGGTGCACGCGCTCTCGTGGTGCGGGGCGAGGGACGCGGGTTCTCCGCCGGACGCGACCTCGAGGGGATGGACCCCACACAGGACGCGTCGATCTGGCTCGGCGCCCATGTCGACCCGGTGCTGTTGGGGCTCGCCGACCTGCCGATCCCCACGTTCGCCGCGGTGCACGGGCCGGCGCTCGGCGTGGGCTTCGGGATCGCGTTCGCCTGTGACGTGGTCGTCGCAGCGGAGAACGCGAAGCTCGGTTCACCGTTCGCGAACATCGGCGCCGTCCTCGACTCGGGTGGCCATCACGTCCTCGTGCACCGGGTCGGCGCACAGCGCGCACTCGACCTCATCTACTCCGCTCGTCTCATCAGTGGCACCGAGGCCGCGGCGATGGGTCTCGTGACCGCGGCGGTTCCCGCCGACGAACTCCTCGACGACGTGCGTTCGAGGGCGACACGCGCGGCGGAAGGCCCCACCGCGGCGTTCGCCCTGTCGAAGGCGATCGTGCGCCGGATCGCCGAGGAGGGCATCGGGTACTCCGAGGTGCTCCGGGCCGAAGCCGCGGCGCAGGGCGCCGCGTCGCGCACCGAGGACTATCGCGAAGGCATGACCGCCTTCGTCGAGAAGCGCTCGCCGACCTTCCATGGCCGCTGAGTCCGCCTCGCCGGTCGACGACCCGACGCCGTACCCGCCCGGGTGCCACGAGGGGCTCGGCGAGCTCTTCCGTGCCGACCCGCACGCCCGGTCCACCGGGATCGAGATCGTCGACTTCGGCCTCGGCCGGTGCGACGCCCGCATGACCACGGCCACCCACCACACGAACTTCATCGGCCCGGTGCACGGCGGCGTCGTGTTCTCGCTCGCCGACGTCGCGCTGTCGGTCGCGGGGAACTCGTGGGGGCGGATCTCGCTCGCGCTGTCCCTCGAGGTGCTCTACGCGAAGGCGACGCGCTCCGGCCAGGAGGTCGTCGCACGGGCGCGGTGCCGCACGCGGAGCCGGCGCATCGCCGCCTTCTCGGTCGACATCGAGGCCGATGGCGTGCTCGTCGCCACCGTGCAGGCGCTGAACTACCGGACCGACGACTGGCACCTCGGCGCCGAGGCGTGGCCGGAATCCTGGCGTTCGACCTACTGAGCGCCCGCCACGAGGACGTCGGGGCCTCCGGTACCCTCCGCAGGGTGATCCGCAGTTCCGCACACCACGACGGGGCCGTCGCCGTGCTCACGGTCGACCGGCCCGAGAAGCGCAACGCCCTCGATCTCGACCACTGCGTGGCCTTGCACGAGGCGCTCGACGTGGTCGTGACCGCCGGAGCGCGGGCGGTGGTGGTGACCGGCAGCGGGACGGCGTTCTGTTCGGGTGCGGATCTCGGCGGCGTGTACGGATCGACGTTCCGGGACGCCCTGTACGGGATGCTCTACCGGTTCTGCACGGTGCCGGTGCCGGTGATCGCCGCGGTCAACGGCCCGGCGATCGGGGCGGGCACCCAGCTCGCGATCGCGTGCGACCTGCGGGTGTGCGACACGTCGGCCCGTTTCGGTGTCCCGACCGCGAAGCTCGGGCTCGCCGTCGATCCGTGGACGATCCGCCGGTTGGCGCTCCTCGCCGGCGGCGGAGCGGCGCGCCGATTGCTGCTCGGCTGCGACGAGATCGAACTCGACGATGCCGAGCGTGCCGGCCTCGTCGACCGTCGCGGAACCCTGGTCGACGCGATCGGCTGGGCGAGCACGGTCGCCGGGCTCGCACCGCTCACCCTCGCCTACAACAAACTCGCGCTCGACCGCCTCGGTGAGCCGGGTCCGCGGCCCCTCGACGACCCGGAGCTCGTGACGGCGTTCGAGTCGTGCTGGGCGAGCGAGGACTTCGTCGAGGGACAGGCGGCGTCGCGCGAGAAGCGGCCGCCGCGCTTCCGCGGCCGCTGACCCGCGGCGTCAGGCGGTTTGCGCGTCGTCGAGACCGAGTTCGGCCTTCGCCTGTTCGCGCATGAGGAACTTCTGGATCTTGCCGGTGACGGTCATCGGGAAGGCGTCGACGAACTTCACGTACCGCGGCACCTTGTAGTGGGCGATCCTGCCGCGGCAGAAGTCCTTGATCTCGTCCTCGGTCGCGGTCGCGCCGTCCTTGAGGGTGACCCAGGCCATCACCTCTTCACCGAAGCGGACGTCGGGCACGCCGATGACCTGCACGTCGGCGACAGCGGGGTGGGTATAGAGGTACTCCTCGATCTCACGGGGGTACACGTTCTCACCGCCGCGGATGATCATGTCCTTGATGCGGCCGACGATGTTGACGTAGCCGTCGACGTCCATGGTCGCGAGATCGCCCGTGTGCATGAACCCGTCCGCGTCGACGGCGTCGCGCGTGCGGTCGGGGTCGTTCCAGTAGGACTGCATCACCGAGTACCCGCGGGTGCAGAACTCGCCGGCTTCGCCGCGCGACACCGTCGCACCGGTCTCGGGGTCGACGATCTTGATCTCGACGTGGGGGTGCACACGACCGACGGTGGCCGTGCGACGGTCGAGGTCGTCGTCGAGGAGCGTCTGGGTGGACACGGGCGACGTCTCCGTCATCCCGTAACAGATGGTCACCTCGTCCATGTGCATGCGTTCGACGCACTGCTTCATGACCTCGACCGGGCAGGGGCTCCCGGCCATGATCCCCGTGCGCAGCGACGACAGGTCGAAGCGCTCGAAATCGGGGTGGGCGAGCTCGGCGATGAACATGGTGGGCACGCCGTACAGCGACGTGCAGCGTTCGGCCTCGACGGCGCGGAGTACGGCGTCGGCGTCGAACGCGTCGCCGGGGATGACCATCGTCGCGCCGTGGGTGACACAACCGAGGTTGCCCATGACCATGCCGAAGCAGTGGTAGAAGGGCACGGGGATGCACACCCGGTCAGCTTCGGTGTAGCCGCACCCCGCACCGACGAAGTACCCGTTGTTCAGGATGTTCCGGTGGGTGAGCGTGGCGCCCTTCGGGAACCCCGTGGTGCCGGACGTGTACTGGATGTTGATCGGGTCGTCGGCCCGCAGCCCTGCGGAGCGCGCACGGAGCACCTGCTGGTCGACGGTGTGGCCGGCCGCGACGAGGGCGTCCCACTCGGGGGTCCAGAAGTAGATCGCCCGTTCGAGGGCGGCGACCTCGGGGCGGACCTCGTCGACCATGGCGACGTAGTCGGAGGTCTTGAAGGCGGGTGCGGCGACGAGCCACCGGCAGCCGGACTGGTTCAGCGCGTAGGCGAGCTCGTTGGTCCGGTACGCCGGGTTGATGTTGACGAGGACCACGCCGATCTTCGCCGTTGCGAACTGCACGAGCACCCATTCGGCGTAGTTCGGGCTCCAGATGCCGATCCGGTCGCCGACCTCAAGACCCTGGGCGATCATCCCGCGGGCGAGCCGGTCGACGGCCGCGTCGAACTCGGCGTAGGTGTAGCGGAGTCCCTGGTGCACCGACACGAGGGCGTCGTGGTCGGGACGGAGCGCGGCGACCCGTTCGAGGGTGGCCCCGATGGTCTCGTCGAGCAGCGGGACGTCGGTGCGTCCGATGTCGTGGGAGAGCGGCAGGGCGGTCATGGCCGGAGCCTACGACCGCCCGCCGTCACCGTGCTCAGAGGACGGGTCGCTCCACGTACCGACCGAACACCTCGGCGAGGGTGTTCATGATCTCACCCTCGGTGCAGTAGGCGTTCGAGCAGTCGATGAGCGCCGGCATGAGGTTGACCTCAGGGTCGGCGGCGTGGGTGCGGAGGGCGTCGAGCGCGGTGCGGACCGCCTCGCCGTTCCGGTCGGCCTTGACCGCCTGCAGCCGCTTCACCTGCAGCATCTCCTGCTCCATGCTGATCTGCAGCAGGTCCGGCTGGGCGTCGGCGTTGCCCTCGGTGAAGGCGTTGACGCCGACGACAATCCGCTCGCCACGGTTGACGAGCTTCTCGAAGTCGTAGGCGGCGTCCGCGATCTCGGACTGGTAAAAGCCGTTGTCGATGCCGACGTAGGCGCCTTCGAGCATGGAGCCGTTGCCGTACTCGTCGACCTTGGCGAAGATCGCCTCGGCCTGCCGCTCGATCTCGTCGGTGAGCGCCTCGACGTACCAGGAACCGCCGAGCGGGTCGGCGACGTTCGTGACCCCGGTCTCGTTTGCGATGATCTGCTGGGTGCGGAGCGCGATCCGGGCCGCCTTCTCCGTCGGCAGCGCGAGCGCCTCGTCGAAGGAGTTCGTGTGCAGGCTCTGCGTCCCGCCGAGCACGCCGGCGAGCGCCTCGATGGCGGTGCGGGCGATGTTGATCTCGGGCTGCTGCGCGGTGAGGGACACGCCGGCGGTCTGGGTATGGAACCGGACCATCATCGACTTCTCGCTCTTCGCGCCGTAGCGCTCCTTCATCCAGCGCGCCCAGATGCGGCGCGCCGCCCGGTACTTGGCGATCTCCTCGAAGAAGTCGATGTGGGCGTTGAAGAAGAAGCTGAGCCGCGGGGCGAACTCGTCGACGTCGAGTCCTGCTGCCATGGCGAGCTCGACGTAGGCGAACCCGTTGCCGAGCGTGAAGGCGAGCTCCTGCGCGGCGGTCGAGCCGGCCTCACGGATGTGGTAGCCCGAGATCGAGATGCTGTTCCACTTCGGCATCTCCGCCGCAGTGAAGGTGATGGTGTCGCGCACGAGCCGCATCGACGGGCGTGGCGGGAACACGAACTCCTTCTGCGCCTGGTACTCCTTCAGGATGTCGTTCTGGAGGGTGCCGCCGAGCTTCGCCCGGGGGATGCCCCGCTTCTCCGCCGCGGCGATGTACATGGCGAAGATCGCCGCCGCCGGGGAGTTGATCGTCATCGAGGTGGTGTAGGTACCGACGTCGATGCCGTCGAAGAGGTCTTCCATGTCGGCGAGCGTGTCGACGGCGGCACCGCACTTTCCGACCTCGCCCTCGGCGTGGGGGTCGTCGGAGTCTCGGCCCATCAGCGTGGGTAGGTCGAACGCCGTGGAGAGCCCGTCACCACCGGAGGCGAGGATTGCCTTGAAGCGCTCGTTGGTGTCGCTCGCCGTGCCGAACCCGGCGAACATGCGCATGGTCCAGAGCCGCGACCGGTACATCGACGCGTGGATGCCGCGCGTGTAGGGGAACTGGCCGGGGAACAGCCCGTCCTCGGGCCCGTAGACCGGTTCGAGCGGCACGCCGGACATGGTCTCGAAGCGTGCGTCCCGCTTGGGCGAGGCGACGTAGGCGTCCTGCCATGCGTCCTTGCTCATCGTGGGCCTCCTGTGGGTCCGGCGCCGACGCTCATCGGAGGTCTGCGCAGCGCTCGAGTCCGATCCTACGGGTTCGACGACGCGAGTTCCCCCTCGAACCACACCTCGACCCGGGCGCCGAGGGCGTCGAGGGAGAACGTCGCCTCGGCGTGGCGACGGCAGGCGGCGCGGTCGATGCGGTCGATGCGTCGGAGGGCGTCCACGAGGGCGTCCACGTCGTCGGGCGGGGTGACGAACCCGGTGACCCCGTCGACGACGAGCTCGGCCGGGCCGCCCCGGTCGTAGGTGACGACGGGGACGCCGCACGCCTGGGCCTCGGCGACGACGTTGCCGAACGCCTCCTCCCAGCGGTGGGTCGCGAGCATCGCCGTGCACGTTCCGAGGGCGGCCTGGAGTTCGTCGGTGGGCAGGAACCCGTGGTGACGCACGGCGTCGGGCCCGAACCGGCGGATGACCGCCTGCCAGTGGTCGGCGTCCTCGATGAACCCCCAGACGTGCAGCGGGAGGCCGAGCCTTTGCGCGGCGGCGACGGCGTCGTCGAGCCCCTTCTCCGGCGAGATGCGGGCGACCCATCCGAGGCGGGGTTCGGCGACCTCGAGGACGGGCCGGTACCGGTCGAGGTCGAGCCCGTTGCCGATGACCCGCAGTTGGCCGGCGAAGGGGAACGTCGCCGCCTGCGCTCGTGTGTGCACGGCCACACCGCCGGGCCGGTGGGCGAGTGCCGCGGCGATCGCGTCGTCGACCACGTCGAGCAGCGAGCCCATGCCGACGACGTGGAGCAACGGCTTCGCGAGCCACGCCGTGGACCACAACGGCAACCAGTCGTAGGCGTAGTTGATGGCGACGTCCCAGTTCTCCTGGTGGTCGCGGACGGTGGCGCACATCGCTGCCAGCACGCTGCCTGCGGGGAGCTCGGCGGGCGTCGCCCGGTCGAGGTGCTGCGCCGAGGGCGGGGGCAAGCCGGGAACCCCGAGCACGGGGACTCCGTCGAGTACCGATCCCTCGGGTGCGACGACGGTGACGTGGTGGCCGCGCCGTTGCAGCGCCCGTGCCGTCGCCGCGATGGTGAGCTCGACCCCTCCCCCGGCGCCGGACCCGAGAGTGCCGATCGGCGTGGAGAGCAGCAGCACACGTCGGGTGGGCATGGCCCGACCCTAGGCCCGGACCTTGCGGGTAACGTGCGGCGATGCGACTTGCGACGGGTGCAGGGTACTGGAGCAGCGGGCCGCCGGCGGGGGCGATCGACTCGCTCCTCGAGGCGGAACGGCTCGGTTACGAGAGCTTCTGGACGGCGGAGGCCTACGGGTCGGACGCGTTGACCCCGCTCGCGTGGTGGGGCGCGTCGACGAGCCGGATCAAGCTCGGCACCTCGATCATCCAGATGTCGGCGCGCACCCCGTCGGCCACGGCGATGGCGGCCATCACGATGGACCACCTGTCGGAGGGTCGGTTCATCCTCGGGCTCGGCGTGTCCGGGCCGCAGGTGGTGGAGGGCTGGTACGGCGAGCCGTACCCGAAGCCGCTCGCCCGCACCCGGGAGTACATCGGCATCGTCCGGTCGATCATCGCCCGCGACAAGCCGGTGGAGTTCCACGGCGAGTTCTACAACCTGCCGTACTCGGGCGGGACGGGGCTCGGGAAGCCGCTGAAGTCGACGGTGCACCCTCGGCGCACCGACATCCCGATCTACCTCGGGGCGGAGGGGCCGAAGAACGTGGCGCTCTCTGCGGAGCTGTGCGACGGCTGGTTGCCGTTGTTCTTCAGTCCGAGGCCCGGGTCGAACGGGTTCTACCGCGATGCGATGGCGGAGGGGTTCGCCCGACCGGGTGCACGGCGGGGCTTCGACGACTTCGAGGTCGTGTGCCCGATCACCGTGGTGCTCGGGGACGACGTCGAACGGGCAGCCGACAAGGTGCGGCCGAACCTGGCGCTCTACATCGGTGGGATGGGCGCGCGTGGGCAGAACTTCCACTTCGAGGTGTTCGCCCGCATGGGGTTCGAGGCCGAGTGCACGACGATCCAGGACCTGTACCTCGCCGGACGGAAGGACGAGGCGGCCGCGGCGGTGACCACGGAGATGGTCGAGGCGGTGGCGCTCGTCGGCCCGCGTGACAAGATCCGGGACGACCTCGCCGCGTGGGAGGAGTCGGTGGTGACGACGCTGCTCGTGTCGGGACCCCCGTCGACCCTGCGGCTCATGGCCGAACTCTGTCTCTGAGGGGGACCATCGTGACGCTCGATCCTCGTACCGCCGTGCTCGTCGGAGCCGGCCAGTTCATCCAGAAGCCGGCCGATTTCGCCGACGCGGTCGAACCCCTGCAGATGATGGTCGAGGCCATCGAACGTGCGGCCGACGACGCCGGGAGCCGGGCGCTACTCGGCAAGGTGAACTCGATCCGGGTCGTGAAGGGTGCGTGGTCGTACCGTGACCCGGGCACGTTGATCGCGCAGCAGATCGGTGCGTCACCGGCGCAGTCGGTGGTGACACCCGACGGCGGGAACACGCCGCAGACGCTCGTGAACGACGCGGCGCTCGCCATCGAGCGCGGCGACCTCGACGTGGTCGTCCTCGTCGGCGCGGAGGGGATCTACACGCGTCGACGTGCACGCCGGTCCGGCGCTCGGATCCCCTACACGACCGACGACGGGGCGACCCCGGCGCCGATGCTCGGGGTCGACATGCCGATGAGCTCGGCGATCGAGATGGAACGCGGGTTCGAGGCGCCGATCAACATCTACCCGATGTTCGAGGTGGCGATCCGCCACGCGAACGGCGAATCGCCGGAGGCGCACCTGCGGCGGATCTCGGGGCTCTGGGAACGGTTCAACCGGGTCGCGGTGGACAACCCCTACGCGTGGATCCGTCGGCCGATGACCGCCGAGCAGATCCGCACGGCGTCGTCGGACAACCGGATGGTCGGGTACCCCTACACGAAGGCGATGAACTCCAACTGGGATCTCGACCAGGCCGCTGCGGTGATCCTGTGCTCGGTGGAGACCGCGCTGGCACTCGGGATCTCGCGTGACCGGTTCGTGTTCCCGCACGCCGGCACCGACTCGCACGACACCTACCTCGTGTCGGAACGGGACAACTACTTCTCCTCCCCGGCGATCAGGGTGGCCGCGGCCCGCTGCTTCGAGCTCGCGGGGCGTTCGGTGGGCGAGGTCGGCCACGCCGACGTGTACTCGTGCTTCCCCTCCGCCGTGCAGATCTCGGCGAAAGAGGTCGGGCTCTCCCTCGACCGCCAGCTCACGGTGACGGGCGGTCTGCCGTTCGCCGGCGGGCCGTTGAACAACTACGTGATGCACTCGATCGCGACGATGGCGGGCGTGCTCCGATCGGACCCGGGGTCGTTGGGCCTGATCACCGCGAACGGCGGCTACGTGACCAAGCATGCGATCGGCCTGTACTCGACGGAGCCGCCGTCGGGCGGGTTCCGCCATGCCGACGTGCAGGCCGAGGTCGACCGGTTCCCGACCCGTACGTTCGCACCGGATCTCACCGGTGCGGCCACCGTCGAGGCCTACACCGTGATGCACGACGCCGACGGCCCGTCGCAGGCGATGGTGTCGTGCCTTTCGGCCGACGGTCGCCGGACGTTCACGAACACCCGTGACCGGGCGGCGATGGACGCGTTGATCGCTGCGGATCTCGTCGGGTCGCCGGTCGAGGTCGATACCGACGCAATCGTCCACCTCGGCTGAGCGTCAGGCGGCTGTTCGCCCGGCTCGGGCCTCCCACCAGACCCGGAACCGCCCGTAGGCGACGAGCCCAGCGGCGCTCGAGCTGACCACGCCGACGAGGCCGCCGATGTTCGGCCCGGCGACGATCGCCACGCCGAGGGTGACGACCGCTGCGGCGAGCGTCGCGAGCACGGCGACGGCCGCGAACCCGACGAAGCTCGGCGGAGGCGGCTCGGCGACGCCGTACACGGACTCCCAGGCGTGGAGCCGGTCCGCGAACGCGGGGTCGTCGCGGTGCAGCGACGCTTCGAGTTCGGCGAGGACGGCGTCGTCGTCGGGGTCGGCCACGGGGCGAGCATGCCACGGTGCCGCGGTCTACGGTGCCGCCATGGCAACGAAGGCACGAGTGATCGTCGCCCCGCCGGATGCGCCGATGCAGGTCGTGGAGACCGAGCTGCCGGCACCCGGGCCGGGCATGGTTGTGGTCGAGCAGTTCGCCTCGGGGATCTGTCACAGCCAGTTGCACCAGCTGCACCGAGCCCGCCGAGAGGGTCTGCTCCTCGGCCACGAGTCGACCGGCCGGGTGGTCGCCGTCGGCGCCGGGGTCGGCCATGTCGCCGTGGGGGACACGGTGCTCGTGACCTGGGTGCCCCGCAGCCCTGCGGCCGCGGCGTCGTGGTCGGGCGGAGTGGCCCTCGACCTGCCGGGTGGACGGGCGGCGACGGCGGACTGCTTCACCTGGGCGACCCACACGCTCGTGCACGAGCAACTGGTGGTGCGCGCCGACGCCGGCATCGCGCCCGACGTGACGTCGATCATCGGGTGCGCGGTGATGACCGGTGCGGGCGCCGTGCTGCACACGGCCGATGTGCAGGCCGGCCAGTCGGTCGCAGTGTTCGGTGTCGGCGGGGTCGGCCTGTCGGCGATCGCCGCGGCCCGGGTGCGCGGTGCGGAGCTTGTGATCGCGGTCGACCTCGATGACGAGAAGCTCGCGTTCGCCCGTCGGTTCGGGGCCACGCACGGCGTGAACGCCCGGGCGGGTGATCCGGTGGAGCAGATCCGAGCGATCACCCGCGAGTACTACGGGGCCGGGCGGCCGGAACGCTACGAGGGACTCGGGTTCCGGGGCATGCCGATCGAGGGTGTCGACGTGGCCCTCGACTGCATCGGACTCAAGGTCACGATGGAGCAGATCGTGCCGGCGACCAGGCCCGGCCGGTTCGGGGTGAACCAGGGCGGCGTGGCCGTGCTCGTCGGCGTGCCGTCGACGACGGTGGAGCTCGACGCGTCGCACATGCTGCTGACCGAGAAGTCGTTCCGAGGTTCGATCGGCGGGTCGTGCACCCCCGATGTCGACTTCCCCGAGTTCCTCGCCTGGCACGCCGACGGCCGGTTGCCGCTCGACGAGCTCGTCACCGCCCGGTTCCGCCTCGACGAGGTGAACGAGGCGTGCGCGGCGCTCGAGCGGGGCGAGATCTCCGGTCGGGCGATCTTCGAACTCGCATGAACCCGGCCGACACGACCGAGCCGAGCGAGTTGGAGCGCGCCGAGTTCCGAGCTGCGGCCTTCGAACGCGCCTTGCAGCAGACGAGATCCGATCGAGCGACGCTACTGGGGGAGATCGAACGGCTGCGGGGAGATGTCGCGCGGTTGCAGTTCGAACTGCAGCAGGTCACGACATCGAATTCGTGGCGGGTGACCGCCCCGCTGCGTGTGGCCGGTCGAGTCACTCGCCGGGTCTTCGGCTGGTGAGCCTCGCGACCCCGATCGACGTCGTCGTGCCCGTGTTCGGGGCGGCGGACGACACGACGGCGTGTCTCGCATCGGTGCTCGGCAGCACCTCCGGGGTGCGGTTCGAGGTGGTCGTCGTCGACGACGCCTCGCCCGACCCGGTGCTCGCGGCCCACCTCGACGAGCTCGCCGCGCGCGGCCGCATCACGCTCCTGCGGAACGAGGTGAACGTCGGGTTCGTGGTGTCGTGCGACCGCGCTATGGCACTGCACCCGGATCGGGACGTGGTGCTGCTCAACTCGGACACGCTCGTGTTCGACGGGTGGCTCGACCGGCTCTGCGGGGCGGCGGCGCAGGACCCGTCGGTCGGCACGGTCACGCCGCTGTCGAATGATGCGACGTTGTGCAGTTATCCGGCGCCGTTCGCGCTCGAGACGGCGATGGATCCGGCCGAGGCCCGGCTCCTCGACGAACTCGCCGCCGAGGTGAACGCCGGAACCGTCGTCGACCTGCCGACGGGTGTCGGATTCTGCATGTTCGTGCGAGGCGGCCGGTTGGCGGAACGTCGCTGCTACCGACGTCTTCGTCTGGCACCGAGGCAGCGGGTCCTTCGGGACGGAGCGGGAGGCATTGATCGCCGCCAGCCGACTCGTCCTCCTCGAGCGGTGGCCGAACCAGGAACTGTTCGTCGGCGGGCACGCTGCTGCCGACCCGCTCGACGAGGCTCGTGCCCGGCTCGACGAGGCGAGGCTGCGACGCGGCTGTTGCGACGGCGCGGAACTCGTGGTGCTGCACGACCTCGGGGGCGGCTCCGACGTATTCGCGCAGCACGTGATCGCCGAGTTCCGGGCGGAAGGGCGGCAGGTGCTCGTCGGTCGGCCCGACGGGATCGACCGGTCGGTCATGCGCGTCGAGTGGGTGGACGGCCCGCCGACGCCGAACCTGCGGATCGCGCTGCTCGGTCGCTCGCCCGAGGAGATCGGGGCGGTGTTCCGCCGGATCGGCGTGCGGACGGCCCGGGTGGAGCAGGTGGCCGGCTACCCGGAACAGACACCCGCGGTCCTCGCCGAGGCGTTCGCAGCAGCCGCGATCCCCTACCTCGTCACCCTGCACGACCATGCGGCGATCTGCCCGCGGATCCACCTCACAACCGGCTCCGGCACGTACTGCGGCGAGCCAGGACCGGCGGTGTGCCAGGCATGCGTCAATTCGTACGGCGGGCCGTGGGGCTCCGTCTCGATCCCCGAGTGGCGGGCCCGTTTCGGCCTACTCCTGCGCGGGGCGGAACGGGTGGAGGCTCCGAGCAGGCGGCTCGCCGAACGGGTCGGGGGGACACTCGCCGTCGAGGTGCACGTGCGCGACCACCCACCGCGCCGACGTGCCGGGCTCCCTGCGCCACGCTCTGCGGTCGCTGCGCTCCCGCGGGTCGCGGCGGGTCGTCTGCGCGTCGGCGTGATCGGCCAGATCGGCGAATCCAAAGGGTTCGCGCACCTGCTCGACCTCGCACGCCACGTGCAGGAGCACGACATACCGGTCGACGTCGTCGTGATCGGCGAGACGCAGGACGACAAGGCGCTCGATGTCCTACCCGGCGTCACGGTCACCGGCCGATACCTCGACGACCACGTCGACGATCTGGTTCGCGCCGCCCGACTCGACGTCATCTGGTTCCCGGGAGCTGGGCCGGAGACTTGGTCCTACGTGCTCGACGTCGTGCTCGACGTCGTGCCCGACAGCGGACTACCGATCGTTGCGTTCCGCATCGGCGCCATCGCCGAGCGCCTCGTGGCCGTCCCGCACGCCACCCTTCTCCCGATCGGCGACGCGTTCCGACCCGATCGAGTCATCGACGCTCTGGCCCGTGCCGCCGGAAAAGCGTCACTGTCGACGACAATGCAGCCATGACAACGCTCCAAGCCCTCGGAGCTCTGACCCGTTCAGCCGTCGGGGCCGGCAGGCGACGTGCCGGGCGCGCCTACCGCGCGGCTTCGAGTCGGGTCACCACCTGGCGCACGAACACGGGCGATCTCGAACGGACATCGGCCGAACAGCGAGCGATGCACGAACCGGCGAGCCCCTACCCCTCGTCGTTCGACCTCGACGCGCTGCGTGCGAACCATCCGGATCTCGCAGGGTTCGACGACACCGCGCTCATCGCCCACTTCCGTCGCACGGGACACACGGAGGGGCGGAGGGCATTCCGGATCGGTGATCGTGACGCCTTCGTCGCGCTCGTCGGCGCCGACGCGCGCGCCCTCGAGATCGGGCCCTTCCAGATGCCGATGCTCTCGGGACCGAACGTTCGCTACTTCGACGTCCTCGACCGCGACGGCCTCGTCGACCGAGCCACGTCGCTCGGTCTCGACACCGCCCGGATCCCCGAGCAGATCCACGTCGTGTCGCCGATCGGCGATCTCGGCGTCGTCACCGAACGATTCGATGCCGTGCTGTCGAGTCACTGCATCGAACATCAGCCGGACCTCGTACGCCATCTCCGACAAGTCGCCGACCTCCTCGCCGAGGGCGGCCGCTACTTCGTCCTGGTACCCGATCAGCGGTACTGCTTTGACCACTTCCTCCCGCCGAGCCCGACGGCCGCTGTGGTCGAAGCCCATCTCGAGGCCCGAACCCGGCATACGAAGCGAGCTGTCATCGAACACCGGGCCCACACGGCCCACAACGACGCTGGTCGGCACTGGGCGGGCGATCACGGTGACCCGGGCGAGAACCGGACAGCGCGACTTCGAGCCGCGATCGACGAGCTCGACCACGCCGGTGATGCCTACATCGACGTACATGCGTGGCAGTTCACCCCGGACTCGTTCGCAACGGTTCTCGCTGACCTGGCCGATCTCGGGCTCAACCCGTTCGACCTGGAACGCCTCTACCCGACGACGAGCAACCACTTCGAGTTCTGGGCGATCCTCCGCAAGCGGTGATGTGCTACCCGGACTACTGAACAGGAAGGCTTCGGGCCACGACGAGCATCTGCTTCCCGAGGATTCGCCATGCGGGGCGACACCGCAAGTAGGCGCGCACGAGGCCCGCTCGAACCGGAAACCGCGAGTCCTTCACCGTGTACGGCAGGAATCGTGGCTCCACCCGGAACTCCTCGAAGCCTCGTAGTCGGAGTGCCTCGACGAGGCTGACGTGGGTCAGCGGGAGGTGATGGTCGAGATAGTCCCAGTACGCACCCGGCAGATACCGGATGTTCGGCATCAGCACGACGATCGTCCCTCCCGGACGAACAACGCGATGGGCCTCAGCGAGCGTGTCGAGCAGTATCTGTTTCGTCGGTAGGTGTTCGAAGAAATTCGACGTGAAGACCGTGTCGACCGAATCGTCCCCGATTGCATGAAGATCGTCCGAGGACGTGATTAGCACCTCGACCTCAGGATCGGCCGAACGGGCCGTGTCCGGATTGAGATCGACCGCGATACGCCTCGCGGCCCGCACGGCGTTCGAGAACTCGCAGTATCCGGCGCCGAGATCGAGCACAGTTCCGGTGGCCGGCACATATTGCTGGAACACCTCGTCCACCAGGGTCTGCCAGAGCACCCGCTTGTCGCGCAGTTCGCGCTCGCTGAAGCGCTGCTCATAGGTCGCGCGCAGGTACTCGGGGTCGTCCTGCATGTTCAGATCAACCCTGCATCGACGGCCATCTCGATCCAGGGAATGACCTCGTCGAGGATCTCGTCGAGCGGGGTGAGTGCCTCGAACCCGAGCACGTCCTTGGCCTTCTGGACGCCGGGGACCCGCTTCTGCACGTCGTACTCGTAGGCCTGATCGCTCACGTAGCGGAAGCGGACGTCCGGTCCCTTCAGCTTCCGCCAGATGAGCTCGGCGAGCTCGAGGACCGTCGTGGACTGCGCTGTCGAGAGGTTGAAGTCCTCGTTCAGCGCAGCCGGATGCTCCATTGCGGTGACGATGCCGCGGGCGAGGTCACCGCCGTAGGTGTAGTGCCGTACCTGCTGGCCGTCGCCGAGGATGTGCAGCGGGTCCTGACCCTTCAGGATCTTTTGCACGAGGTCCGGCACGACGTGGCTCATGGCGAGCGAGACGTTACCCGAGAGCACCTCGACCTCGCCCAACGCCCGCATCTCACCGACACCGACACAGTTGAACGGACGCACGATCGTGTACGGGAGCTTGTACTGGTCCCATGCTGCCTTCGCGAAGTACTCGACGGCGAGCTTCTGGAACCCGTAGGACGACAGCGGCGGCGGAACACGGCGCTCGTCCCCTTCGTTGCTCGGCCAGGTGGTCGTCGACTCGAACACCATCGACGAGCTCATGTAGGTCACCTTCTGGAGCCGGCCCTGTCGATGCGCGCGGATGGCCGCATCGCAGGACGACGCCATGATGCGCTCGTTCGTCGCGAGCAGGTCGTAGGCATACGCATGGAAGTAGCTGATGCCGCCGATGAGCGCCGCGCCGGCGATGAAGTGGTCGCAGTCCATCAACAGCTCGGTCATGAGATCGACGTCGGTGCAGTCACCGACGACGAGGCGGTAGCGCGGATCGGCGTCGTAGCTCTTCGAGATCGGGCCGTACTTCGAGTGGTTGTCGACGCCGACGACCTCGTGCCCGCGGCCGAGCAACTCCTCGACCACGTATCCACCGATGAACCCGGCCGAGCCGGAGACGAGAACCTTCACGAATGCCTCACTTCTGGGGGAGAGCAAGCCGCGGCCCGAAGGCGAAGCGGTACCAACGGAGATACTGCGGTAGCCACTTCATCAGCTTGAAGTTCGATGCGCCGAACGCCCGGTCGAGCCAGATGGTCGGGATCTCGGCGACCGGCTGACGATACCGCCGGGCCTTCGCGACGAGTTCGATGCCGATCTCGAAACCCTGATCGCTCTCGATACCGACGTCCTCGACGAAGGACTTCGCGTACGCCTTGTAGGAGTTTGTCGCGTCGCGGGTCCCGACGCGAGCGCCGTAGTGCAAGGTGAGTCCGGCGAGGCGGGACAGCGTTCCCTTGATCCACGGTCCGCCGACCTGTTGCCCGGACCGGGCGTACCGACTCGCCGCCGCGACGACGACGCCACGCTCGACGAGGCGGGTGAGCGAGTCGATCTGGGACGGGTCGTCGCAACCGTCGGCCATGGTGACGACGACGACCGGCGCCGCGGCCGCAGCGATCCCGAACTTGATGGCGTTCGCCGGGCCGCGCCCGTAGGTGTTGAGCACCCAGCGAACGCGAGGGTCGGCTTGCTGTGCGCGTTCGACCGCGGGGATCGTCGAATCGTCCTCGCTGTCGACGACGACGAGCATCTCCGCCGGCAGGGCGACGGCTTCGCCGATACGCGCGAGCACCGGGATCACGTCGTCACCCTCGTTGTACGCAGGGATCACCACGGTGACGCGCGGCATCACAGCAGGACGCCCTCGCCACGGAGGTTCCAGACGTCGACGACGGGCTTGGTGGTCTCGAGCGTCCGGTACGCCGGATGCGGCGCACCGATGACCAACACGTCGGCCCGTGCGACCACCTCGTCGAGCGGGAGCAGCGACGCGTCGGTTCGCACGTATGGATCGGTGCAGAGGACCTCGGCCGCCCGGAACCGGACGATCCGCTTGAGCTTGTAGGACAGGCTCGACCGCACGTCGTCGCTCTCCGCCTTGAACGCCATGCCGAGGATGCCGACGGTCTTTTCCCGCAGGCCGAACCGGGCGTCCATGCGCTCGACGAGGTACATCGGGAGACCCTCGTTGACCATCATCGCCGCATGGCCGAGGAAGAACGTGTTGTTGCTGAACCCGGCGAGCTGCATCGTGTCCTTGAACAGACACGGGCCGGCTGCGAACCCCGCTCCGGGCATGTCCTGCGCACGCGGGTAGTCGAAGGTGATGGCGTGCCGTACGCGCTCGAAATCCACGCCGTGGGAGTTGGCGATCATGAAGAACTGGTTGGCCGCGGCGAACTTGATGTACCGCCACGTGTTCGTGAAGAGCTTCGCGAGTTCGGCTTCCTCCGGGCTCGTGACCACGATCTGCTCGGTGAGCGAACGGAACAGCTCCGACGCCCGGGCGACGGTGCGATCGTTGCGTCCGGAGACGATCTGGGGCAACGAGTACAGCTCGACGAAGGCCTTCCCCTCGGCGATGCGTTCCGGGCAGAACGCCACGTCGAGATCACGGCCGAGCGCACGGAGGCGCTGCTCGACGAGCGCCGTGACCCCTGGGTAGACGGTGGATCGCAGCACGAGGAGCTGCCCGTCCCGCAGGTACGGACCGAGCGCTTCGACGGCATCGGCGACGGCTTGCGTATCGGGGTTCAGGTGCTCGTCGACCGGCGTGCCGATCACGACGATCACGATGTCGGCCGCAGCGACGGACGTCGGGTCCGTGCTCGCCCGGAAGGTGCCGGCTGCCAGGACCTCGCCGAGCACTGTCGGTGCATCGGGTTCGTCGAACGGCATGATCCCGTCGTTCACCGATGTGACGGCGGCAGCGTTCACGTCGTACGCAATCGTCGGTCGCCCAGCCCGAGCGAGCGCAAGTGCGAGCGGGAGGCCGACGTGGCCGCAACCACCGACGACGACCACGCTGGTGTTGTCCCGAATCATGCAGTCCTGACGTTAGTGACCAATCGCTGCCAGTAACCGGCTCGGGTCGGGTCGGTAGGCTCCGCCGTCGTGGCAACACTCGTCACCCACCTGCGATTCCAGCGTCGGCGTGCGTCGTCCGCTACGGAAGCGGCGCTCGCGTCGTTGGTGCTCGCCTTCCTCGCCTTCGGTGGCCGGCACACGTGGTTCTTCGGGGATGACTGGGCCTTCGTGCTCGATCGCCAGGAGCTCCTCGACCAGGGACGGATCGTCGACTTCCTCCTCGGCCCGCACAACGAACACCTGTCGAGCCTGCCGATCCTGCTCTACACGGCCATCTTCAGGATCTTCGGCGTCGACAGCTACGCCCCGTACCTGGTGTGCGCCCTCCTTGCGCACGGGGGCGTGCTCTGGGGGGTTCGCACGCTCCTCCACCGCCTCGACGCACCTGCAGGATGGCGCCTCGTCGCGATCGTGTGGCTGGGGTTCGGTGCAGGTGGGGCCGAGAACCTGCTCTGGGCGTTCCAGGTCGGCTTCGTCGGTGCCATCGCTGCGGGCATCTGGGCGGTGATCCTCGTCTTCACCGGTGCACCGTCGCTCCGACGGGACATCGGCGCTGCCGTCCTCTGCGGCGTGGGATTCCTGACGGCGAGCACCGTCGTCCCGCTCGTCGCAGCGACCGCCGTCGTCCTGGTCCGCGCCCGCGCCTACCGCCGACTCGCCATCGTCGTCGTCGCACCCGGTCTGCCCTTGCTGCTCTGGTACCTCCTCATCGGCCGCGCACGTGCGCCGCAGGTGGCACACCCGGAGTCGGTGATGCCCCAGTTCTTCACGACCGGCTTGACGTTCACGTTCGATCGGATCGTCGGCGTCGGCACAGTCGGGGTGCTCGTCGGCGCCGGCGCGTTCGTGCTGCTGCGATCGAGGACGCGGTCGGGAACCCGGCAACTCGACATCATCGATCTCCTGTTCCTGACCCCGCTCATCACCTTCGCCTTGGCCGCGTACAGCCGCTCGTACCTAGGTCTCGAGGGGGCAAAGGCGAGCCGGTACGCGTACGCCGCTGCCGTGACGCTCGTCCCGGCGCTCACACTCTCGGCGCAACACCTGTGGAGATCGCACCGCCAGATCCGGCCGGTGATCGGCTTGTGCCTCGCCGTCGCGCTCGGCGCCTCTGCATCCAACTATGTCGCCTTTCGAGCCGGCTGGAAGGAGTTCGGGCAGAACGTCCGACCCACCCTGGAACTCGCTCCGCTCCTCGCATCGGCCCCGCTTGCTGATCCAGACAGCCCAGCCGACCCGTACCTCACGCCCAACGCCACCCGTCGCCGTCTCCAGCAGCTCATCGAGACGGGCCGGTGGGAGCCGAGAACCCCATGGACCGCCGAAGTGCGAGCGGAAGTCTCACTCCGCGCCGGCGTCACGCAACGAGACGACGTTGATCTCACGTTCGACCGAGCCGATGAACCCCGTGCGGTTCCGCGGACCGGTTCGCTCGAGAGGACGTATGGCGACGGCTGCTGGCGATCGGTGACAGCGTGGCCGGACGAGTCGGTTCACATCGACCTCGGAACGCGCGGGTTGATCGAACTCACATGGCCCACTGACTCCGTGGTACTGCGGATCGTCGACGCTGACGGGACCGAGCTCGCCATGCGCCCGATCGACCTGTCGAACGGAACCACGATCGGGTTCGAGACGCTCGTCGGGTCGGTCGAACTGGTGGCTCCCGGCCCGCGAGTCGAGTTCTGCGCCGTGGCGAACCCCCGCTTCGGGGATTCCCCGACGGGCGGGACGAACGACCGCGACCGGTAACCTCGTCTGGCCCGGCATTCTCCAGAGAGAAAGCGATCGAGCACATGGTTAGCCAAGGACCGGCGTCGATCACACAACTGACCACCCCGTCCCACGTCCTCCGGGATATGTCCGAGATGACAGTCGAGGAGCTCCGGATCGAGGTCCTCCGCCTTCGCGACGAGCTGATCGGGGCGCAGGCCGAGATCGGGAATCTCCGTGGTCGGCTGGACGTGAAGCACCGCAACTACCTCGCGCTCAACTCGGTGCACAGCGCGCAGCGGGTGCTTCGAGGCTCTGATGACGACTACGTGAGGGCTGCGCGCCGGGTGCTCGGGTTCACCCGTTGGGTTCTGCTCCGCGCCCCTCGCCAGCTAGCGCGCAAGCTGCTCGACCGAGGCTGAGTTCGTGCCCGCGCCTCGATTCAGTGTCCTGACACCCGTCTACAACCCGCCGGTCGAAGCGTTCGAGGCATGCGCTGCATCGGTGTTCGCGCAGACGGCCACGAATTGGGAATGGGTGCTCGTCGATGACCGATCGACCGATCCTGCCATCGGCCTGCTCCTCGATGAGCTCGCCGCCGACGAGCGCGTGAGGGTGATCCGTCGGACCGAGAACGGCGGGATCGTGGCCGCCACGAATGACGCGTTGCACGCAGCTGCGGGTGAGTTCGTGGCATTTCTCGACCACGACGACGAGCTGACGCCCGATGCGCTGGCCGCAGTCGACGAGGTCCTCACGGCGGACGACACGGTCGACTACGTCTACTCCGACGAAGAGAAGATCGACCTCGGAGGAACGCTCTGCGACCGGTTCCGCAAGCCGGCGTGGTCACCCGAGCGGCTGCGAGCGCAGAACTACTGCTGTCACCTCTCCGTCATGCGGCGGTCCCTCGTCCTCGAGGTCGGCGGACTGCGAGACGGCTTCGACGGTGCACAGGACTGGGATCTGACGTTCCGCATCACCGAGGCCGCTCGATCGATCGCCCATATCCCGCATGTCCTCTACCACTGGCGGATGGTGGTCGGATCAGTCGCAGCCGACATCGACTACAAGCCGTACGCTTTGGAAGCCGGGCGGCGCGCCGTTGCCGCTCACCTCGAGCGCGTCGGTATCGCTGCGTCTGTCGAGATCACGGAATTCAACTTCATGGCGGTTCGTCGACGACTCACGACGCGGCCGCGCGTCAGCATCATCATCCCGACGAACGGCACCCGCAGGCGGGTCTGGGGACAGGACGTCGCACTCGTCGAGCAGTGCGTTGCGTCGATCGCTCAGCGGTCGACGTGGGACCACTACGAGATCGTCATCGTGCACGACATGATCGACGAACAAATCCTCGAACGTCTCCATCGGCATGCGCCCGGGCGGGTCGTCGCAGTCCCCTACGACCGCCCGTTCAACTTCTCGGCGAAGGTAAACCTCGGTGCGCTCAGGAGTACGGGTGATCGCCTGGTGCTCCTGAACGACGACACGTTCATCGACAGTCCCGACTGGATCGAGGTCCTCGCCGCCCACCTCGAAGAGCTCGACGTCGGCATGGTCGGACCCCGTCTGCTCCTTGCGGACGGCCGCATCCAGAGCGCCGGCCACTACAACCGCTTCGGTCCGCACCATGTCGCCGCCGGGTTCTCGACCGAGGAGATCGGACCGTACGGCTGCCTCACGTTCCCTGGAGAGCGCACGGGGCTGACCATGGCCTGTGTGAAGATGCCCCGGCGACTCTTCGAG
>Ga0194134_10001508_pt1 | contig 30608 bp, 25 predicted proteins | sample TA2KigOff0mmetaG_FD_148602 | JGI IMG/M metagenome (GOLD analysis project Ga0194134, IMG submission 148602) | Freshwater microbial communities from Lake Tanganyika, Tanzania - TA2015056 Kigoma Offshore 0m | ecosystem: Environmental > Aquatic > Freshwater > Lake | place: Tanzania: Lake Tanganyika... | reverse complement strand
CGTCCTGGCCCATCACTGCCTTCCAGTCCGCTTTTGCGCTATTCTGCTTTCGGGTCATCTGCCTTTCCTCTTTCTCCGCCGCTAACGGATTTGTGAAAGGTTTAGCATGACCCATTTCCTTTTTGCAGAACTCTTAATACTTAACCACATAAATCGGCGAGTTGAAGCATTGTGCCGGCATAGCGAGAGAGCCCAACCAGCGGCTAGTGCCCTAAACCGGCCCCGCTCCTGCGGCTGCTTGCGTAACGTAAGTCCTTGCTTCAATCCCCGTCCGTTCCCGGTATCCTGCGGCGAGTTGCCGAGCAAACTCACTTGCCAACTCCGCTTCCACCAGGTTGATCGTCGAGCCGCCGAAGCCTCCGCCGGTCATCCTTGCTCCCACTAGCCCCACACACTCCTGCGCTGCTCCCACCATCGCATCGAGCTCATCACAGGAGACTTCATAGTCCACGCGCAGGCTTTCGTGGGATTCTGCCATCAGTTGCCCCATCGCTTTGCGGTCTTCCTGCGCAAGTGCTTCGGCAAACTGTAAAACCCGCCGGTTCTCACTTACGATGTGCCGCGCACGCCGGTCGCCTCCATGTGTCGCCGCATCCCGCAGACTCGATACGCCCATCTTTCGTGCCGCAGCTTCGCAATCCGCTCTCCGCGCGTTGTATTCGCTCGACGCGAGTTGGTGCTTCACTCCGGTGTCTGCGATCACCAGCGCCAAGTTCTTTGGAATTGGCACCAGGCGATGCTCCAGGCTTCGGCAATCGAGCATTACTGCATGGCCTTCAACTCCATGCAGTGAGGCAAACTGGTCCATGACCCCGCAACCCAATCCCACGGTTTCGATCTCAGCCTGCTGACAGGCCTTTGCGATCTCAATCTTTTCCATCGACCCGTTCGCAGCCCACAGCATGGCAAGTGCCGCGGATACTTCGAGTGCTGCCGAACTCGACAAACCCGCGCCTAGCGGTATCGTCGATTCAAAAGTGAGTCCAACGTCGGGCACTGCCACACCCCGCTGCCGCAACTGCTTCAGGACACCCTCCACATACTTAGTCCATCCGGTGGGTTCGTCCGTTGAATGCCATCCTGAGCCTCCCACGGTGGCGACGGTCTCCAGTTCAATCGCTGCCGGCATCACAAACCCGTCGTTGTAATCCGTGTGTTCCCCAATCAGGTTGACGCGCCCAGGCGCGCGAAAGCGTTTCGTCACAATCCTCTATTTTGCCTTGCGAGCGGTCGTCATGAATAACGCTCCGCACGCTACCAGCACAATGCCCCAGGCGAGGTTTAAGTTCGTCCCATACAGCGTCGTCCGGATCGTTGCCGGTGCCAGCTTGGCGGCGACGATCAACAACAGTCCAATGGCTAACAGTAAGCGCCCAATGATCAGTCTCAAGTCCATATTCGTTACCAGAAGATCACGTTCAAAATCGTTACAGCCAAAAGAATCAAGCCACCCAAAGCCGCGGGCCGTTGATACCAGGCGAGGTCCACAGGATCCTTCGGCATTTCGGTGTAGGCGTACACCAGCCCTCGCAACTGTTCGACTGCCTTGGGTCGCGTCACAAGGCTAATCGCCACCGTCAGGCCGAAGCAAACACTGAAGGCCCAGATCGCCGTCCAGAAGTTTTGCGCCATCTCGCTCGGGTACACCGTGGTCGCGGCAAGCCAGCCACCTTTCAGGCCGGGTGCGGAACCCATTGGTAGAGACAATCCATGATGCACCGCCGCGGCGATCGTACCGCCCAAGAGGCCGAAGAAAGCTCCATGAGCCGTCGCACGGGCCCAAAACATCCCAAGCAGAAAGGTTGCGAACAGCGGCGCGTTCACAAAGGCGAACACGAGTTGCAAGAGGTCCATGATGTTGTTGAACTTCATGGCTGCATAGGCCGCTCCCCAGGAAGCCAGAATCCCGAACACGGTTGCTAGCTTGCCGACGTTCAGATAGTGCCCGTCGGATTGCCCGGGCTTCAGGTAAGCCTGATAGATGTCATAAGTCCACACAGTGTTGAATGCCGTCACGTTGCCGGCCATCCCCGACATAAAGCTCGCCATCAGCGCCGTCAAGCCCAGTCCCAACATCCCGGCCGGGAAGAAGGTCTGCAGCATCAACGGAATCGTCATGTCATAGTTCAGGCTGCCATCCGGCTTCACCGGCAACTGAAACGCGCCATTGGTCTGAGAGGAAATCGCGATGGCAATCATTCCTGGCAGAGTCACCAGGGCGGGGAACACCATCTTCGGAACGGCCGCAATCAGAGGAGTCTTTCTAGCCGCGAGCATCGAATCCGCCGCCATCGCGCGCTGAACCACCAGGAAGTCGGTACACCAATAGCCAAAGCTCAGCACGAAGCCAAGGCCCATCGCCATGCCAAACCACTCGATCCCCATCGGATTCGCCGACGGGCTCGACATCTGCGTCCAGGCATGAGTGTAAGCTCCAGCGACATAGCCTTTCGATACCGCGACGGCTTCCAGCTGCTTTACTAGCCCGTTCCATCCGCCGACATTCTCCAGCCCCACCAGCACGAGCGGGAAGAAGCCCGCGCAGATCAGGAAAAACTGCAGCACCTCGTTGTAGATTGCCGAAGTGAGCCCACCGAGAAAGATGTAAACCAGCACCACCAGTGCTGCCAGCGCTATCGAAGCATCGAAGTTCCAGCCGAGCAGGGAAGCGAGCAATAGCCCCATCGCGTAAAGCGAGATCCCCGAAGACATCACGGTCATGCTTGCGAACGTGATCGCATTGAAGGCCCGAGTCTTCTCGTCAAACCGCAGCTTCAGGTATTCAGGCACCGATCGCGCCCGGGAGCCGTAGTAGAACGGCATCATGAACACACCCACGAACACCATTGCCGGCACGGCACCCACCCAATAGAAATGGCTCGTCGCAATGCCGTATTTGGCTCCCGAGGCAGCCATTCCCATCACCTCTTGGGCCCCCAAGTTTGCGCTCAAGAATGCAAGCCCGGCGATCCAGGCTGGGATCGCTCTGCCCGACAATAGATAGTCCTCAGCGGAGCGCATATTGCGCCGCAACTGAAAGCCGATTCCCAAGACAAATGCGAAGTAGGTGATGAGGATCGCGTAGTCGATCCAGTGAAGTTCGATGTGTGGCACGAACGAACCACCTTATCACGGGGTATGATTCACTCTGAAATGTTATCCGCCAAACAAGTCGACGCATTACTCCAGATGGACGGCCCGGACCGCTACGATTACTTCATCAAAAAGGTCGTCGCCGACGGTGAAGCCTGGGGCTTATTTGAAGACGGCTGGGCCATGGGCAGCGACGCACAAGGCAAGCCAACCTTCCCGATCTGGCCCGGTGAGGAGTTTGCTGCGCTCTGCGCTGTCGGCCCCTGGGCGGAATTCGAGCCCTCCGAGATTGACCTCGATGATCTGGTCGAAGAGCTCCTACCCAAGCTCAAGAAGGACGGCATCATGCCAAGCCTACTCAGATCCCCCGACGGTAAGTCCGTTCTCGCCTCTGTCGAGCAGATGCTCGAAGATCTCACCACAGAGATGGGCTAGAACTTGATGCCCTGCTTAGCCAGAGCAGTGCGAATCCGATCTTCCGTATTTGTGCTGCTGCCCACCTCGTAAGCCATGATTTTCCCGTCGCGGCCCACAACGACCATGGTTGGAATCGCGTTCACTTCCTGATTTTGAATCTGGCTATACAGCTTGACCAATCTCGGCATCTGATCTCCGCAAAGCGCACACCAGGTGGCCCAGAAATGCACCAACACTGGCTTGCCCTTGAATTGCGACAACATCTCAGGTGCGGGCTTGACTACCAGATCCTGCGTCTGAAGCATCCTTGCTGTGACATCCAATTTGTCCACGTCGAAAAAGTCAGCAGGCGGGGTGAAGTGGAAATCGTAGTCCTTTGGCAAGCTGCCAATGCGCAAGTACCTGCGTCGCACCGATGAATAGGAGCGCCTGAATTCGAAGGGCCTCATCATGGACGAACCGCCTTCGTTCACAGATGTTTCTCTTGGCACCAGAAGTCTTACCGGATCGATCCAGAAAGTCCGCTCCCAAAGGGTTTGACCCTCGTGGACCTCATACTGAGCCCTTACTACTTTGCACAAAACGGAGCTGCCTCCATCCAAAACGCATTCGTCTGGTTGGAATTCTGCAGACTTTAGTCGGCTCATTCTTGGCGCGTTTGCCGGAATGGAGATTCGCAAGCTGCTCACAGTACTATTCGCCTCATTGCCAAGACCCCTCCTGTCGATAACCGGGCCAGTCACCCGGTCAGCAACGTACTGGCGCAGGTGTGGCGCCGCGATCCATAGGTTCGACCCGTCGGCGACCACTTCATATTGGCCCAGGAAACCACTGGTAGCAAATCGCAGCTTGGTTGGCGATTCCATGATCAATACGGTTTGCCGACGATTCCAGTCCCCTCGAGTGTCACTTCGTGATTCGACCAGGGAATCTGTTTCAATGTGAAAGGTCTTTAGGGAACGGTAGTTGTCGTCAACCTGCTTGATGAGTTCAGCCGGGGTTTGCTGCGCCAGAGCCAGGAGGAGCAAAAAGGACATTCGAACCTCCTGGAATGTTGATGCTCGAGGAGGCTCGAATGTGGAGGGAAAATTAGTTCGGCCAGCCGCCAGCGAGCGCTTTGTAAAGCGCGACGCTTTCGATCAACACCTGAGTCCGTGCGGCGGCACGCTGGTAATCAGCGTCCAGCAGACCGCGCTGCGCGTCGAGCACTGAGAGAAAGTCATTCACTCCAGCGCGTTGTAAGTCACTCGATAACTCAAGCGATGTCTGCGCCGAAGCACTGGCAGCAGCCAGTTTCGCTTCACGTTCTTTCTGTCGTTCCATTGCGGCAATCGCGTTGGCTGCTTCTTCAAACGCAGTGAGAATCTCGTTGCGGTAGGCGAGCTTTTCCTGCTCAACGCGAGCGTCGTTCAAGGCGATGTTCGATTTGATGCGCCCGCTGTTGAAGATTGGCAACTGTAACTGCGGCCCGATGTTAAAGAAGTTGCCGCCACCGAGACTGAAGCTACCGAGTGAGGTGCCCTGCCGGCCGACTAACCCATTGAGCGTCACTTTCGGATACAGATCCGTGCGCGCCTGTTTTAGCCTTTGCATCGCCGCAGCCAGGCGGGCTTCCGCGGCGCGGACGTCCGGGCGGCGCTTGAGGAGCTCACTAGGCAGGTTTGGGTTCAATGCAGGAGTAGTCAGTGTGCCGCCATCCGAGACCGTGAAGGTCTCTTCGCCAACAAGGACGGCGAGCCGGTTGCGGTGCAGGGAGCGATCCGATTCGAGGCCCGGCATCGTCGCTTCTGTATTGGCAAGTAGTGTCCGCTGCCTCTCGATGTCGAGTTGGCTCGCGATCCCAGCCTTCACGCGATCCTCAGTCAATTCGAGCAGCTCTTGCTGCGTCGCTATGTTTCGCTTGAGGATTGCGATGCGATCCTCGATTCCCCGGAGCGAGATGTAATATCTGGCCGCTTCGGCGCTCACGGTAATGGCGAGGTCTTCGCGGGTTTGTTCGGCTGCTGCGACGTCGGCTCGAGCAGCGGCGAGGCCAGCGCGGTTCGAGCCAAAGAAGTCCAGTTCCCATTTCATATCGAGGCCACCCTGGAACAGACCCGTTTCAAAGGGCGACACGAAGCTGCCAGATTGCTGGGCTCCGCTCGGATTTGGGATGCGAACAATGCCCTGGGCGAAGCCCCCGCGCAGGCGTTGCGCCGAGCCAGTGCCTGAAACGGTTGGCCCCAGCTTGCTCTTGGCATCTCCAGTTAGTGCTCGTGCTTCAGCAATGCGCTGCGCGGAGCTTTGGAGGTCGACGTTTTGCTTCAGTGCCTTTTCAACGATGCGGTTCAGCTCTGGATCACCATACTGAGTCCACCAGCTTCCCACTACGCAAAGCAATACAACTCCATGCATGTTAGCGGCCCTCCCCTTTGGCTTCGATCGAAAGATCCATTTGCTGGCCGGGATAGAGCTCGGCGGTCTTGGGCAGCTTGTAGAGCACCTGAAGTACGCGAGTGTCGACGCGCTCGGTCGAGTCGCCCGTGAGGTTGCGCTTGGGAATCACGTACGGCTCCACTCGAACGAATGACAGCGGGTAGCGGATGGCTGCGTTGCCGCGCACCGATCCTGTCGCGGCCGCACCGGGCTGATAGCGCCACGCATCCTTCTCGTCGATGTCGGCGCGGATGTGTAGCTCGTCCACTCGCCCCATCAGGATGAGAGGTTGCGAGAGCGCTCCGGCCTGGGCATACTCGCCTACGCGAACCTTCAACTGCAGGATCTTACCGTCAATGGGAGAGGTGACCTGAAGGCGCGAGATATCCGCCTGGATTCGCCGCACCTGCGCCTCGGCCTGCTTCACCTCGACACGCGCCACTTCAAGATCGGGCTGCCAGGCACCGGCCTTGAGCAACTTGAGGCTGGCCTCGGCTTCGGCGGTACGCGCTTCGGCACTTTCCACCGAACGCCGCCGCCGAAGGAGGTCTTCCTGCCGGATGGCACGAGAGTCCTTGACCGCTTCGAGAACACGCAACTGGACCTTTGCATCTTCGAGTTGCGCTTTGGCTTCGTTTAGCCGAGCTTCCGCCGGGGGAAGTTCTTCCGGCCGGGGCGAGGCTTCGAGCTTCGTCAAGCGGGCTCGGGCCAAGCCTACTGTGGTTTCGCGCAGAGCAAGTTCCGCACGAAGATCACGGTCATCGAGCGAGAAGAGCAATTGCCCCTTCTTAACTGTGTCGCCTGCTGCCACGGCGACTCGCGTGACCAGCCCGGGAACGGGAAGACTGACCCCGATGTTTTCGGAAGCCGATTCAACCAGGCCCACGGCTCCGACCTGTTTGGCATAAGCTGCCGTGGGTGGCGTCACCTTGGGTTGCGCATTCACAGAGGCGGGGGTCAAGCGTTTCACGCTCCAGATCGAAAGCGTCAACGTAATCGCCGCCAGGAAGGGCATTGCGTATTTGAGAATCATCAGTTCATTCCTCCATTCTGTTCGACATGGGTTACAAGGCCGTCGTTCATGTGAGCGATGCGATCGGCGAAGTTATAAATGCGGTTGTCATGCGTTACCACCAGCACGGCCCGCTCTGGGCGCACGGCGATTTTGCGCAATAGTTCCATCACGTAATGCCCGGTATGCTCGTCGAGCGCCGAGGTGGGCTCGTCGCAAACGATCAGTTTTGGGTCATGAATCAGTGCACGGGCAAAGGCGACACGCTGTTGTTGTACGCCCGAGAGTTGATTGGGTCTGGCATTGACGCGGCTGCCGAGCCCCAATTCGTCGAGGAGAGTCTTTGCCTTCTCGACGGCTTTCTTGAGAGGCCAGTTGGCGGCGAGCAGAGGGACAGCTGCGTTCTCAGCCGCGGTCAGCGCTGGCAGCAAGTTGAATTGCTGAAACACGAATCCAAGGTTTTCGCGTCGAAACTCGACTGCCTTCGAGCTCTTCAATTGATGCAGCGCCGTACCGAGCACATGCAAGTCGCCGCCCGTTGGGTTCAACAACCCGGCAATCACACTGAGCAGCGTCGTCTTGCCGCAGCCCGAAGGCCCAACGAGGAATGTCATTTCGCCGAGCGGAACCGTGAGGTCTACTCCACGCAGTACCTTCACTTCGTCCTCGCCAGCCCCAAAGGACTTCAAGACCTGATTGCAAACTACCGCTTGAGTATTCATAACTAGCCTCGAAACACCACTGCTGGCTCTAGAACGATGACTTTGCGCACGCTGAAAGCACTTGCGAGAATGACGATGAAGAACACCACCGCCGCGGTTCCCTGCATGATTTCGGGCAACATGCGGAAGCCGCGTAGATCGAGATTGGATTGGAAGGCTTCAAAGAAGGCGGCCGTCATCGAGATGCCGATGCCGTAGCCGATGGCGCCGACGATGAGAGCCTGCATCAGGATCATGCCGACGATTCGCAGGTCGGACACTCCGATCGCCTTGAGGGCTCCGAATTGCTTCAAGTTCTCGATGGTGAACAGATAGAACGTTTGCCCCGCGACGACGGTACCTACAATCAGAGCGATCACGACCGTGATCCCAAAGTTGATTGGGATGCCCGTGTTCTTGATGTAGTACCAAATGGTCTCCCAACCCAATTCATTCGCCGTGAGTGATTTCAAGCCCGTTGCCGCAGTGATTCTGCGATTCAGTTCGGCGTCGGCGATGCCCTGCTTCGCTTTGGCAAGTACAAACGACATCTGGTTGCGCTCGCGGCCTACAAACGAGATGGCTTGCGAGTAGCGCGTGTAGAAGACCGGCAGATTTACGAAGGGGGCATTTGAATCGACGACTGCCACAATGCGCACGGTGTGGTCGTTGAGGTCGAGGGTACGGTGAATGGTGACGGGTTCATTAGGGAAGAAGAACTTGTAGCCAACCTGATCGATGGCAATGGTCTCCGGCTCCTGCAGGGCATCGATATTGCCCTTGATGATGCGGCGCGGCATACCGATGAGGGAGGCGTCGTCCAGGCCCATCAGGATGATGCCTCGGAAGCGGCCATCCGGTGCCTTGGCGCGCGAGGTTCCCTTGAAGAGCGGCACCGCCCATTCGACACCTTCAACGCCACGGATCCGAAACAGATCCTGATCGGTCAGCGCCTTCACTTCGTCGAGGTATTGGGTTTTGGCGTCCATCACCCAAATCTTGGCGTCCACAATGTCGTCGATTTGCGCCGCCGTCCGGTTCATCAATCCGCAGAAGATCGAAACCTGGTGCGACATGAGGAACGTAGAAAAGGCGATTGCAAAGATCAGGCCAAGGTATTTGGCCTTGTCTCCTGTCAGCATTTGCCAGGCTATGAATCTCATACTTTTCCTTTCATAGTTGAACTTACGTCTAAAGATTAAACAGTGTTCAATCAAGGTGCAAAAAAAATGGCCTAATGTCTCAATACCCCGTGCATTAGGATGTCGATTTGGCGGTCGATGAGCCTCATCCGCTCAATCCACGGGAAAGTCTTGATCGAGATCTGAGTGGATACAAGCCCGTGGATGGAGACCCAGAGGCTCTGCGCCAACTCTTCCGCGTCTACGAGTTGCTCGCGAGCGAAGCCGCCAGCGACGATTTCGGCCGAAATGGAGCGAAGGCATCCGAAGGTCTTCATCCCGTCTTCCATAAAGGCGGCATAGATTCTTTCATTGCCTTCGATTGTATTCGGCTTTACGAATATAAGTGTATAGTGATGAGGAAATTCCAAGCCAAATTCAATGTAAGCTCTTAAGCCTCGCCGCATCCTCGCCTGGGCAGTGTCGTTATCAGCCCGGATGGCCTCAAGCCGGGCGCTGAGCCGAGAAAAGGTCTCCCGAACCAGCACCGCCATGATATGTTGCTTGTCTTCAAAGTAGTGGTACAGGACGCCAGGGGAGGCCCCAACTTTGCTGGCAATGCTGCGGATGGAGGTATCCTCAAAGCCGTGGACCAGGAAAAGCTGACGCGCTGCGTCGAGGATGTCTTCGCGCAGGTTTTCGCGGTATTCGGCTCTTCGATTACTCAAGTTCATTGAACCCTGTTCAATTTATCAAGGTTTATTCAACTTGACAAGAGGAAAAGTGCCATGGCGCCCCCACGGGGATCCCGACCGCGGATCGCCTTGCGTTTCAGGTAGTCCTCAAGAGTCTTTTGTTTTCCGGTCGATTCACAGACATCGATGAGTTCGCCGCTTGGGCTGGTGCGAGACCAGATGGCCTTTTCGGCACGCTGGATGGCGGGCGAGAACTTGCGGCGGTTGAGCCAGCGTTGCTTCACGCCGATCTTCATGGCTGAAGCAATCATCGCGGTTGCGCTGTACTCTTCATAGGCGGTGGGGTGATCAATGACCTGACGCCACATCCCATTCGGGGTTTGCCAGCGCAGCAGCGTTTCGAGCAGAAGAGAAAGATCGGGGCGCAGCTGCGGCATCGATTCGCAAGCCAGTGCAAGTCCTAGGGCAGGGAAGGCATTGCCTCGGCCCCAGGCTGCGTCGCATAGCGGTGAGTGGCGCCAAAGACCATCGGCCCTCAAGTTCAGTTTGCTCAGTTGCTGGTAGTGTTCGAGCGCTAGAGCATGACGCCCTGCTCGAGCCAGCAGCGGCAGGCCCATAAAGACCCCGTCGCTCATCTCGTTGTAGATCGCAAAGTTGGCACAATCAGCCGCTGCCTCGAGCCTTTGCCGATAAACTGCTTTCCCTGTTTTGCGGTGCAACTCATCAAACAGAAGATGTCCGCTCAAGTGGCTGGCCGTGAGGTTCACCAGGCTATCGCGAGTGCCATCGACGAAGGGGGCAACCAGGCGCTCAACGTCTGCCAGCGCACCCAGCCTGAACCGGCCGATCAGAGCAAATGCCTGAATGTAGACCACCTCGGTAAGCGTTTGGCCATAAATCGAAGTCAGCGAATTGGGCTTGGCAAAGGCGAACAGCAGCAATCTACGCAGCATGATTAATGATGGCCGCCGAAAGTGCGAGCCACTTCAATCATAAATGCGGGCCGGCCACTACGGGCATTGTTGGCGACCTTGTATCCGAAAATGATCAGTGTTCTTTTGTCGCGTTGGAAGGACAAGCCGGCGATGGCTGCCCCAAGATCGTTGGTGCCGCTGAATCAATCTGAGACAATGCCCCAGCGCTTGGTGAGTGGTTGTTCGACGCCAACCATGATGGAATAGGCGCGTCGTCCAAAGATCTGCCGGGTGCCAAAGCTGGGGCCGACAGTGATTCGAGTGCGTGATTGAGGCACGCGAATGCTGGCATTGCCTTAGACCCAATAGCCGGTTTTCTTGTTGTCAAAGCTGACTGGAATCATGAAGCTGCCCGTCAATTTGAACTGCCACTTCTTTTCGATTGGGATCATCGATTTCAACCCAAAGCCGAGCGCGCGATTGCCGGAACCGGGAATGGAGAACCCATAAGCGCTCGAAGCCAATGCGGTGTTCTTGCCGATGCCGTAGGTGGCAAAAGTGAAACTATTCCAATAATTGCCGCTTTGGAAGCGGTTGAGCTGGGTTTCGTGAGCGAGCGCAAATTCTCCCTTCGAGGTGATGTCTGCGCTCGGAATGCCAACGATCAGTGACTGCGAATAAAGGCAGCCAGCAGTGAGGATGAGAATTAGGGATTTATGAATCAACCTTCATTTTAAGATATCTTCATCTGTCGGTGCAACTCGGCTGGAGCCGACTGGTTCGCGTTCGAAAAACGGCCGGCCTCGCTCCATCCATTCCGGCTTCGGAGCGTCTTTGAGAAAGTGCTCAAAGAACTCGAACATGCGCTGGGCGAAGTGCATCTGGTTGGCCCGGATGCGGAGGTTGTGCGGCTCGCCGTTGTAGTTGAACAGGTAGATCTCTTTGCCGAGGCGGCGCAGCGAGAGGTAAAACTCGATGCCCTGATACCACGGCACGGCGTCGTCGGCGTCGTTGTGCATGGTGAGGACGGGAGTCTTAATCTGCTCCATGCGGAAGAGCGGCGAGTTTTCGAGGAATCGCATCGGGTACTGCCAGGGCGTGCCGCCGATGCGGCTCTGGGTGCGCTCATATTGGAACTGGCGCGGCCGCCCCGGACCCCAGCGAATGCCGTTGTACGCGCTAAACATGTTGACGACCACCGCACCGGCCTCGGCGGCGCGGAACAGATTGGTGCGAGTGAGCATGTAAGCGATCTGATAGCCGCCCCAGCTATGGCCCTGGATGGCGATGCGCTTCTCATCAACGTAGCCCTTTTCGATCAGCTTCTGGATTGCGGGGATCACGCAGGCCATGGCGCTGTCGCCGGGGTAGCCTTCGCGGTAGGCGATGTCGGGCGTGATCACGATGTAGCCATTGGAGACATAGATCGGGATGTTGATCGAGTTCGTTGGGCGGGGTTCAGCGAAGTTGTTCACGTTTTGGCTGAGGCGCTCGTAGATGTAGACCATCACCGGGTACTTCTTCGATTGGTCGAAGCCTTCCGGCTTGTAAACCGCAGCCTTGAGCGCCTTGCCATCCGTGGAGCGGAAGGGCATCAATTCTGAGGTACCCCAGTAGAAGCCGGCGATCTGCGGATTCGCGACGGATACCTTGGCAAAGGACTGCATGCCGGCATTGGTGACGAGCAGATCCGGGTACTCCCGGAAGGTGCCCGCGGTCAGCAGCAATACATCGGCGTGCTTGGCGCGCACTGGATTGGAATAGCTCTTGTCGGACCAGATCAGCTGGCGGGGGTCGGCCGAGCCATCCACCGTATCGACGAAGAAGCCGGTTTCGCGCGATTCGAGCGACTCGGCGCGGAGCAACACAGGCTTTGCCGCGTCGAGTCCATCGAGGCGCTCTTCAGATTCTGTTCGCACGACGCGGAACTGGATGGAGCGCTTGCGGCCCACGCCATCGGTGAGGTTCTTGGCGAGGCGGCCATCGGGGGAAACCTGCCAGATATCGAAGCGATCCGCCAGTAGAACAGCCTTGCCGTCTTTGGTCCAGGTGGGGAAAGCATAGGGGCCGGGTTGGCCTGGAGAATCGTAATCCTCATTGAAGAACGCAGTATTGAGGCCCGTAGTGAGGTTCACCTCGTTGCCAGAAGCGACGTTGAGGCAGAGCCAGTCTTTGGAATCAAAGCGGATGCCGAAGCGCCCGTCGGGCGACCACGAGTAGTTCGACCGGCGCTTGGTGCCAAGCAGCTTGCGCTCCCCAGTCAAGGTGTTCACCAGGTAGTGGTCGTTGATACTGCTGTCGTTGTAATCTTCCTCGATGCGATAGGCGCGGTCGTCGCTGGCGAAGGCGAACAGTCCGCTTTCGTTCGGGATGATTTGCTGCAGATCGGGGCTGGCGAGTTGGACTACCTTCGCATCGGCAATGTGCAGCACGGCACGGTAAGTGCGATTGCGCTCCTGCGCGGCTTGCACTTTCTGCATCGGTTGGATGTGTTCGTCTTTGTAGTGCCAGAGATCGTAGTTCACCTTGGGGCCGTCTTCTTTTTTGACGGCCGGCTTTTCGGGCGCGGTGGGGAAGAACAACCGTGCACCGTCGCGCGAGAAGCTCAAAGTGCCGCGGTCTGAAACCTTCGTGGTGACCATGGCACGAGCGGCGGAAGGCTTGCGATCCCAGAGATACACCGAGTCTGCGGAAAGAAAAGCAAGTTGAGCCTGCTTTTCATCCCAGGTGAACTTCGAGTATTTGCCTTTGGCGCTGACGAGCGCGAGCGGTGTACCGTCCCAATCGGCGGTGTTCATGGAGAAGACGCCTTCGCCCGTGGCGTAGATCACGTTAATGCCGTCTTTGGAGGCGGCGAAATCGGTAACGCCGGTCATTGACTTCTGGACGCCATCGGCTAGGCGATGCACCTTGAGTGTTTTGTCCTTGTCGTCGAGCAGGAAGGCGATCACCGAGGTGGCTTCCGCGGGTAACTGATAGCTCTTGACGTTTTCGATGCGAGTGAGCTGGCCGGATGTGAGGTTGGCGACGACGAGGCCGGGCTTACCTTTCGCGACACCCTTGTTCGGGAACGTCGTGAAGGCGGCAAACTTCGAATCGGGCGTGAAGCCAATGACGCTGGTGCGCTGAATGGGCGGACCTTCTCTCTCGGGATCGGGCGGTGGCGGCGGCGGCCGTAATCCAGCGGGCTCTTTGATCTCGGTGTTGGTGGCCAGGTTGCGAAGCACCACTTCGCCGTCAGCATCTTGAGGGAAAAGCGCGTAGCCTAGGTATTTGCCATCGGCAGAAAGCTTCTGCCCTGAGATCGACCGCCAGTTGACTGTGTCCGCATAGGACATCGGGCGTTTCTGTTGAGCGCTAAGCGAGCACACCAAAAGTAGGGAAAGCCAAAGACCGGAGAGGCGCATATTTCCGTCAGTTTAGCTCTTCCGTCTGCCTTTCGCTACACTTGGGGATATGAGCGAAAACGAGACAACCCCACCTCCGGCAAGTTTCGAATTCCTTATCGCCTCGATCATCATGCAAGCTCAAGTGCAACTCGGGATGATGGCGATGCCAGGTAGCGAAGGGGAGCAGGCTGAGCCCAATTTGGTTTGGGCCAAGCATACGATCGATATGCTGGGCGTGCTTGAAGAAAAGACCAAGGGCAACCTGACACTCGAAGAGCGTCGATTGCTTGAGAATTCCCTGACAGAACTCCGCTTCCGGTACGTGCAGGCAACCCAGTCTTGAACCCCGCGGTAAGGATCACCGTTCTCGGCTCGGGCACCAGTGTGGGTGTGCCGATGATTGGTTGTTATTGCCGTGTTTGCCAAAGTGCCGACCCGCGAGACCGCCGACTACGCCCGAGTGTGGCAGTCCAGTTCGATGGCCGCGTGGTGCTGATCGATGCGGGGCCCGATTTTCGCGAGCAGGCGCTGCGTGCGGCACTGCCTCGAATTGACGCGATCCTGATCACTCATGCTCATGCCGATCACATCCTTGGCCTCGATGACGTGCGCCCGTTCAACTACCGGCAAAAGGAAACGATCCCGATCTACGCAACGGCCGAAGTGATCGAGGTAGTGAAGCGGATTTATCAATACGCGTTTGAGGACAAGCCGACGCAATCGACCAAGCCGAAGCTCGAGATGATCGAGATCGACCGCGACCCTTTCACGGTGGCTGGCATGGAGTTTCAGCCGATTCCTCTCGAGCATGGACGCGGCCGCTCGACGGGCTACCGATTTGGGGCGGCGGCTTACTTGACAGATCACAATCTGATTCCCGCCGAGAGCCTGAAGTTGCTGGAAGGCCTGGATGTCTTGTTCGTCGACGGGTTGCGCTACAAGCCGCATCCGACGCATTCGCATGTTGCCAGAAGCCTTGAAAACATTGAACGGCTGAAGCCACGACGGGCTTATCTGACGCACATCTGCCACGACTTGCCGCATGCACGTACCGAAAGCCAATTGCCTCCTCACGTGCGCCTCGCCTATGACGGCCTTGAGATTCCTGTTGGCAACGCGCCAGCTCATGCGGCGACGCCGGTGAGCGAAGAATTGAAGGTTTACTGGAACCTCAATGACCTCCCGAAGGACTTCGGCCCCAGTGCGATCGCCGTGGGGAATTTCGATGGTGTGCATGTCGGCCATCAGCAGATTCTGGAACGGTGCCGGGTTTTGGCTGGTGAGCGCTGGTTGAAGCCAACGGTACTGACTTTTCATCCGCACCCGAAGAAGCTATTGAAGCCGGAGTTGGCTCCGCAATCTCTGGATCCAATTGAGACACGTCTGGAGCGGATGCGATTGGCCGGGATTGCGCAGGTGGTGGTGTTGCCTTTCGACGAGGAACTCTGCTCGTTGCCAGCCAACGAATTTCTGCGCAAGATTTTGTCCGACAAGCTGGATGCCAAAGCCGTGCTGGTGGGAGATAACTTCCGCTTCGGCAACAAGGCCACCGGCGATGTGAAATTGCTGAGAGAATTGGCCCCAAAGCTAGGGTATGAGGTGGAAATCACCGAGGCTGTGACCACTCGCGGAAGATTGGTTTCGAGCACTGTCATCCGCGACTTGCTGATGAGGGGCCAAGCGGGGCTAGCCAATCGCTTGCTAGGCTATGAGTTTTACCTCGAAGGAAATGTAGTTTCCGGTTTTGGCGTCGGATCCAAGCAAACCGTGCCGACGTTGAACCTGGATGTGAAACCCCTTCTGGCGGGCGAGCGAGTGATTCCCGAAGCGGGCGTCTACGTCACCCAAACACAAGATTCGATTGATGGCCGCACCTGGCCTTCGATCACCAATATCGGCTACCGTCCCACGTTTGGAGGTAGCGATTTGAGCATTGAAACATATCTGCTGGAGCCTTTGGTTGGAGATACGCCAGCCAGGATTCGAGTTGATTTTCGTGCCCGGCTCCGAGAGGAACGCAAGTTCGAAAACCCTTCCGAACTCAAGGCGCAAATTCTCCGGGATGTGGAGCGCGCGCAAGCTTACTGGCGACGACGCGCACGCTGGACCCGCCCGGCCAACGACTTTTAAACTAGGAACAGAAAGAAAGAACCCACACATATGAGTTTGAGCGCAGGAAAAAGAGCACATTTAGACAAGCTGTCCAACAAGGCTGGCATCATTGCCGCCGCCGCAATGGACCAGCGCGGCAGCCTGGCCAAGAGCCTGGCCTCTGCCAAGGGCGTTGCCCAGTCTGAAGTCTCACAGGAGATGATGGAAGAGTTCAAGGTGGCCGTCGTCAAGACGTTGACCCCTCATGCGAGCGCCATCCTTCTCGATACCGAATTTGGCCTCCCCGCCGCCAAGGCGCGCGCCTCCAACGCCGGCCTGCTGCTGGCTTATGAAAAGTCCGGCTATGACAACACCCAGCCCGGCCGTCTGCCTGATTTGCTGCCTGACCTGAGCGCCCGCCGCATCAAGGAACTTGGCGCCGATGCCGTCAAGATCCTCATCTACTACACCCCGTTTGATTCCGCCAAGGTCAATGACATCAAGCACGCATTCATCGAGCGCATTGGCAGCGAGTGCGAAGACCAGGAAATCCCGTTCTTCCTCGAGTTCGTCGGCTATGACCACAATGGCGGCGACGAGAAGGGCCTTGAGTTCGCCAAGCTGAAGCCGCAGGTTGTGCTGAAGAGCATGGAAGAATTCACCAAGCCGCGCTACAAGGTGGACGTGCTGAAGGTGGAAGTTCCGGTGAATGCCGAATTCGTGGAAGGTTCGAGCGTCTACAAGGGCGCATCGGCCTACACCCGAGCCGAAGCTCTTGGCCACTACCGCGCCGCCGCCGACGTGACCGACCTGCCGTTCATCTACTTGAGCGCCGGCGTCAGCAACGCCCAGTTCACCGAGAGCCTGGCGATGGCTTCTGAAGCCGGCACTCCGTTCTCGGGCGTGCTTTGCGGCCGCGCCACCTGGAAGGAAGGCATCCCGGTTTACTCGAAGCAGGGTCTCGATGAGCTGCAGAAGTGGCTCGACACCGAAGGCATCAAGAACATCAACGCCGTGAACGCTGCGTTGGGTGCAGCGAAGCCCTGGCACAGCCGCTTGAGCTAGTTCAAAGCGATCGTAAACAAGATCGGCCCACTCCGTCGGAGTGGGCCGATTTTTTGTCGAAACCGCAATTTATTGGTTTGGCTAGGATTCTTGGTCGTCGAGAAGTATTTCAATTGCCTGATTCTCCTCACTTTTGCATAGACTTCTGCATCTGTTGAGGTAATCTCTTGCCTGCTCAACTCTACTAGTCTTGGAATACGCCTTCCACAAAAAGAACAGATCACTTGCTTCTGCCAAATGCATGTAGTCTAGTTTCTCCATGATCGCGACTGCTTCGGTATTCCTGTTCGTGGCTTCAAGAGTGGCGCAAAGGAAGCGGACAATGATTCTCAATTGGCCAGCGGGCCTCAAGTCCCAATAGAGTTCAGACTTCAAGAAGTCAATTGCTTCTGAGTATTTTCCAAGAGAACTCAGTTCCAGCGCTTCATTCATGACATTTCTGGCATAGGTCATTGCCGTCCATTCTCCCGTTTTTCTTGACGGCGACAGGAACGTCCCTCGCATTGATGATCGACTAGCCGATGGCCAAACCGACACGGATGCGCCACGGTTGATGGCGGCCAAGTTGGAGCACAGCATCAAGACTTGTAAGAGCTCTATCGATGGGCGAACTACGCGGCATGAGAGCTACAGCATAGGGTTGAGCGATCGGCGGCTGGTGGAGAATGCCTTTGGTTGGATGAAACGGACCAGCGACCTGAAGAAGGTCAAGCTGCTGGACTTGGACGAGGTGGGAAGGTTGGTAGGATTCCACAAAGGGCATCTCGCTCTCCACCTGCAGCGGGGCAGGTGGAGAGCCATGCTCAAAGACTACTTTGCTCTGATGGCAACGGTGGCGGTGGTGTTTTCCCACTCCATGCCGAGTGCTTTATCGGTGAGGGTGATCTTGAAGGATTCCACCAGAGCGGAGGCGGCCTTAACTTTCATCTTTGTGCGCCCAAGGTCATTCGCCTCGCTGTACACGGTGCCCCACTGGCCGGTCTGTTTGTTGACGACGAGGGTCCACTCCTTTTCGTCGGGGATCACGTAAAGGGTATAGTCGCCCTTGGGTACTGCGAGTGTGCCGATTATGAGACCGGTTTCGGTATGCAGGCTGGTGGCTGCGTTGGCGCCTGCGCGCCACACCTTGCCGAACGGGACGAGCTCTCCGAAGATCTTGCGGCCCTTGACGAAGGGCGAGTTGTACTTGATCGCAACGGCCTGGCCGTCAATGGTTGCGGTGGCTTCGGCTGCCGGGCTGGCCGGGGCCTTCTTCTGTTGGGCGGTGGCCAAGCCGACGGAGCCCAAAATCAAAACGGTGCTAAGGAGCAGATGCTTCATATCAGATAGGATAGTCGACATGAAACGACGAGAACTGATCCAGTCGGCCGCTGGCCTGACGATCCTCAAGAGCGGCATGCTGCGCGGACAGACGGCGCCAAGCAACAAATTGAACGTTGCCCTGATTGGAGTTTGGGGCCGTGGGACCGCTCATTACAACTCTCTGCTGAATGAGAATGTGGTGGCTCTATGCGACGTGAACGAAATTCGCACGCGCGAGGCGGCTCAGATCTTCCCCAAGGCGAAGTTGCATTGGGATTGGCGGCGGGTGATGGATCAGAAGGATGTCGAGGCAGTGGTGATTTGCACCGCTGACCACCATCATGCGTTTATCGCGAACTGGGCGATGAATCGCGGGATGCATGTGTTCTGTGAGAAGCCGCTTGGAATTAGCGTTGAAGAAGCGCGCGTTGTGCGCGCCAACTATCTGCGGCAGCGCACGAAGCTGGCGACGCAGCATGGCACGCAGCGGCATGCGTATCCAAATTTTGAACGCCTGCGCGAGTTGGTACTCGATGGGGCGATTGGGGATCTGGTGCGTGTGCACAGTTGGGATGCGCGGGAATTGCCACGCCCTGGATATCCCAAGGGAGAAGGGAATCCGCCGGCTGAGCTCCACTATGAGCAGTGGATCGGGCCATCGCCATATCATCCCTACAGTGCCCAGTATTTTGGCGGCTCCAATGGTTTGAACTGCCTGTTCTGGAACATGTATCGCGACTTTGGCGTGGGCCAGATGGGCGACATGGGCGCGCACACGATGGATCTGGTTTGGAACGTGATCGACGCTGGTGCTCCGAGCACCATCGATATCGATACGGATGTGAGCGACAAGTATCATCCCGAAATTTGCCCGGTGAAGTTGAAGGCGCACTTTACGCATGCCGCGAACTCCTGGCGCGGACCGATCGAAGTGGTTTGGTATCAGGGTGGGCTGAAGCCCGCCGCACCGAAGGGCTACATCGATTTGTCGCGTGTTGGGAATGGGGCAATCTTTGAAGGGACGAAGGGCAGTATCTTCGCGGACTTCACCACGCGTGTCATCATCCCGAACAACGATGACGGGGACATGACTTACTACAAGCGTCGGGCGCAGTCTGACCTGTTGCCGCTGGTGCAGGGGGTAGGGCAATCGACGCAAGGTCCGCCGCGCCGTCCGGGTGGTGGGCCGCTGGCTCTGCCGAAGGGCTTTACTGCGATGCCAAGTGCCGCGCCGGGTAAGACAGGTTGGGCCGACGTGCAGAAGCTCGAGAACGGTTTGCCTGCCGCGCTGGGGCTGCCGAATCCGAACGTCGAAAACATAGTGGCAGGCCGTCCCGCTGGCAACCCGGATGTGTTTCAGCTGGAGTGGCTCGATGCCTGCAAGGGCAAGCTGAACAATCGCGTCAACGGTACGAGCACGAAGACGAATTGCGACTTCGACTATGCCGGCACGATGATTGAGCAGATGCTGCTGGGGCTGGTGGCGCATCGCGCGGGTAAGAAGCTTACCTATGACGGGGCGAGCGGTCGTGTGACTAATTCCAACGAAGCGAACGATTATCTGCGTCGCGAGTACCGGCCGAACTGGAAGCTTAACGGCTAGGCAGCGAGCGGTACTCCACATTACGAATGGTTGCCGCGGTGTTGTAGCTGAACAGGCTGAGAGGCCTGGTCAGACCCATGCCGCGGCGTAACCCGATGGTGCGTCCATTTACGGCCAGATCGACAATCAGCTTGTCGTCGATCCAGGTCTTGATGTGACCATTGGTAACTTGAATGCGGAAACGATAGAAGCGGCCTTCTTCGAAGGTGAAGTAGGTGCGGGTTTCGTTTTCGCTGGCGTCCCAGTTGTCGATCGAAGACACGCCGACGATGTCACCGCCCCAGCCACCATTGACCCAGGTGGCGTGGGAGTCGCCGTATGGGAACGTGAGCGAGCAGAAGAAGTCATTGCCACGCACGCGGGCAGCTTCGAAGCGGATCTCGTAGTTGGATTTGAGATCGAACTGCTTGGCCGTCACGCCGGTCATGGGCGCGCCGGGCGGGAGTTCGATGCGGCGGCCTTCGATGCGCGGCTCGGTGAGTTTTGGGAAGGGCGTAGGCTTCCAGGCTTCGAGCGGTTGCCAGTCCTGCATCAGCACAAACAAGAGCGGTAGGAGCATCGCTCCCTATCTTACTTGCTGAAGAAGTCGTAGTAGGCGGTGGCCTGGTCGATGAGGGCGGGGAGGTCGGCGGCCAGCAGGAAGCGCTGCTTGATCAACTTCTGTGCTTCGAGAATGAAAAGGCCCACATAGTGTTCTCGCGTTGGGTAGCGTTCGGCGATGGAGAGCCGCGAATCCGTGACAACATTTCGAGTAACTTTTGTTTTGGCCAATGGAAAGACCGCGCCAAATTCGCCGGCGAGTTGCGTGGGTGCGCCCGCGGTGGGATGGCGGTAGTTCCAGCCCGTGTATGTGGCGAGAGGAACGGCAATGGCGGGATGGTGGATGCCGGCGCGATCGTGACCGGTTGCATCGAGGGCTGGCACCAGAGTCGTGTATTGCTGGCCGATTGCGGGCGGCTCGGTTGCAAAATCTAACTGGTAAACCTTGAGGGCTGGCGGCGGGAGGATGACGTTGGGGATTGTGGGCCAATCGGCACGCGTGGCAGGGACAAGCGTTTGATCAGCAAGCTTTGGGTATTGGCTGGGCGGAGGTTCGATACCTTTGCTGGCCCAGGCGTCGAGAGCAGCGAAGAGAGCGCGTGTGATCGGGGCGCGGCTGAGCGGATTGAGGGGGGCGGCGGTTTCGCCCTGCGAGGCGGGAGGAAACTTGCCGGCAAAGTGCGGTGTGGAACTGACGAGATAAATGCGAGAAGTCTTGGGTGGTTCGATGTCAAACTTGCCTTGCGGATCAGTGTGGATGAGCGAGCCGGCGCGGTTGTAGTATTCCGAACTCGAGAGCAGGTGGAACATCAGCGGTGTGGTTTTCGCGGCTTCGGCGCGGGCGAGAAGAGAGTCTGTCTTGTTCGTGAAGGCGTCCGTGGCAGGGCCGTCTGTAAAGGGGAACATGTCGACGGGATAGAAGAAGTTGAAGTGTTGTTCGGCGTCGCGAGAAGCCTGGCCGAAGCGATTGTTGAAGCTACCTCGACCGGCGCCGCCGACTTCGTCGAAGATGGCGTCGAAGACCTTCGCGCCTTGCTCAGAGGCGTTGAAGCCTTCGTAGAGGAAGTGACGGAGGTAGCGGCCCGATTGCGAAACACCCCACGCGTAGGCGAGGTTGACCTTGGGTAGATCGGGGTTCACGCCGGACTTGAAGTAGGCAACGAGATCGCGCGTCGCGGCGAGGGAAGCGCCGAGGATGCGCGGGTTCTTCGCTTCATAGATGACCTCGTAGATCATGCCGGGAACGAAGCCGCCCTGGAGACTGACTTTGCCGCCGGGGAGCATTTGCCAATCGGCTCGGGGGAGTTGTTGCGGTTTGCCGGTGGCGGAATCGCGGATGGTCATGGTGTCGGCGGGATTGTTGAGGCTAACGGGTTCGTAGGACTGGTGATTGCGGTCGGCGAGTTCGGCATCGGGTGAGCGCTTGTAAAGGATGAAGTTGCTGCGGACTTTGCCGGTGATGTTGTTCAGCGTGGGGAGGTCCATGCGCATGCGGCCCTCCGGGACGTCCCATTGCCAGCCCATCCAAAGGATCGTGAAGCCCTGGCTGGTGAGGAAGCCGTCGCTTAGGTCGGCTCGCGTGCTGCGGTTCCCGACCTGATAGATCAGCTTGCCGTTGCTCTTTTCAGGGGAGAGGAGGAAGAAATCAGCTGAGAATTGCACGGCACCGGCCAGTTTGAGGTCGTTTACGGCAGAGTTAGCAGGGGATGCGGGGTCGAGCGAGAAGTGGACTTTTCCTATGATTCTTCGGTAGGTGCCTTCGAGGATGGGTTCGTTCGAGAGGATTTCAAAACGGGAAACTGCGGCGGGCGAGAGAGTGCTTAAGATCAGCAGAGACAGGATAAAGCGCATAGATACTGTGTTCTGAATGTAGCGCAGGCAGCCTTGGCAGTCGACGTGTTTAGGGAAGACTAGGTGGTGAACTAGGTAGTTCTCCTAACAGGATTAAATGAAATAATAGTAATTATATGAACTGGTTTTTGCTTCTTCTTCTTTGCGCGAGTTCTGTATTGGCGCAGACAACACTCGCGACTTTGACGGGCCGCGTGACAGACCCGTCGGATGCGGCAGTTGCTGCCGCTTCTGTGAAGGCCACCAATACCGGGACGGCACTGGAATACCGCACAACAACGACGGCTTCGGGAAACTTTGTCATCCAGCAGTTGCCGATCGGGACCTATGAGTTGACCGTGGAGGCGCCGGGCTTTCGCAAGTCGATCCGCAAGGGGATTGAACTGAACGTCGCGCAGACGCTCAATGTGGAAACGAGGCTTGAGGTGGGTCAGGTAGAGCAGACCGTGGAGGTGACCGGGGAGATTCCCGCGCTGCAGACGGCGACTTCAGATCTGGGGACGACCGTGAGCCGGGCAAAGCTGATGGACCTGCCTTTGTTTGTGGGCGGGAATGTGCGCAACCTCGAGCAGTTCATTTTCCTCGCACCGGGTGTGACGGGGGATACGAATAATACGCAGATCTCGGGTTCGCCGAGCCGGGCGAAGGAAGTGCTGCTGGATGGTGTGGCATCGACCGGGATTGAATCGGGCGGCATCATCGCCGGCAATGCGCGGCCGTCGGTGGAGACGATTGGCGAGTTCAAGATGGTGCGCGCGAATTTCAATGCCGAGTATGGCCGGACGGGTGGCGGCGTGCAGTTGTTCACGACGCGGTCGGGCGCGAATGAGTTTCACGGGTCCGTGTTCAACTATCTGCGGAACGACAAGCTGGATGCGCGTGGGTTCTTTCAGCGGACGCGGCAGGTGAACCGGCAGAATGAGTTTGGCGCGACGATGGGCGGGCCGATCATGAAGAACAAGACGTTCTTTTTTGTGGTGTACAGCGGGTACCGGTTCCGTCAGGGTTCGCCGAATACGTTGCAGAGTTTGATTCCGACCGACTTTCGCCAGGGCGATTTCTCGCGGGCGAATCGCGTCTTCGATCCTGCGACGAACCGAAGCACTGCGACCGGGATTACGCGCGCTCAGTTTCCGGATAACCGGATTCCAGCGAGCCGCTTCAGTGCGGTATCGCGGAATATTCTGCCGTTGCTGCCAACGCCAGACAACAACTCGATCTTCAACAACTTCCTTTCGATTGGTCGCGGGCAGACGGATTCCAACCAGATCAATGTGAAGCTGGATCACAACTTCTCAACCAACAACCGGATTTCGGGCTACTACTACAACGATCTGAACAAGATCAAAGACGCCGAATTGGTGCCCGGCCCGACGACGCCGAACCGGGAAACGGGGAGCCGGAACAACTGGTTCCGGATGAGCCACGATCTGGTGCTTTCGCCGACGATGCTGAACCACATTACGGTTGGCTATACGCGGACGGCGGTGCGGATTGCTTCCTACAGCCTGAATCAGGATTGGCCGACGAAGCTTGGTTTGACCGGCGTGAACCGGGGGCCGGATAACACGTTCCCTTGTATTGAATTCATCGCTTCGGGCTTCTCACGGCTGGGCGATCAGAACTGCAACAGCCGCGTGTTTCAGACCAACAATGCGATCCAGTTGGGCGAGTCGTTTTCGTGGGTGAAGGGCAGCCACAATCTGAAGTTTGGATTTGACTACCGCTGGATGGAAACGAACGGGATCGACCCGTGGCGGACGATGGGCTGGTTCCAGTTCAATGCGCTGGAGACGGCGCTGCCAGGGACAGCGAATACGGGCAATGCGATTGCGAGCTTTCTGCTGGGCGGTGTGAACCGCGGGCAGTTGCAGGTGTTCAGCTACTTCCCTCGCAACCGCTATCAATACTATGCCGGGTACGCGCAGGACGACTGGAAGATCTCGCGCAAGCTGACGTTGAATTATGGGTTGCGCTACGACGTGTTTATTCCGCGCTATGAGAATCGCGACAACCTGTCGACGTTCGATTTGAGAGCACCGAATCCGGCGGCCGGGTTCCGGCCGGGGGCGATGGTGTTTCTGGGCGATGGTCCGGGGCGCAACGGACAGCAGCGGTTGGCGGATGTGAACTTCAAGTCATTCGGGCCGCGGTTGGGGCTTGCGTACGCGTTGAACAACAAGACCGTGTTGCGCAGCGGCTACGGGATTTACTACGCGCAGGGCAACGCGAATGCGGGGTTGCGCGACTCGTTGCAATCGAGCGTCGGGTATGTGGCGCAGCCGGTGTTTCAGACGCTCGACGCCGGTGTGACGCCGGGCTTTAACTGGGATGGTGGATTTCCGCAGAACTTCCCACAACCGCCGACGATCAGCCCTTCGGCTGGTAATGGTGCGGATGTGCGGATGATGCTGCGCGGTGATGGCGCACCGCCGTACTTCCAAAATTGGTCGTTTACGATCGAGCGTGAACTGGCGAGCCGGATCAATCTCGAAGTGACGTATCTGGGCACGAAGGGTACGCGGCTCGGCAATGGCCTGGTGCACTGGAATGAACTCGACCCGGCTAATTTGCGGCTGGGCAGTTTGCTGACACGGCCCTTCAATTCGCCGGAAGCGGTTGCGGCGGGGATTGCGAATCCGTTCCAGGGCTTCACGGGTTCTGTGGCGCAGGCGCTGCGGCCGTATCCGCATATGCAGAGTGTCTGGAACCGGTCGAACCCGGCGGGCAGCTCGACGTATCATGCGCTGCAGACGCAGTTGCAGGTGCGCTCGTGGCGTGGCCTCGATGTGCAGATGGCTTATACATGGGCCAAGACGATTTCCGATAGCGACATTCTCGCTGGTGGTGGCCCGGCGGGGCAGACGACTTACAACCGGCGGGCGGAGAAGGCGATCGCGACGACCGATCTGCCGCACGTGTTCGCGCTGAGCTATAGCTATCAGATCCCTTCGCTCAAGGGTGTGCTCAACCCGGTGCTGGGCGGCTGGACGTTTACAGGCATTCACCAGTACTCCGTGGGGACGCCGATCACATTGACGGCCAACAACACGTTGCCGCTGTTTAACTCAGTGCTGCGGCCGAACGTGCTGTCGTCAGACCGGCGCGTACAGGTGGACAACTTCGATCCAGCACGCGACCTGTGGATCAACCGTGCGGCGTTTGCCGCGCCGGCAGCGCTGACGTTTGGATCGAGCGCACGGGCGCATACGGACCTGCGCAACCCGAACTTCCTCAACGAGAACTTCGGACTGATCAAGCGCATCAAGCTGATGGACCGTTTGACGGTTCAGTTCCGGGCGGAGCTGTTCAATGCCTTCAACCGGACGGTGTTTTCGGCACCGCAGGCGAATGTGAGCAATGCGCAGTTTGGCCGGATCGCGGGTCAGCAGAATGCGCCGCGGCAGGGTCAGTTGGCTCTGCGAGTCGACTTCTAAAAACCTCAAATTTCGATAGCGAAGAAAAGGCGAATATGCTACAAAATTGGTATGCAGTTCGCCGCGCTACGGAATCATAGTTTCTACTCTTTGCTGGACAGTACGCTGTCGCCGGAGGCGCTGGTGCAGCGGGCTGTGGCGGCGGGGATGCCGGCCGTTGCGCTGACAGATACCGACACGCTGGGTGGAGCCGTTTTGTTCTACAAGGCGGCGCGGGCGGCGGGGATTCATCCCGTCATTGGGAGTGAGGTGACGCTCGCGAATCGGAGCCGGTTGACGCTGCTCGTTGAGAACGAAGAGGGCTACCGGAATCTGTCGCGGCTGTTGAGCGTCCGGGCGAAAAAGCACACACGGTTTCAGGATGAAGAGGGATTAAACCATGAGGACCTGGCGCGGCATGCGCGGGGACTGATTTGCCTGGCGGGTGTGGACTCTGATCCGAATTGCGATTTGTTTCGTGAGATTTACGGGCGGAACCTCGCGTTTGCGTTGAGCTTCCATAATGAGGAGGATCGACGGCAGTCGCGGGTGTTGTTGAACGCGGCGCGCCGGTTGCGGATCGCGACGGTGATCGCCAACGACGTGCATTATGGCCAGCGGGATGCAGAGGAGGCGTTGCGCTGGGAGGTGCTGTCGAGCATGCGGACGCTGACGATGATGGGGCAGGAGCATGCGGGCAAGAAGAGGCCGGGCGATTATCACTTTCCGACGCAGATCGATATCGAGGCCGAGGTCGGGGAGCTGAAGCAGGCGATCGGGAATACGTGGGCGGTGGCGGAGCGGTGCCAGTTTGATTTCGAGTTGGGCGATATCCGGTTTCCCAAGTATGAGAGTGCGCGGCCGGCGATGGAGGAGTTGCGGTCGCTCGCCGAGCAGGGCATGCGGGACCGGTATGGAGACGCGATTCCACCGAACGGCATGGAGCGGTTGAACCATGAGCTGGGGATCATCGGCGATGTCGGGTATGCCGAGTACTTTCTGATCTTTGCCGATATTGTGCGTTGGGCGAACGGGCGGGGCATTGCGACGCTGGCCAGGGGGTCGGCGGCGGGGAGTCTGGTTTGTTACACGCTGGGGATCGGCAACATTTGCCCGTTTCGTTTTAACTTGTGTTTCGAGCGGTTTCTGAACCGGGAGCGGATGCAGTTTCAGAAGCTGGCGGATATCGATCTCGATCTGCCGTGGGACAAGCGCGAGGAGGTGGTGCGCTATGTGTTCGAGAAGTATGGCGAAGAGCGCGTGGCGATGATCGGGGCCTACAACACGTTTCAGGGGCGGGCGGCGATCGGGGATATCGCGAAAGTGTATGGGATTCCGGAGCGGGAGGTGCGGCGGTTTACCGAGCACATTCCGTACTTTTCGGGTGATGCGGTGATGGCGGTGCAGACGAATCCGGAGTGCGCGCATTTGCCGGTGAACGAGGAGCCGTACAAGACGATTCTGGGGATGGCGGGGCGGTTTGACGGGATTCCGCGGCACCGTACGATGCACCCGTGCGGGCTGGTGATTGGTTCGGATGCGATTGCAGACCGGATGCCGTTGTTCCGGAGTGCGAAGAACATCCTGACGACGCATTATGCGATGGACGATGTGGAGGAACTGGGGCTACTGAAGATGGACCTGCTGGGGCAGGCGGGGTTGAGCGTGTTACGCGAGGCGCGGGAAAACATCCGGGTGAATACCGGCCAGGAGCCGGAGCCGGTCGATGAGCAGGATGCCGTGACGTGGGAGAAGATCTCGCGCGGGGAGTCGCGCGGGGTGTTTCATATCGAAAGCCCGAACATGGTGAACCTGCTGGTGCTGACGAACTGCCGGGATATCGATTGCCTGACGGCGATTGAATCGGTGATCCGGCCGGGGGCGGCGAACGAGGGTCGCAAGGCGATGTTCGCGCGGCGGCATCAGGGGCTGGAGCCGGTGACCTATGTGCATCCGTCGCTGGAGCCACTGCTTGCGAATACGTATGGGCTGCTGGTTTATGAGGAGCACATTCTGCTGGTGGCGAACGGGTTTGCGGGGATGAACTGGGGGCGGGCCGATACGTTGCGGCGGCTGCTGGTGAAAAACCGGGACCATGGGCGGATCGATGCGATGGGCGAGGAGTTTCGTGAGTGTGCGCGGCGCATGGGGCATCGCGAGAATGAGATCGAGGCTGTGTGGGCGATGCTGCGGGAGTTTGCCGGGTACATGTTTAACAAGGCGCATTCGGCGGCGTATGCGGTGGAGGCGTTTGAGGGGGCGTTTTTGAAGATGCGGCACCCGGTGGAGTTTCTGGCGGCGGTGTTGACGTGCCGGCGGGGATTCTATGCGCAGATTGTGTATGTGCTCGAGGCATTGCGCAATGGGGCGCGATTTGTCGGGCCGTGTGTGAACCAGAGCGATGCGGAGAAGTTTTTGGTGGCGGGGGATGCGATCCGGCTGCCGGTGAATCAGGTGAAGGGATTGAGCGAGGCGCTGGTGGAGCGGATTGCGGCGGGGCGGCCGTATCGGGATGCGGGGGATTTTTATCGACGGACGTTGCCGGGGCAAAGTGAGTGGTTGAGTTTGCTGAAGACAGGTGCTCTTGATGGGTTGAACGAGACGCGGGGTCGGTTGTTCTGGCGGCTGTCGCGAATGTCGGTGCGCAATGGGCAGCAGGCGGATGTGTTGTTCGTGGCTGAAGAGCTGGAGTTTGGGGGCAGTGGGGCGAATGTGCGGTGGGAGGCGGAGTTGCTGGGGTTTCCGGTGACGATGCATCCGCTGGAGTATTATGCGGCGGGGCTCGATTGGTCGCGGTATGTGAGCGCGGCCGAGTTACGGGAGACGCCGGAGCGGTTCTTTGGCAAGACGGTGCGAGTGGCGGGGATGATTGTGGCGGACCGGATTCATCCGACGAGCCGGGGGCCGATGAAGTTTGTGACGCTGGCGGACCCGACGGGGTTTATCGAGGTGAGTCTGTTTTCGGATGCGTATCAGAATTACGGGCATCTGACGACGCGGCCGGTGATTGCGGTGGAGGCGATGGCCGAGGCGTATGACAACTACCGCGGGGTGCATCTGAATGGGCAGCGGGTGGCTGTGGCGACTGCGGCGCGGGCGGCTGCGGCGGGGGTGAAGGGCGCGGTGGCGTTGCAGACTTGAGCGAGATCGCTCAGGATTGTGCCGCTGGGATTGCGAGCTCTTTCAGAAGGAAGGTTTCCGCGGTTGTGAGTGTGAGGCCGAATTGGGCGGCGGTGCCCTGGTCGGCTGATGTGGATTCAGTGGCAGACAGGTAGTTCATCCACATGATGTTTGCGCCGGCGGGGTTGAATGGCGCCATGAGCAGAGAGATACAACGGAAGATCCAGGCGGGGGTAGACGAGACTTTGAGTTGGAGGTTGAGGAGTTTCTCGTAGAGGTGGACGATTTCGAGAAAGCTCAGGGATTCGGACCCAGCCAAGGCAAAGGTGCCAGAGGGCCCGCCAATGGAGGCGGCTGCGAGAGCTTGTGCCACATCAGAAATGCAGATGAAGCCGTGGCGAGTCATGCCATTGCCGGGGATGCGGGCGACGCGCTTCTTCTCGATACTGTCCTGGATGGACTGGAAGAAGTTGCGGGTGAAGTTGAAGGGGCGAAGAATCGTGGCATTGTGGCTGCCGCGCAGCGGGATAGAAGATCCGAGCATGGAGAAAGCCAGATCCATGAAAATGTCGGACTGGAAGATGACATGATCGAGCCCGCTCTGGCGAAGACGCTCCGCTGTCTCCCGTTTGTACTGGAAGAAGGGAGAGAGGCGGAGCGTGGCGGGGAATCGCACCGACATTTGAACGAAGCGGGACACTTTTGCTGCGATTGCGGCTTCGATCAGGTTACGGTAGCCGTCGCGTTCGACGGCCGCGAAGGTGTCGGATGGGCGGGTGGGAACGGCGGCGTTGGCGGTGGCGACGATGTGGGAGATGCCCTTGAGGGCGTTGCGCAGCGAAGCTGGGTCTGTCAGATCGCCGAGGGCTGTTTCAACCCCGATGGATTCGAAGGTGCTGGCCGATTGGGGTTGACGGATGAGGGCCCGAACCTTTTGGCCACGGGCGAGTAACTCGTGGATGGAAGCCAAACCGAGCTGACCGGTTGCGCCTACAACAAGTATTCTTTCCATCGGATTTTTGACCTACAGCTTATCCGATTGGAGCTAGGGGAAGGTGGTGGCGTGAGAGATGGGAGATTTGATCCCGCTCGCAAAAATGAAGAAGCCCCTGGAGACCGCTTTGGGGCGGGCTGCCAGGGGCTTGGTGGGAGAGAGAGGTTCGTTACTGCTTACGGCGCTTGTAGGCGATGGCGAGAGCGGCGGCGCCGACGAGGGCGAAGGTGGCGGGTTCGGGGGCTTCGGCTTCGACGGTTGGGCTGTTGGCTCCGCGGATGGTGTGGTTGTCCGTTTCAAAGCCGGTGGAGAAGCCGTTGTTGTAGAACTCGATGCGGTCGAAGGCCGTTCCTTTTGTGCCGAAGAAGTTGATGAAGGCGTACTTTTCCTGGGCGTTCTGGCCGGTGTTGGGGTTGGCGTTGTAGGTTGAGGGCAGGCTGCCGAAGATCGTTGCGGTGCCGAAGGATTGAACTAGCGAGCCCTGGTTGTAAAAGCGGAGTTCGTTTTTGGTGTCGCCAGCTTGCCAACTCAGACCGAAGTAGTCGAGGGGAGCGAAGAAATTGAGATTGTAGGTTGTGGTTTGGCTTTGTGAACCAACGGCGATGTAGCGGGTCTGGCCGGCGCCGCCCCAGGCGTTTGGATCGGAGATGACCGCGCCGTTGCTGTATTGGCCGATCAGAGAGAAGTAGTTGTTGAGGTTGCCTGTGGGCAGAGCATTGAAAGTTTCTGTCAGCATCGTGCCGCTGACGGTGGTCTGCTGCACTTGTCCGACCGGGCACATAGGTAACACTTCTATCCGGTCACATGGGTAACACTTAGTCTGGCAGATTTGGCTCTATTGAGGGAGGCAGAGGGGAGCCCCCATGGGG
>Ga0194134_10001492_pt1 | contig 30950 bp, 28 predicted proteins | sample TA2KigOff0mmetaG_FD_148602 | JGI IMG/M metagenome (GOLD analysis project Ga0194134, IMG submission 148602) | Freshwater microbial communities from Lake Tanganyika, Tanzania - TA2015056 Kigoma Offshore 0m | ecosystem: Environmental > Aquatic > Freshwater > Lake | place: Tanzania: Lake Tanganyika... | reverse complement strand
GAACGGATATTGCGAAAGCTTCAACTCGAAGCTTCGTGACGAGCTGCTGAACGGCGAGATCTTCTAAACACTGAAAGAGGCCAAGATCGTGATTGAAACGTGGCGGCGCCACTACAACGCCGTCAGGCCCCACAGCGCCTTGGGATACCGTCCCCCAGCGCCGGAAACCATCGTCCCGATGGACCCGAGGCCCACCATGCACTAACATTCAATTCTGACCACTCGATCGGGGAAGTCCATTCGATGTATTGCGTAGCGATACTTAGGCGTCGCCAGTCGCGTTCACTTTAACAATGAAGTTGTCTAAATAGCATAACGCAAAAATTCAAACCTAAGGCCTCTTAATTAAACCGGAGCACAGATGGGATTCAAGTCACAATCAAATAAAAGTGTATGTAATGGGTTGATTTTGAAGTTATGTATATCACCAATCTTGATCACCGTATCAGATGCGATACGGACCCAGATCAAAAGGTCTAGCCCCTGCGGTATTAGTCTGATCCGTGAAAATGCTCCTTCAAAAATTTTTTCTTTTACTAAACATAGACAGCCCTCTTCAGGGGGGCACGGCTCTAAAGAGTGCAAGCGCAACGCGATCTTCACCCGAACATCATCAAAAGGTCTTACGTCAGGCAATATCCCAAATACTGTTTTGATCCCATTAGGTATTCTTTCACCTTCAATGATGGTGCACTGACTAAAAAATACTGCTGTCTCGTAGTCAACCGGTTGGTGATAGATTATATCCGGGGTCCCGATTTGCACAATCCTTCCTTGACGCATGACAATAAGCCGATCAGCAAGAGAGAGTGCTTCCTCAGGGTCATGTGTCACGATAATACAACTAGATCGAGTTTCTCGAAGTACAGACAGTGTTTGTGTCCGTACTTCATCCCGCAATCTCTTATCAAGACTTGAAAAGGCCTCGTCAAGCAGAAGAATGGATGGGCGAGGTGCAATCGAACGAGCAAGTGCGACTCGTTGTTGCTCTCCACCTGATAAGGCAGATGGAAAAGATCTCGCTTTATGCGATAGGCCTACGCGCTCCAATGCATTTGCAGCTTGCGCTTTAGCCGCAACAGCTTCGATTTTGTTCAAACCGAATTGTATATTTTCGATAACGGTTAAATGCGGAAAAAGCGCATAATCCTGAAAGACCATTCCAACACGTCGCTTCTCGGGTGGAACGAAATGGTCAACATCAGAGACAACTTTATGATCAATCGTTATGCTGCCAGATGATACATTCTCCGCCCCGCCAAGTAGTCTCAATATTGATGTCTTGCCGCATCCCGATGGTCCAACTAGGCAGATGATTTCGCGAGGTAGCAGTTCGAAAGTAACATTCGACAGAATTTCGCGTTTTTCCTTACAAAAATAGACGCGATCAAATTTTACCCCCGCGGCAAAGGCCGCGGCCGTGAGGCCCGGTTCACCCCACTGTTCCGATGATGGTTGTGTTTCCGGTTCATCGCTCATCTCCGATTTTCACTAACATATAAAGTCCGCAACGCAAGCGATAATTACAGTTTAGAATTTTTCTTATCTATCGGATCAAATTCACTGAAATGATATGATGACAATTGTATTTCTGTATTAGTACTCACTTTGGGTCTTCACGAACACACAAAGGCGGCAAGATATGCACTAATACAAGTTAGAAATATTCTTATCTAGAAAATAATTTCTTCTTTTATTGTTTACAATATTTTTTAAACGTTTACCTGCTCGTATGTCGAGCTACGAAACAACATTTAAAATAGGACCTACCAATGTATTATCGAGTCATGTCAATTTTTGTTATTTTTGTTATTTTGGTTATTATCAATCTGAGAGTGGCCTATGCTGAGAATCAGATTGTAAATGTTTACACTTATAGGGAGCCTAAATTAATTATACCCTTGTTCGAACGTTTCACTTCGCAAACTGGAATATTAGTGAATGTGATTTATGCAAAGGATGGACTGGAGCAGAGGATTAAGGCAGAGGGTAAAAATTCTCCCGCAGATTTGTTAATATCGGTTGATGTAGCGCGGCTAATAGAGGCTGTCCAACTTGGAATTGTACAACCTTACCAATCTGAAACCTTGGAAAAACGTATCCCGTCCCATTTACGTGATCCAGACGGTAATTGGTACGCCTTGTCGTCACGTGCGCGCGTCGTCTATATTGATCGTCGTATGACCGATATTAAAGATCTTACCTACGAAGATCTTGCGTCGCCCCGCTTCAAAGGAAAAATTTGTATTCGGTCGGGGTATCATATCTATAACAATGCATTATTTGCAGCAGCAATCTACCACATGGGTGAGAAGAGAGCTGAAGAGTGGATACACGGTTTAAAACTAAATCTTGCAAAAAAACCCTCCGGTGGTGATCGCGATGTCGCAAAGGACATTGCTGCAGGACAGTGTCAAGTCGGATTGGGAAATTCATATTATGTAGGTCAAATGCAGGCTAATCCCGACACGAAAGCATGGGCTGATGCGATTAGAATTGTCATGCCAAAATTTGCAAATGGTGTTACACATATTAATATATCAGGTGCTGCAATTGCTGCATTCGCACCAAATCGATCAAATGCGATCATGCTACTAGAATGGCTGACAGACATTGAGGCTCAGTCAATCTATGCATCAATAAATTTTGAATATCCAGTTACTGAAAATATCACGATCAATACAATTGTTGCCAATTGGGGCAATTTAGTCAAAGATACAATGCCACTGCTTAAGATTGCCGAACTTCGCAAAAAAGCGGCTGAAATTGTTGACCGTGTTGCCTTTGATGAGGGGCCATAAATGTATTTGCAGCATCGGTATCTCGGATTAATTCCTAGATTCAAATTCGAAGTGGAACATCCTGTAAAATGTTGAGGTGGCTGAGATAGCGGTAAGCTCTTGGCTCCCGTCACCTGGCAGTCGAAGAAGTACTATGACCTATCACCATCTCAACCGCGAAGAACAGTGTCAGATTTCCGCTCTACTAAAAGCAGGACTTAACCAGTTCCAGATCTCCGTCTACCTCGGGCAGCATAAATAGACGATCAGTCGGGAGATCATGCGTAACTCGGGCTTGAGCGGTTACCGTCCAAGGCAGGAGTGCCTTGTGGGGCAGGATCGGGCGATCAACAATCGTAACGCTCGCCAGATTGAACAATCATATTGGCTCTGCGTGAAGACATGCCTGAAGGAACAATGGAGCCCCGAACAGATCGCGTCAGAAGTTCCTATAAGCCCTGAGACGATCGATCGCCATGTCTATGCTGGTAAGGCAGTGGGGGGAGATCTTTATAAGAGCCTGAGATACCAGAGAAAGTACCGAAAGCGTTATGCAGAGAGGCGTGTTAGACATTGGCAAATCCTTAGTCGCAGACCAATTTCCGACTACAAGAGCGGTTACGCCATCTTAGCCAAGGTCGAGAATAAGACTGCTGATCGAGTGTCAACTGCAATCATCGAGCGTCTAAAGCCGATCGCAAGACAGGTTCAAACCTTGACCTATAATAACGGCAAAAAGTTCGTTGATCATGCCGCTATCGATAGAGCTCTCGGATCAACAGGTTACTTCGCAGACCCACACTCGAGCTGGTAGCGCGGCTCGAACAAAAACCTGAATGAGCTTATTCGCTGATACATTCCGAAATCCCACCCGTTCTCAACGGTTAAAAATGCAGAACTTGCAAAGATTGAAATGCTCCTCAATAATCGTCATCGTAAACGCCTCGGATAAGAAATACCTCACGAGATATTTACGAACTTACTAACCCGTGTTGTACTTCAAGCGTGAATCCAAAATTACTAGAAATAGTTTAGTATGAAATGATTAGAAATTATGTTTAAGCCAAATCGTATATCATTATTGATAGTCTTCTGTATTGTTTGTATTTTTTTCATTCCAATGGGTTTCTTAATCCTTTTAGCCTCTGTGAATTTTATAAATCTATCTGAAAGTTCTATTTTTTATGTATTACAATCTTCGATCGGTGATAGCCTATTTTTATGTATTGGTGTCATTATACTGACAATAATGCTCGGTGTCAGTCTTGCAAGTGTCGTAACATATATCAAATTTCCAGGTTCAAGATTCATTGCATCGGCTGCGATTTTGCCGCTCGCATTCCCCGCTTATCTGATGTCATATATTCTTGTCGAAATCGATAGATCAAGTGACTTAATCAAGAGAACCGGATATTTGTCTGGTCTATGGGATGGAGTGGCTTTTATTTTACCAGAAATGCGCAGTATGTTTGGTGCAATTCTGATTTTTAGTTTGGTACTCTATCCTTATATTTTTATCAGTACGCGAATTATATTTGTTAATCAGGGTGGAGCCCTGATTGAAATGGCTAGAAATATGGGAAGATCGCCTCTCGAAATCTATCGACTAATCTTATTACCGAACGCTCTTCCCGCAATTCTAGCTAGTATGATGTTAGTCATAATGGAATGTTTGAATGATATAGGCGCTAGTGAGTACCTAGGTGTGACAACACTCGCGTTTACGATTTATTCGACCTGGCTCAGTCGCGGTGAATTAGCTGTTGCGGTCCAACTAAGTCTGCTTTTAATACTGTTTATTGTCAGTTTAAGTTGGATCGTTAATTCGATATCTAAGCGATATACTTTGACTCAAAATCAGCGTGGCTTAATTCGGATTAAGCGATTTCGTGTGAACCCATTGATTGGTTGGAGTATTTTAAGTCTTTCAGCTTTACCAATTTTATTTGGTTTTTTTCTACCTGCGCTCTTCCTTTTCGAGCATGCAATTTGGGATCACAAAAATAATTTCAATTTCGAGATGGTCGAAAGTGCTGTGCTTGATAGCTTCGAATTAGCAATTTATGCATCTTTGGCCGTTACAGCTGTGGCTGTGATAATTCTTTATCCCCACCGATTGCGATCTGACAGTTTGACGCACGGTTTGATCCGCTTGGCCTCTTACGGATATGGTGTTCCGGGTGTTATATTGGGTTTGGCGATCTTAACACCATTCGGTTTACTCGATAATGCCTTGAATGAGCTTGTCTTAGCGATTTTCAGACTGGATATTGGACTATTATTTTCAGGCTCGGCTTTAATTTTGACATTTGCTTATCTAGTCCGTTTCATGGCCGTCGGATTGGGTGTAATATGTGTTGGATATGAAAAAATTTCACGAAATTTTGATTTTGCAGCACGAGTTTTGGGTCGTAATTGTATATCAAGCTTCATCATGATACCAACGCGCTTGAATATTACGGCAATTGGTACCGCATTTCTTTTAGTATTCGTTGATACCATTAAAGAATTGCCAATGACACTAATCCTTAGACCTTTGGGGATTGATACTCTGGCAACACGTATTTACGAAAGTGCGTCAATGGGTCAATTTGAACAGGCTAGTCTGAAATCGATTATTATGCTGGGTATAAGCTTATTTGCTGTAATTCTTGTGACTTATCGCCCGCTTCGGTTTGAGGAATAAGAATAAGACAAATATCACCTTTTTTATCTATGGTGCTAATTTCAAAAAACTCTTGATTTTAAATTGACCGATTTCATATGGACTTCCCCGATCGAGTGGTCCGGGTTGAATGTTAGTGCATGGTGGGCCCGAGTGCGATGACGTTTTCGCGGTATTTTTAAGGTGTTGAAATGGCGTCAGTTTTCCATGCGTAGCGTTTCCTGCCGAGGTTCGGTCGGAACGAGACTGCGGGGCTTCTGAGACCAAATTTCCGCGCCGGCGCTGTCTTAGTGGTTCGCATGCAGTTGCTAAACCCCTTTGAAACCAAAAGGAATTTCAGCGCTCGTCGACAGCGATGGTTGGTTTGAAACTGGATAGTGGCGGAGAGGGGGAGGTTCGAACTCCCGATACTCTTGCGAGTATGCCGCATTTCGAGTGCGGTGCATTCAACCACTCTGCCACCTCTCCGTGAGATGAGGAGGAGCGCGCTCCCTATGATTGGCGGTTCGATAGCATGCGGATTTTTCTTTCACAAGCGGTGGAGGCCTGAGCGCTCACGCTAGCAAAAACCCCTCGTCCACCCCTTCAATACTCTGCTCCAGCAATAAAAAGTCGATCCCCTGAGGCGCCGAACAGATTGACTCTTCGGCCCTTGGCCTGTAGCACACCGGCTCTGGCGCGGAGTCTACGAATTCCGCACTTCTTTCGGTGGAAAAAGCCAAAAACCTCGCGGAAGCGGCAGATCCTTCGACAACTGTCAAAAAGGCGTCCGTTTGCGGATTTTCCGTGGGCAGAGACGTTAGAACACGGGAAATGAGAGATGTTCGCAGTCATCAAGACCGGTGGCAAGCAGTACAAGGTCGCCACCAATGACCGGATTACGGTCGAAAAACTCGAAGGGACAGCCGGTTCGGCCGTCACTTTCTCCGATGTGCTTATGATTGGTGCCGAAGTCGGCGCGCCGACCCTCGCAGGTGCGGCCGTGACCGGTGAGATCATCGAGCAGACGCGTTCGGCGAAAACAATTTCGTTCTTCAAGCGCCGTCGCCAGAATTCAAAGCGCAAGCGCGGTCATCGCCAAGAGCTGACGGTCATCCGGATCGACGGCATCTATAAAGCGGGTGAAGCGCCGAAGCCTGTGGCCACAAGCGTGAAGGCGGCTCCGGCCGCGGCGGTTGCTGCCGAAGCCCCAGCCAAAAAGCCGGCGGCGAAAAAGGCTGCAGCCCCGAAAGCGGAAGGCGAAAAGAAGCCCGCCGCGAAAAAGCCCGCTGCCAAGGCCAGGAAGGCCGAAGCAGAGTAAAATCGGATCGTCAGCAATAACTCGGGTTGTAGGACCCGCGTCAGAGATTTAGGAGCAAAACAATGGCTCACAAAAAAGCAGGCGGTTCATCCCGCAACGGACGTGACTCAGACGGCCGCCGCCTCGGCGTAAAGAAATTCGGCGGCGAAACGGTTCTTGCCGGTAACATCATTGTCCGCCAACGCGGCACGAAAGTGCATCCAGGCGTCAATGTCGGCATGGGCAAGGACCACACTTTGTTTGCAACCGCACCGGGCACGGTCGAGTTTCAAAAGAAGGCCAATGACCGGATGTTTGTAACGGTCGTCACACGAAAAGCAGCCGAGTAACGGCGGAACGGTTTTTAAAAGAACCCCCGCCGAACCCTCGAGGTCCCCGGCGGATGCGGTTCTTGAAAAGAAACCATCCGGTCCCGTTCAAAAGACGGAAAAACGGGGATGTCGGGGAACCGGCGTCCCCTTTGTCGTTTTTCAGTCACCAAATCGTGCCATGCGGCCGATGCGGAGTGATCGGGAGGATCGGACTATGTTCAGAGACATCACACGGGATGATGTGTATCGGATCGAAACGCAGCGGCTCTGGCTGCGTTGGCCTAAACTCACTGATGCGCCCGCGATTGCGAATGCTCTCGCTGATCGCCGTATCTCCGACATGACGAGCCGCATTCCGCATCCCTATCCCGATGGGCATGCTGAAGAGTTTATTTATTCGACTCGTGAAGCCAATCATGACGGTACCGCGCTCGGTCTTGTGATCACGCCGAAGCAAAAGCCGAATTCGGTGATCGGCGCGATCAGTTTTGCGCGTGTTGAAGACAATCCAAAACAGTTGGTGTTGGATTATTGGATTGCGACGACGCAGTGGGAAAAAGGTTTCGGCAGCGAGGCCGCATTATCCATGGTTCAAACCGGCTTTTCATTAAGCAAAGCCGAAATCATTGATGCAATGGTAAAGCCTGAAAATACAGACTCAAAACGCATTCTTGCCAAAATTGGCTTTCAAGAAACAGGTCGTGAAAGTCGGTTCATGCCAGCGCGTCAACGCGAAGAAGTGATCGATTGCTTCCGCCTGACCCGCGTCGATTGGCGCAATGGCGGTGCGTGGTCTGGCTTCGGTGCCGCAGCGTAGTTTGACGAAACTATTTTTTTTTCAAAGGATCATATGATGAAACGATCACTTACGACACGTTTCGCTTTGTCTCTTCTCTCTCTTATCGCTTTCGCAGTTCCGAGTTTCGCGAAAGATAAGGACCTTATGCTTGAACAATTCTTGCGCGGTACATTGAAAGCCGAAGGCAGCTTCCGCAATTCTTGGACGGGACAGACACGCGGCCTCACTGTGGTCATGCGTGGCAAATGGGACAATGCACAACGCGTACTCACGCTTGACGAAGACATCACCTATTCCGATGGCGAGAAAGGCAAAGTGGTCTGGGTCTTCACCAAAACGGAGGACGGATCCTATCAGGCGACGCGTGATGGAGTGGCGGCGACCGTCTCAAAAGACCAAGGCGCGATCATTCTGCGCTATGAGGCTTCTTTTGGCGGGGTGAACCTCGATTTCGTTGATCGCCTTGAGTTAACGGATGAAAAAACCGTTTTGAACACCGCAACGGTCAATTTCTTAGGCTTTATTCCGGTGGGCTCCGTCACACTTACGATCCGCAAAAACGGCCATTAACCCAATCGCGGCTTTTCACGCTCCCTTTTTCTACAAATTCCTGTAGGAAGGGCGCATGAAATTTCTTGATCAGGCCAAGGTCTATATCCGCTCCGGCGATGGCGGGGCGGGTTCAGTCTCCTTCCGGCGCGAAAAATTTATCGAATTCGGTGGGCCCGACGGCGGTGACGGCGGGCGCGGGGGCGATGTGCGTGTCGAATGTGTTGAGGGTCTCAACACACTCATCGATTATCGCTACCAGCAACATTTCAAAGCGCGTCCCGGCGGCCATGGCATGGGAAAAAATCGCGCCGGTGGTAAAGGCGGTGATGTCGTTCTGAAAGTGCCAAAAGGCACGCAGATTTTCGAAGAAGATGGTGAAACACTCCTCGCCGATCTAACAGAAATCGGCCAAACCATCACGCTTGCTAAAGGTGGCAATGGCGGCTTCGGAAATGCCTATTTCACAACATCAACAAACCGCGCGCCACGTCATGCCAATTCCGGCTTACCCGGTGAAGAACGCTGGGTCTGGTTGCGTTTGAAATTGATCGCGGATGCAGGATTGGTCGGTTTGCCGAATGCCGGCAAATCAACATTTCTTGCCGCGGTGACGGCCGCAAAACCGAAAATCGCTGATTATCCTTTCACGACATTACATCCCGGCCTTGGTGTTGTGCGCATCGATGGTCGTGAATTCGTACTCGCCGATATTCCCGGTTTGATTGAAGGCGCACATGAAGGTCACGGTCTTGGTGATCGCTTCTTGGGTCATATTGAACGATGCCGCGTCCTGCTTCATCTTGTTGATGCAACAGGTGAAGATGCAGGCAAGGCTTACAAAATCATCCGCGCTGAACTTGATGCCTATGGGCAAGGTCTCGAAGATAAAATTGAGATCGTTGCCCTCTCGAAAATTGATGCGATGATACCTGAGATTTTGAAAGAGCAAAAGACAAAATTGAAACGCGCCGCGAAGAAAGAACCGCTTATTGTATCTGCCGCTTCAAACAAGGGCGTGATAGAAATTCTTCGCGTATTGGCTGCCATCATTGATGACAATCGCAAACAAGATGCGGAGGTCGGCGTAGAAGAGAAAGCGTGGCATCCGTGAGCAAACGTCCTGATTTTTCGAAATTTAAACGGATCGTTGTCAAAGTAGGCTCGTGGCTTCTTGTTGATCCCGCCAAAGGTTTGAAAATCGAGTGGCTCAACGCGCTTGAAGAAGATCTTGCTGGGCTCACAAAAAAAGGTGTCGATATTATTGTTGTGTCGTCAGGTGCGATTGCACTTGGGCGCGGTGTTTTAAAATTACCGCGTGGTCCGCTAAAGCTTGAAGAAAGCCAAGCTGCCGCTGCTGTCGGTCAAATCGAATTATCACGTGCATGGGCTGAAGTATTCAGCCGCCATAAAATCACTACGGGACAAATTCTTGTGACGCTCGGCGATACCGAAGAGCGGAAACGTTATCTGAATGCACGCGCGACCATTGGACGCCTGATCGATCTCAAAGCGATTCCGGTTGTAAATGAGAATGATACAGTCGCCACGACAGAAATTCGTTATGGCGATAATGATCGATTGGCCGCGCGTGTTGCGACCATGGCGGGTGCTGACCTTCTCATTCTGCTTTCCGATATTGAAGGTCTTTACAACGCGCCGCCTGCAAAAGATCCGAATGCGAAACTCATTCCGATTGTGCCGCGCATTACTGCCGAGATCGAAGCGATGGCCGGTGACGCTGCTTCTGATTTGTCGCGTGGAGGTATGAGAACAAAGGTTGAGGCCGCAAAAATGGCGACGACGGGTGGTACACATATGATCATTGCTGATGGTCGTGTGCTCCATCCGATCAAACGCATTGAAGACAAAGGCCCCTGCACTTGGTTTTTGACGGGTTCAACGCCCGTATCGGCACGCAAGACTTGGATCGCCGGTGTACTTGAACCTAAAGGCATATTATTTCTCGATAATGGTGCGACGGACGCCATACGGTCTGGAAAAAGTCTTTTGCCTGCAGGTGTAAAAAAAATCGAAGGTGTTTTTGAACGTGGTGACGCCGTTGTGATGCGCGCGCCTGATGGCGGCGAATTAGGACGCGGTTTGATCGGTTATGATTCAACGGAGGCCGCTTTGCTCGCAGGACGCTCGTCGCGCGATATTGAAGAGATTCTTGGCTATGCGGGCCGCGCGGAACTCGTACATCGCGATGATATGGCTTTAGGGGTGAGCTGATCATGAGTGGTGAATCCGAATATCATGATCAGCAGGCTCTCAAAGCGCTAATGCTTGAGATGGGTGAGAAGGCCCGTGCGGCGTCACGCATCATCGCGACCGTTTCGAATGAATTAAAATCATCCTCTCTTCGTGCGGCAGCCGGAGAAATTCGAAAGTCTAAACAAAAAATCTTGCAGGTCAATCGTGAAGACATAAAAGAGGCTGAAACGCAGGGAACCAAAGGAGCATTTCTTGATCGTTTGACTCTGGATGAACCGCGCCTCGAAGCGATTGCAAAAGCGATCGAAGATATTGCATCGCTGCATGATCCGGTGGGTCACATTCTCGCCGAATGGACACAACCGAATGGATTACGCTTTCAACGTGTAGCAACACCACTTGGTGTGATCGGCGTTATCTTTGAAAGTCGTCCGAATGTGACGGCTGATGCTGCATCTCTTTGTGTGAAAAGCGGTAACGCGGCAATTCTTCGCGCGGGTTCAGAAAGTTTTCGGACATCTTCGATAATTGCTGAATCGATGCGCGCGGGATTAAAGAGTGTCGGCTTTCCGGAAGATACGGTTCAACTTGTCCCAACAAAAAATCGCGATGCTGTCGGACTGATGTTATCAGGTCTAAATGGCGCGATCGATGTGATTGTGCCGCGCGGCGGTAAAGCGCTTGTAGCGCGCGTTCAAGATGAAGCGCGCGTTCCCGTATTCGCCCATCTAGAAGGCATTTGCCATATCTATGTTCATGCGAAAGCTGATCTCGCGATGGCCGAAAATGTTATTCTCAATGCCAAGCTTCGTCGTACGGGAGTCTGCGGTGCAGTCGAAACACTTCTGATCGACAAAGCTATTATCGACACCCATCTGCCACCCCTCGTTGAAGCTTTGCTTGCAAAGGGGTGCACCGTCAGAGGTGACGAGATTGTTCAAAAAATTGATTCGCGCGTGACTGCGGCAACAGAAGAAGATTGGCGTACTGAATATCTTGATGCCATCATCTCCGTGAAAGTGGTTTCTGGACTTAATGAAGCGATTGCGCATATCAGCAAATATGGCTCACAACACACGGAATCGATCATTACCAGCGATCAAGCCGTTGCAGACGAATTTTTAAATCGTGTCGACTCGGCCATTGTTCTTCACAATGCTTCGACACAATTTGCCGATGGTGGCGAATTTGGTTTTGGTGCGGAGATCGGAATTGCCACTGGCCGGATGCATGCGCGCGGACCGGTGGGGATTGATCAACTTTGTTCGTTCAAATACCGCGTTTATGGATCGGGTCAGATCCGCCCGTGAGGCTCATGCGGACGCCCAAAAGCCCGAGATGAACAGTCCAATGGCGCAAAGATTAGCGAGACTCCACACGGCCGAGCGTAATGTCGCTTGGTTGGTGATATAGGCCAAGACATAGAGTACGCGGAATAAGACAAAGCCGACAGCCAAACCATCAACCATAGTTTTTGGCCCTTCGGTCCAAACAGCAACAAAGAGCGCTGCAATGAAAACCGGCAAAGCCTCATAACAATTTAGATGCGCGTCGTAAGCCCGGCGCTTTTTGGCTTCCATACGATCGAGGCCTTCGCGCGGCTTATGATTATCATAACTGCCGCCACTCTTCGCATAGCCGACGACAAGAACGGGCATCAGCGTCACGATCATAAGGCACCAGGCAGCAATAGGCATTTTGAACACTCTACTTTGACTATATAGTTACGCAATCGAATGGGCTCCAGTTCACCTGTGGGGACGGTGACGTCTCTTTGGTGGGATGACTTGCTCGGCGCGTGGGGGCATGCATGATCCGGCTCGATTAAGGATTTAACAAATGAGTCGGCGAGACTTTAAATTGCCGAGCGCCGCTTACGAGCAGCTTGTCGGTTTAAGTGAGATAGATCGGGATCCGGCGCAGATCACTGTGCTTGCTCATCTCGACCGGCTTTGCGGAGAGCTTGCGGCCCTCCCTTCACAAAAGGCAGGACTCAGTTGGCTTTTCGGCCGTAAGCCGCGGATGCCAAAGGGACTTTATCTCTGGGGTTCTGTCGGTCGCGGCAAAACCATGCTCATGGATTTGATGCTTGAAAGCGCGCCCATCTCGCGAAAGCGCCGGATGCATTTTCAAAGTTTCATGGCCGATATTCATCAACGCCTTCATGACTATCGGCTGCGTATTAAAAATGGCGATGTGAAGGATAGTGATCCCATCCCACCGGTTGCACGTGCGATTGTAGACGAAATTACGCTTCTTTGTCTTGATGAGTTTTCAGTAACAGATATCGCTGATGCGATGATCTTGGCCCGACTCTTTAGTGCTTTGTTTGAAAATGGCTTGGTACTTGTCACCACTTCAAATATCGAGCCTGGTGATCTTTATCGGGGAGGCCTCAACGGTGCGCTCTTTCTTCCTTTTATTGATATACTAAAAGCCTTTGTGACTATCGTTGAACTTGATACGCCGCATGATTATCGCCTTGATAAGATCGGTGAAGACCAGTCTTATTTTTACCCCAATGATGAACGGGCATCGCGTATAATGGACATTTTATTTAATGCTTTTACACGTGATCAAAAAGTTAATTCGACATCGCTTGATGTTCTTGGCCATAGTCTCATCATCCCTCGTGCCACTTCAGGGATTGCGCGTTTTGATTATGCCGATTTATGCAAGAAAGCACTGGGCGCCAATGATTTCATTGCGATTGGCGAAACGTTCCATACTATATTTATTGATCATGTTCCTGTTATCTCCGCTGAAAATCATAATGAAGCAAAACGCTTTATCGCTCTGATTGATGCACTTTATGATCGGAGCGTGAAAATCTATATATCTGCTGCAAGTGAGCCGATGTCTCTTTATCGCGTGACAGAAGGACGGATGGCCTTTGAATTTGAAAGGACTGTTTCAAGACTTATAGAGATGCAGTCAAATTCGTATCGCGCCTTGCCTCATGGTGCACGAGCAGTTGAAGCCACGCTAGGCGGGAATCAATCATGAGAATAAGCGCATATGATTGACACGCAGCCAACAGAGGCCACTGCTCAGCGCATTCTCTCTGCTGCGATTGAAGAGGTGCGCTCTTATGGTCTTTCCCGCGTGACGGTTGTGGCGATCGCGCGTCGTGCTGCGATGACTCATGCGAATGTTTATCGTCATTACGAAACCAAAGAGGCTCTCTTTGACGCCATAACCTCGCAATGGATTAAATCCATTGAAGCACGTTTGAGCGAAATTGCGGATGCGCCTGATCCGGCGCGTGACAAACTTGAACGCATGATCTTCGCGCTGATGCGTGCCTATCGCGATCGGATTGATGACGAGCCTCGGCTCTTTGAGCTTTTTGTCGAAGCCTTTGAGGAAAGCCGGCCACCGGCGCGCCAGCATCGGGCAAAAATTCGGACGCTTATCGACCGGATTTTAGAGGAAGGGCAAAGCGGTGGCGCCTTTGCCGCGGGCAGCCGGGAGAAAGCGCTGACTTTCGTTCTTGACGCACTTTACCGCTTCTTGAACCCGTCCATTCTCTATCATGACGCCGAGACGCCCAAACGTTCGCTTGAATTGCGGCTCGGGGCCGTGACCACGGCTGTCCTTGACCATATTGTGCGTCGAGGCTGAAAATTGCCTAAAAATTGTGTTACAACTTTCATATTTTGTAATTTGTAATCAAAAATTTCTCAGACGATCGAACTGTCGTCAATTTGAATCAAATCCTTTAACGTTCTGAAATATATCGATAATATCTCGTCTCAACCGCATGGTGCCCGCTTCACCTCGGTAGGGTTGCCCAAAATTTCGTCTTTTGGCCAACTTGCTCGAAAATGGAGGGATCGGTATCACACGCCCACAAAAGAAGCGGTTTCGGGATCTTCGGACCCGATAAAGACAGAACGGATGGAAGGACACAGGGGACATGGCACGCAAGAAAATTGCATTGATCGGATCGGGACAAATCGGGGGCACGCTTGCCCATCTCGCTGGTCTTAAGGAATTGGGCGACATCGTTCTTTTTGACATCGCGGATGGCGTTCCGCAGGGCAAAGGCCTCGACATCGCCGAATCCTCCCCGGTTGATGGTTTTGACGCCGGCTATTCAGGCGCATCCAATTACGAAGCCATTGCGGGCGTTGATGTGGTGATCGTTACCGCCGGTGTACCGCGCAAGCCCGGCATGACCCGCGATGATCTCTTGGGCATCAATCTCAAAGTGATGGAAGCGGTCGGCACCGGCATCAAGCAATATGCGCCGAAAGCCTTCGTGATCTGCATCACCAATCCGCTTGATGCGATGGTGTGGGCGTTGCAAAAATTCTCCGGCATAAACCCGAAGAAAATTGTCGGCATGGCCGGCGTGCTCGACTCCGCACGTTTCCGTTATTTCCTGGCAGAAGAATTCAAAGTCTCGGTGAAAGACGTCTCCGCAATGACGCTAGGCGGCCATGGTGACGATATGGTGCCGATGGTTCGTTATTCGACCGTTGCCGGTATCCCGCTTCCCGATCTCGTCAAGATGAAGTGGACGACGCAAGAGCGTCTTAATGCAATTGTTGACCGCACACGCAAAGGCGGTGGTGAAATCGTCAATCTCTTGAAGACAGGCTCGGCCTATTATGCGCCTGCCGCGTCCGCGATTGCGATGGCTGAATCCTATCTTAAGGATCAAAAGCGCGTGTTGCCTTGCGCAGCGTATATCGCGAATGGCTATGGCGTAAAAGATATGTTTGTTGGCGTGCCGATTGTAATCGGTGCAAAAGGTGTCGAGCGCATCGTGAAACTGCGCATGAAGCCTTTTGAAAAGGCCGCTTTCGCAAAATCAGCCGCTTCTGTTCAAAGCCTGATTGAAGCGTGCAAGACGATTAATCCGGCTTTGAAGTGAGGCAATCGGAATTCGGCAATCGGCAATCGAAAGTACATGATCAACTGCCGATTGCCGACTGCCGTTTAATTAGAAGCTCTGATCGCCCCTCCCGAAGGAAACAGATATGAACATCCACGAATATCAAGCCAAGGCCGTCTTGAAAGAGTTCGATGTGCCTGTGTCGAATGGCAAGGCGATTATGAATGCGGCGGAAGCTGAAGCTGCTGCAAAAGCGCTCGGTGGCCCTCTTTGGGTTGTGAAATCGCAAATTCACGCAGGCGGTCGCGGCAAGGGCAAGTTCAAAGAAGCCGCCGCAGGTGACAAAGGCGGCGTGAGGCTTGCAAAGTCGATTGATGAAGTGAAACAGTTCTCGAGCCAAATGCTCGGCAACACGCTTGTCACGATCCAGACAGGACCGCATGGCAAACAGGTCAATCGTCTTTACGTCGAAGACGGCTCCGACATTGCGAAAGAATTCTATCTCTCGATGCTCGTTGATCGCGCGACATCGCGCATTGCTTTCGTCGTCTCGACCGAAGGCGGCATGGATATTGAAGAAGTCGCACACAAGACGCCTGAAAAGATCGTGACCTTCTGGGTTGATCCTGCCACCGGCATCATGCCGCATCACGGCCGTGCTGTTGCGAAAGCTCTGAAGCTCTCGGGCGATCTCGGGAAGGAAGCGGAAGTGCTGACAAGCAAGCTTTACGCAGCCTTTGTTGCCAAAGACATGGCGATGCTTGAAATCAATCCGCTGATTGTCACTGCTGACAATCATTTGAAATGCCTCGACGCGAAAGTGTCGTTCGACTCGAACGCGCTTTATCGTCATCCGGAGATCATGGAACTCCGCGACGATACGGAAGAAGACGCGAAAGAAATCGAAGCGTCAAAATATGATCTCTCTTATATCGCGCTCGACGGTACAATCGGCTGCATGGTGAATGGCGCGGGCCTTGCCATGGCGACGATGGATATCATCAAGCTCTATGGCGAGTTTCCGGCAAACTTTCTCGATGTCGGCGGTGGCGCTTCGAAAGAAAAAGTCACAGCCGCGTTCAAGATCATCACGGCTGATCCGAATGTGAAGGGCATTCTCGTCAATATTTTCGGCGGCATCATGAAGTGCGATGTCATCGCTGAAGGCGTGATCGCCGCGTTGAAAGAAGTGGGTCTCAAAGTGCCGCTCGTTGTGCGCTTGGAAGGTACCAATGTTCAGCTCGGCAAAGAGATCATTTCGAAATCAGGATTGAATGTCATTCCGGCTGACGATCTCGACGACGCTGCCCAGAAAATCGTTAAAGCCGTGCGGGGTTAATCATGTCCATTCTCATCGATAAAAACTCAAAGCTCCTCACGCAAGGTTTCACCGGCAAAACTGGCACGTTCCATTCCGAACAAGCGATTGCTTACGGCACGAAGCTTGTCGGCGGCACGTCACCGGGCAAAGGTGGCTCGCAACATCTCGGTCTTCCGGTGTTCGACACAGTTGCCGAAGCAAAAGCGGCAACGGGAGCCGACGCGAGCGTGATCTATGTTCCGCCCCCGGGCGCGGCAGATGCAATTTGCGAAGCCATCCAAGCCGAGATCCCGCTCATCGTTTGCATTACCGAAGGCATTCCGGTGCTCGACATGGTGCGCGTGAAGCGTACTTTGTCAGGTTCGAAGTCGCGTCTCATCGGGCCGAATTGCCCGGGTGTGATGACAGCAGGCGAATGCAAGATCGGCATTATGCCGGGCAATATCTTCAAGCCGGGCAATGTCGGCATTGTCTCGCGCTCCGGCACGCTGACTTACGAAGCCGTCTTCCAGACAACGCAGGAAGGCCTCGGCCAGACAACAGCTGTCGGCATCGGCGGTGATCCCGTGAAGGGCACCGAATTCATCGACATGCTCGAAATGTTCCTCGCAGATCCGAAGACAGAATCTATCATCATGATCGGTGAGATCGGCGGCTCGGCAGAAGAAGAAGCAGCGCGGTTCTTGAAGGACGAAGCCAAGCGCGGCCGCAAGAAGCCGGTTGTCGGATTCATTGCCGGTCGCACAGCCCCTCCGGGTCGTCGCATGGGTCATGCCGGTGCGATCATCTCCGGCGGCAAGGGCGGCGCGGAAGACAAGATCGTAGCGATGGAAGCCGCGGGCATCCGCGTGTCGCCATCACCTGCGCGTCTTGGCAAAACGCTCGTTGAAGTTCTCAAAGGTCATTGATAGCAAGGAGCGGTTCATGTCACGCCAAGATCAGAACAAAGCCTTTATCGAAACCTCGTTTCTTTATGGCAGCAATGCTGCCTATATCGAGCAATTGGAAGCACGTTACGCCAAAGATCCTTCTTCGGTAAGCGCCGAATGGCGTGAATTCTTCGACGCGTTGAAAGATGATCCGTCAACAGTTGAAAAATCCGCAGCGGGCGCTTCGTGGAAGAAGCCGAATTGGCCGGTAACACCACGCAATGACATTGTCTCAGCGCTTGATGGCAATTGGGCCGAAGTTGAAAAAGTGATCGGCGATAAGCTCAAAGGCAAGGCCGATGCCGCAAAGTCTGGCGGTTCGGTTGCTGATGTTCAACAAGCCACGCGCGACTCTGTGCGTGCTTTGATGATGATCCGCGCGTTTCGTATGCGCGGTCATCTTCATGCTGATTTAGATCCGCTCAATCTTGAGCCTGCAAAAGATCACGAAGAGCTTCATCCCTCCTCTTATGGTTTCACGGAAGCGGATTGGGACCGTAAAATTTTTATCGATAATATTTTGGGACTCGAATTGGCAACCATTCGTGAGATGCTTGCGATTTTGAAACGGACCTATTGCTCAACCATCGGGTGGGAGTTTTTGCATATCTCGAATCCAGCCGAGAAGGGCTGGATTCAAGCGCGCATTGAAGGGCCGGATAAAGAAATCGCGTTTACGCGTGAAGGCAAACGCGCGATTTTGAATAAGCTGGCCGAAGCTGAAGGGTTCGAAAAATTTCTCGATGTGAAATTCACGGGCACCAAGCGCTTCGGTCTTGATGGCGGCGAATCGCTTGTGCCTGCGCTTGAGCAAATCATCAAGCGTGGCGGCAATCTCGGTGTCAAAGAAATCGTCTTCGGTATGGCGCATCGCGGCCGTTTGAATGTTCTTACACAAGTGATGGGCAAGCCGCACCGCGCGCTCTTTCATGAATTCAAAGGCGGCTCTTTCGCGCCCGCTGAAGTGGAAGGATCAGGCGACGTCAAATACCATCTGGGTGCATCAAGTGACCGTAGTTTTGACGGCAATACAGTGCACTTATCGTTGACTGCTAATCCATCACATCTCGAAATTGTCGATCCTGTTGTGCTTGGTAAAGTGCGCGCCAAGCAAGATCAATTAAATGATACGGCAGAGCGTGTGCAAGTGATGCCACTCTTGATCCATGGTGATGCAGCCTTTGCTGGCCAAGGTGTTGTTGCGGAATGCTTAGGCCTCTCGGGATTGAAGGGTCACAAGACGGGCGGCTCAATTCATTTCATCATCAATAACCAGATCGGCTTTACAACCTATCCGCGTTTCTCGCGGTCTTCGCCCTATCCGTCAGATGTCGCGAAGATGATCGAAGCACCGATCTTCCATGTGAATGGTGATGATCCGGAAGCGGTTGTATTTGCGGTTAAGGTTGCTATCGAATTCCGCCAGACTTTTCATAAGCCTGTCGTCATCGACATGTTCTGCTATCGTCGCTTTGGACATAATGAAGGTGATGAGCCGAGCTTCACGCAACCGCTGATGTATAAAAAAATTCGTCAGCAGCCGACGACGCTTGAAATCTATTCGAAGAAACTCATCGCTGAAGGTGTTGTCACCGAAGGTGAAGTTGAAAAGATGAAAGCCGACTGGCGTTCGCGTCTTGAAGCTGAACATGAAGCGGGCCAGGCCTATAAACCAAACAAGGCCGATTGGCTTGATGGTCGTTGGGCCGGTTTAAAAACCGCTCAAGCCATGCAAGACGACGACCGTCGAGGTGAAACCGGTGCACCGATTTCACTTCTAAAAGAAATCGGTCAAAAGCTCACAACAATTCCTGCTGATTTCAATGCACACAAAACAATTCAGCGCTTTGTTGAAAATCGCCGCAAGGCGATTGAGACCGGCGAAGGGATTGATTGGGCAACAGGCGAAGCTTTGGCTTTTGGTTTGACTGTGAATGAAGGCGCGCGCGTGCGCCTTTCCGGTCAAGATTGTGAGCGTGGAACATTCTCGCAACGCCATTCCGTGCTCATCGATCAGGAAACGGAGCGTCGCTATAAGCCTTTGAGCAATATCCGTGAAGGCCAAGGCAAATATGAAGTCATCAATTCGATGCTTTCGGAAGAAGCTGTGCTCGGTTTCGAATATGGCTATTCGTTGTCTGAACCCAATGCGCTTACTTTGTGGGAAGCGCAATTTGGTGACTTTGCGAATGGTGCGCAGGTCTTGTTTGATCAGTTCATTTCATCGGGCGAACGCAAATGGTTGCGCATGTCGGGACTCGTCTGCCTTCTGCCTCATGGCTATGAAGGTCAGGGTCCAGAACATTCGTCCGCGCGCCTTGAACGTTTCCTACAGATGTGTGCGGAAGATAATATGCAGGTTTCTAACTGCACGACGCCTGCGAATTATTTCCATATTTTGCGTCGGCAAATCAAACGCGATTTCCGTAAACCCCTTATTTTGATGACGCCGAAATCGTTGCTGCGTCATAAGCGTGCGGTTTCTCGTCTTGATGAGATTGCAGAAGGAACGAGCTTCCATCGCGTTCTGTGGGATGATGCACAGTATCTTAAAAACGAGAAAATCAAACTCGCAAAAGACAACAAGATTCGTCGTGTCGTGCTTTGCTCCGGTAAGGTCTATTATGATCTCTATGAGGAGCGCGAGAAACGCGGCATTGATGATGTCTATCTCTTGCGCGTTGAACAGCTTTATCCCTTCCCCTTGAAGGCGCTTGTGACCGAGCTCTCGCGTTTCAAAAATGCTGATATTGTATGGTGCCAGGAAGAGCCAAAAAATATGGGCGCGTGGACTTTTGTTGAGCCCTATCTTTCTTGGGTGCTTGAACAGGCTGGCGCGAAGGTAAAGCGTCCGCGGTATGCCGGACGTCCTGCATCAGCTGCGACCGCTACCGGTTTAATGTCGACGCATCTCGCGCAATTGCAAGCCTTCCTTGATGAAGCTTTTACGTCGTGATGCGTAAAGAGAATTGAAATAGGGAATAAAACAATGGCCAGTGAAATTCGTGTTCCGACGCTTGGTGAAACAGTCTCTGAAGCCACGATTGGAAAATGGTTCAAGAAGCCCGGCGACGCCGTCAAGAAAGATGAGCCCGTGCTCAAACTTGAAACCGATAAAGTGTCACTTGAAGTGAACGCGCCGGTTGACGGTGTTTTAGCCGAACTTGTGGTTAAAGAAGGCGAGACTGTTGGTGTCGGTGCACTTCTCGGCACGATCACCACTGGTACAGGTGCTGCTGCAGCACCTCAAACGGCTCCTGCTGCTCCCGCACCTGCCGCAAAAGCTGCTGCTGCGCCCGCGGTTGATAATGGTCCGGCTGTTGCGCGCTTGGCTGCCGAGTCAGGTGTTAATCCCACGTCCGTTGCCGCTTCCGGCAAAGATGGCCGCGTCACCAAAGGCGATATGCTTGCAGCGATTGCTACAGGTGCAGCGCCTTCGGCAACGCCCGTAGCGGTGCGTGCACCGTCGGCGCCTGATGATGGTGCGCGTGAAGAGCGCGTGCGCATGACGAAATTGCGTCAGACGATCGCGCGTCGTTTGAAAGATGCACAAAATACTGCCGCGATGCTGACAACGTTTAACGAAGTCGACATGACGGAAGTGATGGCGCTCAGGAATCGCTACAAAGAGACGTTTGAAAAGAAGCATAGTGTGAAGCTCGGCTTCATGAGCTTCTTTGTGAAGGCCTGCACGCAGGCTCTCAAGGAATTGCCAGCCGTGAATGCCGAGATCGATGGCACCGATCTCGTTTATAAAAACTATTATCATGTCGGCATTGCGGTCGGAACTGATAAGGGTCTTGTTGTTCCGGTTGTGCGCGATGCGGATCGCATGGGTCTTGCCACAATCGAAAAATCAATTGCGGATTTCGGCAAGCGCGCGCGTGATGGATCTCTCAAGATCGAAGAGATGCAGGGTGGTACATTCACGATTACGAATGGCGGCATTTACGGCTCGCTGATGTCGACGCCGATTTTGAACGCGCCGCAATCCGGCATTCTTGGCATGCACAAGATTCAGGAACGTCCGATGGTTGTCGGCGGCAAGATCGAAGTGCGCCCGATGATGTATCTCGCGCTCTCTTATGATCACCGCATTGTTGACGGCAAAGAGGCTGTCACCTTCCTTGTGCGTGTGAAGGAAGCGCTTGAGGATCCGGCACGTCTCGTGCTCGATCTTTAATTTTATTTTATGTGCGTTTTATAAAGGCTGGAGGCTGTCATGTCTTATGATCTTATTGTGATTGGCTCCGGCCCCGGCGGTTATGTTTGTGCCATTCGTGCAGCGCAGCTTGGCCTCAAAACGGCGATTATTGAGAAACGTTCTAGTTTTGGCGGCACATGCCTCAATATCGGCTGCATTCCATCAAAGGCGTTGTTGCACGCTTCTGAAATGTTTGAGGAAGCCAGTCATGGCATGGCTTCGCTTGGCGTGAAGATTGGCAAGCCGACGCTCGATCTCAAAGCAATGATGAAACATAAAACAGAAACGGTTGATGCCAATGTGCAAGGTGTCGCTTTTTTGTTAAAGAAGAACAAGGTTGATACATTCATCGGCACAGGCGCGATTGCTGGTGCAGGTAAAGTCACCGTGACGAAAGCCGATGGTAAAGTTGAAACGATTAAAACAAAAAATATTGTCATCGCCACAGGCTCAGACTCAGCGCTGCTTCCCGGCGTGACGATTGATGAGAAAACAGTTGTAACTTCAACCGGGGCGTTGGAAATCACCGAGGTGCCGCAAAAACTTCTTGTTGTGGGTGCTGGTGTCATCGGTCTTGAACTGGGTTCGGTCTGGCGACGTCTGGGGGCTGAAGTCACGGTTGTTGAATATCTTGATCGGATTCTGCCCGGCATGGATGATGAAGTTGCCAAACAAGCGCAGCGCATGTTTGCGAAGCAAGGCTTCAAATTCGAACTCGGTATAAAAGTTACAAAAGTCGACACCGATGATCTTGGTGCCGAAGTGACGATTGAACCCGCCAAAGGTGGCGACGCGAAAAAAATCGAAGCCGATATTGTGCTCGTCGCCATCGGCCGTCGCCCTTACACGGAAGGTTTGGGGTTAGAGGCTACGGGTGTGCAGATGGAACGCGGCCGCGTGATCATCGATGATCACTTCCGTTCCTCTGTTGCTAGCATCTACGCGATTGGTGACGTTGTGCGCGGACCGATGCTCGCGCATAAGGCCGAAGATGAAGGTGTGGCGGTTGCGGAAATCATTGCGGGTAAAGCGGGCCATGTGAATTATGATGTGATCCCCGGCGTTGTTTATACGGTTCCGGAAATCGCAAGCCTCGGTAAAACCGAAGAGAATTTGAAAGCCGCTGGCGTCGCTTATACGGTCGGCAAGTTTCCGTTCACGGCGAATGGCCGCGCGCGTGCGATGCGCGCAACGGAAGGATTTGTGAAAATTCTTGCAGACGCTGCAACGGATCGTGTGCTTGGCTGTCACATTGTAGGCAGAGGCGCAGGCGACCTCATTCACGAAGTCGCGGTGCTGATGGAATTTGGCGGCTCGTCGGAAGATCTCGCACGTACCTGCCATGCGCATCCGACCATGAGTGAAGCGGTGAAAGAAGCCGCCCTCGGCGTTGAGAAGCGCGCGATCCATATTTGAGCAGACGCGGCGATAAAGTCGTCACCGTTGCCTTGATGCGGACAGAATGGCGGGCCATGTGAGGCAAATGACCCGCCGCCTTGTTAAATCACTCTGGTTCCTCTTGGCCTTGCTCTTCCTTTTAGAGGCATGGCTCTGGGATCTTATGCGTCCAGTGATCGCTGCCGTGATCCGGCTCATCCCCTATGACGCGTTCAAAGCCGCTCTCGCACGCGGGATCGCACGCCTGCCCGCCGCGCTCGTGATTTTCGTTTTTGTGCTGCCGGATGCGCTATCATACCCGGTACAATTCTTCGCACTCTGGATGGTGGCCGAAGGCGCCGTGATCAGCGGGACGGTGCTGTTCATTATCGCCAAAGCCTTCGGCCTCATTGGCACGCTCATTCTTTTCGAAGTGTGCCACGAAAAACTCGAAGACCTTGCTTGGTATCGCTGGGTCGCGGGGCAATTCACCAAAGCGCGGGCTTGGGCGCGGCACCAAGTTGAACCAGCTTTGGTCCAGTTCCGGCACTTTCGCTCTCAAATTGAGAGTGAATTGACCAGCCGCTTCGGCCGGGGCGGGGTGCTGGCCCATATGCGCCGCCTGCGGACCCGGCTGATGCGGAAGGCGCAGAAAAACTCGTAAGGAACGATTCCCGACGGCAACCTGTCTGATGTGACAGGTTTTTTACGACCAGTCTCCTTCATAGGCTGGAATTCGTTCTTGAAATTGTAACTCATAAGTTACATAATGATCGAAATTCGAGAAACGTCGACCTTCTCCTCTTGGCTTGCCAAACTGCGAGACGAAATAGCTATTGCTAAAATTTCATCCCGAATTCAAAGGCTTGCGTTTGGACAGGTTGGCGATGTCGCTCCAATAGGAAACGGCTTGAGTGAAATGCGAATCCATTACGGTCCAGGCTATCGCGTTTATTTTCGTCAGCAAGGAAACCAAATAATCCTGCTCTCAGGAGGCGGCGATAAATCATCACAAAAACGGGACATCGCCACCATAAAACGACTTGCTAAGGAGTACGAGGAATGAAACCCGCGATCCGCGCCTTTGACCCCGCCGCCTATCTCAAAACGCCAGCTGCTCGAGCCGCCTATCTGAGTGAAGCGTTTGAAACGGGTGATGTCGCCTTTATTGCGGATGCGCTCGGCGTCGTTGCCCGAGCCGAAGGTATGACGAGAATTGCCCGCGATACAGACCTATCGCGCGAAGCGCTGTATCGCGCTCTGTCCTCGAATGGCAATCCGGAATTATCGACGGTGCTGAAAGTAACAGCAGCACTAGGATTGAAATTGAAAATTGAGAAGACATCTGACATGACCTGACGTCGACATTACCCCTTTTTCTTGACTCTTTCTCATCCCTTACCTACTAAAACGCTCATTCATCGACGTTCTCGTCCTTGAGCCGCCGCCCGGTCCATGAGGCCGGAGGTCCACGCCCGACAGCGCGTTGCGCCCTCGGGCGCGTTTGGCTTTGGGGCGTCACGCATGCGGGCGAAAAAGTGGTTTCCGGTTTTTCGCGGAAAGCATGCGTAAATAAAGAAGTGGACTTTAAGGACCCTCATGTTTGAGAGCCTGAGCGATAGACTTTCCGGCATTCTGAACGCGCTCACGCGTCGCGGCGCGTTGAGCGAAGAGGATGTGAATGCCGCTCTGCGCGAGGTGCGTCGCGCACTCATTGAAGCTGATGTCGCGCTCGATGTTGTCCGCTCTTTCACCGACAAAGTGCGCAAGCGCGCTGTTGGCCAAGAGGTCGTTAAGTCTGTTACCCCCGGCCAGATGGTCATCAAGATCGTCAATGATGTTCTTGTTGACACATTAGGCTCCGATGCCGCGCCGATTGATCTTGATGCGGTGCCGCCCGTTGCGATTTTGATGGTGGGTTTGCAAGGCTCAGGAAAAACCACGTCGACTGCGAAAATTGCGCACCGCCTCACCGATAAATCCAAACGCAAGGTGTTGATGGCCTCGCTTGATACGCGTCGCCCCGCTGCAATGGAGCAGCTTGCAAGTCTTGGTACGCAAGTCGACATTGATGTCTTGCCGATTGTTGCCGGACAAAGCGCAGTGCAGATCGCGCGCCGTGCGATTGAGGCGGCAAAGCTTGGCGGCTTCGATGTTGTGATGCTCGATACTGCCGGCCGCACAACGGTTGATGAAGCGCTGATGGCGGAAGTGGCGGAAGTGAAATCACTCGCCAAGCCGCATGAAGTATTGCTCGTCGCCGATGCGTTAACGGGTCAAGATGCGGTCAACACCGCGAAAGCCTTTGAAGAACGCGTGGGCATTACGGGCATTGTGCTCACCCGCGTTGATGGCGATGGGCGCGGTGGTGCCGCGCTTTCCATGCGCGCTATCACCGGCAAGCCGATCAAGCTCGTTGGCACCGGCGAAAAAATGGATGCGCTCGAAGAGTTTCATCCCGCGCGCATCGCCAATCGCATTCTCGGCATGGGCGATATTGTTTCGCTCGTTGAAAAAGCCGTTGAGAATATCGATCAAGAAAAAGCCATGCGCACCGCTGAGCGGATGCGCAAAGGTCAATTCGATCTCAGTGATATGCGCGATCAATTGCAGCAAATCGAAAAGATCGGCGGCGTTGACGGGTTGATGGGGATGATCCCCGGCATTGCCAAAATTAAAAGTCAAATCTCTGCCGCGCATCTCGATGGCAAGGTTGTGAAACAACAAGTCGCCATCATCAATTCGATGACGCCAAGTGAGCGCAAAAATCCGGACGTGCTGAAAGCCTCGCGTAAGAAACGTATTGCTTCAGGCGCAGGCGTTTCGGTTGAACTTGTGAATCGTCTTTTGAAACAACATCGGCAAATGGCCGATATGATGAAGATGATGGGTCAGAACAAGCGCGGCGGGCCGATGGCGGGTCTCGCCAATATGTTTGGTCTTGGCGGCGGTATGCCGACATCGGGCGCCATTCCTTCGCCAGAAGAAATTGCCGAGATGCAAAAGAAAATGGGTGGTGGTTTGCCGGAATTTCCGGGAACGCAAAACATCGCACCAAAAGGACTTCCACCCTTCCCCACTGGATTACCGAAAGGTCCGGGCCTTCCCGGACTGGGCGGATTCAATCCGTTCGGAGGGAAGAAGAAATGACGAGATTAGTGAATTGCAAATGGCAAAAAGCGAATAGGGAATATGCGACATGCCTTTCCCCCTACTCCCTATTCGCAACTCGCTATTCGCTTTTAAACAAACCCGATTCACTTCACTTCAACTAAAGGAAACTAAAACATGTCAGTAAAAATTCGTCTCGCGCGCGGTGGTGCAAAAAAGCGTCCGCATTATTCAATCGTCGTTGCTGATAGCCGCTATCCGCGCGATGGCCGCTTCATCGAAAAAATTGGCACATTCGATCCAATAAAGCCGAAGGACTCAGCTGAGCGCGTGAAGCTTGATACCGATAAGGCTAAAGCATGGCTCGGCAAAGGCGCTCAGCCAACCGATCGTGTTGAGCGGTTCCTTGAGGTCGCTGGCTTGTGGAAGCGCACAGCGCGCGTGAGCGTTGCAAAGGCGAAGCCGAAGAAGAAGGCGCAAGAGCGTCTTGATGCTGCCGCAGCCGCCGCTGCAGAAGCCGCTGAAAAAGCTGCGGCACCGGCTGAAGCTGCGTCTGAATAAATAAATGAAAAATAGTTCCTCCGCACGCTTGGCGGTTGGTGTCTTTGGGGCACCCCATGGCGTGCGCGGGGAAATCAAAATCAAATCCTATACAGGCGATCCGCTTTCGATTGCTGATTACGCGCCACTGACCGATCAATCTGGTCAACGGCTTTTTGTTTTAAAAAAACCACGACCTCTCAAAGATGATTTGTTGATCGTCACAGTTGAGGGCGTAACCGATCGCAATGCGGCGGCGAGACTCATAAATTTAGAACTCTACGCATCACGCGAATATATGCCGGAAGCAGAAGAGGACGAATTTTATTACGCCGATCTCATCGGGTTGAAAGCCTTCGATGAACACGAAGCTGAAATCGGTATTGTGATCGCACTTCATAATTTCGGTGCAGGCGACATCATAGAGATCAAAGCCAATGCGGGTGATCAAAGCCTCATGCTTCCTTTCACAAAGAAGATTGTTCCCTCGATTGATCTTGAAAAAGGATCGCTAACTCTTGTGATGCCTGAAGAGATCCCAGGAGAAGTAGAATGCGAAGAGGACGAGAAAGCATGAGCGCGTTTCGTGCCGATGTGCTCACCCTCTTTCCGAACATGTTTCCCGGTGCGCTCAGTTTATCTCTTGCCGGCATGGCCTTGAAACAAGGCATATGGTCGCTCCATGCGCATGATATTCGTGATCATGGGTTGGGAAAACATCGCGCGGTGGATGATACGCCCGCGGGTGGTGGTGCGGGCATGGTGATCCGCGCTGATGTGCTCGCCGCATCGATTGCTTCTGTTGTTGAAGCACATGATCCACGCCCGCGTTTGCTGATGTCGCCACGCGGAAAACCGCTCACACAAGAGATGGTTCGTGCATTTGCAAGCGGCGAAGGTATTGTCATCATTTGCGGGCGTTTTGAAGGCGTTGATGAACGCGTGATCGAAGGTCGCAATCTGCAAGAAGTCTCAATTGGCGATTATATTTTATCAGGAGGTGAGCCAGCAGCGCTTGTCCTACTTGATGCGATTGTACGTCTGCTTCCTGGCGTGATGGGCAAACAAGAATCCGGCAAAGACGAAAGTTTTGAAAATGGATTGCTCGAATATCCGCATTATACGCGTCCGCGCGAATGGGAAGGCCGCAGCATTCCAGACATTCTTCTCTCTGGTGATCATAAAAAAATTGCTGAATGGCGTCGCGCCAAGAATGAGCGATTGACGCGCGAGAGAAGGCCGGATCTTTTAAAAGACGGCAATCGGTAGTTGACAATCGGCAGTCGTAGTCGATTTCCGAATTCCGATTGCCTATTGCCGAACTTACCTCGCCAACCCCTTGCTTTGCAACGCCGCTTTGATCTCATCAAGGATCACGGGATCATCGATCGTTGCGGGCATTGTCCATTGATCGCTGTCAGCAATTTTTTTCATCGTACCACGCAAAATTTTACCCGAACGTGTTTTTGGCAAACGCTTAATCACGATCGCAATCTTGAACGCGGCAACAGGTCCAATTTTTTCACGCACAAGTGCCACAAGTTCTTTTTCGATTTGCTCCACCGGTGTTGAAACGCCCGCTTTCAACACAACAAAGCCGCAAGGTTGTTCACCCTTCAAAGCATCCTTCGCGCCGATTACCGCACATTCGGCAACAGCCGGATGACTGGCGAGCACTTCTTCCATGCCGCCAGTTGAAAGGCGATGGCCTGCGACATTGATGATATCGTCCGTGCGGCCCATAATGTAGAGATAACCGTCTCCGTCGATATAGCCCGCGTCCGATGTCAAATAGAAACCGGGATAGGTTGAAAGATAGCTTTCACGGAAGCGATCATCCGCATTCCACAATGTCGGCAAGCATGAAGGTGGCATCGGCAGTTTAACAACGATGGAGCCCATTTTTCCGGCTCCAACCGGATGGCCGCCTTCATCAACGATACGTACATCATAACCGGGCATCGCCACTGTTGGTGAACCATGCTTCACCGGCAATTGACCAAGACCAAACGGATTGCCCGCAATCGCCCAACCGGTTTCGGTCTGCCACCAGTGATCAATCACCGGTACGCCGAGAATATCTTCCGCCCATTTCACGGTGTCGGGATCAGCACGTTCGCCTGCGAGGAACAGCGCGCGAAAATCATTGAACTTATATTTCTTCAATTCTTCCGCATTCGGATCTTCCTTGCGGATCGCGCGGAAAGCTGTTGGCGCGGTGAAGAGTGCCTTCGCACCGTGCTCGGAAATCACGCGCCAGAACGCGCCTACATCCGGCGTGCCGACAGGCTTGCCTTCATAGACAATCGTCGTCGCGCCAGCGAGCAGCGGACCATACACGATATAAGAATGGCCGACGACCCAACCGACATCGGATGCCGACCAAAAGACTTCACCCGGATTGATCGAATAGATCGCCTTCATCGTCCAGTGAATGGCAACTGCATGCCCGCCATTATCACGCACAACACCTTTCGGTTTTCCGGTCGTCCCAGATGTATAGAGGATATAAAGCGGATCGGTTGATTTCACCGGAACGCATTCGCTTGTCTTGCCTGCTGAGTTTGCATCTTGCACAAGTTCAGCCCAATCATGATCGCGACCAGCTTTAAGTGTCGCTTTTTCTTGCGGGCGCTGAAACACAATAACGCCCTCGGGTTTATGTGTGGCGAGTTCAATCGCCTCATCGATCAACGGCTTATAATGCACAACGCGACCGGGCTCGATACCGCATGACGCCGCGAGAATGAGTTTCGGATGCGAGTCATCGAGACGTGTCGCAAGCTCGCGCGCCGCAAAGCCGCCGAACACAACGGAGTGAATAGCCCCAATACGTGCGCAAGCGAGCATCGCAATCAACGCTTCCGGAATCATCGGCATATAGATGACAACGCGGTCACCCTTATGAACGCCATAATCTTGCATGACCGCGCCGAGAGCCGACACTTCATCGCGCAATTCGCGATAGGTGAGTTTGCGCTTCATGCCGGTGATCGGGCTGTCGTGAATGATCGCCACCTGATCAGGCCGCGTCGCGGCATGGCGATCCACCGCATTGTAGCAGGTGTTCATCACCCCATCGGGGAACCAGCGGCCATAAACGCCCTGCGAAGCATCGAACACGGTTTTCGGTGGCGTAAACCAATCAATCGACTTTGCCGCGTCACCCCAAAACCCCGTCGGGTGTTTCAAAGAGCGCTCATAGAGGGCGCGAAATTGTGCGGCGTTACTCGCGGCATGGCTCATAGCGTTTCCCCTTTTTTACTCGTTCTGATTTAGCATCATGAAAGAGACGCGTCAGGCACGACTTTGGGCGCATGCTTGACAGGAGCCGCCTCGTCCTTGAAACCGCCTCCATCATGTTCAGCATTATCACCGATCCGTTCTTCTACCTCGCAGCTATTCCGGCTGTGATCCTCATGGGGCTTGCTAAAGGTGGTTTTGCGGGTTTGGGGCTCATCGCCATTCCGCTGATGGCACTTGTTGTGTCCCCGGTTAAAGCCGCAGCTCTGATGTTACCAATCCTGATCGTTCAGGACATGGTTTCGACATGGGCCTATCGGCATGATTTCGACAAACGAAACCTTTTTATCCTTTTACCCGGCTGTGTTTTCGGCGTTTTTCTTGGCTGGCTAATGGCCGCACATGTGTCGGATGACCTTGTTAAACTTGGTGTTGGCGTTATTTCCGTTGTGTTCGTGATCATTTATTGGCGTCGACGCCATATTGAAGGTGAACCGATTTCAGGGAAAATCGGGCCGGGTATCGCTTGGGGCGCAGCCGCAGGGTTCACCAGCTTCTTGGCGCATGCTGGTGGCCCGCCATTTCAGGTCTATGTGATGCCGCAGCGCCTGCCGCCGCAGACCTATGTCGGTACTTCGACCTGGTTCTTCACCATCACAAATCTCATTAAAGTGGTGCCTTATTTTTTCCTTGGTCAGTTTTCAACCGAGAATCTTGGTACATCGAGCGCCCTGTTTCCAATCGCTCTTGTTTCGACGCTA
>Ga0194134_10001489_pt1 | contig 31037 bp, 28 predicted proteins | sample TA2KigOff0mmetaG_FD_148602 | JGI IMG/M metagenome (GOLD analysis project Ga0194134, IMG submission 148602) | Freshwater microbial communities from Lake Tanganyika, Tanzania - TA2015056 Kigoma Offshore 0m | ecosystem: Environmental > Aquatic > Freshwater > Lake | place: Tanzania: Lake Tanganyika... | reverse complement strand
ATGGCGAACAGCGCGCTCGCCTTGAGGCGCGTGGATTGCGGCCTGCCTTTGCTGATGGACAGATCGCCGCGATTGCTGCAACCCAAGGCCTGGTGCTGGTGACACGCAACATCAGCGATTTTGCGGCGTTTGCTGAGCTGCAGCTGCTCAACTGGTTCTCCTCGCCATGACCCGCTGATCACCCCCGCTGACCGCATCTTTGTGGCCGGCCACCGCGGCATGGCCGGCAGCGCCATCTGCCGCGCGCAGCAACGGGCGGGCTACACCAACCTGCTCACGGCCAGCCGTGCCGTGCTGGACCTAGAAAACGGCCCAGCCGTGCAGCGCTGGTTCGCTGAACACCAGCCCTCAGTGGTGGTGCTTGCCGCCGCGAAGGTGGGCGGCATCCAGGCCAACAACAGCTACCCGGCAGATTTTCTGCTGGAGAACCTCAACATCCAAACCCATGTGATCGAAACGGCCTGGCGCGCCGGGGTGCGGCGCCTGCTGTTCCTGGGGAGCAGCTGTATCTATCCGAAGTTCGCCGAGCAGCCGATCCGCGAGGAGGCCCTGCTCAGCTGAACGCTGGAGCCCACGAATGAGTGGTATGCGATCGCCAAGATCACGGGCCTGAAGCTCTGCGAAGCGCTGCGCAAGCAGCACGGCTTTGATGCGATCAGCCTCATGCCCACCAACTTGTATGGGCCGGGCGATAACTACCGCCGCGAAAACAGCCATGTGCTCCCGGCCCTGATCCGCCGCTTCCATGAGGCCACGGAAGCCAATGCCTCGAGCGTGACCTGCTGGGGCACAGGCACGCCGCTGCGGCCCGCTCAGCGAGGCCACCACCACCCCGATCCAGGCGCTGCCGCTGGAGCAGCTCGAGACCCTGGCCGACGCCCTGCTCGACTTCCAGGGCCCGGCCGCCAACGCCTGAGCTGATGCACGCGCATCGCTTTGGCTAAGGAGACTCTGGAAAACCCATGCCATTCGCGGGACAATCGTCCTGTGATTGCAGGCCAGGACTGGGTTGATGGGCGGCAAACAGCTCGGCTTCTCGGATTACGAGCTCACCACGGCCAAGAAGCAGACCAAACGGGAGAAGTTTCTCTCTGAGATGGAGGTGGTGGTGCCATGGCAAGCGCTGATCGACTTGATCGAGCCCCACTACCCCAAGACCAGCAAGAAAGGCGGTAGGCCTCCCTATCCGTTGGCCACCATGCTGCGGATCCACCTGTTGCAGCAGTGGTATTCGCTCAGCGACCCGGCCATGGAAGAGGCCTTGATCGAGGTACCCACCATGCGCCGCTTTGCTGGTATCGAGCTGATCAGTGATCGGATCCCGGATGAGACCACGATCTTGACCTTCCGCCACCTGCTTGAGAAGCACGATCTGGGCGAGCAGATCTTTGAGACGGTCAAAGCTCACCTCAGCGCAAGGGGCATGACGATGCGGCAGGGCACGATCGTCGATGCCACCTTGATCGCGGCACCCAGCTCCACCAAGAACAAGCAGGGGAAGCGTGATCTAGAGATGCACCAGACCAAGAAGGGTAACCAGTGGTATTTCGGGATGAAAGTCCATATCGGAGTCGACAAGGACTCTGGTCTGATCCACTCGGTTGTGACCACTGCCGCCAACGTGCATGACCTCACCCCTGCCGCCGATCTACTCCATGGTGATGAGGAAGTCATTTACGGCGACGCCGGTTACCAGGGCATCGCCAAAAGAGCGGAGATGGCTGCCACTGCAGCGGATTTCAGGGTGGCAATGCGACCCGGCAAGCGACGCGTACTGCCAGATACACCAGAGGGAAGGCTGCAAGATCTGATCGAGACCGCCAAGGCCCACATCCGCTCAAAGGTTGAGCACCCATTCCGGGTAATCAAGCAGCAGTTCGGCTTTCAGAAGACCAGGCTGCGTGGCCTGGCCAAGAACCACTGCAAGATCAATGTGATGGCAGCGCTGACCAATCTGTATCTCGCTCGTGGACATTTGCTGGCTAGAGTATGAATACGGAAATGGTGTGTCTGATATGCATAAGCAGGGGCCCAAAAGACATTAAAAAAGGCCACGATTCAGCTATTCAGGGCCTGATTGCGGGCCTCAAAACGACACGAAGCCACCGTCAGCCAATTTTTTGGTCACCACGCTGCTTAAAAAACCGGCGTTGCCCAGAGACTCCCTAGGGTTCCTCTTCGATTTAATCTGAAGAAAGGTCTTGGTAATCAGTAAATCTTTCCGATTAATCATGCCTTCGCTAAACATGAAGGCCAAGCCAATGAACTAGTTTCGCGATGTCTAGGAAGATTTTGGAAAATAGCGCAAACGGTTGAATGCTTCCGAAACGTTATGAACTTTTACATAGGAATGCCAAGCGCTTGTAAATTAGTGATATTGTAAACATTATTAATTGAGTGTGAAAACCCAAGTGAATCTAGAAGCTTTAACGATTCAGGCAGGGTCATCTCTGAAGGAGGCCTTAGAGCGTATCGAGCAGAACCATTATGGTCTGATTATGATACATGATGAAGGTGGGGCAATTGTTGGCTTGGCTACAGATGGTGATATCCGTAGAAAGCTGTTGAAAGATGGTAACCTCGAGGATTTGATCGATGTATGCTGCACGACGAACTTTGAATGGGCTAGTCGTAATACACCACGAGAACTATTGCTTAAGCAGCTGGATCGGCGTATCAGATTTATTCCGCTACTCGATGACGAACGCAGGTTGATTGATTTTGTTACTCGCGACAAATTACCATTGTTTAGTGAGAACCAAGTCTATGCTCGTGCTCGTTCCCCGGCTCGAATTAGCTTTGGTGGTGGTGGTTCTGATGTAACGCACTATTTCTTGAATCATGACGGTGCTGTTATCAATGCTACTATTTCTTTGTACTCTCACGCGACGCTGCGGATCCGTAATGACTCTTCAATATTAATCCATTCATCTGATCTTGGAGCCACCCTTGAAGCTAATTGCCTTGAAGATGCTCTGTGCAAACCTAGCCAATTTGGGCTAGTGCAGGCTTTGCTTAAGACCATAAATCCAGAATTCGGTTTTGAGCTTTATTTGCATTCAGATTTTCCGATCAAGTCAGGGCTTGGTGGTTCAGCAGTCGTTTCCTCAGCTGTTCTTGGTTGTTTTAACCAGCTTCGGCAGGATAAACTAAATTTGCATGAACTAGCGGAAATTGCATATCAAGCCGAGCGAATTAATTATCTTATTGAGGGGGGATGGCAGGATCAATATGCAACCGTATTCGGAGGATTTAATCTTGTAGAGTTTAGACCAGAACAGAACTTAGTGCATTCTTTACGAGTGCAATCAGAGATTCTTTTGGAATTAGAAGAATGCCTTGTGTTGTGCGACACCGGTGCGAATCATGAATCAGGTGAAATCCACAGAGCACAACGGCAAAAGATGCAAAATGTGCGCCATTTGGTACAGAAAAATGTCGAATTGACTTATCTTATTCGTGATCATCTTCTGAGAGGTCGTCTTAATGATTTTGGAATGGCGTTGAATGAAGTCTGGCAACTTAAGAGGCAGTTCAGTGAAGGAATTTCGAATCCCAGCTTGGATACGCTGTATCAACAGGCTAGAGACAATGGCGCACTAGGCGGTAAATTGTTGGGAGCTGGCGGTGGTGGCTTTTTTCTCTTTTACGTACCAGCCTACAAAAGGTACGAACTTGTAAACTATCTCAGAAGTCAATCTTTGAAGATCATGCCTTTTTGCTTCGACAATGCTGGCATGAAGTCATGGACTGTAAGAGAATCATCGGTATGATGTACCTATATTTATAAGTACTATGCAAGACTCACTCTTCTTTAAAATAGCCTTAAAAATATTCAGGAGACTTAAGGCCAGAGTAAGGCCCCTTCACTTACGTAGACGAGCGTCCAGCGCTCCTATCTTTATGAAGCCCCTTTTCGAAGATGGAATTTGCATTCTGCCCTGGCATTATGTTTTTAATAAAGATCCTGAGGATTGTCGGCTTTATTTACTGATGAAAAGAGAAGCAGAAGCGTTGAGTACTGATCTCAGCATTGGACCGAAGAGTAAATACCTATCAAACAAATATTCACCTGGTGAAGCGATAACTGACCTTGGGCTTTTGTCATTTGTGCATACCCCTGAAATAGCCTTTCTTTTATTCAAGTATTTCGGAGGCAACTCTATTATGCTTTCTGCTGATTACTGGAAGTCAAGATATGCAGGTGAATGTAGAACTGGATCTCAAAACTGGCACACCGATCCGGAAGATCCTCTCATGCTTAAGATCTTTGTGTATTTTGCCGACGTTGACGAATCAAACGGAGCCACTGAATTTATTAAGAAAACACAAGTTGGGGGAGATTGCTGCATAAGGCCTTGGCACTCAAAACGATTAACTGGCTATTATTTGAATCAAGAACTTGAGAATTGCAAACTTAGTCATTTGCGTGACCACGTTATCTCTGCAAATGGAAGGGAGGGGGACATCGTATTGATTAATACAACAGACCTGCACCGCGGCGGCTTCGGAAATAGAGATAGATGCATGGCCAATTACACCTTTGTATCTCCTCATTGCCAGTTCGAACCACGGTGGATGAAAATCGATAGCGTTGGTTCGGAGTCCATATGAAAATTCAATTAGGTAATTGTACGATTGGCTGCGGACGTGTATTTGTAATTGCAGAAATAGGAAATAATCATAATGGTGATGTTAATCGTGCTTTGCAAATGGTCGATCTTGCAGCTGAAGCTGGAGCAAATTGTGTAAAGTTTCAGATGCGACATCTTGATGAGGTCTATCGTCACCGATCTCTTGAGAGGAGCTCTGAAGACCTCGGAACCGAGTACATCCTGGACTTGCTACGTCGATTCGAGCTGACCAATGAGGAGCACCGCCGGGTGGCTGATCATTGTGCAAGCCTAGGAATACTTTATATGTGCACGCCCTGGGACGGGTCGAGCATCGATGTGCTTGAGGGTTTCGGCGTGCCGGGATACAAAGTGGCATCCGCCGATCTGACAAATCTCCCATTGCTGAATCGACTCAGCGAAACCGGCAAGCCGTTGATTCTTTCGACCGGGATGAGTCGCCCGGAGGAAGTAACACATACCGTGGAATTCCTGCGCAAGCGCGATGCGCAGTTTGTTCTTTTACATTGCAATAGCACCTATCCAGCACCGTTCCACGACATTAATCTCAAGTGGATGGAGCGCCTTCGTGAGCAGCATTCCCTGGTTGGTTATTCCGGGCATGAGCGCGGGATAGCGGTGTCGTTGGCTGCGGTTGCGCTCGGTGCATGCGTGATTGAACGACATTTCACGCTGGACCGGGGTATGGAAGGTCCCGACCACGCCGCCAGTCTGGAGCCGGACGAATTCCGCCGGCTGATGGAAGGAATCAGGGAGATTGAGCAGGCACTAGGAGACGGCAAGGAGCGCCTTCTTTCCCAGGGTGAAATGATCAATCGGGAGAATCTCGGCAAAAGTCTGGTCGCCGCGCGAGTTCTAGCCAAAGGTACGATACTCAACCTACAGGACATCAAGGTACGAAGTCCCGGGCAGGGGCTTTCCCCGCAAAAACTCGAGCTGCTGATTGGGCGTGAACTTAAGCGTGACATGGGTGAGGAGGATTTCTTCTTCGATTCCGACATCAATGACTCCAATGTTGCTCCAAGAAGCTACAGCTTCAATCATCCCTGGGGGGTGCCAGTTCGCTTCCATGATTTTGCGGAATACACGTCACGTGTACAGCCGGATCTAGTGGAGTTTCATCTGTCCTACTCAGATATGGACCTTGATCCCGCTGACTTTCTCTCTGGGCAATATCAATGTGACTTCGTGGTTCATGCGCCAGAACTGTTTACCGGTAGCCATCTAATGGATCTGGCGTCCCCTGACCCTGAGTATCTTGCCAAGTCCATTGACGAAACGCAAAGGGTAATCGAAATCACGCGCTTGCTCAAACACTACTTTCCGCGGAACACCAAACCATTGATCGTGGCCAATGTTGGCGGGTTCACCATGGATGCACCGCTTTCTCCTGATGTGATCCACCAGTACTATGAGCGGTTTGCAGAGAGCCTGGGCAAGCTGAATATGGAGGGGGTCGAGCTGATTCCGCAGACCATGGCGCCTTTCCCATGGCATTTTGGTGGTCAGCGCTATCAGAACCTCTTCGTGAAAATCGATGAGATCGTGGACTGGTGCGAGCTGCTCAAATTGCGCATGTGCTTTGATGTGTCCCATAGCAAGCTAACCTGCAACCATCTAGGTGTGGATTTCTACAACTTTGCCGAGCGTATTGCGCCCTACACCGCGCACATTCATGTGGGCGACGCAGCTGGGCTGAACGGGGAAGGATTGCAACTCGGTGAGGGTGAGATTGATTTTGTCCGTCTTGGAAAGATCTTGACGTCTGGTTGCCCGCGAGCCTCCTTCATTCCGGAAATCTGGCAAGGACATAAAAATGCCGGACAGGGGTTCTGGGTCGCTTTGGAGAAGCTGGAAGGCATGCTCTGAATGGATGAGATTGAGTTCAATCGCATGACCAGGAATATGCAAGCAGTAATCAGTCGGCTAGGCTTTATGCAAGGGCGACTCTCGCCCCTAGTAGACGGAAAGATTCAGGCATTTCCCTGGGGCCACTGGCAGCAGGAATTCATCGCGGCACAAGAATTGGGCTTGGGTCTGATGGAGTGGACCATTGACCAGGATCACTTGCACGAGAACCCACTAATGCGTGAGGATGGCCAGAAAACGATACGTGCGCTGATGGAAGAATGTGCGGTGCGGATTCCATCCTTGACGGGTGACTGCTTCATGCAGGCTCCTTTCTGGAAGGCGGAAGGTACGGAGCGCGACGGGCTCGTGCTTGATTTCGAGTCTGTGATTGATTCCTGCGGGGCCCTGGGCGTGCAGTTTGTCGTTGTCCCATTGGTTGACAATGGGCGTTTGGATGGCGGTGCGCAGGAGGAAGATTTGGTGTTTATACTCTGCGAGATGACTCCAAGTCTGCGCGCGCGGGGTGTGCAGGTCATCTTCGAATGTGACTACACGCCTACTGAGCTTGCGCGACTGATGGAACGTTTAGACCCATCTGTTTTCGGTGTTAATTACGACATAGGCAACAGCGCTGCGATGGGATTCGATCCGCAGGAAGAGTTCCGCTGCTATGGCCAGCGGATCCTGAATGTGCATGTGAAGGACAGGTTGTATGGAGGAACAACTGTCCCTCTGGGAACAGGTAATGCCGATTTTGAAAAGGTCTTCGCCGGCTTGGGGGAGCTAGTTTATCGCGGCAACTACATAATGCAAACGGCGAGGGCCAATGACGGACTCCATGCGGCCGCGATTCAGAAATACCTCAACATGGTTGCGGTATTAATAGACCGTTATGACGCCTGAATTCAGCGGGAAAACTGCTTTGGTCACCGGGGCAACCCGCGGAATTGGGTTGGCGATCGCTAAGGCATTGTATGAGCGCGGTTGCAGTGTGGCCATCAACAGCCGTAACGCTGCAGACCTTCAGAGCGTGGCTGCGACGATGCCTCGCGTGATTGGCATACAAGCGGATCTCACTCGCGCTGACGAAGCCGGAAGGCTGGTTTCAGATGTCTTGGGGAAGTTTGGCAAACTGGACATGCTAGTATGCAACGTCGGCGGTGGCCGTTCGGTTCCGCCTGGGGAAGAGACCGCCGAAGAATGGCTAAGGGTCTTGAACCTCAACCTACACAGTGCCACTAATATGGTAGCGGCTGCTCGCAGAGCATTGGCAGAAGTCCGCGGAAGCATCGTCTGCATATCCTCCATCTGCGGCCAGGAAATGATCCCTGGAGCGCCCGTGACCTACTCGGTAGCTAAAGCCGCGTTGAATACGTACGTGCGCGGCATTGCGCGACCATTGGGTAAACAAGGTATCCGCATCAATGCAGTGGCACCTGGAAATATTCTGTTCCCAGGTTCTATTTGGGAAAAAAAGTTGGTCGAGAATCCGGCGGATGTGCAAAGCATGCTCGACCGGGATGTGGCAATCGGCAAGCTAGGCAGCCCGAAGGACGTGGCCGAACTGACGTCCTTTCTTCTTTCAGAGAAGGCGGGTTTTGCAACTGGTGCGGTCTGGACCCTCGACGGCGGGCAGGTCCGCGGCTGACTTTCACAGGAAATGGCAATGGTCAAGGCATTTGAAAAGTTCAACTTATCGGGGAAGACGGCGCTCATTACAGGGGCTGCGGGTCTCCTGGGGCTTGAGCATGCCGGAGCGCTGCTTGAGAGCGGGGCAAGAGTCATCCTGACTGACTTGGGTGCTGAAGCTCTCGATAGTGCACGGGATGAACTGCGAGGTCAGGCTGATCCAGCGCGCATCGTTGTGCGCGTTATGGATGTGACCAAGATTGAAGATATTCGTGGTGTCGCCGCCGCTCTACATGCCGACGGGCAGACGGTAGACATCCTTGTCAATAACGCGGCAGTAGACCCTAAGGTGCAAGGGGGGCAGGATGTCAAGGAGTCTTCCCGACTTGAAAACTTTCCCATGGTTCAGTGGGATCGCCAGCTTGCAGTGGGTCTCACAGGTGCCTTCTTGTGCAGCCAGGTCTTCGGGACTCTCATGGCCAAAAGCGGACAGGGTGGCGTGATCCTGAACGTGGCCTCGGACCTGTCGGTCTTTTCGCCTGATCAGCGCTTGTATCGTAAAGATGGCCTGCCGGATGACATGCAACCCGTGAAGCCAGTGACCTACTCTGTCATCAAGACCGGTCTTATAGGTCTCACACGTTACCTCGCGACTTATTGGTCCGATAGAGGAGTACGCGCTAATGCACTGTCTCCTGGAGGTGTATATACGGAGCAAGCGGATGAGTTTGTGAATCGCCTATCAGCGTTGATTCCCCTGGGGCGCATGGCCAATAGGGATGAATACCGTGCGGCTGTACAGTTCCTTTGCTCGGATGCCTCCGCATACATGAATGGCCAAAACATTGTCATTGATGGCGGACGCTCGGCGTGGTAGAATATCAAGCCAGAAATCCTCGCTCTTTTCTAGCTGAAAATGTTCGACAGTTTGTTGACTATTAAAATATAATGTTAAAAAAAACAATAACCTACTTGCGCTTCGATCCTGTTACCGTACTACAAAAAATGCGGCTAACCAATGATTCGTCTGGCGCGGCGAGCTTATTCGTTCGCGCATGGAGTGATCGAATCTTTAAGGAAAGTGGGCTGGCCGATACTTTGGCAAGATACGGTGAACTTGAGGAAAATCGGCAATATAAGCTCTTTATCTCTGGGCACAAGAAGGCGGATATAGTCAATATTTACCAACAAGCGAAATCTGCATCAGTTGTTGTAGAGTTTGGTTGTGGGATAAGTACGTTTGCTATTGCACACGCGTTGAAGCAAAAAGGCTGCGGGAAGATTTACGCCGTCGAAGCTGATGAAAAGTGGGCCTCCTTGGTAAGGGATGGAATTAAGTCTCTTGATCTTGATGGTTACTGCGAAGTAGTTCAATCTAATCCAAAGCTTGTACTCCGTGATTGCCAAGTGGTTTCCTTGTTCGAAAAGCTTCCAGATGTTCGCCCTGATTTAATTTACCTAGACGGCCCTTCACCCTTACATGTAAAAGGTGATTGTCATGGATTAACAATGCCTGGGTTAGAGTTTATCGTTGCAGCCGATCCGCTTCTCTATGAGTGGTCATTCTACGCAGGAGCGAAAATTGTCGTCGACGGGAGGATAAATAACGTAAGGTTTTTAGAGAGAAACTTGCGCAGGAAATATATCGTCCGTCGCAATTACTTCATGAATACGACGACTTTCAGTTTGGTACGCTAATTCCATCGGGCTAGATGAATGGAAAACTGGTATTTTGCAAGCCTCGTTACAGGACACATCTATAACGGGTCTGGGCAACGAATTCCGCTGTATGGTGGGAACTAATCATGGCGAAGAGCTGGGCTGGCTGGAGAGGAGAAACGACGCTTCTACATCCCTCTCCTTCACAAGAATTGCCGTTTTCCCCAACTGAAATCTTGACGATTTAATTAGGGTATGAAAGTATTGGCAGTAATCCCGGCAAGAGGCGGTTCAAAGTCTATTCCCTATAAAAATATTGTGGATTTGCATGGAAAGCCACTTATCGCATGGACCATCCAGCAGGCCCTGGATTCCGGAGTCGTCGATTATGTACACGTGTCGACGGATGACGTCAAAGTGGCTGAGGTAGCCAAGTTATTTGGAGCGCATTGCGATTTTCTTCGCCCACCTGAGATCTCAGGCGACACTATCGGCACCAAAGCAGCAATTCTTCATGTTATCACCGAGCTGGAAAAGCGTGGGGAGAGGTTCGACGCTGTCGCTGAACTACAGCCTACGTACAGTTTCCGGGGAAGCCAAATCATCCAGCAGTGTGTTGCTTCGCTAAAGCGCGCGACCAGTGAAGATGTGGATGCGGTAGTCACATGTCTGAAGGTAGAGGACACATCGCATCCGGATTACGTGCTGCGTGTCAATCACCAGGGCTACGTGCAGTTTGGAGCGTGTGCGCTGGATGAGTTTACCCGTCAGGTACTTCGACCAATATATGCGTGCAAGGGAATCGTTTTGCTCTCGAGGATGGATGCTTATTTGAGGCTGAAGTCCTTTTTCGCGGGTCGCTGCATGCCGGTTATCGTTGACGATCCGGTGAGGGGACTTGATATCAACAACTCGCTAGATCTTGAGATCGCGCGGGCGGTTGCGGCATTGCACCCTGAAGCTTTTTCTTGAAATTGATCGGGACCGAACTGTGAAAATTCTGGCTATTTGCAATAACCACAACAGTCTACCTCTGCTTGATCTCAGTCAAAGAATGGCTAGGGTCAGACCGGACCTTGATCTTGTAGTCGTCTGCGAAAGGCGGATGAGTGTGGCCGTAACTACCAATTTGAAACCCTACGCCAGATCAAAAGTTGAAATATGGACGATGGGCGCAGGCCATAGCGTCGTGTCTGGCGTTGCTTCACGTGCGCCGAAACCGACGAAGTGGCGCCGATTCAGCAGTCTCAAGACTTTGATCAACGCTAATACAGCTTACGAGCCAGGGAAGAGTCTGGTGGCTCTTCTCAAGGCGTCAACGCTAGGGCAGCTGTTTGCAGAGCACTATATTGCAAAGAGGCTTGAAAGGGCCAAGCGACAGGCGCTTGAGATCATTGATCGTGAAAAACCGACAGCAGTTTTCAGCATTTCGGACCGTAGTCACGATTACCTTGAAAGCGCTTTGCTCTGGGCGGCCAGGCAGAGAAGGGTAATGGTGATACTGCCGTATGTGGCCCATTATGACAACGAATATGCCATCGGGTACCGCAAGGATGGGCATGGGCGCCTTCAGCAAGAATTTGACCCCTTTTCCCCTTTGAATCTATACAAGATTTGGTCTTTCTTTCGCTTCAAAAGGCAGCTGTACAAAGGAGCCTTCTTCCAAGCCCCCTACCTTTTGGGGGCGCATCGAAGAGCTGGTACCTTGTCTTCCTATCCGTGGTGCGTCGGGAACGGTCTAAGTGATATCGTGTGCGTGAACTCGCTGCACACACACGATATCTTTTTGAAGAATCACGTTCCCGAGGAAAAGCTGAGACTGGTTGGTGATGTCTATTACGACGTGCTCGTCGAGCGATATAGGGAAAAAGATTCGCTGAAATCCGAGTTCATCAGTCGCTACGGTTTTGATCCTGAGAAACGGATTGTTGTGCTGGCCATGCCCCAGTTTGCCGAACAGGGCTTGTTGGGAGAGGTAGCACATTGGGAAATTATCGACAAGCTGATGGCAGAGCTCGCCAAGAGTGGGTGCAACATTCTGGTATCGCTCCATCCGCGAATGGATCCAAAGGAATACTCTTTTATAGAAGAGAAATTCCCATGCCGGATTGCTCAGGAAAGACTGGCTGAGTTTCTGGTTTTGGCCGATGTGTTTGTGGCCCATGTATCTAGCACCGTTGTCTGGGCCGTCCTATGTGGCATACGTGTGGTTGTTTTCGACCATCTGTCGTTGAATAAACATTTCTACGATTACTTGAAAACGGTTCACGTCGTACGCGATATTGCTTCCCTTGGAAATGCGGTTCAGGAGTCCTGTCGGGCAGAAATGTTGGAGCTTAAGGATGATTGGACACAGTTGTCGAAGCCCGAAGTGTTCGACGGCGAGACGATCGACCGCTACTTAAAAGTCTTGGGATTATCGGATTCGCCTTTGAGAGATCAACCGGGTGAAACTCTATGAACAATTGCATAAAAGCAAGACTGCTCGAATCGCAGGAGGTGGTCTCCGCTATGCTTGCGGATGATAAGCTGCAGAATTTGATCGCGGCAGCTGCAGTGGCATGCATAAAGTGCCTCAGGGGCGGCGGGAAAATATTACTTGCGGGCAATGGTGGCAGTGCGGCCGATGCCCAGCATATTGCCGGCGAACTGGTCAGCATGTTTCTCTTTGATCGGCCCGGACTTTCAGCGATGGCCTTGACGACGGATACCTCCATCCTCACGGCAATCGGCAACGATTATGGCTATCAAAAACTTTTCGCGCGACAATTACAGGCAAACGGAAGATCGGCCGATGTCCTCATTGCCTATTCCACATCGGGGAGCTCGCCCAATATTTTGTCTGCGCTCGAGCAGGCACGTGAGAACGGCATGGTGTCGATTGGCATGACCGGTAATCGCAGGGGAGTTATGTGCGACCTGTGTGATTTTCTCCTGGAGGTCCCCTCACCTTCGACGCCGCGCATTCAGGAGGGTCATCTGATTCTCGGCCACCTGCTGTGCGAGCTCATCGAAAGTGAGATTTATGGAGCCCAAGCTTGATGGAGGCCATTGTCCTTGCAGGGGGTCTAGGGACCCGTCTTCGGCCAGTATTGCCGGACGTCGTCAAACCGATGGCGCCTGTGGGGGGGCGGCCTTTCCTGGAGTTTCTGCTTCTGCGACTTGCTGCAAATGGTTTCTCACGAGTCGTACTGGCCCTGGGCTACAGGGCTGATTCGATACGCGATCATTTCGGCAGCAACTTTGCCGGGATGGAAATCTTGGACGTGGTCGAGGAGACCCCGCTGGGCACTGGAGGAGGCATGCGACTGGCCATGGGGAAATGCAAGGGTAATCACGCCTTTGTATTCAATGGAGACACTTTTCTGGATTTGGATATCGCCGCAGTCGAAGCACAGTGGCAGCGTTGCCGCTCCATCATCATTGTGGCCCGTGAAGTTCCCGACACCTCGCGCTACGGGCGGCTGGTGCTCAGCGGAGACAGGGTTATCCGCTTATTTGACAAAGGGAAGCCAGGACCGGGATTCATCAATGCGGGATGTTATGTGCTGCCCAAAGGCGAGCTTGACAGTTTTCCCGAGGGCTTCCCCTTTTCCTTCGAGAGCGACTTTCTTGTTGTAGAGGTCGAGAACAGGAAAATGGAGCACTTCGTCTCGAACGGCTATTTCATCGACATTGGCATTCCCGATGACTACGCTCGGGCACAACTTGAGTTGCCTAGCTTGTTCTGACAGATCTTTGACATGCTCTTTCAATCAATACTTGCGCAGAGTGAAGCTGACGCATTCTTTCACTAGATAGTCTGTTATGTGTGGAATTCTTGGCGCGATCCCGGCAGTTCAGACTGAAACATTCCTCCGTGCGCTGGCGACCATTGCGCACCGCGGCCCGGATGGGCAAGGAGTCTGGCATGATGAAGCCCGCATCATGCTCGGTCATCGGCGCCTATCTATCCTCGACATTTCCCATGCTGCCGCGCAACCCATGCATCGACATGGGCGTTATCATATCGTCTTCAATGGCGAGATCTATAATTTTCTAGAGATCCGGCGAGAGCTGGAAAAGACAGGTGAACGGTTTGAAAGTGAGTCAGACACCGAGGTCCTTCTGGCGGCATATGCGCGCTGGGGAAAGGATTGTCTAGTCAGGCTTAATGGAATGTGGGCGATTGCCATCTGGGACAGTCAGGAGCATCATCTGTTCTTGGCGCGGGACCGGATGGGTGAAAAACCATTGTTCTACGTCAATAATGGCCGGCAGTTCATATTTGCGTCCGAGCAAAAAGCACTGCTGCCGTTCATGCGGGAAGTGCGGGCAGCAACACACTTTCAGGCCTTGTGTGCCGATCCGTATGCCTATGAAGGAACCGAAGAATCACTGTTCGAGGGAATTTCAAGATTCCCTGCCGCACATTACGGCTGGCACAAGAACGGCAAGTTACGACTGCAACGATACTGGGCCCCCTTGGAAAGTGATCAACACGTTCCCGCCAGCTACAACGAGCAGGTAGAAGCATTGCGGGAGCTGTTGCTGGACTCCTGCAGGCTAAGACTTCGTGCAGATGTTCCAGTGGCCACCGGTCTGAGCGGCGGTGTTGATTCCAGCGCAGTGGCGGCCAGTATTGCTGAGGTAGGAAGGCAGCGCGGGGTGGAGCGCTTACACGCCGACTGGCAAAACGCTTTTGTTGCAAGTTTTCCCGGGACTGTTATGGACGAAGCCGCGTCATCAAGGCGCATCGCAAGACATCTTGGTATCAGGTTGCGAGAGATACCGGTTGTTCCCGACGGAGCTGCTGAAGATCTGGAAAAGATAACCTATCTTTTTGAGGAGGTGCACGAGGTTAATCCCCTGCCACATTTTCATCTCTATCGTGAGATGCGAAACCAGGGGTTCCTTGTAAGTCTGGATGGCCATGGCGGTGATGAACTTTTCTGTGGCTATGAGTCGTCGGTACTACATGCGTTGCCAAGTACTTTATTTGCGCCGAAGGACACCCGCATGGTTCTGGATATCTACAAGGCGGTACATCCACAGAACGCGCAGTTTCGTGGCATGTCGCCGTTGCGGATTGGCGCGTATTTGGCGAAGTCCGAGATCAGGGCTCGCCTGAGAGGGTGGTCTGGCGATATAGGCATGCGGTATGCCAAAGCCCAATGCGACAGTCTGAACCGGCATTTGCTGGGTCTGTCCTTCGAAACCGTGTTGCCAACACTTCTTCGCAATTACGACCATTACTCCATGATGAACGGTGTAGAGATCCGTATTCCACTTCTAGATCACCGGATTGTCGACTTCGCATTTGCCCTAAACTGGAAGTCGAAGCTGAGCAAAGGCTATACAAAATCGATCCTGCGAGATGCTGTGGCGCAATGGCTTCCTGAAGGCATTGTAACCAACCGAACCAAAATAGGCTTTGCCCCGCCAATCATTGATTGGATGCGCGGCCCCCTCCGTGCTTACCTTATGGATGAAATAGTTTCGGTTGGTTTCAAGCAGTCCGAATTAATCGATTCAACGAGGCTCGGCAATACGATTCGAGAGCTGATCTATGGAAACGGCGTGATGACCCTTTACAATGCAGAGAGAGTCTGGAAGGACTTCGCCATATACCTCTGGGAAAAAACATTTCTGCGGAAACAGCCATGGAAAGGGGTGGATGTCTCTGCAACCATGTAGAACACAATCTTTAAGACAAGAGATGATGGCGCCTAAACTCAAACAACAGACAAAAGTCCTATTCTTTGCTCCGATCCTCGAGTACCCTCCCGCGGGAGGACCTCAACTCAGTGTAGTGAATGCGGTCAAGGTGCTGAATCGTATCTCAGAGCTGCACATAATCACGACGGTGCCTAAGAACAGGATTGGGTCAGCCGAAGCGGACGAGTTCCTCCGCAGACATTGCCACACCCTGATACACAGCCCTACCAGTAGATGGGCTTCAAGGTATCGACTTGTCGATAAATTGCTGAGGCGATCCAGAAGGTTGATGGCACCTCTATTTGCTTGGTTCGATGTCCGTTGCATGCTCCAACATGCCAGACAGGAACGCATAGAGATATTTTGGGTTGACAGGGTACTAGAGCATGCCTACGCTGTGTTCCGTCTTCTGCGTCGCAAGCGGCCACAGGCGGCTATCGTTGCCGATACCGAGGCTGTGTATTCCCTGTTTCTACTGCGAGAGCTGCCGATTGTTAAAAACCATCTGCGCTGGCTGGTTATTTGGCTTCGTGGAAAGATAAAGCAGATGGATGAAAAGTCGCTTGTTTTGAAAGCAGATGCTGTCACTGCAGTCTCCGATATAGACGCAGAATTTTTCCGCCGACTTGGAGGGGATCCCAACAAAGTCATGCGGTTTTCAAATGTGGTGGATCTGGACGACTACAGGGACACCGTTCCCCCATATCCCAAGCTCCTAGAACCATGCGCCCTGCTCCTTGGCTCATTTGGACACGTTCACAGCCCCATGGATCGGGCGGCGCGCTGGCTGGCCGAGGACATAATGCCCATCGTATGGAAAGCGCTGCCCGAAGCGCACATCTACATCATTGGCCGGAACTCACAGATCACACAGGCAGAACTTAACGGTGAGCGCATCACCGTGGTAGGGCAGGTTTCAAGTGTGCTTCCATACCTTCAGCAGGCGGCATTGACGGTCGTGCCGCTGAGATTTGAGTCTGGCACCAGATTTAAGATCATTGAATCAGGTGCGGCATCCGTTGCATGCGTCTCAACCACACTGGGTGCAGAGGGTCTTGATGTCACGGACGGAGAGAACATCCTAATTGCCGACGAAACTGAGAGTTTCGCTGCGGCTATGATTAAGGTGCTATCGTGTCCGGACATGCAACAGAATCTCGGATCAAGTCTCCATGAGTTGGTCAGGCGTAATTACAGCCTGGAAAAGCAGACCATCGAGGGTCAAATGATTCTCCAACATATTTCTGAAATGCAGAATGGATAAGACTTCGCCAAGAACTGTTAGCGTATTCGGCCTGGGTTATGTTGGCTGCGTCAGCGTTGCATGTTTGGCAAAGGCCGGACATCAAGTCATTGGTGTCGATGTAAATGCATCCAAAGTTGATTTGATTGGACAAGGGGTGGCCACGATAGTTGAACCCGGCCTTGACGACTTGCTTAAGTCTGGCGTGACGAACGGAAACATCCGTGCTACTACTCATGCCGAAGCGGCAATCAAAGATTCAGATGTGATCATAGTCACCGTAGGGACGCCAAGTTTACCTAATGGCGAGCTCGATCTGTCTCATATCTATGCTGTCGCGGAGGAAGTTGGCAAAACACTGAAAGTCATGAATCGCTTCATTGCCATCGCAATAAGGTCCACGGTTAAGCCAGGCACCTGCAATATTGTGAGGAACATTATAGAGAAAGCATCCGGCAAAAAGGCAGGGATCGACTTCTCGGTGGTAGCTAATCCTGAGTTTCTCCGTGAGGGAACAGCAATTGCCGACTATGAGACTCCCCCCTACATCCTCATCGGCTCAAGCGATGACAAAGGCGCTGCAGAAGTGGCCGCAGTCTATTTCAATCTGAGTGCTGAAATTCTCAATGTTAAGCTGCCGAGTGCTGAAATCATCAAATATGTCAACAACTCTTGGCACGCACTCAAGGTGGCATTTGGCAATGAAGTCGGTTCAATTTGCAAACAGCTGGGCATCGACTCTCATGAAGTGATGAATCTCTTTTTCAGAGACTGTGTGCTCAATATTTCGCCCCACTATCTGAGGCCAGGCTATGCCTTCGGTGGCGCCTGCCTGCCCAAGGACCTGTCTGCATTGACATCGTTGGCAAGATACAATGGCGTAATCACCCCTTTGCTCGAGAGCGTTCACCCAAGCAATGATGCGCATATCGAACGTGCCGTTGCTTTGATTCGCAAGCATCCGAAGTCGGCCCGGCTTGGTTTTCTTGGTCTCAGTTTCAAGTCCGGCACTGACGATGTAAGAAACAGCCCTACTTTGGAAGTGATCAGTTCCTTGCGCAATGATGGTTACGAAATCCGGGTGTTTGACGACTATGTCCAGCTTGCATTGGTAAGTGGCCGCAATGCTGACACGACCCGATCAATACTGGGGGATGTCGAGTCGCTGATGGTGGCAACGACGGATGAGCTGCTGGAATACTCAGATGTTATCGTAGTAGCTAAGAAGGATGCATCCTTTGATGACATTCTCAACAACCTTGGAACCCGCTTGATTGTCGACCTAATCTATGTAAAGGGTTTTCAGGCAGAGCATGGGTGCTACGAAGGCCTTGCCTGGTAAATTCCGAAAGGCCGTCAATTACATGGTCCCGTTAGACCATCTCGATTCGCGCATATGTCATATTCATTTATCCTCGTCAAATACCGATAGTTCTAGTTACCGATTTTTCCCGGTCGGGTATGCGGCTTAATCGTTGTAATCATGCTCTCGTGACGGTTTTCGATCTAAGCCTGCTTAAGAACAACGTTATACGTCGTGGCTTTTTTGTCCAAAGCTTTTGGTGATCTTGGGCAGTCGTGTTCCTCAATCCCACTATGGCCTAATAACTCGCCATGTCTGATCTAGAGCTGAACAACGTTCTTGCCATGGTAATGCTGGCCCAATCGCTAGTCGCGAATCCACTCACTCTCGGGGAGCCTCCACAAAGCATCATGCGGTTGTAGAACTTGAAATCATGTTTCATTCTGGTGTTTCAGCGCATTTGGTCGCCGCGCAGAGAATGGATCTCAACAATTCGCTTCAATGGTGTTTCGATCTTGCTACATAAGCTATACCCTCTCTTTAATCTAATACTGGTTAGCCGAACTTTATGTCATTGCTTCAGTCCTTATGCTCAGCAGTTCATTCTGAGGGTCTCGCAGTTACCCTCCGAGCCTTGAATATCAGTCTGGCAGCTCGGTAACTGTAGTTAGATCGGTTCTCGGATATGTACAGCAGAGCTGGCATTGCTCCAGGTGGGGAGATGGTTGTAGCTGGACAAACTACCGCTCACCCCGATTACGCCAAGGCTTTTATTCAACAGATCCTTGGCCGTTCCCGATGAGCGCCTGCTGCCTTCGATGAAAACCGGCCTGTCGCTGTTACCATGATCCATTGTCAGCTGTGCTTTTCATTGGGATTCTCAACCGACAGCATTTCGCTGTGTGCTCCGGAATCATGGACGTAGGCCCCTGCTGACCAGCAAAGGCCAGGGCCTCCTGCAAGGGGCGCCATCGTGGTGCTGATTCTCTCGAGTATAGTCGCAACTCCTCCAGGGCTGATCGCCCCACCACCACCAGCTTTCAGAGCAGCATCTGGGAATTGCTGAAGCTGTGGTTACTTCGGTTCTATGAACAAGTGTCAGGTCCTAACGTTTCAGCGTATATTGCTGGTGATCAACTGCTGATCGTACTCGATCGAGCTCAAATACTCGATGCTCGACCGACGAGGCTCGTGCTTGTTTAACCATCGAGCCAGTTTGCCATGTGCCTGATCAGCAGTTTGGGGTTGTTCAGGTTCTCGGCATCCTCTGACTCATCTCCTTGCCTTTGCTGCGTGCGCCGTTAACCATCGAATTGTTTTTTTGAAGATTGGCAATTAATAGGCAATAGTCTGAGCGGCATGTCATGACTCCTGTCGATCTGTCCGTGAAACCGCGGCAACTACACTGTCATCCTGGGTATCTATACGCTCCGCCTTGTGCCGCAGCGCGCGCATCTCAGCCACCAGCTGCCTTTCGCTTTTGATAAAGCGTCATTTGCTTTTAGCGCTGGCCTTGTGCTTACTGGCATTGGCTTTGTCCTTGGCTCCATCCAATCCCACCTGCCCCCGATTCAGCACCCCCGCTTTCTGGCAGAACCACAGCACCTGTACAAGCAGGCCTGTCAGGGCTCCCAGGTGGCGTCTGAAATCGCTGATCCGACTGTGCTCATGCTGCTTATTGTTGGTGAGAACCCGGTAGGGAACGTTTTTCCAGCAGTCTTCTCGATACTTCTTGAGCTGCACCTCCCGACGCAGTAGGCTTACAAGAGTAAATCCGCCATCATCAGCGGGTCGTAGACTTTCTCCTTCCGCGGATTTTCTGCCGGCAGACCACGTTGGTCGCTGTTAAATCAAGCTCACTCCAAAGATCTAGCAAAATGAGCAGCCGGTCGCTCTTTGGCAACCAGTTCACTGGTGCTGGAGCAGCAGCAGCGTACCATCATTTTTCCAGGGCCGGAAGCAAATGGGGTAAACCATGAACTATCAGCCCCCGCCGCCCATTTACAAAACCTGAACGCCTGGACGGCGGTTTTGGCGTGGGCGGTTGCAAATCTATGCGCAACACACTATCTCGGTTCATCAAAGCCCAAAACTGTTCCGGCCAACTCAAGGCCTATACTAATAGAGTGCAAAAAGCATGAATCTTACCTTGAAGAAGCTTAGGCGTATTGCCGTAATCTTGGTGGATAGGGCTAATTACGGGCGCCTGATGCCGGTCATGAGGGCGATAGATGATCACCCTGACCTTGAATTGATGGTGGTCTGCAGCGGCACGATGGTGCTGCCCCGCTTTGGTAGACCGGTCATGGTTGTCGAAAATGATGGTTTCAAAGTGAATGCTGAGATTTTCATCGAGCTCGAGGGATCGACGCCAAGCACTATGGCAAAATCTCTTGGCCTTGGCATTATCGAGTTTTCCAGTGAATTTGCGCGACTCCGGCCGGACATTGTTCTGGTGATTGGAGACCGATACGAGGGACTAGCAGCTGCACTCGCGGCTTCTTATATGAATTTCTGCCTCGCACATATCCAGGGTGGTGAAGTCAGCGGTTCGATCGATGAAAATGCTAGACATTGTATAAGTAAACTTGCTCACTTTCATTTCCCGTCCACCTTACGCTCTGCAGAATTTTTGGTTCGGATGGGAGAGGTGCCGGAGTCTGTGTTCCATGTCGGTTGCCCGAGTGGCGACATTGTTCACTCAATCGATCTAAAGTTGCATGACGGGATCTTCAATGACGGATTGGGCGCGAATCTGTCGCCGTCAGAACACTACATGCTGGTGGTGTTTCACCCTGTGACGACTTACTTTGGTGATGGGGGTGAGTCTGTGGAAGAAATTCTAGAAGCCTGCGAGAGGATAGGTCTCAAGGTAGTATGGCTATGGCCTAACATAGATGCGGGTTCTGATAAGGTGAGTGCTGCTATACGACGTTTTCGGGAAAACAAGCATCCTCAATGGTTGAGGCTAGTGAAGAATTTTCCGCCGGATGATTACCTTCGTGTGCTGTGCAATGCGACCTGCGCGATTGGCAATAGCAGCAGTTTTGTCCGCGACTCTTCTTTCTTCGGCACACCGGTGGTGCTGGTGGGTGATCGGCAAGAAAGTCGTGAGTGTGCGGAAAATGTTCTTAGGGTACGTTGTGAAACAGAAGCCATTGTTGCCAGTATCTTGGCTCAGATACATCATGGTAGGTACGCACCGAGCCAGCTGTATGGAGATGGACAGGCAAGTCATCGCATTGCCGAACACCTGGCAACCGTGACTCCCTATATCCAGAAGCATCTTGGATACGTAGCCAAGGCATGATTCACGAACATCGGCTCTGCGCTCTGGTTCCGGCTCGGGGTGGATCCAAAGGTATTTCGCGGAAGAATCTTTATGAGTTAGCAGGCATCAGCCTTGTCGAGCGTTCGGTGAGGTTGGCCAGACGGTGCGCCCGAGTTGACCAGGTCTTTGTAAGCACCGAGGATGCCGAGATCATGTCCCTTGCCACACTCCTGGACGCAGCCACGCCCAGGCCACGGCCTATAGAACTCGCATCAGATTGCGCTCGCACGATCGACGTCGTTCGCAACCTTGTCGAAGAAGAAGTGCTTTCAAACGACGACTGCATTTTACTTTTGCAACCCACGACACCTTTGCGCACACTGGCAGATCTGGAAGCTGCTTGTGAGCTACTAGAGGAACACTGGGAAGATGCCGATGCGGTCATCAGTCTATGTGCTGTGGACGGGCCACATCCCTACAAGGCTCAGGTCATACGTGAAGGACTGCTAAGGCCGCTCATCAATGGGCAGGACTCTTCTGTGTCACGCCAGTCCTTACCTACGGCCTATCTTCCGAACGGCGCCATTTATCTTGCTAAGATCCACGTGTTGCTTGAGGAGGATACTTTTCTGCCCGAAAGGTCCCTTCCGCTGCTTATGCCGGCCACGGCATCGATCAACCTAGATGGCCTCCTTGATCTACTACTGCTGGAAGCCGTTGTGTCTAAAGGCCTAGCCTATGATACACTTAAACAGTCAGGAAGGTGAATTCCTATTATGGCTGCTAAAATTGATATTGAATACATAAAAGATGGCGACATTGATCTTGCACTGATCGTTCGCCGCAACTATAAAAGTGAGGGCATTGAGTTCTTTACTCCAAATAGCTATTCGCAGCAAATAGGCTATATGAATCGTCCGGCTGGGTATGTCATACAGCCGCATGTGCACAATCCAGTTGCCAGAGAAGTGCTATACACCAATGAGGTGCTGATCGTGCGCAGCGGACGAGTCCAGGTGGATTTTTACACAGAGCAAAAAGTTTACCTGTTCAGCCGTGAGCTCTTACAGGGCGACATCATCCTGCTAATTCGAGGCGGACACGGGTTTAAGATGCATGAGGCTACGGAGATTGTCGAGGTTAAGCAAGGGCCGTACGCCGGAGACTTGGACAAGACGCGTTTTAACACTAAAAGTTAATCATCCTTCAATAACATTTTGATCACCATGAAAATTTTGATCTTTCTTGATAACATTAAGCACTACGCTCGTGCGTTAGTACGTACGCCCTTCGTTCTTGCTGGACTTGCATTCTACCCCGGCGAAACAAAGGGTACGGAGGTAGTAAAGACTGAAAAATCGCGCAACGAATTGCGTGAGTATTTCGAGACGCACAGCGAAGGTAATGGGATTTGGAAGTTCGATCACTATTTTGATTTTTACCATCGCTACCTTTCTAAGTTTATTGGCACACCAATTACATTGTTAGAAATTGGCATATACAGTGGAGGAAGCCTACTGATGTGGCGAAAGTTTTTCGGACAGTCAGCGCGTATCTGGGGGGTCGATATTGAACCGGATTGCGCATCCTATGCCTCAGAAGGTATTGAGGTCTTCATTGGTTCACAGGCTGACGGCAAATTTCTAGCCGAGATTCGTCCGAATGAGTGCATTGACGTGTGTATCGATGATGGCAGCCACATTCCTGAGCATCAAATTACCACCTTCGAAGCGATATTTCCTCGATTGAATCCAGGTGGTGTCTATATCTGCGAGGATATCCACGGCTGCCATAACCGTTTTCTTGACTATATATATGGATTGATCAAGGGCATGAACACAATGGCTCCATGCCAAGATAAATTTCGAGTCCCTGCAAGTAACTTGCAACGTTGCATACGCGCCATTCATGTCTATCCTTATGCTGTGGTTATTGAGAAGCGGGAAGTAGAAATGTCTGCGTTAAAGATGCAGAAAAAGGGCACCATCTGGCAGCCATTTAGTGCCAAGTTCAAATAAAATTTGTAGCCTCTCAACCCATCATTATGTTGCCAACATTAAAATCTTCAAGAGATCTTTTAATTATGCGTGGTGATAGAGCACTATCTTCTGGGTAACGCTTGTGGTTATCAGCGGGTGTACCGGCGATTTGTAAAATATCTTAATCGTCGCTAACGTTACAATTTTTCTGAGATTTAGTTTTCTGCTAAAATGAAGAAACTTAAAGCGTCATTGCAGAAATACTGGCCGGTCTGGATGCTGGTGTTGTTGGTGTTTAGACCGAGCAGATTCATGCTCGAGTATATTCACTCGTTTCGCGACTACAGACGCTTCCGGAATTCCACCCAGGATTTTCATCGCGCCATCATGAAATCCGGTGCCGTCTCTTCCAGCCGGGAAAAGGAAAGTTTGCTGATCGTCGTTGGGCAGGGAATGAATGCCCAATGGCTCCAAATCTGGTCAGTTCTGGGTGCATGGTTGGGCTCGAGTAGGGGCTATAGAGTGATTGCGATAACGACGCGACAAAAGCCGATACAGAACCTTTATTTGCGTCTTTTCCGTTTCAGCTTGATCTATCTCGAAGATTTGTTTATTGATCAGGTTGCTTTGCCACAGGAAGTCATGGATAAGCTTGATAAACTCTTCTCATTCCGTGATTTTAAGTACTATGAGTATAATGGCATCCCTGTAGGTAAGATGGCACTGTCGACATTCAGCCGTCAGCGTGCCACAGGGATCATGGATGTTGCTGATCCTGAATCGCTTGTCGCAGTGCGTCACTGGCTGGAACGACTCCACAAGTCCCTTACGGTCGCAGATCAGCTTTATAAGGCTGAAAGCGTTTCGATTTTGTTTTTTACCGAAGTCTTTATGGAGGAGTATGGAGCCTTTTATTACGCAGCCCTCAAAAACTGTCTCAATGTGGTGCGATTTGCAGGAACTGTACGAGACAATGCAATCGTTCTACAGCACCTCACCGATGAAAGCGACAGAACGCACTTTTCATCAATCAGTACTAAAAGCTGGGAGCGCATATTGGGCTATCCGGACACGTTGACTATGGAAATGGAGCTGGACCAAAACTTTGCCGAACGCTACGGCGATCGTTGGGCATTGTCCAAAAGAAATCAGCCGAATACCAGAATCATGTCGTTAGATGAGGCTCGCGCTTTGCTGGGCATCCCCGAAGGTACTAAAGTCGCCGTCATCTACAGCCATATCCTTTATGACACTCTTTTCTTCAATGGCGAGGATCTCTTCGAGAACTATGCAGATTGGCTGGTGCAGACCGTGAAGGCTGCATGTGTTAACCCGAATCTTCTGTGGTACATCAAGGTACACCCGTCCAACCTCTGGCGTGGTGAACTTGAGTACTTTAATGGTGGTATGTATGAAGAGGTTCGCCTTATTGAGAAGTACGTCGGCAAGTTGCCAAAGCATGTACGTCTTGTATATCCGGATACGCCGATCAGCCCCTATACTTGGCTGCAAGTTGCTGATTTCGGTATCACCGTCCGTGGTACCTCGGGCATCGAGTTAGGTGCACTAGGCAAGACCGTTATCACTGCCGGAAGCGGTCGTTACGAGGACGTTGGCTTTACTATGAATTCAACAAATGTGGTCAACTATCTGGCTGTTCTCTCTAGTCTGCCGGAAGTGCCGCAACCTTCAGAATCTCAGAAGAGGCTTGCGCGCAGATTTGCCTATGCTACTTTCTGTATGAAACCGTTTATCCTCGATTTCCTAATTCCGGTGACACGCTGCGGACGAAAGAGTATTTTCAGTTCCGATGATTTGGTATACATTGCGAGGCTTGGAAAAGTTGCTACTAACTCAATGCGACGTTTCTCTGATTGGAGCCTTGATAGAAATGAGATTGATTTTCTGAATACTTGGCCCCTAGATGCATAAGCACTTGTATTCCTAGCTATTTCTGATCTTACTGATTTCTCGACACGATTCGAAAAGTTGTTCCTTTAGTTGTAGGACATGTCATTGTTTCAGCATGCTGCTTTCGACGCGAGGCGAATGGAGGGTATGTCCGTCTTGGACTTAGGATGCGGGCGTAATAAATTGCCGGGTTCTATCGGTGTGGATTTTCTCGATCTGCCTGGCGTTGATTGCGTCGCTGATCTTAATGATCGCCTACCCTTTCAAGACACATCTTTCGATGTGGTTTATTCAAATCAGGTGTTCGAGCACGTCACTAACTTTCTCGGACTCATGACAGAGTGCCATCGTCTATTGCGGCAAGGTGGTTTGTTGGTGGCCCATGTTCCCTATTTCCGCTCTAGCTGGTCGGCTGTGGACCCAACGCATGTTCGTCAGTTCAGCATCAGTTCGATGAACTATTTTGTGTGTGGCAAGTATGAGAATTCGAATTTCCGCTTTTTCGAACAATCATTCACTAGCCTGGAGTGCTACTTGGACGGCAATTATCCTAAGGGCCCTCTCCGCTGGACATTTACCAAGATGGCGTTGTGTTGGCCGTATCGATTCGAGAACTCCGCACTATCTTTTCTGTATCCGTTTCAAACATTAACATTTGTTCTTCAAAAATAATGAAAGAGCATATTAGTACCGACTATCTTACTGTCGCGACAGTGGGGTATCTTCCTCAGGCAATCGCGACTTTGCGAAGTGCACGAGATGCGGGCCAATTTACGGCGTTGCACCTTTTTGCCCTCGATGCGGCAGAGGGTTCCATCGAAAAGGTCAAGCTTGCGATCGGGAGTGATGCAGAGTGGCTCAACGTTTTTGGCCCTGAGGATCTCGAAGACGAACTGAGATCAACTTTTTGCACGGCATTCGAGTATTACAACCCGGCAGAGATGAGTTGTCTGGCGAAGTATGTAGGTGTTTCGTATGTTCTTGAGAACTCGGTATCGGCCGAAAGGTGCTTTTTTTCAGATTCGGATGTACTTTTTCTATCTGACCCTATGGTTGCAGTAGAAGAATTGGGCGACAAAGCCATGTTGCTGACACCGCATCAGTTGGACCCAAGTACTGATGCTGCTGAGCATGACTACCTTTTGCACGGATGGATCAATGCTGGCTTTTTCATTATCAACCGCGAGAACGCATTCGCAAAGAACATCTTATCCTGGCTTATTGATCGCATTTCACGGCGTGGATTTTTAGCTCCCGAATTGGGTTTGTCCTGTGACCAGACATGGGTGTCCCTTTTGCCAGCCATGTTCACTGAGCATGTGGTTTTAAGTCGCTTTGCTGGCTATAACGTCGGCTACTGGAACCTAGTCGAGCGACAGGTTGAACTCTTAGATGGGAGCTTTAAGGCTAATGGAGCGCCATTGGTCTTCTTTCATTTCAGTGGATTTCTCGGAGCGCCGCGTGGCCAACTCACTATTCACGGAGACTTTCGCGTACAAGCTGGATCAACCCTTGATAACTTGTGCCAAAAATACCGGAGTCTGCTTAATGACAGCGCAGCTTTGAATGTATCCAAAATCCCGGTAATAAATTGCTCTAGGGTTAGCCTCAAGAAAAGGATTGCTATAGGCAGCCTGCGCAACCATACAAACATCGACATACGCTCCACCAATCCAGGAATTTTTACCCGTATCGGCGGTAAAGCGGATGCTATCATTAGGAAATATCTACATTAAGTTTTTCGCGAGGACCTATGCCTACAAATTCTTTTACTATAGGCAACCAGAAAATCGGTGGTGGACGATGTTTCATCATTGGAGAGGTGGCTCAGTCGCATGATGGAAGCCTTGGTATAGCTCATGCATACATTGATGCAATTGCTAAAACTGGAGCCGATGCCGTAAAGTTTCAAACTCACATAGCTGAAGCTGAGAGTTCGCCACAAGAACCATGGCGTGTTAAGTTTAGCCCTCAGGATGAATCCCGTTTCGATTACTGGAAACGCACAGAGTTTACTCTAGATCAGTGGATTGGACTCAAGGATCATGCGGAAGAAAAGGGGCTTATTTTCTTGAGTTCCCCCTTCTCGATGCAAGCGGTTGATCTGCTTGAAAAGATCGGCATGGTTGCTTGGAAGGTTGCCTCGGGAGAGGTTACTAATCCCACTCTCATTAAGAGAATGGCTGCAACAAGAAAACCAGTACTGATATCAAGTGGTATGAGCACTTTAGCAGAACTAGACATAGCTGTAAAATGGGCAAGCAGCTCACTTACGCCATTCGCGCTGATGCAGTGTACATCTAGCTATCCAACCCCGCCTGAGAAGATTGGTTTAAATCTTTTACAAGAGTACCGGGACCGATATGGTTGTCCGGTTGGGCTTTCTGACCACTCTGGTGGAATCTATACTGGTCTCGCGGCAGTGACTTTGGGGGCAAGTCTGCTTGAGATACATGTCACTATGAGTAGGGATATGTTTGGTCCGGATGTTATTGCATCAGTAACAACTCATGAACTATCAAAAATTGTTGAAGGTTCGCGATTTATCGAACAAGCATTGCTAAATCCCGTTGACAAGGAGACTAGCTCAACCGAGTTAACCGAAGTTCGGCGCATCTTTACTAAAAGTCTCTATGCTTCAGAAGATTTAGATGTGGGCATGACTATTCAATTTAATCACATCGACGTGAAGAAGCCTGGTAATTACATACCTGCCAAGGATGTTGATAATATTCTTGGGAAGGTGGTTCTTAGTCGCATTCGAAAGGGTGAGCCTATTAAATATTCTGACATATCTGGCGAGTTGCCAGTAATAAATAACTCATATGAAAAGTAGCATTATTAATGGCAGATATGTTGGCAATATTCTCTTATCTTTCCTGTTATCTGGCCAGTTTCTTTCATTAGCAGCCCAGTACTTTCTAAACATCAGAGGAATCTACTTTGCAGTCTTCCTCCTTGCTTGCTTTTACTGCAGCAAGAACATCCGAGTCCGCCATTTGTTTGGATATGCTTACCCCTTGGATTTACTCTGGATTGCTTACTTCGTTTATTTTTTCGTTTCAGCAGGATTGTTCGGTCGCACAAGTTTTCATAGCTTCTTCTTATTATTTGCAAGTCAAGCCTTCATTCCTTTTTTACTGGGAAGAACATTTAGGTTTAATTGCAGTATTAAACAAATTAATTTATGCCTCATTCTAATTCTTTTCCTTTATATAGGAATACTTGTTTATTTATATATATTAGATCCAAGTATATACAGTGCTGATCGGTTTATTCCTTTTATGCCTAGCTCATTGCAGGAAGCTGGTGGGGATCCTTCGCAGGCATTTTTGGGTTATGGATTAGCGGCTATTCTGCTTTCTATTTACTTTATACTTCGCTCTGAGAATAGCTATATCAAAAGGTTTCTTGCATTCGAATTCTTTCTGTTCTGTTTAGCTCTACTGATTTTGATTCTCGTAGGTTCGCGCGCTACTTTATTTGCTGTCCTGGTGATCCTGTTTGCCAATGAATGTCGGGGTAAGCCAACCCTTAGGAATTACTTGTTTATCCTTTCAAGCCTAGCTCTTGTTTCACTTCTGGGAGCAACTGTTATCTCGCAGGAGCGGCTTAGTTTCTTTTCTGAACTATCGGTTCTGTCTGATCTAGCTGGTCAAAACCTCTTGTGCCTGGATCCTGCTAATGGCTCTTTTTTGTCTAGAGTCTCTGGGATTCTACAGAGCATCAATATATTCTCAAATCATCTTCTCTGGGGAGTTGGTGTTGGCAACTATGGATGGTTTCATTGTGGACTTAAGGGTGACTTCATATATCCTCACAACGTAATTGCACAGATAATGGCCGAGGCGGGCCTAATTGGCTTAATCATATTCCTTTTCTGTATTTATTTGACTTACAACAATTATATTCAGCTTCTCCACTCTCCTTGTGGCAATGCGTTTAAGGATTTTCATAGATTTTTCTTCAATTTCTGGATCTTTACCCTCGTCGTGTCTTTATTCTCTAGTAATGCTTATGCTGACCCGCTCTTGTATCTCCTTTCAGGTATTGTATCAAAAAGTTTCCATTTCTACAGCACCCATAACATCAGCAGCTCTTCTATTTGTGTAACTGAGTCCTTTATTCGAAATAGGCGTTTATCCTAGCCATGTTTTCTCCAATTGTTCATGCCCAATTTCATCTATTAGGAAGTAAACAATGATCCCGGTAAATCAACCGCTGCTTGATGGCAATGAAAAAAGGTATCTAAGCGAGTGTATCGATACAGGTTGGGTCTCTTCCGATGGGCCGTTCATCAAACGCTTCGAGGACGGCTTTGCGTCCGTTGTGCATCGCAAGCACGCGATCGCCGTGGCCAACGGCTCGATGGCTCTCGTTGCCGCTGTCGCTGCGCTGAGACTCGAGGCCGGCGCTGAGGTAATCCTTCCGTCATTTACCATTATTTCCTGCGCTGCTGCAATTGTACGTGCAGGCTTAGTGCCGGTGGTCGTCGACGCCGACCCCGCCACCTTCAATATTGACGTCTCGCAGATCGAAGCGGCGATCTCATTGCGCACGCGGGCCATCATGGTCGTGCACATCTACGGCCTGCCCTGCGACATGGATCCGATTCTCGATATTGCCCGCCGTTACAGTTTAAAAGTGATCGAGGATGCCGCCGAGATGCACGGCCAGACATACCGAGGCAAGCCTTGTGGCTGTTTCGGCGATATCAGTATCTTCAGTTTCTACCCGAACAAGCACATCACCACAGGTGAAGGGGGCATGATTGTCACTGACTCTGATGTGCTCGCCGCACGCAGCCGTGACCTGCGCAACCTTTGCTTCATCCCGCCGCGGCGTTTCGTTCACGACGAGCTTGGCCACAACATGCGTATGAGCAACCTGCAAGCGGCATTGGGCGTTGCGCAATTAGAGCGCTTGCCTACCTTCGTTGCGCGCAAGCGCGCTATGGGCAGTCTCTACAACGAGCTTCTTAAGGGCATGCCCGATGTTGAGCTCCCGCTGGCGAGTACCGACTACGCTGAAAGCATTTACTGGGTCTATGGCATCGTGGTGAATGAATCTATCGGCTTCGACGCTGATGAGGCGATTAGGCGCTTGTCTGCCGCTGGCGTAGGCACGCGTCCCTTCTTCTGGCCGATGCACGAACAGCCTGTGCTTCGCCGCATGGGCTATTTTGCGCAGGCCCGCTGCCCCGTGGCCGAGCGTATTGCGCGGCGCGGTTTTTACATTCCTAGCGGCCTCGCCTTGACCGAGCAGCAGATCCGCGAGGTCGCCGGCATCGTTCGTGAGGTCATTCACAAGTGATCGAGAACTTCGGCATCTACTCCCGTTATTACGACCTCCTTTACGTCGATAAGGACTACGCAAGCGAGTCTGCCTATATCCTCTCTCGCATCAGCGCACATTCGCGCGTGCCAGCGACCTCGCTGCTTGACCTTGGCTGTGGCACTGGCATCCACGCGTTGATGCTCAATGCAGAGGCGGGGCTGAACGTGTGTGGTATCGACCTCAGTGAAAATATGTTGGAGAGAGCGCGCGCGCACGCGGCTTCCAGGGCCGTCACGGAAGATCGTGTGGCTTTCCACAAGGGTAACGCCTGTAACTTCCGTATTGACCGTAAGTTTGATGTTGTCTCGTCTTTGTTTCATGTGGTCAGCTATCAGACAACCGAGCAGCGTCTGAATGCGCTATTTGAGACCGCATCCACTCACCTCCAAGAGGACGCCCTTTTTATCTTTGATTTCTGGTACGGTCCGGCAGTTCTTTCGCAGGGACCTACGGTTCGTACTAAGAGGCTGAGCGACGAGTATTTTGCTGTTACACGCTTGGCAGAACCCGTCATCCGTAATGA
>Ga0194134_10001467_pt1 | contig 31331 bp, 43 predicted proteins | sample TA2KigOff0mmetaG_FD_148602 | JGI IMG/M metagenome (GOLD analysis project Ga0194134, IMG submission 148602) | Freshwater microbial communities from Lake Tanganyika, Tanzania - TA2015056 Kigoma Offshore 0m | ecosystem: Environmental > Aquatic > Freshwater > Lake | place: Tanzania: Lake Tanganyika... | reverse complement strand
TATCGATGATTTCGTTTAACCTTTTTCCTTTCAATTCATCTGGAACATCGTCTTTAAATTTGCGTTCTGCTAATGTTTTCGGTCTCTCAGAGTATTTAAACATGTAAGCAAAATCGAATTCAACGCGTTCCATCAAGTTTAATGTATCCTGGTGTTCCTCCTCTGTTTCACCACAAAAACCAGTAATTATATCAGTGGAGATGGCACAATCTGGAATGATACGTTTGATCGCATCAATTCTACCAAGGTACCACTCTCGACTGTATCCACGGTTCATGCGATACAATACATTTGTGTTGCCTGACTGGACAGGAAGATGAATGTAAGGACAAATATTCTGATATTTGGCTATTACCTCCAAAACTTCATCTGTCATGTCTTTTGGGTGTGAAGTACTAAAGCGCACACGCAATAGTGGAGACACTTGAGCGACTTTCTCCATCAGTTGTGAAAAATTAGTTGTCGGTTTGGTGCTATCTTTTATTTCTCCCTTAGACGTTATATTCCATCTGTACGAATCGACATTTTGGCCCAATAAGGTGACTTCGCGATATCCTTTTTCATACAAATCTTTGCATTCAGTTACGATTGTTTCTGGATCTCTAGATCTTTCCCTCCCTCGAGTAAAAGGCACTACGCAGAAAGAACACATGTTGTCGCAACCACGTGTTATTGTAACAAAAGCACTAACGCCTCCTTGGTCCAGTCTCACGGGTGAAATGTCAGCGTATGTTTCGTCTCTTGAGAGTAAAACATTAACGGCTTTCTGTCCCGTTCCAACTTCATCAATTAGGTTTGGTAAATCCCGATATGCATCCGGACCTGCGACCAAATCCACGAGTTTTTCCTCCTCAAGAAGTGACTTTTTAAGGCGTTCTGCCATACAACCTAAAATTCCTATCACCAACTCAGGGTGTTCGTCTTTCTTTTTTCTAAAATCAGATAAACGGTTACGGACTCTTATTTCTGCGTTTTCACGAATCGAACATGTGTTCAACAAGATAACGTCAGCCTCTTCGATGTTTCTTGTGGTGGAAAAACCTTCGTTTGCCATTATAGACGCAACTACTTCACTATCAGAAAAATTCATTTGACAGCCGTAACTTTCTAGGTAAAGTTTTTTACCCTCGTCTTTAATGTTGCTTAACTCAATTGCCTCGCCTTGTCTGCTCTCGTCAAAAACTTTATTCTCCACCAAATACAAATATTATTGGCAAAAATAAAGAATTACTTATGACTGACAAAATGGCACATAGAAAAAATAATGTTTAATAGCATGCTTTTAAACAAATTTGTTAACCAAAGGTTAATAGTATGCGATTGACAAAAAACTCATATTAGTTTTTGTTTTTTCCACTTTATTAACAATAAATTTGTTGTCAAAAATCGAGAAAATGTCAAAAAATCTTGTTATTGTAGAATCCCCTGCCAAAGCCAAAACCATAGAAAGTTATTTGGGAAAAGACTTTGTGGTGAAATCGAGTTTTGGACATGTTCGGGATCTATCCAAAAAGGGGCTATCGATTGATTTAAGTAATTCCTACACCCCGGATTATGAGGTTAGTTCCGATAAAAAGCAAGTAGTTTCAGAATTGAAAAAATTTGCAAAAAATGCAGAAATCGTATGGTTAGCAACGGACGAAGACAGAGAGGGTGAGGCAATTTCCTGGCATTTATACGAAACTTTAGAGCTCTCAAAAAAAGAAACCAGAAGAATAACGTTTAACGAAATAACTAAATCGGCCATTCTTAAAGCCATAGAAAAGCCGCGTGCCATCAATAAAGAATTAGTTGATGCCCAACAAGCAAGGCGCGTATTGGACCGCATTGTAGGATTTGAACTATCACCAATTTTGTGGAGAAAAGTGCGTCCGAGTTTGTCTGCAGGGCGGGTTCAATCGGTAGCCGTTCGACTCATTGTAGACAGAGAACGAGAAATCGATAAATTTAATTCCTCGGGTTTCTTTCGAATCAATGGCATTTTTCGATGCGCTAATGGTTCGTTGAAAGCAGAACTAAGCTCGCAGTTATCTAATAAAGAAGAGGCGCTATCGTTGCTTTCTATTTGCCAAAATACTTCGTTTCTCATTGATGATGTTCAAGTAAAACCTGCCACGCGTTATCCATCAGCCCCGTTCACTACCTCCACACTTCAACAGGAGGCAAGTTTAAAATTAGGATTTTCGGTCACAAAAACGATGAGTGTGGCACAACGTCTATACGAGTTTGGAAAAATTACTTACATGCGAACGGACTCAGTTAATCTATCTGAAACTGCCATGAATTCTGCCCGTCAAAGCATTGAGTCTTTTTATGGGAGTTCCTATTCGAAGCCGTCCAAATACACAACCAAATCTGCGGGTGCTCAAGAAGCTCACGAAGCGATACGTCCTACAGACTTTAAAGTACAAACAATTCCAGGAGATCGCGACGAACAACGCCTTTATGAGTTGATTTGGAAAAGAGCGATAGCAAGTCAAATGGCGCCCGCTCAACTGCAGCGTACAACAATAAAAATTGGTGGTTTGCCGAATACTGCGCATTATTTCGTTGCTCAAGGTGAAGTTATCATTTTTGATGGATTCTTAAAAGTTTATTTAGAATCAAATACCGAGGATTCCGAGGAGGACGAAGAGCGTCTTCTGCTCCCAAAGGTTCAGGTAGGTGAAGCATTATTGAAAGAAAAAATAACAGCCATTGAAAGGTTTACGAGGCCTCCTTCTCGCTATGTAGAAGCATCATTGGTAAAAAAGTTGGAGGAATTGGGCATTGGACGACCCTCTACTTATGCACCCACGATTTCAACAATTCAAAAAAGGGGTTATGTGCAAAAAAATGAACGCGAGGGAGAAATTAGAACGTATGATTTCTTAGAATTAGTTGGAAGTCAGATTACCGAGACAGAGAGGCAGGAAACAACCGGAAAGGAACGTAACAAGCTATCTCCAACTGATATGGGAATAGTGGTAACAGATTTTTTAACTCAGCACTTCGAGAGCATCATGGATTACCAATTCACCGCAAAGGTAGAGGCCGAATTTGATGAAATAGCATCTGGAAAAATTGATTGGAAATCGATGATTGATGAATTCTATGTTCCTTTTCACAACAATGTAGAAAATACCATGGAAACCTCTGACCGGGCCACAGGTGAAAGAGTGCTTGGCATTCATCCAACGAATGGTCGAAAGGTTATTGCTCGCATTGGAAAATTTGGACCTATGGTGCAAATTGGAGATGAAAAAGATGATGGGATTAAACCTAAATTTGCTTCCATACCGAAGAATAAAGCTATTCACACAATGACGCTTGAAGAGGCACTCGAACTATTTAAATTACCAAGAATTCTTGGTGAAAAGGATGGGGTTGAGGTAAGGGCAAATGCGGGAAAATTTGGTCCATATGTTCAGCTAGGAAAAATTTTTGCATCCATTCCGAAGGAGGAAGATGTCACAACAATCAGTTTAGAAAGAGCACTAGCATTAATTGCTGAAAAGGTTGAAATTGACGCAAGAAAAATTGTTAAGACATTCCCTGAACGTGAGGACATACACCTTTTGAATGGCAAATATGGAGCATATCTCAAAATTGGAAATAATAATTACAAACTGCCCAAGAATAAATCAGTCGAGGAATTGACATTAGAGGATTGTATCGAAATTGCTGAAAACCAAAATAAAACAAGTAAATTTAAAAAGACTTCTAAGAAAAAATAGTAGCTCGGATTAATTCATATATTTGTGTTATGAATGGTAGTGTGAATAAGGTAATATTAATTGGTAATTTGGGCAAAGATCCAGAGGTGAGAAGGTTGGAAAACGGAGCAGTAATAGCCTCTTTTCCATTGGCAACATCTGAGGTATACACGGATAAAAGTACAGGAGACAAAAAAGAGATAACCGATTGGCACGACATTGTTCTTTGGAGGGGTTTAGCTGAAATCGCTGAAAAATATATTCGAAAGGGAACAAAAATATACGTGGAAGGACGTTTAAAAAAACGTTCATGGCAAGATAAAGAAGGAAATATGCGCTATGCAACTGAAGTGTTAGGTGACGACGTTACTATACTTAGTCGGGTAGAGGGAAATGATCGTAATGCCCAACCTCCGTATTCACAAGATAACAGGCCGACAGCACCTAGTCCACTTACTGATTTGAGCGAAAGTTCTGACGATTCCGCTCCGTTTTAAGCTATGGCAACATCTGAACCTTCCAGTTACATAGAAATTTCAGCGTTTACCGCCTCACTAACGTCTTCTTTGCCACTTTATTTAATTGCAGTTTTATTGCTATTGATTGTCTCAGCCATGATGTCGGGTTCTGAGTCGGCATTCTTCAGTCTTAAACCACACGAGTTGGATGCCTTGAAAAAGGAAAATTCTTCAAAGTCAAAATTAATATTATCCATGTTGGAAAAACCAAAAGACCTGTTGGCGATAATTTTGGTAACTAACAATTTTGTTAATGTGGGTATAGTGATTCTTTTAACGGTGGTTTTAGATGATTTGCTGCCTTTCGAGAATACTTCGCCGATTGTTCGTTTTTTATTTGAAGTAGTGGGAATTACCTTGTTGATTTTAATTTTTGGCGAGGTTGCACCAAAAATATTCGCAAATGCCAATCCCAAACAAGTTGTTAATGTAATGGTCAGGCCACTTTATATAATCGGGAAAACCCCTCCATTATCTTGGATTAAATTGGCGTTGGTAAATTCTTCTTACTTTATTCAAAAATTTACAAGAACAAATGCCAAAATTAACAGCGATGAATTAGAACAGGCGCTTGCATTGACCAGAGATGAGGATTCGTCCGAAGAGGATCATAAAATATTAGAGGGAATTGTAAAGTTTGGAAAGACAGAGGCTTCAGAAATTATGACGCCTCGTGTAGAGGTAGAGTCCGTGGATAAAGAAATGTCATTAACAGAAATTATAGATTCGATTTTAGATGCTGGATATTCGCGAATCCCTGTTTATGAACATCAACCCGATAATATCATTGGTATCTTGTACATTAAAGACTTACTAGCACATACAGAAAACCGCGATTTTGATTGGCTCAGTATGGTACGAAAACCATTTTTTGTTCCTGAAAATAAAAAAATTAATGACCTTCTGCAGGATTTTCGTAAAATGAAAATGCATTTGGCTGTTGTTGTAGATGAGTACGGCGGGGCTTCAGGAATCGTAACGTTGGAGGATGTCTTAGAGGAAATAGTCGGTGATATTACAGATGAATTCGATGAAAATGAAATTGTTTTCACCAAATTAGATGAAGATACTTTTGTATTTGAGGGACGAACGTCTATTCTTGACTTTTGTAAAGTTGTTGAGGTAGCTAATGACCGATTTGACCAAGATCGAGGAGAGGCCGAGACACTAGGTGGCATGCTCACGGAAAAAGCGGGTAGAATTTTAAAGAATAATGAATTTGTAAAAATGGCAAATTATAAATTTATTGTAGAATCCTCAGACAAGAGAAGAGTGAAAACAATCAGAGTAACACGAGAAAATGATTAAATTAAATTTTTCAAAGTTTGCGGTTCTAACGGGAATAACTGTTGTTATTTTTTCATGTAGGGATGACTTCTCTATAAAACCACCTTCAAAATTACGTCTAGATTTTCCCAATCAAGAATATGTTAATTGGACATCAGAGGCAAAATACACGACTGAACATTCCAAACACAATTTAGTGACTTGCGCATTCAATAGGAATAAGTTGATTGAGATTGGTGATGTGGTGATGGTTCAGGAAAATAGCCTAAACAAGAGAAACGGGACGCTCGAGAAGAAAATATTATCCACGGGAATTCCTTTGGCAGGTATTGTTCTGGAATTTATAAAAGGCGAGAAGCTCATGGTTGAGATTGATCTTGGTGAGGAAGAAATTGAAATTATGGGGAGTAAGAAGAATAAAATTCCTTTATTACTCAATCGCAATGAGGTTCAGAAAATAAGTCAGTATGAGCCCTTTGATGTGGTAGAGAAAATTTCAATGGAAAATATACATGCTAAACTGATGCTGCATTATAAATCTCTTGATTCTAAAGATTCCTTAAGAAACCTCACAAGGCTTGTCGTGAATGATGTTGAGTCCCATAAATTCAAATCTGAGAGCATTGAAAAAATGCCTATTTTAAAAAGTGATAGAAAAGTTTATGGTATGCTCTACGAATTAACGGGAGATATGGCAACACCCTTTCAATTTTATCTGACCGATTCACTTGGTAATTTTGTCTACGCCCAGGTATTAATGGATTTTCAGGCATTTCAAAAGGATAAAATACCAACAGATTCGGAGACGAAGGCGAGAATTATTGATTATCTGAGAAAAGATATAAACGTTTTTATCAATCGCTTTAACTGGAGGAAATGAAATTCATACTGGGATTAGGTTCAAATCTAGGTAACAAATCGGAGAATCTCACTCTTGCGATTACCTTAATTTGCGAGGAAATTGGGAGGGTAACTGAAATTTCGAATTTTTTTAAGTCAAAACCTTCTGGATTTCTCTCAACTAATGATTTTTTAAACTGTTGTATTTCTTTAGAAACTGGATTTTCTCCACAAAAATTACTAAAAGCCATCAAATGTATTGAAAAAAAAATGGGGAGGCATTATTCTTCAAAAGGATACGAAGATAGAATAATTGACATTGACATAGTTTTGTCCGAGATCAAAATTTTCAACAGCAAGTTAATTGTGCCTCATCCAAGATATATTAATCGAGATTTTGTTCTGGTTCCGCTTGGAGAATTAACAGGTTTTCCAGATCCCTCAACTTTTATGATTTCATCGCAACTTTTGCGTTAGTTCTGTGCAAAGTAAAATAAAATTTTACCAAATGATGTTATTTAAACATTTTAGATGTTACCTTTACACTCAAAAAATAACAATATGAAAAAATTAGGTATATGTTTCTGTGTTTCGATTACTTTCCTTCTCGTAACCTCTTGCGACTTAATGAAGGATGTAACTTATTCCGTAACACCAGATCCTTTGGAATTGAAAGGTGATAATTTGGAATTTTCGGTAAGTGTTAAAATTCCTGAAAAGGGCCTTAGTAAAAAGGTACGAGCTGAGATAACCCCATCGCTGGGTTCAACTTCATTAGGCACTTGGGAGGTTCAAGGAGAAAAAGTAACGGGAAACGGTACGTCCATCTCATTTCAATCGGGTGGGGTCGCCACGTTTGATATGAAAGTTCCATATGCTCCTGAAATGGAGGCCGCTGATCTAATGATAAGCGGAAAGGTCTTCAAAGGGAAAAAGGAAAAATCAAAAGAGGCTATTCCTGCAACAAAAATTGCAGATGCTACGATTATCACTCCGTTGTTAGTGAATCGAGCATTCAAAACTAGCATAATACCCGACAATTTTGAGAGAGAGGTGAAAAAAGTGATGGAAGCAAAAATTAATTTTGAGAGGGGAAAATTTGTAATTCGTCCAAATGAATTGAAGGATATGGATGTTGTCGAACTTGTGAATTGGGTTAAGAAAAATAAGAAAAATCCAAATATTATCATTAATTCAATTGAAATTAAGGGCTACGCTTCACCCGACGGCGAAGAATCTCGAAATTCTACCCTTTCTGAAGATCGTGCCAATGCAGGAAAAAAAGCGATGCTTGATGTTTTCAAAAAAGCTAAAATTTCTGTTCTTTCGAATCCTTCAAACTATAGTACGAGTAAATTTGGAGAGGATTTTGAAGGATTTAAAAAACAACTTGCGGCTACAAAATCAATTGACGATAATTACAAAGCTTTATTTATTCGGGCCGTTGAAATGCAAGGTACGGCTGACCAAAAAGAACAAATGCTTAAAGATTTAGGTAAGTCCTACGAAAAATTAGAAAAAGAGGTATTTCCTGCGATTCGAAGATCAGTAATCGTGCTAAACTACACAGAGATAGGATTGACTGATGAGGAACTTAGCGCACGTGCAGTGTCGAATCCGTCGTCCTTAACGGTGGAAGAATTATTATATACGGCTGAGAATCTCATGACAAATGTTAATGACAAAGTTGCGTTGTATTCGACGGGAACACAAACATACGCTACAGACTCACGAGTGCACAACAATAGCGGTGTAGCACTGTTTCTAAATAGCAAGTTTAGTGCTGCCTCTGCCGCATTTGAAAAAGCGAATCAATTGAGTGTGAATTTTGCGACGCTCAATAATCTTGCTGCCTCTGCCATGATCAATGGGGATAGAGCAGGTGCTCGCAAATTCACCACGCAGGCGAAGAAAGCTAGCTCGGATGAGAATTCTGCTGTAGCTTACAACACAGCTATTTTGGATTTGCTCGATGGAAACTATCCTGATGCTTTAAAAGGATTTACGAGTGAATCTTTCAACAAAGCTCTTGCAGAAGTTTTAAGTGGAAAATTAGAACTAGCGAAGTCAACCTTGAAAAAGGTAACAGCCAATGCGTTGACACATTATCTCTCTGCAATTATTGCGGCTCGCTCAGGAGAGTCAGTTGATGCCGTTGTGAATCACTTGAAGAATGCATTTGCAATGAGTCCTGAGTTAAAGGTCAAGGCTTCAAAAGATAGGGAATTTTTGAAATTTATGCAAAATACAACATTCACAAGCGCAGTGAACTGATTGTAAAAGAAATAATAAAATGAAATGGCGACTTATTCGGTCGCCATTTTCTTTTAACAATAGAGCAAGTCCTTCAAATACCGCTGTTCATATTGGCCAGGACATGCAATGAGGTGATGATTGCATTTTAAAAATTGAATATCCATGATGGTTGTGTATCCCGCGAAACCATATATTTTATCACAGGAAAGGAGTAGCTGATCAATATGTCTCCAATCGGAACTTAAATAAAGTGGAATTTTCAAATTCTTGGCTAAACTCAGTCCCTCCTCTGGTCCAATAATTCCATCAAATGAAAAATTACGAAATGAATCGAAGAGAAATTTCCAATGGACCATTGGTCCGCTTAGCACCAAGAAATGTCCCTTTTTAGTTACAGATGCCTCTTGTGATTCGAATCTTGAAAGTAAACCAACGTTGAAGCATGGCATCGAATCTGAGGGATTACTTAGCTTCCCTGCTAATTTTAGTTTAAAGTCATCAACAATCCATATTTCCTCAAATCTTGATATTAATTTTTTATGATAACCTTGTAAAAATCTAAGGTGCCATGGCAGAGGTAAGTGAACCTGATGAGTTAAAAAAACAGAATAAGTTTCCGTGCTGTAAAATCCATACCTATGGTCAGAAATGACCAATTCTACCTGCTTTTTTTTACATAAAATTTCACATTGTTCATGATCGTAGATCATGTGTTTTCTGAGATCATTGAAATTAACTAAAATATCCAGGAAATAACTTTTTTTCTCGCGAAAATTAAATGGATATCCAATCAAATCTACATACTCTATGTTAGAATGATACTGTTCAATTACATTACGTTGTATCTCATTACATGCAACTATTATGTGATTGTTATTTTTCAGTTTATCAATGAGTGCAACACACCTCGAAACGTGCCCCATTCCCCAATTCAATGGTGATAAGAGTATTTTTTTTCCTCGTATTTCTTCGAGTAGCGACATATGCACCTTAAAATTAGTAAAAAAATATTCCGAGTTTCGTTGAGAATCTTTAATTTTGAAGGCACAATTATAGGACCTATGTACAGTAAAGAATTTAGAAAATTTGCAACAAAACATATTGGCTTGAATAGCATGTTTGTAGATCATTATATCGAGTCATCACTTACTCCTTATATCATTGAAGAGCGACCATTGAATATGACGCAAATGGATGTGTTCTCCCGTTTAATGATGGATCGAATAATATTTTTGGGTACCGGCATAAATGATCAGGTAGCCAATATCATTAATGCACAACTATTGTTTCTAGAGTCAGTTGATTCGAAGAAAGACATTCAAATTTACTTGAATTCTCCAGGAGGATCGGTTTACGCTGGATTAGGAATCTACGACACTATGCAGTATATTCGGCCTGACGTAGCAACGATTTGTACAGGTATAGCTGCCTCAATGGGAGCTGTCCTTCTCTGTGCCGGTGCAGACGGAAAGCGAAGCGCATTGAAGCATTCTCGGGTAATGATTCATCAACCTCTTGGAGGAGCAGAAGGGCAGGCCTCTGATATTGAAATCACAGCAAGGGAAATTCAAAAATTGAAGAAAGAACTTTACGATATCATTGCAACTCACGCAAAGCAAGACTATGATAAGGTTTGGGCGGACTCAGACAGAGATTATTGGATGACCTCGGAGGAGGCAAAAGCCTATGGTATGGTTGACGAAGTTTTAATGAGAAATTCAAAGTAAGGTGACAAAAAAAGAGGCCATTTGTTCTTTCTGTGGATCAAGTCGTCAGAGCGTAGGAATGCTTATAGCCGGGGTTTCGGGTCATATCTGCGACAACTGTGTAGAGCAGGCAGCAAAAATTGTTCGTGATGAAAAATTACAAGTTGAGCCACTAAAAAACAATGCTTCCGGCAAATTAGTACTTCCAACTCCACCAAAAATCAAAGAAAAGTTGGATGAGTTTGTTATTGGTCAAGAGGATGCCAAAAAAGTACTTGCTGTGGCTGTTTATAACCATTACAAACGCCTGAATCAAGAAAATAAAGATGAAATAGAGATTGAGAAATCTAATGTTATTTTGGTTGGAAGAACGGGAACAGGTAAGACACTTCTGGCCAAAACTATTGCCAAATTATTAGAAGTGCCTTTTTGTATAGCGGATGCAACGGTTCTAACTGAGGCAGGCTACGTAGGTGAAGATGTTGAAAGTATATTGTCCCGTCTCCTGCAAGCGTCCGATTATCAAGTCGAACGAGCTCAAAGAGGTATTGTGTTTATTGACGAAATTGATAAGATTGCCCGTAAAAGTGACAACCCATCAATAACTCGTGATGTATCAGGAGAGGGTGTTCAACAGGCCTTATTAAAATTGTTGGAGGGAACCGTTGTAAATGTTCCACCCCAAGGAGGTCGAAAACATCCCGAACAAAAAATGATTCAAATTGATACTAGGAATATTTTATTTATTTGTGGTGGTGCCTTTGATGGTATCGAATATATAATTGGAAGTCGGGTAAATAGGCAGGCCATCGGTTTTAGTAATTCAGTGGAGGAAACCATACAAGATGATTGCTTGCTGAAGCACATTACGCCTATGGATATTCGCTCCTTTGGATTAATTCCAGAACTCATAGGCCGATTCCCAGTTCTAACTTACCTCGAACCACTCGATGAGTCGGCTTTGAGACGCATCCTTACAGAGCCTAAAAATGCACTCATAAAGCAATATACATATCTTTTTGATTTGGATGGAATTCAATTGAAGTTTGACAGAGAAACCTTGGATTTTATTGTTCAAAAAGCTATTGAGTATAAATTAGGTGCTCGAGGGCTTCGCTCGATATGTGAGGCAATTCTTCTTGAAGCAATGTATCAGGCCCCAGGTAATAAAGAAAATGAATTAATTGTGTCCTTGACTTATGCAAAAAATGCTCTTAAAAAGTCAAAGCTCGCCAAGTTAAGAGTGGCATAAAGGATTAAAATTTTTAAGTTTTTGTTGTAAATTTACACACAGAAAATATTAGCATGAAAGTTATTCAATTCAGAGAGGCACTGCGTGAGGCTATGTCAGAGGAGATGAGAAGAGACCCATCAGTATTCCTTATGGGAGAAGAAGTAGCAGAGTATAACGGTGCTTACAAGGTTTCTCAGGGTATGTTGGAAGAATTTGGTCCAAAACGCGTAATAGATACACCAATAGCTGAACTAGGATTCAGTGGTATCGCCGTGGGTGCATCAATGAATGGCCTTCGCCCAATTGTAGAATTTATGACATGGAACTTTGCCATACTCGCAGCTGATCAAATAATAAACTCTGCCGCAAAAATGCTACAAATGTCCGGTGGACAATATAATTGTCCGATAGTCTTCAGGGGTGGAAATGGTCAAGCAGGCCAGCTTGCGGCAACTCACTCTCAAAGTTTTGAAGCATTTTATGCGCATGTGCCAGGCTTAAAAGTAATTACCCCCTCCAATCCAGCAGATGCGAAAGGATTGTTGAAAGCGGCAATCAGAGATAACGATCCAGTTGTTTTTTTGGAATCAGAAAAAATGTACGGCGATAAGGGGGAGGTTCCCGAGGGAGAATTTATTATCCCTATTGGTATAGCTGATATAAAACGGAAAGGAATTGATGTTACGCTCGTTACTTTTGGGAAGATAATTAAAATTGCACAAGAAGCAGCTGAAGTTTTGGCTAAAGAAAATATTCAATTGGAAATAATTGATTTAAGAACGATTCGCCCAATTGATTACAATACAATTGTAGAATCTGTTAAGAAAACGAATCGCTGTGTTGTATTAGAGGAGTCGTGGCCGCTCGCATCAATAGCCTCGGAAATATCATATCACCTACAGCGTTATGCTTTTGATCACTTAGATGCGCCAGTTTTGCGCGTCATGCAGACAGACACTCCGTTTGCTTTTTCTCCTTCATTGATTGAGGCAGCGCTTCCTAATGTTGATAGAGTTGTTGCTGCAGTGAAAGCACTGATGTACAGAAATTAATTCCTTCAAAATACAAAAATGGGATTTCACTTCAAGGCTTGTTCCACAGAAATTTATTGCAAAAAATAAAATAATCTTTTTTTTCACAGAACTTGTTATATTAAATAAATGTAGTATCTTTGCACCCCTCAAAGTGCGTTTGAGGAGGTATTATTTATTATTAATAACAAGAGTATTTTATGCCAACTATACAACAATTAGTTCGCAAAGGAAGAACTGCGGTGGTCAAAAAAAGTAAGTCTGCTGCGCTTGATTCATGTCCCCAACGAAAAGGTGTGTGCGTACGTGTTTACACAACGACACCTAAAAAGCCGAATTCTGCAATGCGGAAAGTTGCTCGTGTTCGATTAACGAACGGAAAAGAGGTCAATGCGTATATCGGTGGAGAAGGTCACAATCTACAAGAACACTCCTTAGTATTAGTTAGAGGGGGAAGGGTAAAAGACCTTCCCGGGGTCCGATATCACATCGTGAGAGGAGCCGAGGATACTGCAGGTGTTCAAGGAAGAAGTCAGCGAAGATCCAAATATGGTACTAAAAGACCTAAGCAGAAATAATCAAAGCTTTAGAAGATGAGAAGAAGAAAAGCGAAAAAAAATGTTATTCTACCAGATCCAAAGTTTAATGATGTGGTGGTGACAAAATTTGTCAATAACTTAATGTACTCAGGAAAAAAGAGTTTGGCATTCCATATTTTTTACGAGGCAATTGAAATTGTTAACAAAAAAATTGACGATCAAGAGGGATTGAGCGTTTGGAGAAAAGCATTAGAAAATGTTACCCCGAGTGTTGAGGTAAGAAGCAGACGGGTTGGAGGAGCTACGTTTCAAATTCCCACTCCGGTTCGAGAAGAAAGAAAATCATCTTTGGCGATGAAGTGGTTGATTGGATACGCAAGAAAACGCAACGAAAAAACAATGTCGCAAAAATTAGCGTCAGAAATTATTGCTGCTGCAAAAGAGGAGGGCGCTGCCTTTAAAAAGAAAGAGGATACGATAAGAATGGCTGAGGCGAACAAGGCGTTTTCACATTTTAGATTTTAAGATATGGCACGAGATCTGAAGTTTACAAGGAATATAGGTATTGCGGCGCACATTGATGCCGGTAAAACTACAACCACTGAGAGGATTTTGTTTTATGGCGGGGTCAATCATAAAATAGGTGAAGTACACGACGGTGCGGCCACAATGGATTGGATGGAGCAGGAACAAGAAAGGGGTATTACCATTACCTCTGCTGCTACTACCTTGAACTGGAACTACAGAGGACAGAAGTATCACGTAAATATAATTGATACCCCTGGTCACGTTGACTTTACTGTTGAAGTGAATAGATCATTGAGAGTTTTGGATGGCTTGGTATTTTTGTTCTCAGCCGTGGATGGAGTTGAGCCACAGTCTGAGACCAATTGGAGACTTGCTAATAATTACAACGTTCCACGTATTGGTTTTGTGAACAAAATGGACAGGCAGGGAGCAGATTTTTTAAAAGTCTGTAAACAGGTAAAAGATATGTTGGGTAGTCATGCCCTTCCGCTCCAAATTAATATCGGTGAAGAAGATAATTTCAAAGGAGTCGTTGACCTAATCAATTTTAAAGGGATCGTTTGGAATGAAGACGATTTTGGAATGACGTATAAGGAGGTGGAAATACCAGCAGATGTTATGGACGAAGCACGCCGTTTGAGAAGCGAGTTACTTGAGGCTGTTGCAGAATTTGATGATTCCCTTATGGAGAAATTCTTTGAAGATGAGAATTCATTAACTGAAAGAGAAATTTTGGATGCTTTGCGACAAGCCACAATCGCGGGTAAAGTTGTTCCGATGATGTGTGGCTCGTCTTTCAAAAATAAAGGTGTTCAGGCAATGTTAGACATGGTAATGGAGATTTTACCATCACCACTTGACATTGAAGACATTAAGGGGACAAATCCCAAAACAGATCAAGAGGTGAGCAGAAAACCTGCTTACAACGAACCTTTTTCGGCATTGGCATTTAAAATTGCAACCGATCCTTTTGTCGGTCGTTTGTGTTTTGTGCGTGCATATTCAGGAAAATTAGAAGCAGGATCATACGTATTAAACACAAGGTCTGAGAATAAAGAGAGGATTTCTCGAATTTTCCAAATGCATGCCAATAAGCAAAATCAAATTCCTGAACTAGGCGCCGGAGATATTGGAGCAGTTGTTGGTTTTAAAGATATTAAAACTGGAGATACATTGTGTGCAGAGAATGCACCAATTATGCTAGAGTCAATGGTTTTTCCTGATCCAGTAATTGGACTAGCAATTGAACCGAAAACACAGGCAGATACAGATCGTTTGTCAATCGGTTTATCAAAACTAGCTGAGGAAGATCCAACATTTAGAGTCAATACTGACGAAGAAACTGGTCAAACGATCATTTCGGGAATGGGGGAGCTTCACCTCGAAATCATTATCGATCGACTAAAAAGAGAATTTAAAGTAGAAGTGAATCAAGGTGCCCCTCAGGTGGCATATCGCGAAAATATTAATGGATCGTCTGATCATAGGGAAGTTTATAAAAAGCAAACGGGTGGTCGAGGTAAATTTGCAGATATATTAGTGAAAATTTCCCCACAAACAGATCAAACTAAATCTGGCTTAGAGTTTATAAACAGCATCAAAGGTGGAAATATACCAAGGGAGTTTATCCCTTCTGTTGAAAAAGGTTTTAAGGAATCCATGAAAAATGGGGTGTTAGCAGGGTTTCCATTGGATGCGATGCGTGTTGAGCTTGTAGATGGATCATACCACAATGTCGATTCTGATTCTTTGTCCTTCGAGTTATGTGCTAAAATGGCCTACAGAACTGCTCTTAAGTCCTGCTCCCCAGTACTTTTAGAGCCGATTATGAAATTAGAGGTTGTGACCCCAGAGGAAAATATGGGAGACGTTGTCGGGGATTTAAATAGAAGACGAGGTATGATGAAAGGAATGGATGATAGAAATGGTGCCAAAGTTTTAAAAGCAGACGTTCCTCTTTCAGAAATGTTTGGATACGTGACACAGTTGAGAACAATAACTTCGGGACGCGCAACTTCATCCATGGAATTTTCTCATTATGCAGAGGCACCGAAGCAAATTTCTGATGATGTTGTAGCTAAGGCAAATGGAAAAATTACAGCTTAATTGATATAAAATGAGCCAGAAAATTAGAATTAAATTAAAGTCTTACGATCACAACTTGCTGGATAAGTCCGCAGAAAAAATCGTAAAAACAGTTAAGTCAACAGGTGCTGTTGTAAGTGGTCCAATTCCGCTTCCAACTCACAAAAGAATTTATACGGTATTGCGTTCACCACACGTCAACAAAAAAGCGAGAGAGCAATTTGAGTTGTGTGCCTACAAACGGTTAATGGATATCTACAGTAGCAGTTCAAAAACTGTTGATGCGCTTATGAAGCTCGAATTACCGAGTGGCGTAGACGTGGAGATTAAAGTATAATAATTTAAACAAATAAAAATGCCAGGAATAATAGGTCGTAAAGTAGGAATGACTAGCATCTACAGTGCCGAGGGTAAGGCATTACCATGCACAGTGATAGAGGCTGGTCCTTGTGTTGTTACTCAAATTAAAACACAAGATAAAGATGGTTACGAGTCGGTTCAGTTGGGTTTCGGAGATAGAAAAGAAAAAAATACTCCGAATGCTTTAAAGGGTCATTTTAAAAAAGCCAACACCGCTCCTAAATCTAAATTAGTAGAATTTAAAGGATTCGATGGTTTGAATATTGGTGATACAGTAGATGCTACAATTTTTGAGGAGGGAGAATTCGTTGACGTAATCGGAACATCAAAAGGAAAAGGATTCCAAGGTGTAGTTCGTAGACACGGATTCGGCGGGGTGGGTCAGTCAACTCACGGTCAGCATAATAGACTAAGGGCTCCAGGATCAATTGGTGCATGTTCCTATCCAGCCCGTGTATTTAAAGGTATGAGAATGGCTGGGCAAATGGGGAATAAACGACGTTTGGTTCCGAATCTCCAGATATTAAAAGTAATGGCCGACAAGAACATTGTAATCGTAAAGGGTTCTGTTCCTGGTGCTAATGGTTCAACAGTGACAATAAGAAAGTGATGAAAGTAAAATTAGTTGACATTTCGGGAAAAGCTACGGCTAAATCTTTAAATCTATCTGACGAAATATTTGGTATAGAGCCTAATAATCATGCAATTTATTTGGATGTTAAGCAGCATTTAGCAAACCGAAGACAAGGTACCCACAAGTCCAAAGAAAGAAATGAAATTTCTGGTTCTACTAAGAAATTAAAGAAACAAAAGGGCACAGGTGGAGCTCGTGCAGGAAGTGCAAAGTCAGGAACTCGTGTTGGCGGTGGTCGGATATTTGGTCCCCGTCCGCGTAACTATCACTTTAAATTAAACGTAAAGCTGAAGAGATTGGCACGAAGATCTGCATTTGCATATAAAGTTCAGCAAGACGGACTTATAATATTGGATAGTTTCAACCTCGAGGAAGCAAAAACTAAAAATTTGGTTTCTGTTTTGCAGGGTCTAAAACTTGAAAATGAAAAAGTTCTTTTTATCCTGGCTAGTCCTTCAGATAACATTTATTTGGCCTCTCGTAATTTGGGAAAAGTAAAAGTTGTATCCGTGGAATCTTTCAATACTTACGATATTCTAAATGCAAAGAAAGTAGTATTGGTGAAAGACGCGGTTGAGAAAATTGAAAATATTTTGAATTAATTGAAGATGCAAACTATAATTAAGAAGCCATTGATTACCGAGAAAGCCTCCTCAGCAAGTGAAAAGTTGAATAGATTTAGTTTTGAGGTAGATAGAAGGGCGAATAAAATAGAAATAAAACAAGCCGTCGAGAAAACGTATGGAGTACATGTCACAGATGTTCGTACGTCAAATTATGGCGGTGGTAAATCCTCTGTTAAATACACCAACAAGGGAATTGTTCAGCAAAAAAGCAAGCAATGGAAAAAGGCGGTGGTAACGGTCGCAGATGGTGAAACCATTGATTTGTTTAACAATTATTAATGATGAGCCATGAGTTTAAAAAAATTTAAACCAATTACTCCAGGTACACGTCATAAAGTGGCGATGGAAATGACTGACATTACAAAGTCTAAACCTGAAAAAAGCTTGATATCCCCATTGAAGAAATCAGGTGGTAGAAATAATGACGGCCGCATGACAATGCGTTACATAGGAGGTGGTCATAAGCAAAAGTATCGTGTAGTTGATTTCAAAAGAGATAAATTTGATATTCCGGCAACAGTAAAAGCAATTGAGTACGATCCCAATCGAACGGCTAATATCGCCCTTTTACATTATGCAGATGGTGAAAAAAGATATATAATCGCCCCGTCTGGATTAAAAGTCGGTGAGGTTGTCTTATCCGGTAAAACAGCCACACCCAACTTAGGAAACGCAATGTACTTGGCTGACATTCCTCTGGGAACAGTTATTCATAATATTGAAATGTCTCCAGGGAAAGGTGCAGTTGTTGCGCGTGGTGCTGGAACCTTTGCTCAATTAAGTGCAAGAGATGGAAGTTACGCTATCATTAAAATGCCTTCAGGAGAAACAAGAATGATACTAACTACGTGTTTGGCGACGATTGGATCAGTATCAAATGCAGAACACAATCTGGTAGTTTCAGGAAAAGCTGGACGTTCAAGATGGCTAGGAAGAAGGTCTCGAGTTAGGGGTGTTGTTATGAATCCTGTTGACCATCCTATGGGAGGTGGTGAAGGTCGAAATGCCGGTGGACATCCTAGGTCAAGGAAAGGTTTACCTGCGAAAGGCTATAAAACTAGATCGAAAACCAAATATTCCAATAATTTAATAATTGAAAGAAGAAAAAAATAAGTTATGAGCCGTTCGTTAAAAAAACCGCCTTTCGTGCATTATAAATTGATGAAAAGAGTAGACGAAGCTCAGGCTTCAAATCGCAAATCAGTTATCAAGACATGGTCAAGAGCTTCAACCATCACCCCTGAATTTGTAGGTTTGACTTTTGCTGTGCATAATGGAAATAAGTTTATTCCTGTTTTTATAACGGAAAATATGGTTGGTCATAAATTGGGAGAATTTTCTCCAACACGAAACTTCCGTGGGCATGCCGGTAATAAAAAAGATAAGAAACGCTAAGTTATAAGTTATGGGAGCAAGGAAACGTTTAACAGCTGAAAAGCTTAAAGAGAATAAAAAGTCCATCGCCGTCGCGAAACTGAATAATTCTCCAATTTCTCCTCGCAAGATGAGATTATTAGCAGATTTAATTCGAGGAGTTGAAGTAAATAAAGCGCTCAATATTTTGCATTTTAATGGGAAAGAAGCATCCAATAGTATGGAGAAATTACTTCGATCAGCCATTGCAAATTGGGAGCAAAAAAATGAAGGCTCAGACATTAGCCAAGAGGTATTAGTGGTTCGATCAGTGGAAGTGGGCGGAGGTACTATCATGAAGAGAATTCAACCAGCCCCCCAAGGAAGAGCACACAGAATTAGAAAAAGATCAAATCACGTTACCATCATCGTTGATGGCGCTAAATAAAAAAAGAAATGGGACAAAAAACAAATCCAATAGGTAATAGACTCGGTTACATTCACGGATGGGAATCGAATTGGTACGGCGGTAGCGATTATCGTGATAAAATAGTTGAAGACGATCAAATTCGTCGTTATTTAAATGCGAGATTGGCTAAGGCCAGCATTTCGAAAATAATTATAGAGCGCACCTTGAAATTGGTAATTGTAACAATTAATACAGCAAGGCCAGGTGTTATTATAGGTAAAGGAGGACAAGAAGTCGATAAGCTGAAAGAGGAGTTAAAGAAAATTACAAAAAAGGAAATTCAAATAAATATTTTCGAGGTAAAGAGACCTGAGTTGGATGCTCGGCTCGTAGCTGATGGTGTGGCAAGACAACTTGAGGCGCGCATCTCCTTTCGAAGAGCCATTAAAATGGCAATTGCTGGAACGATGAGAATGGGTGCAGAGGGTATTAAAATTAAAATTTCTGGACGATTAAACGGTGCAGAAATGGCTCGCTCTGAAATGTATAAAGATGGCAGAACACCCCTTCATACCTTCAGAGCCGATATCGACTATGCTGTATCAGAAGCTCATACAACCTACGGAAGACTTGGGATTAAAGTATGGATTTGTCGTGGTGAAGTTTACGGTAAAAGAGATTTATCTCCTAATTTAGGTATATCTGCCTCGGCCGGATCTAATGCAAGTCAAGGAGAACGAAAATCTTCAGGAGATAAAAGGAAAAAAAAGTAATATATTAAGTTAGTTAGAAATGTTACAACCGAAAAGAACAAAATTCAGAAGAGTTCAAAAAGGACGAAATAGAGGCTTAGCTCATCGCGGTTCTACAATTTCATTCGGATCTTTTGGATTAAAATCATTGGAACCAGGGTGGATTACCTCACGTCAAATTGAGGCTTCTCGTATTGCCGTTACGCGTTACATGAAGAGAGAAGGGAAAGTCTGGATTCGCATATTTCCAGACAAGCCTGTAACCTCGAAACCAGCAGAAGTAAGAATGGGTAAAGGTAAAGGTGCCCCAAGCCACTGGGTTGCGGTTATTAAACCTGGTTGCATTATGTTCGAGGCAGACGGAGTACCTTATGAAGTAGCGAAAGAAGCTTTGAGGTTAGCAGCTCAGAAGTTACCAGTAAAATGTAAGTTCGTTGTCCGCAACGATTTTGTAATACCAGCTTAACGTTTGATTATGAAACAGCAAGAAATTAATAAATTGTCAATAGAAGATTTGAAAAATAGACTTTCAGATTTTAAAAATCAATATGCGAATTTAAAATTGACTCACAAGATGGCCCCAATTGAAAACCCCCTTAGAATAAGAGGAATGAGAAAGGTGATAGCGCGATTGAGTTCTGAATTAACCAAAAGATCAAATCAAGCTTAAGCAAAAATTAATTACCCAATATGGAAAAGCGCAATTTAAGAAAGGAAAGAATCGGTTTAGTAACGAGTGATAAAATGGAAAAATCAATCGTTGTTGCAGTTGAGCGTAAAGTGAAGCACCCGAAATATGGAAAATTTGTCAAGAAAACCACCAAGTTTGTTGCCCATGACGAAAAAAATGAGTCGCATGTCGGAGATACGGTTAGAATAGCGGAAACGCGACCGTTAAGTAAATCAAAGAATTGGAGGTTAGTTGAAATTGTTGAAAGAGCTAAATAACCTGAAAAAATGATACAAACAGAATCTAGATTATCAGTTGCAGACAATTCGGGCGCAAAAGAAGTATTGTGTATACGCGTATTAGGAGGCACAAGAAAACGATACGCCTGTGTAGGGGATAAAATTGTTGTTGCTGTCAAGAGTGCCCTGCCCAATGGTGGAGTCAAAAAAGGGGCAGTTGCAAAAGCGGTAATTGTTCGAACTAAAAAAGAAGTACGGCGTGCAGACGGATCCTACATCAGATTTGACGACAATGCATGTGTGATTTTGAATCAAACAGGTGAAATGAGAGGGACCCGTATTTTTGGCCCTGTGGCTAGAGAGCTTCGTGAAAACAATTACATGAAGATTGTTTCATTAGCACCAGAGGTGCTGTAAAATAGTAAATGATGCAAAAGAAGTTACATATTAAAGTTGGAGACACGGTAAGAATTAACAGCGGAGAGTCTAAAGGACAGGAGGGTAAAGTTCTTGCAGTTGACCGTGAAAAAATGCGGGCTGTTGTGGAAGGAGTGAACATTATAAAAAAACATGTCAAGCCCAGTGCGAGTAATCCACAAGGGGGAATTGAAGAGAAGCCTGGATCGATCCATTTGTCAAATTTGATGCTGGTTTTCAAAGGTGTTGCTTCTCGATTGGGCAGAAAACTTGATGATAAAGGTAAATTAGTACGCTACTCAAAAAAATCAGGGGAGGTGATAAAACAATGACATACAAGCCAAGATTAAAAGAAAAGTATAAAGGAGAAATCGTGAAGTCGTTGACTGACAGATTTGGTTTCAAGTCAACAATGAGAGTTCCAAAATTGAAAAAGATAATATTGAGTCAAGGCATGGGAGACGCTGTTGCTGATAAGAAACTGATAGAGAGTGCTGCTGCAGACTTATCTAGAATTGCAGGTCAAAAGGCTATCACAACTATGTCTAAGAAAGATATTTCTAATTTCAAACTAAGAAAAGGAATGCCGATAGGAACAAAAGTTACCTTAAGGGGTGACCGTATGTATGATTTCTTAGACAGACTTCTGGCAGTGGCATTACCGAGAACACGTGATTTTAGAGGAATTAATCCAAAAGGATTTGATGGAAGAGGCAACTTCAACTTAGGGATTAAAGAGCATATTATTTTCCCCGAAATCGATATAGATAAGGTTAATCGAATACTAGGAATGGATATAACTTTCGTAACATCAGCGCAAAATGATGAAGAAGCAAAAGCGCTTCTGGATGCATTTGGTTTTCCATTCACAAAAAAATAAGTAAGAAATGGCAAAAGAATCAATGAAAGCGCGAGAGCGCAAAAGAGAAAGGTTAGTTAATCGATATGCTGAAAAGAGGGTTGAGCTGATCAAGATTTTAAAATCTACTGATTCATCAGATGATTTACAATCTCAAAAATGGGAAGCTATGTTGAAATTACAGCAGTTACCTGCAAATTCAGCAAAAGTAAGGAAGCATAATCGGTGTGGATTGACAGGGAGACCAAGAGGCTATATGAGAGATTTTGGTTTATCTCGTGTGACTTTCAGAGAAATGGCACTCGAAGGAAAAATCCCTGGAGTGAGAAAAAGTAGTTGGTAAATAAAGAAAAAAAATGAATACAGATCCAATATCAGATTATCTAACAAGAATCCGCAACGCTAGTTCGGCGGGTTTAAAAATCGTGGAGATACCTTCTTCGAATATGAAAAAAGCGATGACTCAAATTCTATTCGATCAAGGGTATATTTTGAATTATAAATTCGAGGATGATTCAAAACAAGGGCTTATAAAAATTGCGTTGAAATATAATCAATCAACTCGTGTTCCTGCAATTACAAAATTACAGAGAGCTTCTCGCCCTGGTTTGAGAAAATATAGCGGTTCGGAAACGATGCCACGTGTATTGAATGGTCTCGGAATTGCAATAGTTTCTACTTCTAAAGGAGTAATAACTGACAAAGAAGCAAGAAAATTAAATATTGGCGGAGAAGTAATTTGTTACGTATATTAAAATTAAGTAATGTCGAGAATAGGTAAAGCAATAATAACGATTCCAACGGGTGTAGAGATTTCTCAACAAGCGGGAATGGTGACCGTAAAAGGTAAGAAAGGTCAATTAGAGCAATCATTAGACGATTGTGTGGAAATGATAATCGATAATGGAGTTATAACTTTTACGAGAAAATCAGACGCGCCCGATCACCGTTCAAAACACGGTTTGTACCGTGCCCTGATTCATAACATGATTATAGGTGTCTCTGAGGGATTTACTCAGAAACTCGAAGTTATAGGTGTAGGTTATCGTGCAAATACATCCGGGCAGCAATTGGAATTGTCCTTGGGTTTTTCTCATGCAATTGTGATGGAAATTCCCGCAGAAGTAAAAGTTTCAGCGAATACTGAAAAAGGGCAGCCACCCGTTGTGACCTTAGAATCACATGATAAACAATTGTTGGGGCAGGTTGCAGCAAAAATAAGATCCTTAAGAAAACCTGAACCTTACAAAGGAAAGGGAATTCGATTTATGGGTGAAGAAACTAGAAGAAAAGCTGGTAAGTCAGCAGGTAAAAAATAATATTTTATTAAGTATCATGGCACTAAACAAAGTACAAAGGAGAGCTAAGATTAAAAGAAGAATTCGTAAAAAGATTTTTGGAACCAACGAGTTACCAAGACTGAGCGTATTTAGAAGTAATAAACAAATTTATGCTCAGCTTATTGATGACCTAACCGGAAAAACAATTGTTTCTGCGGGTTCATTGAAAGAAAAAGTTAATAAGGAAGGAAATAAAACAAATCAAGCAACTGCAGTGGGTAAATTGATTGCGGAAAAAGCACAAAAAGCAGGGATTTCTTCTGCGGTATTTGACAGAAATGGTTACTTGTATCACGGTCGTGTCAAATCTCTGGCAGATGCAGCGCGCGAAGGTGGACTTAATTTTTAATAAATAATGGCAGCTCAAACAGTAAATAGAGTAAAATCGGCAGATATCGAGTTAAAAGATAAACTCGTGGCAGTAAATCGTGTAACAAAAGTAACCAAAGGCGGTAGAACTTTTAGCTTCTCCGCAATCGTAGTTGTTGGTGACGAAAATGGAGTCGTTGGTCACGGCCTAGGAAAGGCTAAAGAGGTAACGGAAGCAATAACCAAAGGAATCGACGACGCGAAAAAGAATTTGATTCGAGTGCCAATTTTGAAGGGAACAGTGCCCCATCAACAGCATGGGAAATATGGTGGTGCACAGGTTTTGTTGAAGCCCGCAACACCAGGTACGGGAGTTATCGCTGGAGGTGCCATGAGGGCAGTTCTAGAAAGCGTTGGTATTCACAATGTATTAGCTAAGAGTCAAGGGTCCTCAAATCCACATAATGTTGTTAAAGCTACAATCGATGCGCTAGAAAAAATGCGCGACGCTGTTGGAGTTGCTCGACAGCGTGGAATAGAGTTAAACAAAGTATTTAACGGATAATTAAACATGAGTACAATTAAAATAAAACAGGTTAAAAGTGCAATCAAACGTCCTGCTCGTCAGAAAGCTACGATAGAAGCACTTGGATTTAGAAAGTTAAATCAGACGATCGAGAAAGAAGCAACCCCACAAATTCTTGGGATGATTGCAAAAGTGAGACACCTAATTGAAGTGGTAGAATAAAAATAGAAGAAATGAATTTAAGTAATTTAACACCGGCAAATGGTGCAGTAAAGAAGGAGAGAAGGATTGGAAGAGGTCAGGGATCTGGGCATGGAGGAACTTCTACCAGGGGCCATAAAGGAGCTAAGTCTCGTTCAGGATACAAAACAAAAATTGGCTTTGAGGGAGGGCAGATGCCTTTGCAAAGACGCATCCCGAAGTTTGGATTTAAAAATATCAATAGAATTGAGTTCAAAGCGGTAAATCTCGATATTATTGAATCACTTGCTGCTCAAGGAATCGTTGAAATTGATTTCGAGGTATTGAAGGCAAACGGTGTAGTATCCACGAATGATAGGGTTAAAATTTTGGGAAGAGGCAAGTTAAATGTTAAAGTTTCCATATCGGCGAATGCATTTTCTGCGTCTGCGATCGCGGCAATTGAGGCTGTTGGTGGAACACACAACACTATTTAAAACTTGAATAAATGAAACGGTTAATTCAAAATTTAAAGAAGATTTGGGCGGTTGAAGAATTAAGAAAACGTATTCTTTACACACTCCTGCTGATTTTAGTTTACCGTTTGGGATCTTTTGTAATTCTTCCCGGTGTAAATTACAAAAACCTCACAACCGATGCCGGGCAACAGAACATGTTGGAGTCTTTATTGTCTTTATTCTCGGGCGGTGGTTTTACCAACGCATCATTCATGGCTCTCGGTATAATGCCTTATATTAGCGCCTCAATCATAATGCAATTACTCGGAATGGCTGTCCCCGCCGTTCAGAAAATGCAAAACGAGGGAGAATCTGGTCGGAAGAAAATAAATAACTATACACGGATATTAACAATTGTCATTTGTGCACTTCAGGCCCCTAGTTATTTAAAACTCTACGTTGAGTCAAAAAATGCCATGCCAATTGACCCATCCACTGGCTGGTGGGGCCAAACCATATTAATTTTGGTTGCGGGTTCAATGTTTGCTGTGTGGTTAGGGGAACGTATAACGGAGAAAGGCATAGGCAATGGAATATCACTCTTGATTACTGTGGGTATTTTGTCAAGGCTACCAGTCTCATTTTTTGGCGAGTTTGCAAAATCCTTAGAAGCAGGTAATTTATTGATTCTAGTACTTGAAGTAGTTGCCTTTATGTTAATTGTCTTGGCCACAATATTAATTGTACAAGGAGTGAGAAGGATTCCTTTGAACACGGCAAAACGCGTTGTGGGGTCAAGAGGAGCGGCGGAAAGTGCTGGTGCAAGAAATTACTTACCTATTAAGGTCAACTCAAGTGGTGTAATGCCGATTATTTTTGCACAAGCCATTATGACAATTCCTCTAATGATTTACTCTAGTGCCTCCGGAGATAGCGAGAATGTTGGATTTCTTCAAAGCACTCTGGGTGATGTTTATGGTTTGTCCTACAACATATTGTTGTGTTTATTAATAGTTATTTTTACCTATTTCTACACAGCGATTATGATTAATCCAATGAAAATCGCAGATGATTTGAAACGAAGTGGAGGTTTCATTCCTGGAGTCCGACCTGGCGAAGAAACCGCAGAACATATTGACAACGTCGTTTCGCGCATCACCTTCCCCGGATCTTTATTTTTAGCGTCAATCGCAGTTTTGCCATCAATCGCAAAGCTTGCTGGCGTGAGTGATGGGTTTGCCATGTTTTTTGGAGGAACGAGTATTTTAATTATGGTAGGGGTGGTGTTAGATACATTACAACAAATTGAAACATATACATTGAATAAACATATGGATGGTCTGATGGAAGGCACGCGTGTACGCGGAAGAAGAGGAAATAACGAATTATCAGGATTTTAGAAGATGCCAAAACAATCGTCAATAGAACAAGATGGAGTCATTGAAGAAGCATTGCCAAATGCGATGTTCAAAGTGCGTTTGGAAAATGGACATGTAATCACTGCACATATTTCAGGGAAAATGAGAATGTTTTATATTAAAATACTTCCTGGAGATAGAGTTAAGGTTGAAATGTCTCCATATGATTTAACAAAAGGTAGAATATCATTTAGGTATAAATAAATAAGAGTAAAATGAAAGTAAGAGCATCAGTGAAGAAAAGAACTGCAGATTGCAAAATCGTAAAGCGAAAGGGTCGCGTTTACGTGATAAATAAAAAGAATCCCAAATTAAAACAACGTCAAGGTTAATAATATGGCACGTATTGCAGGTATAGATTTACCAAAAAATAAAAGGGGTGTAATTGGTTTAACTTACATCTTTGGCATCGGAAGAAGTACTTCGAAGAAGATTTTGAAGGAGAACGGTATTGATGAAAGCATTAAGGTACAAGATTGGAATGACGATCAGCTTTCAGCCATCAGAAATTCGGTCAACGAAGTCAAAACCGAAGGTCAGTTGCGTTCGGAAATTCAGCTTAATATCAAAAGATTGATGGATATTGGTTGCCAAAGAGGAATACGTCATCGTGCCGGGTTGCCACTTCGTGGACAACGCACCAAGAATAATTCTAGAACAAGAAAAGGAAAAAGAAAAACAGTTGCAAATAAGAAAAAGGTAACTAAATAAAAAGTGTTAGTATGGCAAAAACGAATCAAAAAAAGAAGAAAAATGTCAAAGTAGATGCCGCTGGAGAAGCTCACATTCAGGCTAGCTTCAACAACGTAATCATCTCTTTGACAAATAGTGCTGGCCAAGTGATTGCATGGTCATCAGCTGGCAAAATGGGCTTTAAAGGATCTAAAAAGAACACCCCCTATGCTGCACAATTAGCCGCAGAGGATGCATCAAAAGAAGCGCATGATTTCGGATTACGTAGAGTGAAAGTTTTTGTGAAAGGGCCAGGTGCGGGAAGAGAATCCGCAATACGGGCAATTAATAATTCAGGGATTGAAGTGACTGAAATTGTTGATGTTACTCCATTACCACACAACGGCTGTCGTCCACCAAAAAGAAGAAGAGTTTAATAATAAATAACCGGGAAGTTACCATCGAAGGAATGCCTTAATTCATGGGTCCCATAAAACAATATAAAAATGGCAAGATACAGAGGTCCTAAATCAAAAATAGCACGGCGCTTTCGCGATCCTATTTTTGGGCCAGATAAGGCGTTGGACAGAAAAAATTATGGACCTGGTCAGCATGGTCCTGCAAAAAGAAGAGGTAGCAAACAATCAGAATATGCTATCCAGTTAGGGGAAAAACAAAAAGCTAAATACACTTACGGTATTTTGGAGCGACAGTTTTCCAATATTTTTGCGAAAGCATCTAGAATGAAAGGAATTACTGGTGAAAACTTACTTCAACTTTGTGAAGCCCGACTAGATAATACTGTTTTTAGACTGGGAATCGCTCCAAGTAGAAGAGCAGCGAGACAATTGGTTTCTCACAAACACATTGTGGTGAATGGTGAAGTGATCAATATCCCTTCTTACACGCTAAATGTAGGGGATGTCGTCGCTGTTCGTGAAAAATCAAAATCTCTTGAGGCAATTATTGCCTCCCTAACAACAAATAAAAAGAAATACGATTGGTTGGATTGGGATTCAACATCACTTTCAGGTAAGCTTTTGAACTGGCCCTCGAGGGATATGATACCAGAAAATATCAAAGAACAACTAATCGTTGAATTGTATTCTAAATAAAAATAAAAGAAAGTAAAATGGCTATATTGGATTTTCAAAAACCAGATAAAGTAATAATGATTCACTCTGATGAATTTAACGGAGAATTTGAATTTCGACCGTTGGAACCAGGGTATGGTATTACAGTAGGTAATTCACTCCGAAGAATTTTGTTGTCCTCACTCGAGGGCTTCGCTATATCTTCTGTTAAAATTCAGGGTGCTGACCATGAATTTTCAACCATTAAAGGGGTTGTCGAAGACGTAACAGAGCTTGTATTAAATTTAAAACAAGTAAGATTCAAAAGACAAATCGAAGGGACTGATTCGGAAACAGTAATCGTGACTGCTGGTGGACAAAATAAATTGACAGCAGGCGACATTGGAAAAAATACTTCTGCTTTCCAAGTGTTGAATCCTGACTTAGTGATTTGTAACATGGAAGCATCAGTCAAAATTGAAATGGAGTTGACAATTGGGAAAGGACGAGGTTATTTACCTGCTGAAGAGAATAAGACAAATTCTGCTCCTTTCGGAACAATTTTTATCGATTCAATTTTTACACCAATTGTTAATGTACAGTATACAATTGAAAACTATCGAGTCGAGCAAAAAACGGATTATGAGAAATTAATTTTCAACATCAAGACGGATGGTTCAATTCATCCAAAAGATGCATTAAAAGAGGCCGCTAAGATTCTAATTCATCATTTCATGTTGTTTTCTGACGAGCGCATCACACTGGATAGTGAAATAAAAGCTGAGACTGAAGAGTTTGATGAAACATCACTCCACATGCGTCAGCTACTTAAAACAAAACTAGTGGATATGGATCTTTCAGTGCGTGCACTGAACTGCTTAAAAGCGGCTGACGTAGAAACACTTGGAGATTTGGTTTCCTATGCCAAGTCTGATCTATTAAAATTTAGGAATTTTGGTAAAAAGTCATTGACTGAGTTAGAGGATTTAGTAGATAATAAAGGCCTTTCATTTGGGATGAATGTGGCAAAATATAAATTAGATAAAGACTAGTAGTCATGAGACACGGAAATAAGGTAAATCATTTAAGTAGAAAGACCGGCCACAGGAAGGCCATGCTTTCGAATATGGCATGTTCCTTAATTGAACACAAGCGTATTACAACAACCCTGGCCAAAGCCAAAACTTTGCGTGTTTATGTGGAACCAATTCTTACAAAAGCAAAAGACGATTCAACGCATTCTCGTCGTGTTGTTTTTTCCTATCTTCAAAACAAAGAGGTTGTTGCTGAATTATTTCGTGATGTAGCGCCAAAGATTATCAATAGGAACGGGGGTTACACAAGAATCATTCGCACTGGGAATCGATTGGGAGATAACGCAGAAATGTGCCTCATTGAGTTGGTCGATTTCAACGAAATTTACACAAAAGATACAGCTAAGAAAACAACAAGACGTTCGCGCAGAGCTGGCAGCAAGAAAACGGGAGACAATGTCCCAAATGAAGCTCAGGCAGAAGCAGTTGAAGATGCAGTAATTATTGAAGATAATGTAGAAACTGCTGTTAAAACCGAAAATACTGACGAGGATACTGTTGAAACTCCTTTAGAAGAAGTTGTATCTGAAACTCTAGTAGAGGCCCATGAAGTCGCAGTTGTTGAAGAAAACCAAGAGTTAGATGTTCAAAATGAAATTACAGCGCAAGAGGTGACAGAAACAATTACCGAATCGGAAGTTACTGAAGAAACAAGTCCTGCGGTTGCCGAAGAGGTGGTCCCTGCAAGTGAAGAGGCAGCGGAGTCAGCAGAAACTGAGTATGACAATACCCCTCAGAAAGAGGAAGATAGTAAAGAGGAATCTGCATCCTAACTTTTTGACAATATGTTGATAAAAGGCGGCCATTTGGTTGCCTTTTTTAATTTTAAAATAGTTCAAATTACAGGTAAGTTTCTAATTTTACGCAAATAAATTTCATGCACGAGCAAAAATCAGCATTTTTGGTACTTGAGGACGGCACGGTATTTCAAGGCCTCGCAATAGGTAAAATAGGAACAACAGGAGGTGAAATCGCCTTTAATACCGGAATGACCGGTTACCAAGAGGTTTTTACCGATCCATCGTACCTTGGACAAATTCTTATAATGAATACTGCACACATTGGGAATTACGGAACTCATCCCTGTGAAATTGAATCAGATTCCATTAAAATAGCAGGTTTAGTTACTAAAAAGTTCTCTGACGGTTACTCGAGGCTCTCGGGAAATCAGTCACTCCAAGAGTTAATGCTTGTGAATGAAACCGTTGGTATCTCTGACATAGACACTCGCGCCTTAGTTAGGCACATTCGAAATAAAGGTGCAATGAATGCCATTATTTCCTCGGAAATAGAAGACATCGATATTTTGAAAAAAAAGGTAAAAGAAGTACCGTCCATGGAAGGTCTAGAATTATCTTCACGTGTTTCAACAAAATCAGTGTATGATGTTGCCAATGGGAATGAATCTGTTCGCGTTGCGTTAATTGATTTTGGTGTTAAAAAGAACATCATCCGATGCCTAGTAGAAAGAGGCTGTCATGTAAGAGTATTTCCCATGAATAGCTCTACTCAGGAAATGGAAGCATTTCAACCTCACGGCTATATGCTGTCAAATGGCCCTGGCGATCCATCCGTCATGCGCGACTCAATTGAACTCGTAAAAAAAATAGTTTCTCTCAATAAACCCGTATTCGGCATCTGTCTCGGGCACCAAATTTTAGGATTAAGTCAGGGTTTGTCAACCGTAAAAATGTTTAATGGCCATCGAGGGATAAATCATCCGATTAAAAACTTGAAAACTGGAAAAGGAGAAATTACCTCTCAAAATCATGGTTTTGTAATTTCACATGAGAGTATAAAAAAACAAAATGAAATCGAAGTTACTCACGTTCACTTGAACGATAACACCATTGCTGGAATCGCATTAAAAAATAAACCTATTTTTTCGGTGCAATATCATCCTGAGGCATCAGCAGGTCCTCATGATTCCCGTTATTTATTTGATCAATTTATTGAGAATATCAACCAATTCAAATCATAATTTATGAGTTTAATTGCGAAAGTACACGCACGTCAAATTTTAGATTCTCGAGGAAATCCAACAATAGAAGTTGATGTCGTAACATCTAATGGAATTTTAGGTAGAGCGGCAGTTCCTTCTGGTGCGTCTACAGGAATTCATGAAGCAGTAGAATTACGAGATGGAGACAAGTCGGTGTACCTCGGTAAGGGTGTATTAAAGGCAGTTCATCATGTCAATACAGTTATAAATGAGGCTTTGCA